>Ga0134126_10002668_pt1 | contig 22411 bp, 23 predicted proteins | sample KB31752_FD_96881 | JGI IMG/M metagenome (GOLD analysis project Ga0134126, IMG submission 96881) | Terrestrial soil microbial communities with excess Nitrogen fertilizer from Kellogg Biological Station, Michigan, USA - KB3-175-2 | ecosystem: Environmental > Terrestrial > Soil > Unclassified ... | reverse complement strand
TGTCCATGCCCACCAGGCGGTAGGTACCGTTCTTCGCCGTCCTGGCCGCGGCCTGATAGCTGTAGTCGTCGCTCGTGGCCGTGACGCAGATTCCCTTCAGCCTCCGAGCACTGGCCGTCCTGGCCCGGACCGTGCCCGTGATCGCGCCGCCACGTACCAGCCGGGCATCGATGCCGGTCACGATCTGCCGGCGGCCCAGCCTGATCGAGCCCGCGTGGGCCGGGGACGGCCGGTCCCGCCACCACTGCGCGGCGTAGTTGCCCCTGGACCCGCAGCCGAGTCGGAACTGCACCTGGTACTTGCCGGGGAACAGGCCATGGAGGCCGTAGTGGCCGTTCCGATCTGTCCCCGCGCTGACCGAGTACACACCATTCAAGGTGACCACGCTGTAGATCCCGACGCAGATGCCCCGGACAGGCTTGCCGGTCCTCGTGCGCACGACGCCGGCGACCTCGCCGCCGAGCTTCAGCCGCCCGTTAATCCGTCCGGTGTCCTGGCCCGCCCGCACCCGTACCCACGCGACCTTGTCCGTCGCGTACGGCGCGGTGACGTAGGGATACCACTGCGGCAGCCAGTTGGCACGGCTCGGGCACGCCCGCCCGCCGGTGCGGAACAGCACCAGATACCGCCCCGGCCGCAGGCCGGTGATCGTGTACCGACCGGTCTTGGACGTCGTCGCGCGAGCCCCGGATCCCCCAGAGGTGAACGGCGACCGGGTCGCGAACGCGCAGACATCGCGCAGCGGACGGCCCTGCCCGGTCACCCGCCCCGAGATACTGCCGGTCTGCGCCCCCGCCGGCTCGGACCGCGACGGCCCGCCGCGCAGTCCGCCCGTCCCGTTCTGCCACGCCCTGGCCGCCGGGAGCGTCCTGACCTGCCCCGCCACCACCGTCACCACCGGTGGCAGGCCCGGCCAGGCGTAGCTGAGCAGCGCCTGACCGCCACCGCCCGGACAGCCGTCCAGGCGCAGCGCGTACCGCCCCGGCCGCAGGCCCCCGATCACGTACCGGCCATCGGAGTGGCTCATGACCGTCCGACTCCCGGCCGCGCCCGCCGCCGTCACGCACGCCCCGCCCAACGGCGCCCCCGCGACGCCCTTGATGACACCCGCGATCTTGCCCGTGCGCAGCCCCGGGCCCGATCCCGCGCCGGAGCCATTCAGGGTGCCGGCCATCGGCCACACCAGGGAGCGGGTGAACCTCGGATAGGCCCGACCCGGTCCAGCCGCGCTGCCCGCCCCGCCCGTCCTTGCCGTCCTCGTGGACCTCACAGCGCCGACCGACGGCGTCGCCCCGGCCGGCATGGCCGGCGCCAGCCCCGTGAACAGCCCGGATACCACCAACGCCACTACGGCGACGAACCCAGTCCGCCGCGCCCCTCCGGCCAACGCCATCATCTGTCCGCCTTCACCTAGGCCCGCAAAGGGCCAGGGCCGCAAGGGCGCCCGCCGACGCCGACGGCAGCGTAGCCCAGCGCAGCGACATTTTTATGAAGTCGGCCATATGGTGACTGGCGGCCATACTGCTGCCATGGCGAAGTACCAGCCGGGGATCAGGCAGCTGACTCTGCGGCTGGTCATGCCCGACGAGGACTGGCCTGACGTGTACCCTGTGGTCTCCATCCTGATCGACGGCCAGCAGATCCTGCCCGGCGCTGACCGCTGCGGCTACCGGGGCTCCCCGCCCGCCGCGATCCTCGGCACCGGTGCACCGCTCCTGCCCGCCAGCATCCGACGCCGGATCGCGGTCTGCGGCACCCCCGGCTGCGGCTACGTCGCCCCGGTCATCAGCGCCGCCCGCGGGAAGGTCACGTGGACCGACTTCTGGTCGTTCGTGGACCTGGACGACCCGCCGTTCGTCCGGTCAGACGAAGTCGCGTCGGGCTGGCAGGGCCACCGGCTCGAATTCCCTGACCTGACGTTCGACGCCGACCAGTACACCGACGAGGTGCAGCGGATCAGCGCCGAGCGGGAGTGGGAGTCAGACCGCTGGGGAACCGCCCCTCCCGGATGTGAAAGCAGTGATCAGTTAGCGCTCGTGGGACAGGCCGGGCGCGACGCAGGTAGCGCCCAACGACGTGGTTGTTGCTCTCACGTCGCAGCAGCGACGTGAGCGAAACAACCACGTCGTTCCGCCTGGGTCGCGGCGCAGGAAGGCGCGGAGCTGCTGGTGCGGGTGATACCAGTGGTGCCAGCGGTATTTGAGTACCGTGGTCGCTGCGCGAAGCTTCTTGCTGTTATCACCTGAGGGGCTGAGGCGGGCTCAGAACACGAGCTGCTGGCCGCCGTCGATGTCGTAGGTCGCCCCGGTCAGCGCGGTGTTGCTCATGATGTGCACGGCCAGCGCGGCAACGTCCGCCGGGCCCACCACCCGGCCGATCGGGAGCCTGCTCCGCAGCTCATGGCGGCGTGTCTCGAGCTGGCCCCCCAGCAGCGACGCCGACAGCGGCGTGTCCACGAAGCCGGCCGCGATGAGGTTGATCCGGACCGGCGCTATCTCAAGCGCCAGCGCGGTCACGAACGGCGGCAGCGCCGCCGTTCGTGGCCGACGCGATCCCGAGCCCGTACCCGACTCGCCGGCCGCCGGTCCCGCCCATGAAGATCAGCGTGCCGCCAGGCCGCATCCGGGCCGTGGCGTTGCGGGCCACCTCCAGCCCCAGCACGATGTGCCCGGTCAGCGCCTCGCGCACGTCGGCGGGGTCCATCGTCAGCCAGCGGCCCGTAGCGCGGGCCGCCCGCCGTCACCAGCACGTGGTCGATCCGCTCCGGCAGCTCGTCGAAGAACCCCCTACCGCCGCTGGGTCGCTGGCGTCGAACGCCGCCGTGCGCCGCGCGTCCACGTCCTGGGCCGCCTGCCGCAGCCGGTCGGGATCGCGGCCGGCCAGGACCTCCTCGGCCCCCTCAGCTCGGGCCCGCCGGGCGGTCTCCAGCCCGATGCCCGAGCTGCCGCCGATCAGGACGACCGTCTGGCCGGTCAGCTCCGGCTCGGGGTGAGGGCCGCCGCGGCCGCGCTCGTCATGACCGTGCCTTCGCCGACAGGCTGGCCATCTGCGAGTCCACCGGCTTGCGCGGGTGCGGCATGTCGATGATCGACATCTTGAGCTCCTTGAGCGCCGCGTCGTAGATCCCGCTGAAGCTCGGGAACGGCCGGATGGTGTCGATCAGCACGTCGACCGGAACCCTGGCGCGGATGGCCAGCGTGGCCTGCTGCAGCCACTCGCCCGCCTCCGGCCCCAGCGCGTAGGCGCCGGTCAGCCGCTCGCCGTCGCTGAGCAGCGTCATGAACCCGTTGGAGTCGGCGTAGCGGTGGGTGTAGGTGGCCGTCTTGGGCACCTCCGCCAGCATCGCGGTGCCGCTGTACGGCGCCGCGAGCGCGCCCACCGAGGCCGCCTGCGGGTCGGTGTAGGTGACCCGCGGCACGGCGTCGTAGTTGACCGGCCGGGGCTGGCCGAGGATGTTCGCGGCCACGACGTCGCCCTGGTACTCGCCGACGTGGGTCAGCGGCCAGATCCCGGTCACGTCCCCGATCGCCCACAGGCCGTCGCCGACCCGGTGGTACTCATCCACCGGGACGGCGCCATGCGAGGTGGGCTTGATCCCGACCGTCTCCAGGCCGATGCCCTCGACCCGCGGCCGCCGCCCGGTGGACACCAGCAGCTTGTCGCCGCGCAGTTCGTCGCCGCCGTCGAACTCCAGCACGTACTCGTCGCCGTCGCGCCGCACGCCGCCGACCTGCCGGCCCAGCATCAGCTCCATGCCGTCCTGGCGCAGGGCCTCGCTCAGGGCGTGGCCGAGCGGCGGGGCCTCGCGCGGCATGACCCGGTCGGCGCCCTCCACGATGACGGCCTGGCCGCCGAGCCGGTGCACGATCTGCGCGATCTCGGTGCCCGCCGCCCCGCCGCCGAGCACCAGCAGCCGCCGCGGGACGGCCTTCATGCTGGTCGCCTCGCGGGTGCCCCACACGCCGTCCAGGCCGCGCAGGCCGGGGACCGGAGGGACGAACGGGTCGGATCCGGTGGCGATGATGATGTGCTCGGCGGTGTACCTCTTCCCGCCGACCTCGATGGCGCCGGGGCCGGCCAGCTTGCCGGTGCCGCGCAGCAGGTCGATGTTGCGGCTGGCCAGCCACTGCTCCTGGCCGGCGTCGGACCAGTTCGACACCATGTAGTCGCGCCAGTCGAGTGCGTTCTGCACGTCGACCTGGGCGGTCGCGCCCGCGTCACGGGCGCCCAGCACGGCCTCGCCCGGCCGCAGCAGCGCCTTGGACGGGATGCACGCCCAGTACGAGCACTCGCCGCCGACCAGCTCCCGCTCCACCACGGCGACCCGCAGCCCGCCCACCGCCACCGCGGCCGCGCAGTGCTCCCCCGGCGCCCCGCCGCCGAACACGATCACGTCATAGTCATGGCCCGCGCTCATCACTACCTCCGTCTCGCTGCCTCGGCCGGCTGCTCAGGTGACCACGATGTGCTTGACGTCCGCCATGTAGCGCCCGGCGGCGGCGGCCGCGTCGTCCGGCGAGCTGCCGCTCTGGCGGGCGCTCATGTACGCCGCGTACCAGTCCCACCAGTCGTGCCTGGGCGCCACCGCCTCGAAGGTGCCGTGCCGCTCGGACGTCTCGTGCAGCAGCCCGGCCAGCTCTCCGATGTCGGTGCCCCAGACCCGGCCCGGCAGCCGCTTGGTGATCTGCTGGAGCAGGAAGGTGTTCCCGTCCGGGTCGGCGAACGCGGCGAAGCTGCGGTAGGCGCCCCCGGCCGGGTCGGGGCCGGGCTGGCGGCGGTCGCCGCCCGGACCCAGGCCGTGCCACACGTCGCTGACCTGTGCACCGTGGCTGAGCAGCGCGCCGCGGGCGGCCTCGATGTCCTCGACGATCAGGTAGACGTCCCGCACCGAGCCGGGCGGCGTCTTCGTGATGCCGGTGCCGAACTGAATCGATGCGGGCGACTCCGGCGGGGTGAACTGGATGATCCGGTGGCTGTCGTCCAAGTTGATGTCCGCGTCCAGCCGCCAGCCCAGGCCCTGGTAGAAGGCCGTCGACCGATCCGGGTCGGCGACCGGCAGGACCACGACCTCGATCAGCATGTTCACCGTCTCGTCCGCCATCTCGGCTCCTCTTCTGCCGCTTCAAACCGCGTTATTCATAACCAGGAATATGACTAAATCGCTCTGGAAAGTCTGGTCGGGTGCCGCACCGGATCGGTCTGTCCGAACGGGGAAAGCGTGGCGCGGCCGCGGTGAGAGCGCAGCCCGTCGCCGCCAACCGGGCCGCGAAGATGATTCCCGCTCCCCGGCGGCGGGTAACCCGTGCGCGCAGAACGTGCTTGTGCCGACATAGTCAGACAGCCTGGGTGCTGCCGCGCGCCTCGGCGATCGTCCAGGCGGCGTTGACCAGGCCGATGTGGCTGAAGGCCTGGGGGAAGTTGCCGATCATCTCGCCGTCATGCGGATCGACCTCCTCGGCCAGCAGGCCGACATCGTTGACCGAGGCGATGGCCCGCTCGAAGGTCGCCGTGGCCACGTCTAGGTCCCCGGCCAGTGCCTGGGCCTGGGCCAGCCAGAACGTGCACAGCAGGAACGTGCCCTCGTCCCCGGCCAGGCCGTCGCGGGCCAGGTACCGGTACACCAGCCCGCGCTCGTCGGTGAGCCGCTGCGCGGTGGCGTCGATGGTCGCCTTCATCCGCGGGTCGGTCGCGGGCAGGAACCCGGTGATGGCCAGCATCAGGTTGGCCGCGTCCAGGTCGTCGCTGCCGTAGGCCTGGGTGAAGGCCCCGGCCCGCTCGCTCCAGCCCTGGTCCAGGATCTCGGCCCGGATCTGCCCGCAGGTGGCCGTCCAGGCCGGCACCCGGTCCTGCGCGTCAAGCAGGGCGGCCAGGGCGACGGCCCGGTCCAGCGCGACCCAGCACATCAGCTTGGAGTACAGGAAGTGCCGCGACTCGCCGCGAACCTCCCAGATCCCCTGGTCCTTCTCCCGCCAGCGGCTGGCCGCGGTGTCGGCCGCCGCGACCAGGAACTGGCGGGTCACCGGGTCCATCTCACCCAGCTTGTCGACCAGCCGCTGGGCCGCGCCCATCAGCTCGCCGTAGACGTCGAGCTGGCGCTGGGTCCAGGCGCCGTTGCCGATCCGGACTGGCCGGCTGCCCCGCCACCCGGCCAGGTGCGGCAGCTCCCGCTCGGACAGGTCCCGCTCGCCGCCGATGCCGAACATGATCTGGAGGTCGGACGTGGTCCCCGGCTGGGTGGTGGCGGCATCGGCCAGGAAGACGAAGAACTTGTTGGCCTCGTCCGGGCAGGCCGCCACCCACAGCGCCTCCATGGTCAGGCTGGCGTCGCGGACCCAGGTGTAGCGGTAGTCCCAGTTGCGGTTGCCGCCCACGGTCTCCGGCAGCGACGTCGTCGGCGCGGCCACGATCGCGCCGGTCGGGGCGAACGTCAGCCCCTGGAGCACCCGCCCGGAATGGTGCACGAGCTCCCGCCACGGGCCCTCGTAGGACTGGTGCAGCGCCGACCAGGACCGCCAGCCGGCCACCGTGTCGTCTAGCCGGGCGGTGATGTCCCCGGCGGCCCACGGTGCCAGCGCCGGGCCGGACATCAGCCCGTGGCCGAGCCCGAACACCGCCTCCTGCCCGGCGGCCAGCCGGATGCTGGCCGTAGCGGCCGCGCCCTCGATCCCGAAGCTGGCCGAGGTGGACAGCATCAGCCGGTCCGCCCCGCCCCGCGCGGTGATCCCGCCCTGGACCGGGATGAGGATCGGCTGGATGAGCCCGTACTCGGGCCGGGGCGCGTAGCTGACCTCGGCCTCGATCTCGCCGCCGGTGCAGGCCAGGCGCCGTAGCAGGACGCCGGGCGAGCTGCCGCCCAGGTCGTGGCCGCGCTCGTCCTGGCCAAGAGCCAGCGCGTCGGTCAGCACCGCCGTGCCGCCCGCGGTGGTGAAGGTGGTCTCCAGCACCATGGTCTGGTCCAGGTACCGGCGGGTGACCTCGAACTCGCCGGCGGGCCGGATCGAGAATCGCCCGCCCGCCGGGTCGAGCAGGCGGCAGAACACCGACGGCCCGTCGAAGCGCGGGAAGCACAGCCAGTCCACCGAGCCGTCCCGGCTGACCAGCGCAGCGGACCGGCAGTCGGACAGTAGCGCGTAGTCGCGGATCGGCAGGCTGTCCATCCGGCTCCCTCCCCTGGTCGCCCCTTATCTCCCCCTCATCCCCGCTTGCGGTACACCACATGCCGGCGCAGCGCGCCCTCGTCCACGTCCGGGTCGAGGAAGTCCCCGGCCGGGTCGCGGGTCATCCCGACCCGCTCCATCACCGCCTGGGAGCGCAGGTTCCTGGCCATGGTCACCGCGACCACCTCGGCCAGCCCCAGGGAGCCGAAGCCGTAGTCCAGCGCGGCCAGCCCGGCCTCGGTGGCGTACCCGTGGCCCCAGGCCGGGCGGGCCAGCCGCCAGGCCAGCTCGACCCCGGTCACCGGCGATTCATCGTCCAGGGCGTGCAGGCCGGTGAAGCCGATGAACTCCCCGGTCTCGCGGACCTCCAGGGCCCACAAGCCGTAGCCGTAGCGGTCCAGGTCGTCCTGGTAGTTCAGGGCCCAGGCCTCGGCCTGCTCGAAGGACAGCAGCGGACCGACGTAACGCCGGACCCTAGGGTCGGCGTTCATCGCCGCCCAGGGCTCGAGATCGGCCTCACGCCAGCCGCGCATGATGAGTCGCTCTGTGCCGATCTCGGTGCCGATCTCCGTCATATGCACAGAATATTCGGGCAACCCCGCGCGGGCCGGGACTCGTATGGAGGGTGAGGAGGTACCTATGCCCCGTTCACTTCGTGACGAGGAATTCTCGGTGTTCGTCCGCGCCCGGCGCGTCGAGCTGCTGCGGTCGGCCTGCCTGCTGGCCGCCGGTGACACCCACCGCGCCGAGGACCTTGTCCAGACCGCCCTGGCCCGGCTGTACGTGGCCTGGCCCAGGGTGCGGCGCTCGGGCACCCAGGCCGCGTACGCCTGGCGCATCATCGTCAACGCCCACCTGGACGAGGTGCGGCAGCCGCGCTGGCGCCGCGAGCACTACGTGCCTGAGCCACCCGACCGGCCGGGCGCGGCGGCGCCGGGCGCGGCCTCAGCGGATGCCCTGCCTGACGGCATCGACGGCGACCAGATCCGGGCCGCCCTCGCCGCCCTGCCACCCCGGATGCGCGCGGCGATCGTGCTGCGGCACTGGATGGACCTCAGCGTGGAGGAGACCGCGAGCCTGCTGCGCTGCTCCGAGGGCACCGTCAAGAGCCAGACGGCCAAGGCCCTGGCCCGGCTGCGCGAGCTGCTGGCCGACGGCGCCGGAATGACCGCCGGCGGAGCCGGAATGACCACCGAGAGGAGCCACCGATGAACGACGTCAAGGATCTGCTGGAGCGCGCACTCACCGACGGCCACGGCCCCGACCCGGCTCAGGGCGCCGAGCCCGCCGCTGACCTGGCCCGCGGCCGCGGCCTGCTGCGCCGCCGGCGCCTGATGGGGCTGGCCGGCCTGGCCGGCGGCGCCGCCGCGGTCGCGGCGGTCGCGGTGCCGCTGTCGGTCGGCGGCGGGTCTGGCCACGGGGCCCGGCTGGGCGCGCACCAGGTGACGGCCGGGATCGCGCTGGTCGCCTACCGGGGCAGCCAGCCGGCCGGCTACCAGGTCTCCGAGGTGCCCAACGGCTGGGTCATCCAGGGCGGCAACGCGTACGCGCTGGTCCTGGCCCCACAGGGGGACAAGAACACCGACATCAACGTCTTCGTCGGCAAGCTGGTGGTCATGCTCCAGTCGCGGGACGCCACGGGCCCCGGCCCCGGCACCTCCCAGCCGGTGGCCGGGCAGCCGGGCCGGTTCCAGGTCCAGGGCGATACCGAGATCCTGACCTACAAGGACCAGAAGGGAGCCTGGGTGGTGATCCAGGCGCCGACGAAGCTGGGCTGGAGCGCCGGGCGGCTGGCTCAGTTCGCGGCCGGGGTGCAGGTCCTGCACAACGCCCAGCAGGGCCGCGGCTGACCCGGGAGCTGAGCCCCGATCCTCACCGGCGGCGCCAGAGCCCCAGGCGCGACGCTAACGCCGGCGGGGTGGCCAGCCGGTGGCCGCCTCGCCGGCGGTCCCCGGCCGCCGCCCGCATGGCCGGGATGATCTCGCTGGTGACCAGCCCGCCCTCGCGGGTCAGCTCGTCGATGACCGGGAACGCGGCCGTGATCCGCTCGGGCGTGTCGATCACGATGGTGACCACCGGCACGTGACGGCCGAACTGGAAGATCCGGTCGCCGTGCGGGGCGTGGTCACCGTGGAAGCCCCAGATGCCCCGGACCGTGGTGGCGCCGCTCAGCCCGGCCGCCCGCAGCCGCGCGACGAGCGCCCGGTGGATCGGCTGCCCGTCGTGCTGGGCCGCCTCCGAGGTGTAGACCATGAGCTTCTGCCACAGCGCCATGCCCTGCTCGTCGGTGCCCGGCAGCGCCTCGGGCCGGGCCAGGAGCTGGCCGTCCCGCTTGCACACCCGGACCCGCTCCAGGGTGAGCAGCGGCCGGGCCAGCAGCCCGCCCAGCTCGGGCAGGACCCGGCTGATCCGCTCGCCCGAGCCGACCGCGGTGACCATCATCGGGACCTCGGCGTTGCGGCTGAAGAACGAGGCCCGCTCGCGCTGGCCGCGGGCCGTGCCGTCCACGCCGAGCAGCGCGGTCGCGCCGTCGACGCCCCGCCGGTGCAGCAGGTCGCAGACCGCGATGAAGGCCGGCGTCCGGTAGGCCCGTTCCTGGCGGCCCAGGTACACCGTCAGCTTGGTCGCCTCGTGCAGGTCCTCCGGCAGCGTGACCGGCAGGATCTCGCCGGTCAGCAGCCGGGCCCGCTCCAGGGTCACCAGCCCGGGGCGGTTGAGCTCCAGCGTCCGGTCCAGCACCGCCTCGATGCGCGTACGGCTGTCCACCGCCACCGCGACCAGCGGCAGGTCCTCGGACAGGGTCAGCGACTGGTCGGTGCGCAGGTGGTGCTTGAGCCCGAAGCCCTCGGCCCCGCGCAGCAGGATGCTGGCCGCGATCTCGTGCCGCCCGTACTCCTCGATCAGCGCGTCGGCCGTGAACGCTCCCCCGGCCCGGTGCCGCTCGCCGAAGTAGCTGGTCAGCTTGAGGCAGTCCTCATTCATCCGAGACGGTCCCGTTCAGTAATCTCGTTCACAGGTGACTCCCGATCAGCCGTCCCAGCGCCGCCGCCGCGACCCCGATCACCAGGCTGGCGACCACGTTGACCGCGGCCTTGAGGTGCTGGCGGTCCTCCGTCAGCCGCTGCGTCTCCAGCATCCAGGTCGAGAACGTCGTGTAGGAGCCGACGGCAGCCGTGCCCGCCAGCAGGGCCTGGTCCGGGCCCAGCGCCAGGCCGCTCAGCAGCCCCAGGACCGCGGCCCCCGAGATATTGATGACCAAGGTGCCGAACGGGAAGCCGCGTCCGACGCCGGAGGTCACGACGCCGTCGGCCAGGAACCTGACCACCGATCCCGTCCCGCCGATCAGCACCACCCCGGCCCACAGCAGCAGGCTCACTCTGCCTCCTGGTTCGCTCGCCTACGGGCCGCTGGATGCGTTGCCTTCCCTCGTCGCTCGCTCCTTCGTCGCTCCCTCCTCAGTCCAGGCAACGCCCCACCCGCCTCCCCTGCCCCCTTCAACGGCTCGCTCACCGGCGCACCTGCACCCGACGGACCATGGCCGTGGCCACGTAGATCGCGGCGTAGCCGACGACGACGCTGGTCACCGTGTACCCGGCGGCCAGGCCCCAGGCATGGGCGTCGATCATCTTGAGGATCTCCACCTGCATCGTCGAGAACGTGGACAGCCCACCGCACAGCCCCGTGCCCAGCAGCGGCCGCCGGTAGCTCGACAGCGGCAGCCGCTCCTGCAGCCGGGTCACGAAGTAGCCCAGCGCGAAGCAGGCCACGATGTTCACCAGGAACGTCGGCCACGGCCAGGCCGTGGCCGCATGCGGGAACGCCTCGGCCAGCCCGGCCCGCAGCAGCGTGCCGATCGCCCCGCCCGCGAAGACCGCGACGATCTCCCGCCGGTCGATCCGCGGCAGCGCCGGCCGGGCTCGCGGGCCCGGCCTGGCGGACCCGGTCCTGGTGTCGGCGACAGCCAGGCCGGACGCGGGCAGCCGGGCAGGCTCAGCAGATGACTCAGGCATGCTGAAGGACCCCTTTCAGGCGAGGAAAGAAGCCATCAGCCGCGGTTGACGGCGGTTCGGGGGGCTGGCTCGCAAGGACACCGCCCCACGCCAGGGCGTCATCTGACCTGATCATCTTATTCGATAGGCCCGCCGGTAAGGTAAATGCGGCTGTCCGAAATAGGGGGTGGATGACGCGCGATGGCGGTCATGGAAGCTGATGTCGCGGTCATCGGGGCGGGGTCGGTCGGGAGCATGGCCAGCTGGCAGCTGGCCCGGCGCGGGCTGCGGGTCATCGGCATCGACCGGTTCATGATCCCCGGCCCGTTCTCCGCCTACGCCGGCGAGTCGCGCGTGTTCCGGATGGTCTACGCCGAGGGCGGCCACTACACGCCCCTGCTACAGCGCGCCCCGCGACCTGTGGCGTCAGCTCGAGGCGGCCAGCGGCAGCGAGCTGCTCACCATCACCGGCGTAGTGACCATCATGGATCACGACCACCCCGACCATGCCGCCCTGCTGCGCGCGGGCCGGGAGCGGGGCCTCAGCTTCGAGGTCGTGTCCGGGGCGCGGGCCCGGCGCCGGCTCCCCCAGCACCTGATCCGCGACGGCGAGCGCACCGACACCGAGGAGGTCCGCGCCCCGCGGGTGCTGGTGGCCACCGGCACCGGCGCCGGGCCGGTGTGCGACGCCCTGGGCACGCACGTGGCCGTGCTGCCCCAGGTGCTGACCTGGTTCCCGATCGCCGACCACGACCTGCTCAGCCGCACCGAGCAGCAGGTCTTCATCCGCAGCTCGCGCGACGCGCAGTTCTACGGCTTTCCCAGCACCGACGGCTGGACCATGAAGGTGGCGCCAGCGCCGACGGGTACACGGTCGACGAGACCGGCCTGCTGGGGTTCGTGCCCGGCCTGGACGGCGTGGTCGTCGCCGTCGGCTTCTCCGGTCACGGCTTCAAGATGTCGTCCTCGCTCGGCGCCGTCGCCGCCGACCTGATCGCCGAGGGCACGACCGAGACCGACATCAGCTTCATGGATCCCGGGCGGTTCCTGCCGCCCGGCGCCACCGTCAGTTCCCTGCCTCTAGCCGCGGAGCACGCATGACCGAGACCGAGCCCGAGATCGAGCCCTACGAGGTCGGCGGCCTGGCCGCCCAGCCCGGGTCCCAGGTCCGCGGCTACTGCCCGGTCGACCTCGGCCCGGCCACCGTCGCCCTGCCGGTCGCCATCACCCACGGCGCCGAACCCGGGCCGGTGCTCGCGGTCACGGCCGGGATCCACGGCGGCGAGTACGTGCCCATGGTGGCCGTCCGCCAGTTCATCCGCGACCTGGACCCGGCCCGGATGCGCGGCACCGTGGTGGCCTGCCTGCAGTCCAGCCCGGTCGCCTTCCAGCAGCGGGCCGCGTTCATCAACCCGCTCGACGGCCAGAACCTCAACCGCACCTTCCCCGGCGACCCCAGCGGCGGCCCGACCGCGCGGCTGGCCGCCTGGCTGTTCGAGAACCTGCTGAGCCGGGCCGACTACTACGTCGACTGCCACTGCGGCGACCTGCCCGAGGTGCTGGACTCGTTCGCGGGCGTCAGCCCCGGACCCGACGGCGTGGTCAGCGACCGGGCCCGCGCGCTGGCCGACTGCTTCGCGGTCGAGCGGCTCATCGTGGATCACCTCCAGGGCTCTACGATCTACCAGGCCGCGCAGGTCGGCGTGGCCGCCGCCCTGGTTGAGGTGGGCGGCCAGGGCCGCTGGACCCAGGCCGAGGCCGACGTGCAGCGCCAGGGCCTGCTCCGGGCCGCCGCCCTGGCCGGCATCCGGCCTGGGGATGGCCAGCCACGGCCGCACCTGCCCCTGTTCGAGGAGGCCGCCGACGTGCTCAGCGGCCGCTCGGGCCTGTGGTTCCCTGAGATCGCCGTCGGGACCAGCGTCGAGAAGGGCACCCGCCTGGGCCGCCTGGAGGACGCTTTCGGCGACGAGGTCGAGGAGATCCTGGCCCCGGTTGGGGGCGTCCTCACCTACGGCCTGGGCAGCCTGGCCGCGGCCCCCGGCGACCTGCTGGCCGCGCTGTCCCGCCCCGCTCAGGGATGACGTTCGAGGATGATGTCGTAGCTAGCCCCTGGGGCGAGGAACTCGCTCAGCCGCCCGGCCTCGGCCAGCACGGCCTCGCGGTCGGCGGCGCGCAGCGCGACGAACGGCCGGATGCGCAGCGCCCGGTCCCGGAACTGCCACGTGCCCTGCCACATCCCGTCGACCAGGAAGGTGCCGCCCGTCGCGCCGTTGCCCGGCGGCAGCGGCACCGGCCGGTGGCCGGCGATCAGCCGGGAGCGGTCCTTGTGTGACAGCAGGAGGTTGTCGTACTCGGGCAGGAACCTGGGCGGGGCGGGCGTGTCCCCCGGCGGCCGGGGCGCACCGGGCAGGTCGTACAGCACCGGCCCGCCCTCGGCCCGGAACGTCCGCAACGGCAGCCGCTCCGCCACCTCGCGCAGCCGCGTCAGCCCGGACCACAGCTGGATGTCCGCCACCGTCGCCGGGCCGAAGGCGCCGAGATAGCGCAGCACCAGCTCATCCACGGCCACGGTGCGCAGCGGCGCGCCCAGCCAGGTATCGGCCGGCGTCCAGGCCGCGGGACCGTTCTGGCCCCAGACGCCCCGCGGCGGCACCTGGCACAGCGCGACGAGGTGGGTGGCCGCGAAGGCCAGCACGCTCGGGTGGGTGTCCGGCCAGCGACGGGCCAGCAGGGCGCCGAGCTCGCCGCGGGTGCGCGGCCGTTCCTCCAGCAGCCGCCGGGCCTCGGCGACGAGGGCGTCCTGGTTCACCGCCCCGGCGGCGCGGCCGAAGCGCGCGCTGAACTCGGCCGCGTGCAGCGGGGCGAACAGCGGCCGCCAGCCGAGGCCGTCCCGCGCGCTGACCAGGTGCACCGTGTTGCGCATCAGGTGCAGCCGCACCACCTGACGTTCCTCGGTCAGCGCCGACAGCTCAGCCGCGCCGAAGTCCCGCAGGCGGGTCCACAGCCCCACGTACGGCGCGAGCGGCGCCTGGGACTGCATCCCGGCCAGGTGCTCGATCGCGTCGAGGGCCGGGACCGGCGCGCGGTCCAGCAGGTACTGCCGGGCTAGCGTGGCCCGGTTCAGGGCCCGCTGGCTCAGCACCTCGCGGCCCGAGCTCACCACGCCGACCCCGCTCACCGCAGCGGCCCGAAGAACTCCCGCAGGTCCGCGGCCAGCTCGGCCGGGGCCTCCATGGCCGGAAAGTGCCTGCCCCTCGGGAACTCGGTCCAGTGCGCGCCGTCAGGTGCCGGGACCAGCTTGCGCACGGTCGGGTCGGCGCCGAAGACCGCGAAGCCCTGCGGGACGGCCGGCGGCGAGCCCCAGTCGGAGGAGTGCGCCTGGTCGTAGAGGGTGTGCGCGGCACTGGCGCCGGACCCGGTGAACCAGTACAGGCTGACCGTCGTGAGCAGCTGATCGCGGTCGACCGGCAGGTCGGTCCACTCGTGGAACTTCTCGGCCACCCAGGCCAGCTGCAGCAGCGGCGAGTCGGTCAGGCCGTAGCCGATCGTCTGCGGGCGGCTGTTCTGGATGGCCAGGTAGCCCGAGCCCGCCGTCCTGAACTCCTCCATCCGGTCCAGGATCAGCTTGTCGACCGGGTCGCCCGCGTCCAGCCGCTCGGCCATGCCGGGCAGGAAGGTGGCGGTCGCCGCGGCGGTCTGCGGGTCGGTGACCACGTGCATGCCGGCGACATGCTCGCCGTCCAGGCCGGCGACCAGGCCCGACACCCCGGCGCCGATGTCGCCGCCGTGCACGCCGTAGCGCTGGTAGCCGAGCCGCCGCATCAGCTCGGCCCAGGCGCGCGCCGTGCGGCCCATCGTCCAGCCGGTCGCGCTCAGCGGGGCGGAGAAGGCGTATCCGGGCAGGGACGGCGCCACCACGTCAAACGCCTGGCCCTCGGCCGGGCTGGTCAGCGGCTCGATCAGGTGCAGGAACTCGGCCACCGAGCTCGGGAAGCCGTGCGTGATCAGCAGCGGCATCGCGTCTGGCCGGCCCGACCTGACGTGCAGGAAGTGGATGCGCTGGCCATCGATGTCGGTGGTGAACTGCGGATACGAGTTGAGCCCGGCCTCGGCGGCGCGCCAGTCGTAGCGCTGGTGCCAGTACCCGGCCAGCTCCTTCAGGTGGCCCAGCGGTATTCCCCTGGCCCACTCCACGCCGGGCAGCTCGCCGGGCCAGCGGGCGCTGGCCAGCCGGTCGTGCAGGTAGTCGAGGTCGGCCTGGGCGATCTCGATCCGGAACGGCCGGATTTCGTCGGTCATATCGTTCCTCCTCATGCCAGCGCGACGGGATTCGCGCTCACACTCAGAAGGCTAGAGACAATAGAGGAAAGATTCGTTCCTAGATCGAAGGCCATGATCAGATCATGCTGGAAACCTCGGCGCGCCTGCTGCGCCTGCTGTCGCTGCTGCAAGCCCGGCGCGACTGGACCAGCGGTGAGCTCGCCGGCCGGCTCGGCGTCACCACCCGCACCATCCGCAACGACATCGGGCGGCTGCGTGAGCTCGGCTACCCCGTCGGCGCCCGCCCGGGCGTGGCCGGCGGCTACCGGCTCGGGTCGGACGGCAGCCTGCCGCCGCTGCTGCTCGACGACGACGAGGCGGTAGCGGTCGCGATCGGGCTGCGCAGCGCCGCGGGCGGCTCCGTCGCGGGGATCGAGGAGACCTCGGTGCGCGCGCTGGTCAAGCTGGAGCAGGTGCTTCCTGACCGGCTCCGCCGCCGGGTCAGAGCCCTGCGCTCCTATGCGCTGCCGGTGCCCGACGCCGGCCCGCAGGCCGACTCCGACGTGCTGATCCTGATCGCGGCCGCGTGCCGGGACCATGAGCTGCTGCGGTTCGACTACCAGGCCCACTCGGGCGCGGCCAGCCGGCGCTCGGTCGAGCCCTACCGCCTGGTGAGCAGCCGCCGACGCTGGTACCTGGTGGCGTGGGACACCGACCGGGACGACTGGCGCACCTTCCGGGCCGACCGGATCGAGCCGCTGACCCCGGCCGGACCACGTTTCGTCCCGCGCGCGCTCCCGCCCGACGCGGAGATCACGGCCCGGGTGGCCCGCGGCGTGGGCGAGGCGACCTGGCGGTTCCGGGCCCGGGTCATCGTGCACGCGCCCGCCGCCCACGTGCAGGCCCGGCTGCCCATACCGGTGGCGGTGACGCCGCTGGATGACGACCGGTGCGCGTTCGAGCCGGGCTCCGATCACCCGGAGATGCTGGCCCTGTACCTGGGCCTGCTGGGCGCTGACTTCGAGATCGTGGACTCGCCGGAACTGGTCGAGGCGCTGCGCCAGCTGACCGGGCGATACCAGCGCGCGATCGACGCCAGCCAGCCGCCGGGCCCCTAGCGCTCCCGGTTAGCGGTGCCGCCGGTAGTCGAGCTGGAGCCCGCTGCTGCTCGCGCCCTCGGGCGTCCTCCGCGGGGTCGTCCGGCAGGTCGCGGCAGAACTGGAAGAACTCGGTGCCCTCGGTGGCGATCACGCCGTCGAGCGAGTAGTCGAACACGCGGGCAATCAGCTGGCGCACCTCAGAACTCCTTAGTCTCGGTAGCGCGGGTACCTGCGGCTAGGGGACATTCATCAGGACAGACGGCGCGAGCGCCCGGTATTCATCGGACGGGTCGCCAGGCGGATCGAGACGGCAATGCGGCTACCGGCGAGTCCAGGCACAGCGGCGAGGACCCCGAGCGTCGCCGTGACGTTCGCCGGCTCCGGCGACGCCTTCGGCAGCGGCGGGCGCTACCAGGCCTGCATCCACCTGCGCGCCGCCGGCCTGCCGCCCGTCCTGCTCGACTGCGGCGCGACCTCGCTCAGCGCGCTCAAGGCCAGCCGCCTCGACCCCGGCGAGATCGGCACCGTGTTCGTTTCCCACCTGCACGGCGACCACTTCGGCGGGCTGCCGTTCCTGATCCTCGACGGCCAGTTCAGCGGGCGGACAAGCCCGCTGACGGTGGCCGGCCCGCCCAGCACCGCGGACCGCCTGGGCCAGGCCATGGAGACCTCGTTCCCCGGTTCCTCCGCCGTCCGGCGCCGCTTCGGCGTCGACGTCATCGAGCTGGAGCCCGGCGCCACGCGGTCGGTGACCGGCATCGAGGTCTCCGCCTGGGAGGTGGATCATCCCAGCGGCGCACCGCCGCTGGCCCTGCGGCTCGGGATCGGCGGCGCGACGGTCGCCTACACCGGCGACACCGCCTGGACCGAGAGCCTGATCGCCGCCGCCGAGGGCGCCGACCTGCTGATCGCCGAGGCCTACTACTACGACAAGGCGGTCCCGTTCCACCTGCGCTACACCGACCTCGTCGCCCACCGGGCCAGGCTGACCAGCCGCCGGATCGTGCTCACCCACATGTCCGCGGACATGCTGGCCAGAGCCGAGGCGGGCCAGCTCGAGTTCGAGACCGCCCGCGACGGTCTCGTCATCCACCTCTAGAATCCGGCCTGGTGGGCCGACCTGCCCTCGGTCACCGCCCCGGCGTTGGTCATCGGCGGCGGCTCGACCAGCCCGGTGCCGCGGCACCTGCTGGCCCGGGTGGCCGAGCTGATCCCCGACGCCACGCTGGTCACCGTCGAGGGCGCCGGTCATGTCGTGCACCAGAACCGGCCCGCGGAGTTCCTGGCCGCGGTCCGGCCGTTCCTGCGCCGGACCTGGGGCTAGCTCTCGGCGATCCGGGCCCGCACCTCATGGGCCACCGCGGCCAGGTCGGCCACCCGCCCGGTGTCCTGCGGCCACCAGGCCAGCACGACCGAGCAGGGCGGCAGGTCCCTGATGGGCACGAACGTCACCCCCGGCCGGCGGTACCACAGGCCCACCGCCTCGGAGGTGACGCTCAGGCCCACCCCGCGAGAGACCAGGTGCATCTCGCCGTCCAGTGTCGGCGCCTCGGCCACCACCGGGGCCGGGCCCGACCGGTACTCGGTCAGGATCCAGTAGTCGCGCCACGGGCCTGGCGACACCGGCGCGGCCACGATCGGCTCGGTCAGCACGTCGGCCACGCCCAGCGACTCCCGCGCCGCCAGCGGGTGGTCGTCGGGCAGGCAGGCGACCAGCCGCTCGGTGGCCAGCTCGACCGAGACCAGGCCGGGCAGCCCCAGCGGCGGCCGGACCACGGCCGCGTGGACCAGGTTCTCCCGCAGCCCGGCCGACGGATCGGTGAAGTCGAACTCCTCGGTCAGCACCTCGGCCGCCGGATCGCGCTCATGGTGGGTGCGCAGCAGCCGCGGCACGATCTCCAGCCCGGCGCCGATGGTGTAGCCCAGCCGCAGCGTGCCCTGCGGGGCGCTCATGCCCCGCACCGTCTTGATCGCCGCCGACAGCTCGGCCAGCACCTGGCTGGCCAGGCCCGCGAACACCTGCCCGGCCGGCGTGACCTGCACCGACCGGGTGGTCCGGGTGAGCAGCTCGACGCGCAGCGCCCGTTCCAGGTCGCGCACGGTGTGGCTGAGCCAGGGCGCCGAGACCGAGAGCCGCTCGGCGGCCCGTCCGAAATGCAGTTCCTCGGCCACCGCCAGGAAGGCCTCGAGCTGGCGCAGGGTCACGTTCTGCACTGGCGCCTCCGTAGAGCAGACCCCGCATTATGTCCTCTGCAGACACAATAACGCCACTAACTCGTCCTTCTACTGCGGATTCTTTGTCCTTACCGTTGGCATATCCGAAATAGTGGCCGACGAGAGGATGCTCCGGTGCCAGCTGATTACACCGCCGAGGACCTGGCGGCCGGCCGGGCCGCGCTGCTGTCGGGCTGGTCGGCCGGAACCGAGCCCAGCCTGGTCATCACCCGCACGTCAGGCGCCCTGGCCTGGGACGCTGACGGACGCGAGTACATCGACTGCACGTCCATGGCCTGGTCGAACAACCTCGGCGGATCGAGGCCCGAGGTCGTCGAGGCGGCGTTCGCCCAGGCCCGCGAGCTCAGCCACCTGCGGTCCAACTTCGACTCCGTGCCGCTGCTGCGGCTGGCCGCGGCGATGACCCGGACCGCGCCGGGCGACCTCAAGCGCATCGGGTTCACCCTGCACGGCAGCCTGGCCGTGGAGATGGCCATGAAGCTGGCCCTGCTGAACCGGCCGGCCAGCACCGGCCCGTTCCTGGCCCTGACCGACGCCTACCACGGGCGGTCGCTGGCCAGCATGGGCCTGGGCTGGCCGCACACCAACCACGCCTTCGACCGCGTGTTCCCGGCCGTGCTGCGCGTCCCCCAGCCCTACGCCTACCGGTCCGGGCGCAGCGCCGACGCCGAGGTCGACTACTGCGTCGGCGAGCTGCGCGACGCCATCGCCCGGCGGGCCTCCGGCCTGCCGCCCGCGTTCCTCATGGAGCCCGTCCAGGGCAACGGCAGCCAGCTCGACTTCCCCGAGCGCTACTACCGCGAGGTCCGCCAGGTCTGCGACGAGCACGGCATCCTGCTGATCTTCGACGAGGTCCAGACCGGGTTCGGCCGGACCGGCCGGATGTGGGCCGCCGAGCACTACGGCGTGACCCCCGACCTGCTCGTCTTCGGCAAGGGCGTCGGCGGCGGCTTCCCCCTGGCCGGGGTGCTGGCCAGCTCCGCCATGGACGGCTTCCAGCCCGGCGACGACGCGCTGACCTTCGGCGAGTTCCCGGTCAGCCTGGCCGCCGGGCTGGCCGCCCTGGAGGTGCTCGAGCGCGACAACCTGCTCCAGGCCTGCACCGAGATGGGCAAGTACGCCACCGACGGCCTGCTGGCCATGGCGCCCCGGCACCCGCTGATCGGCGACATCCGCGGGCCCGGCCTGCTCATCGGCATCGAGCTGGTCCGCGACCAGCGCACCAGGGAGCCCGCCGCCGCCGAGGCGGCCGAGGCGGAGCGCCGGGCCAGGGACCTCGGCGTCATCCTCGGCACCACCCGGTACGCCGGCCTGGGCAACGTGCTCAAGATCAAGCCGCCTTTCACCATCACCACCGCCCAGATTGACCGGGTGCTGGACGTGCTGGACCAGGTCCTGAGCTCGATCGAGGACCGCTGATTTTTCGATAACTCAGTAAAGGGGCAGGCCGTGGCCGACATCCCAGTCCAGATCTCCGACCCAGAAGACGCCAGCGACCTCAGTCACTTCGGCTACCTCCAGTCGCTGCGCCGCACCCTGGGCCCGTACGGCTCGTTCGCCATCGCGTTCTCGATGATCAGCATCACGACGGCCATCTTCTTCCTGCTGCCCAGCCTGTTCGGCACGGCCGGCGCGGCCGGGGTCTGGCTGTGGATCCCGTGCGCGGCCGGCGTCTTCCTGATCGTGCTGGTCTACGCGCACCTGGCCGCCCGCATCCCCATCACCGGATTCGCGTACCAGTGGAACTCGCGGCTCATCAACCCGCATTACGGCTGGTTCACCGGCTACACCGCGCTGCTGGCCTTCATGGCCGGCACCGCCGCCACCGCCGTCGCGCTGGCCAGCGTGTTCGCGGGCGACATCTGGAAGTCACCCAGCCACGGCGACATCGTGCTGTTCGCCACCCTGGCCATGGCCGCCGCCGGGCTCATCAACATCATCAGCATCCGGGCCGTCAGCGCGGTCAACAACACCGGCGTCTTCTTCGAGATCACCGGGTCGGTCGGCGCCGCGGCACTGCTGTTCTTCGGCGCCGTGTTCTTCTTCCACCACGACGCCGGGTTCGCCATCCTGACCTCGACCCAGCGCACCTCCGGCGGCGCCCTGTGGTACGGGTTCGTGCTGGCCGCACTGCTGCCCCTGTACTGCTTCATCGGCTGGGAAGGCGCGGCCGACCTGGCCGAGGAGACCAACGACCCCCGGTCGGTCACCCCGTGGGCGATGATCCGGGCCAACTACGTCTCGGTGGGCGCCAGCCTCTTCATGATCATCGGATTTCTCATCGCGATCCCGGTCGGCATCGGCAAGCTGCTGGGCCAGTCGCAGAACCCGCTCGTCTACATCTTCCAGAGCCACTTCGGCGCCGTAGCGGCCGATGTCCTGCAGGTCATCGTGTTCCTGGCCATCTTCTCCTGCGTACTGGCCAACATGGTGGTGGCCACCCGGCTGGCGTTCGCGCTGTCGCGCGACAAGATGCTGCCCGGCTCGGAGGTGCTCGGCCGGGTCAACTCGCGGACCCGCACCCCGATCGCGTCGATCATCCTGGTCGCCGCCGTCGGCATCGGCATCAACCTGCTGTCGGCCGGGATCGCCGCCAACGTCGTGTCCATCTGCAGCGTCGCCTACTACTTCATCTACCTGCTGACCGTCGGCGGCGCGGTCTTCGCGCACGGCAAGGGCACCATCCCGGAGGGCCGGCCCCGCGACTTCTCCCTCGGCCGCTGGTTCCTGCCCGTCGCCCTCACCGCGCTGCTCTACGCCGGCGGCGTGATCGTGGTCGCGCTGGCCCCGCACGAGGGCCACACCGCCGCCGTCTACCTGGCCGGCGCCGAGCTGTTCGGCCTGCTGTGGTACCTGCTCTACCTGCGCCCCCGCATCACCAGCCAGCGCGCTGGAGTGCTGCGGAAGGCAACTGCGCAGGTGGAGGAGGCCGCCGGTCGCGGTGTCCGCTACGGCCGCTGACCAGCAGGTGGTGGAGCCGGACCGCCCGGGCGAGCGCTACCGCCCGCGCACGCCGCCGGGCATCCGCATCACCACGAGCCACCTCGAGCCGGGTGAGGCCCAGGCCCTGGCTGCCGCCCTGCACGAGATCACCCGCCCAGCCGACACCACCTACGCCGGCTAACGCCACCAGCCCCGGGCCAGCGCCACCAGCCCCGGGCCAGCGCCACCAGGCAGGGCTAGCGCCACCAGCCCCAGGCTGGCGGCCGGGTCGGCGAGCGAGGACGCTTCTTGCTGTTATCAGAACTGGCTGGGTCACCGGGCTCGGCCGAGCCAGAGCTCCTGGTCACACGGGTTACGACAGGCACGCTGGACTCGCTGGCTACGGGCGTTCGAGTAACTGCCTGGCCGGATCTGGCTTTACCGTCCGCCGGAATGCGGATGATCTTGGTTTTGGGCGGAGCTAACGACATGGTTGTTGCTCTCACCATCGCAAGTGGATGCTTGTCAAGCGAGTGGTGCTGTTGCGTCGTTGCTGCTGGTCGGGTGGCGGGTTGGCCGCCGGGACTGGTTGTTGCGCGTGGTGAGGGCCTTGGAGCGGGCGGCCTGGGGGCATGGCTGCGGGCCGGCGGGCTGGTGCCGGCCGGCGGGCGGATCGGCCTGGGGCTGTGCCTCCCGGCGGGCGGGTCCTGCCGGCACCGGGCGTCCCTGCGTAGTCATCAAGCGGGTT
>Ga0134126_10002666_pt1 | contig 22412 bp, 18 predicted proteins | sample KB31752_FD_96881 | JGI IMG/M metagenome (GOLD analysis project Ga0134126, IMG submission 96881) | Terrestrial soil microbial communities with excess Nitrogen fertilizer from Kellogg Biological Station, Michigan, USA - KB3-175-2 | ecosystem: Environmental > Terrestrial > Soil > Unclassified ... | reverse complement strand
GTGGCCTCCTGGGTGGCCTGAAGAGTCATTCCGCCGGTCACATCGACCACAATTTCGGCGCGCTCCGCCGGTGTGAGGCGAACACTCGTCACCGTCAGCGGGTTTGGAAGGAACCCTCCGTCGGTAGCAACCTCGCTGAACGATCGGCCGTCGGTGAACGATAGCGTGAGAACATCGCCGATGGACGCATTCAGAACGCGGAAACGCAGGCGGCTCTGAGTCGTATTAAGCACCGGTACCGAGGCTACATTTACTCCATTTACCAGGAGAGGGTATTGATCGCCGGGCGCGCCAAGCGTATTTTCGTCATATTTGATCGTTCCATCGGAGCCCACGATTTCCGACTGCAAGATGAGAGGAATGTCGTCCACACCATAAGTGTGAGGAAGCGCGGCGGCTGCGCTCGAATTATCGTTGATGATGAACATTCCCACCAGTCCCATGGCCATTTGTTTCGCCGTGCTGCCCATGATGTGCGGGTGATACCAGTTCGTGGACGCGGGTTGCCGGATGGTGTATTGCGGATTCCAGGTTGTGCCGGATGGGATGACTTCTTCGATGCCGCCATCGTAAGCTGCGGGCAGGTGCAAGCCGTGCCAGTGAACAGTTGCATCTTCCCCCAGGCTGTTAGTGACGGCCAAGTGGATGGGATCGCCTTCGTTGACGTAAATCGTCGGGCCCAGAAACGAGCCGTTGAACCCCATGGTTTTGCTCGTGAGCCCTGGTACGATCTGTCCCTGTCCGTTCGTCAAGTTAAGTGAAAACGTCTTGACGCCGTCTTGCATCACCGGAGTGAGCAGAGGCGGAATGGGCAGCGCAGTTTGTGCGGCGGCAAGTCCGCAAGTCGCTAATAAAGCCGTAATGGAAAGCAAACAGCGCTTTCCCGTGGCGTTGTCTTTGACGCGAAGGGAAAACTTCTTCACTCCAGATCCTTACTTCGTAAATTAGGCGTCAAGTTCGCCAGCCACCAGTCTAGCTTGCGACCCTGCGGGGCCCGATACCGGTTGCGCCCTGCTGCGCCGGATTGAAGTCGCGCGAAAGCCGCAGCATCAAACCGCGCATTTGGCAGAGTCCAATCCGGGTGAAACAGTTTCGGTCTAACGGTTACAAGTTGCAATTTAGCTCGCCGCGCGACCGGACGGATCTCTTTGCACGCCCATAAGTTCGAGAAGTTTGCCGACGTCCTCATCGTGTATCCGATGCACGGCGCCATCGGCCAGAGTGATGACAGCCTGTCTCGGTTCTGTCTCTTTGACCTCGGCAAGCATCACGCAATCGACGTTCAGGTATGCCTTGCTCTTTAATTGCATGAAACGCATTTGGCAAGTAGACATCCAATTCACAATTTCCGTTTCGGGGTGTGCATTTCCGCGGTTTGCGTCGCCGCGAACGCCTCGCCGCCACCCACGCCCAAACCGCCGCCGTCGACGGCATAAATTATCTCGTTGCAATCATCCAAGAGATGGAGCGGATCCGAGGCAAACATGCCTCCCGGTACGCTGGAAGAGGATATGACGGGAAAGAATCGAGTAGTCATCCTAGGCAGTGGGTTTGGCGGTCTGTATGCGGCGAAGGCGCTGAAACGCGCTCCCGTGGAGGTCACGGTCGTCGACCGGCGCAATTTCCACTTGTTTCAACCGCTGCTCTACCAAGTAGCAACGGGCTCGCTTTCACCAGGGGAGATTTCGGCTCCCATTCGCGCGGTCCTTAATAAACAAAAACACACGAGAGTGCTGCTCGAAGAAGCAGTGGACCTCGACCCGCACGCAAAAATCGTACATTTGCGCGATGGCGGCCAGATTCCGTATGATTCGCTCATCGTTGCGACAGGGTCGCAGTCAAGCTATTTTGGAAACGACAAGTGGCGCGAGTGGGCCCCAAGCCTGAAGTCGGTCGAAGACGCGACCGCCATTCGCCACAAGATCCTTTACGCGTTCGAGGCGGCCGAGCGCGCGCACAACAACCCGGAGGAGCGCCGGGCCTGGCTGACGTTCGTCATTGTGGGGGCCGGACCGACAGGGGTGGAACTGGCGGGAGCACTCGGCGAGATCGCACATGAAACGCTAAAAAACGATTTTCGCTATATCAAACCGGAAGAGGCGCAGATCCTCGTGCTCGACGGCTCGCCGCGCGTGCTGCCCACCTATCCGGAGGATCTTTCGAAGCACGCCGAGAGAGCACTGCTGAAATTGCACGTCCGCGTCAGGAGCCACGTAAAGGTCATCGAAGTCGACGGCTATGGCGTCGATTTCGAGTTTCAGCACAACGGACTGACGCAGAAGGGGCGGATTCCCTGCCGCACGGTAATTTGGGCGGCCGGGGTGGCCACTACCGAGTTCGGGCATGTTCTTGCGCGACGGACGGGGATGAATGGCGACCGGCAGGGCCGGATCAAAGTACTGCCCGATCTTACAATCCCAAACTATCCCGATATTTATGTTATCGGCGATCAGGCTCTGGTTCTGAATCAACAGGGCAAACCGCTGCCCGGCGTAGCGCAGGTCGCGATGCAGGAGGGCAGCTATGCGGCTCACGCAATCGTTAAACGCCTGAAAGGTCACGCCGATCTCCCGCCGTTCAAATACTTCGATAAAGGCGATCTCGCCGTGATCGGCCGCGGCTCAGCGGTGGCCAATGTGTTTGGGTTTCATCTCTGGGGCCTCCCGGCATGGCTGATCTGGCTCTTCATCCACCTCATGTACATCGTGGAATTCCAGAATCGCATTCTGGTATTCGTGCAATGGGCGTTCTTCTACGTCACGTTCCACCGGGGCGCGCGGCTCATTACCGGCCATGCCGCCGCGGACGTGGTGGTTGGCACAAAGCCGTTGAAGAATCCGGAAGAAGATTGAACCATCCACGGAAACGGCCGCGCCGGATCCGGCGATGTTCGGTTATCAGGCAGCACTCGAAGGCTCTCTCTCGGGGGCCCACTGGATCGCGCCGGCGATGTCCTCGAACACGCGCTCCGCTGGCCGGTCGCCGTCAACTGAATGAACTCGCGGCCCCCGATAGTGATCGAGCACGGGTCCCGTTAGCTCGTCATATTCTTTCAACCGCTGCCGGATGATCGATTGGTGATCGTCTTTGCGCCGGATAAGGACCGTGCCGTCGTTATCGCAAACACCCTTTGCTCGCGGCGGCTGATGCAGCAAGTTGTATATCTTTCCACAGACAGGGCACTGGCGGCGCGCCGACATCCGATCGACCAGCGTTTGGCGTTCTACATCGAGGTAAATGATTCTGCCCGGCGGTAACTGCCGACTCGCCAGGTAACCATCAAGGAAGCCTGCTTGCGCGACGGTACGCGGAAATCCATCGAGCAGAAATCCCCGGGCGCAATCGGAGTGCTCAACCCGGCGAATAAGCATGGCGTTCACCAGGCCATCGCCAACCAAGCCTCCGGTCTCCATGATCTCAGCCGCGGTAATACCCAACGCCGTGCGCGCCTCCACTTCGGCGCGCAGCAGATCGCCCGTCGAAATTGCCGGAATGCCTAACCAGGAGGACACCATCCGGGCTTGTGTGCCTTTGCCGCAACCAGGCGGCCCAAAGAGCAGTAGAACCACGAAACCCCCACGATCTTTTAGGCTAAGGGAAAGCGGGCGGGTGGGTCAATGGGGCAGCCTTATGTTGACGTTTGCATTCAACGATGTCATCCAGCCGCTGGCGCCTTCACATAAGCAAAATTTATAAACCGTCTTTCAGATTCCGCATCCGCTGCTTGGAATCGTATGATAGACGAGTACTCATTGCGCGCAGGCGCACAACGGGCCATGAAAAAGGGACAAGTCTCGACGCCGCAGGCTGGGCGGAAACTGGGCCGGGAGCGTAAGCGCCCCCAGACGAACCGCAGCGGCTCGCTTCGATCCGTTCTAGCCTCGTTTTTAGGTCGGTTACACTTCCCGGCTCAGAATCGGCATTTGCGTCAATCGAACACTATTTCGCTATTAAGTAGCTGGTATGGGTTCGCGACCTGCCTGCGCTGGCAAGGCTGCCAGACCACACAGATGGATGTCTGGTCCGGGTTTTCAAGGAAATCATGAGCCGGCCGGACGGTCCGAATCGCCGCAACTTCCTGTCAACCGTGCTGGCCGCGCCGGCAGCGTTATCGCCTGCCATGGCTAAAGGCGCGGATGCCGCCTCGTTGCCCAACGTAACCAAGGCCAGTTCCGCCGAGCCGGTTTCCTACCCACGCACGTTCACCGGCCCGGCATTAAAGATGATTTCGTTTCCGCTGGGCGGAGTTGGCGCCGGAAGCATCGGCTTGGGAGGACGGGGGCAACTTCGCGACTGGCAGATTTTCAATTGCGCGGACAAGGGCAACTCACCGGATTACGCATTCGCCGGCATCTGGGCGCAGGCTCCGGGGCATAAACCGGTTACCAGGGTTCTGGAATCTCGAATCGAAACTCCGTACGAAGGCGAGAACGGATTGGGCTCCCGCAATGCCCCGGGATTGTCGCGCCTCGAAGGCGCAACGTTCACCGGTGAGTTTCCGCTGGCGCGCATCGATTTTCAAGACCGCGATCTGCCGGTGGAAGTGAGCCTGGAAGCGGGTACGCCGTTCATTCCCATGGACGCGGACGAATCGGGACTACCGGTTGCCTCACTTCACTACCGGGTGCGAAACCACGGTAAGACGCCGGTGGACGTCGCGATTGCCTTCTCCGTCGACAATCCCGTCCGATCGCTTGCGCAGGCGCATCAGCACAAAACGGAATCGCGCACCAACGACATCCGAAAGAGTGAGGGTGTTCGCGGCCTTTTTATGCATAATCCGGGGCTTGCAAGGGACGACCCCGGATACGGCAGTTTTGCGCTCGCCGTTTTTGATGATGGAGCTTCCGAAACAACGATGCTGCGCGGCTGGCCCGCCGGACGCTGGTGGAACAGTCCGCTATTGTACTGGGACGATTTCTCGGCCGATGGCGCACTCGGCCCGGAGGCAGAGAAGATTGGGCCGGTGGGCGCCGTGTGTGTGAAACGCCGCGTCATGCCTGGAGCAGAGGCAGACTACCGTTTCGTTCTTGCCTGGCATTTCCCAAACCGGACGCCGAAACGCTGTGGATGGGAAGCCCCTAAAGGCTACGAGGAAACGGTCATCGGCAACTGGTACGCCAAGCGCTTCGACGATGCATGGGACTCTGTGGAATATGCGGCGGCGCATCTCGATGCGCTGACCGCGAGAACACGCCGGTTTGCGGAGGCGCTTCGCGAATCCAGCCTGCCGCCCGCCGTAAAAGAAGCGGCATCCGCGAACCTCTCGACGCTCGTCAGTCCCACTTGCTTCCGTACGTCCGATGGCGAGTTCCACGGCTTCGAGGGCGTTAACGACCATGTCGGCTGCTGCTTCGGCAATTGCACGCATGTGTGGAACTACGAAACCGCGACGGCAAACCTGTTCCCCGATCTCTCGCAATCGCTGCGGCGGTCCGCATTCGGCTATTCAATGGACGATCGTGGCGCGATGTATTTCCGCCAGCTTCTGCCGGATGGCATCGAGCGGTCCGGCTTTGCCGCGGCCGACGGCCAGATGGGGCAGATCGTGAAAGTCTACATCGACTGGCAGCTCTCCGGCAAGAATAATTTCCTGAGCGAATTCTGGCCAAAAGTGAGAAAGGCTATCGAATTTTGCTGGGTTCCAGGCGGATGGGACGCCAACCGCGACGGCGTTATGGAAGGCGTGCAGCACAACACGTACGACGTCGAATTCTACGGGCCTAATCCGCTTTGCGGCATTTATTATCTGGCGGCGTTACGGGCCGCGGAGGAAATGGCGCGCGCCATGGGCGATACGTCGGCCGGCGAATACCGCAGGCTGTTTGAAAGCGGAAGCCGCTGGCTCGATGCAAACCTGTTCAATGGGGAATACTATATCCAGCAGATTCGCGGTTACAAGCCCAACGAAATTGCGGCGGGACTACGCAGCGGCATGGGCGCCGACGATCCCGAACACCCTCAATATCAATTAGGCAACGGGTGCCTGGTCGATCAACTCCTGGGACAATACCTCTCGCACCTGGCCGGTCTGGGTCCTCTGCTGAAGCCGGAGAATATTCAAGCGGCTCTCGATTCGATTTACAACTACAACCACAAGCCGGATCTCTACAATCACGATTGCGTGGAGCGCACGTTTGCGCTGAACGACGAAGCTGCGATGGTTATCTGCGATTACGGCAAAGGTGAACGGCCGAAAATTCCATTTCCGTACTATGCCGAAGTGATGACCGGATTTGAGCATTCGACGGCGGCTCTGATGCTGTATTCGGGAATGATCGACCGCGGCGTGGAATGCGTGGCGGACATCCGCAGGCGATACGATGGGGTCCGGCGCAATCCCTGGGACGAAGCCGAATGCGGCCATCATTACGCGCGAGCCATGGCTTCCTGGTCAAGCCTACTGGCGTTGAGCGGATTTCGTTATCGAGGGACTGCGCGGCACGTTATCGTGGCGCCTCCCGTGCAGAAACCGCGATTCCGCTGCTTTTGGTCGGCGGGTGGCGGCTGGGGCTCGTTTTCCCTGGAACCGTCCCGGTTCACGCTAGGAGTAGCAGAAGGCGCGCTCGTTGTGCGTGTTGTGGAATTCTCCGGCTCAGGACGCCGCAAGCGGTCGAACGTGGAACTTGCCGGGCGAGACTTGAAACATAAGATCGAGCGCCGGGGAAAAAGCACCATCATCACACTGGACGAGGACGTGAGCATCGGGCCGAATGAGCAACTCTCCGTTGCGATCTGAAGTTCCTCCAACTGTCGTGTTTGTCGCGGGCTTTCTCGGCTCAGGAAAAACAAGCCTCCTGCTGCGGGCCGCCTCACTCCTTTCAAACAGCGGCACGCCGGTCGCTCTCATCACCAACGATCAGGGCGATGATCTGGTGGATACGGAATGGGCCGTTGAGCACGGTGCAGACGTAACTGGCGTGCAAGGCGGCTGTTTCTGCTGCCGATTTTCCGATTTCTTGGATGCCGCCGAAAGGCTGCTAGATCACCAGCCGCGAGTGATTTTCGCCGAACCGGTGGGAAGCTGCACCGATCTCGCGGCGACGGTGCTGCGTCCGCTGCAAGCGTCCTACAGTTTGCAGCTTCGAGTCGCGCCGTTGACAGTGCTGGTCGATCCTGCTCTTGCAAAAGAAATTTACACGGCGGATTCCGACATTGCGTACCTGTTCCGGAAGCAAATTGAAGAGGCCGATATGGTTTGCCTCAGCAAGTCGGATCTATATGACGGCGGCACGGAGTTGCCAGGCATCTCCATTCAGCATCGGCTGAGCGCCAAAACCGGCGATGGCGTCGCCGCCTGGCTCGACGAGGTGCTCGGCGGCACACTGCCGGTCGCCTCCCAAGCACTCACAATCGATTACGACCGTTATACGCACGCAGAGGCCGCGCTCGGCTGGTTGAATGCACGCGTTCTCGCGGATCTTGAAGAGCCGCTGTCGCCGGCAGTGCTGGCTGGCCCGCTATTCGATGGACTGGACGAAGCGCTCACAGCGGCCGGCGCTCGCATTGCTCATCTGAAAGTCTTCGACGTCGCGCCGACCGGTAGCATCAAGATCGCCGTTTGCCGCAATGGCGACGAACCGGATGTAGAGGGGGATCTCGCCGCATCCCCCGCGAGCAGGCACGCTCTGGTTCTGAATCTGCGCGCCGAAGCCAGTCCCGACCTGCTGCGTGAAGTCGTCGAGTCCGCGTTCGCGCGTCTGCCGCCGAAAACCGAGATCGTGAATCTGCAAGCGTTCCAGCCCCCGCCGCCGAAGCCGCAGCATCGAATGGTGTTCTCATCAGAGCCGTCAGCCTAGTTGGTTTCAGCTTCTTTGAGATTGCGGAACTCACGCACAAACAAAGTTCTCTTCCGGCTGATACAGCGAATTCCACGCCGCAAACGAGCACAGTTGCGCTCATGTTAGAACCTTTTGAGTTATTGTCTGTCCAATCGATTCACGTTCGTTTCCGATTGCTCGAGCGGACGCGCGATCGGAAGTTGCCAGCTATACCGTATCGCCATCGCGCGAAGTCCGAAGCAAAGCACGGCGCCCACGGGCCCTGCCACGGCAGTCGGGAGATGCAGCATGTTTCCGATTACCACCACGCCGGCGCCCACCAGCGCCGCGACCGCATAAAGCTCGGTGCGCAACACAGTGGGAATTTCCCTCACGAGCACATCGCGCACCATGCCGCCGCCGATTCCCGTGAGCATGCCGAGCAGCGTCGCCGCGACTGGTCCTGCGTGAAATGCGAGCGCCTTGCCCGCTCCCGAAACGGCAAACATCGCGAGCCCCGCCGCGTCGAACACCAGCACAGGCATGCTTAGGCGGTTGACGGTTCGATACGAGTAGAACGTAATCAGGCCCGCCAGGATGGAAACAGCGACGTATCGCCAGTCATGGATCGCCGCAGGCGGAATGGCTCCAATCAGCACGTCGCGGCTCATGCCGCCCAAGTTGCCGGCGGCGAAAGACAAAACCAGTACCCCAAACAGATCGAGCTTGTGCTTGACTCCGGACATCGCGCCGCTGAGCGCGAAAACGAACGTGCCGCCCAGATCGAAGGCGACCAGCAGCGTGTTTATCAAGATGTGCCCGTTTACGACCATCGGGCTTATGTCGATAACCAGGCCTGCGCGGCAACCACCAGCGCCTCCACGCCTGTTTGCAACGTTGGATGGATCACCGGCGCGAAACGCGGGTTGTGATTCGTGGGGATCTCCCCCATCTTGCCCTCCTTTTGGGCTTTCTCGTACAGGCCCGGATCGGTGCCGCCGACAAACCAGAAGACGGATGGCGCGCCCCACTCGGCTCCAAACGATCCGAAGTCCTCGCTGGCGCTCGTCGGCTCGGCTTTCTGCACACGGTCAGCCGAAAAGTACTTGCGAAACGCGTCATCTACTCGCCTGACTGCATCTGGGTCATTCTTAACAAGGCGGTAACGGTCCAGAGGCGTGATCTCGGGCTTCTTAGGGGCGCCTGAAGCTTCGGCTTCCGCATTGACGATGCGCTCGATCGCTGCAAGCACCCGTTTGCGGACGCCCTCGTCAAAGGTGCGCACGTTCAGCTTGATAATTGCTACGTCTGGGATGACGTTTTCCTTCGCGCCGGCCTGCAGCGAACCGACTGTGACGACAGCGGCTTCCGTAGCTGCAATTTCGCGGGAAACAATCGTTTGCAGACGGAGCACCGTCGCGGCCGCCATGACGACCGGATCGATGCTGGCCTGCGGCATCGATCCGTGAGCGCCTCGTCCGAACATTCGAATCTGCAAACTATCGCCGGCGGAGGTCACGACTCCAGCGCGCGAACTAAGTACGCCAGAGGACCCTACCATGACGTGTTGTCCGAGTACGGCATCCGGCTTGGGAAAGCGCTTGAAAAGGCCATCGTCAATCATCGCCTGAGCACCCGCTGCTGTCTCCTCAGCCGGCTGGAAGACAGGCATCAACGTCCCTCGCCATGCATCCCGAGTTCGTGCGAACAAATCGGCCGCGCCGATCAGCCAGGTCACATGCATGTCGTGGCCGCAGGCGTGCATCACAGGCACGGTTTTTCCTTCGGCATCGGTCGCCGTGGCCCTGCTGGCATAGGACAGCCCGGTCGCCTCCTTCACGGGCAATGCATCCATATCGGCGCGCAGCATAATGGTTGGCCCGTCGCCGTTCCGCAGCAAGCCCACCACGCCCGTCTTCCCGATTCCGGTGGTCACTTCATAGCCTGCGGCGCGAAGACGGTCCGCCACTATACGCGCTGTCCGGTTCTCCTGCATCGACAGTTCGGGGTGAGAATGAAGATCTTTGTAGGCGGACTCCAGCTCGGGCAATAGTCCATCAAGGTTTGCAAGTACGTTTGCGGGGTGTGTCTGTCCTTCTTCGTTCATGTGTCACGCCTCACGGCTGGCGTTTGATCATCCCATGTCTTCCAAAGATCGAGCAAACTGTCAAATCGTTACCTTCGCGCGAATGTCATTCTGCGTGGCGCCGTCGAGCGCCGCAAAATGTCCAAACTTTAGCTGGGCGCAGCCTGCCCTGCCGCGCCCGCTCGTCAGATCAGGCCGTAGTGGTGGCTTCCAGCGCGACGCCGACTGCTTCCGCAACGCGGCTTCCGTACTCCGGATCGGCTTTTGCGAAGTGCGTGACCTGCAATTTAATAATGCGCTCGGGGACGCCCTTCATCGCTAGCGCAATATTGTGAATCAGGTGATCCTTATCCGTGGGACTCAACAGCCGGAATAAGTCGCCCGCCTGCTGGTAATCGTCATTGCCTTCCCGATGATCGTAGCGCCCGGCATCGCCGCTGATCGCGTATGGCGATTCCACGAAACGGCGATCTTCTTTCGGGCCTCCGAAACTGTTTGGCTCGTAATTGGGTGTTTCGCCGCCGTTCTCATCGAAGCGCATGGAACCATCCCGATGATAGGTGTGGATGGGGCAGCGAGCCCTATTCACCGGCAGCGAGTCATAGTTGACGCCGAGGCGATAGCGGTGCGCGTCCGGGTAACTGATCAGCCGCCCTTGCAGCATCTTATCGGGCGAGTAGCCCATGCCTGGAACAATATTCACCGGTGAGAAGGCTCCCTGCTCGATCTCGGCGAAGTAGTTCTTTGGATTCCGGTTCAGCTCCATAATGCCAACTTCCTGGAGCGGATAATCCTTGTGCGGCCATACCTTTGTCAGGTCGAACGGATGAATGTGATACGTCTCTGCGTCCGTTTCCGGCATGATCTGCACGCATACACGCCATTTCGGAAAATCGCCGCGCTCGATAGCCGTGAACAGATCGCGCTGCGCGTAATCGGGATCTTCGCCAGCCAGTCGTTCGGCTTGTTCGGCTGTTAGATTCTTGATCCCTTGCATCGTCTTGAAATGCCATTTCACATAGAACCGCTCGTTATCGACATTGAGCAGGCTGAATGTGTGGCTTGAAAAGCCGTGCATGTGGCGATAACCATCCGGCGTGCCCCGATCACTCATCAGAGTCGTTACCTGATGCAGCGATTCGGGCGATAGCGACCAGAAATCCCACATCATGGTCGAACTGCGCAAATTGGTTTTCGGATCGCGCTTCTGTGAGTGAATGAAGTCGCTGAACTTCAGCGGGTCGCGCACGAAAAAGATCGGCGTATTATTGCCGACCATGTCCCAATTGCCTTCTTCCGTGTAAAACTTAACGGCGAATCCCCGTGGGTCGCGACCGGTATCGGCCGAACCTTTCTCGCCGGCGACAGTCGAGAACCGCGCCAGCACTTCGGTTTTTTTGCCGATCTGGTTGAACAACTTCGCGCTGGTGTATTTGGAAATATCGTTTGTTACGGTGAATGTCCCGAAGGCGCCCGACCCCTTGGCGTGGACTACCCGCTCCGGAATCCGCTCCCGATTGAAATGCGCCATTTTTTCGAAGAGCAGATAATCTTCCATCAACACCGGACCACGCGGGCCCGCCGTGATCGAGTTCTGGTTATCGCCAACCGGCCGACCGGAGGTCGTCGTCATCTGCGATTCATCGTGTTTGCCATCGCTACCGTTCTGATGCGCCATGTATACTCCTGTAACTTGAAAAATGCTGTCTCAACAGCATCGTATGCCGGGTCAGGTTGGGAAGCCAGACGCCGCCTACTATTCCTCGCATAGCCTCAGCCTATCGGCGAGCGCTTTATCGATTCGTGAGACGCTAATAAAGCGGACCTATGGAAATCCACCAACTCCGGTATTTCTGCGCTATCGCTCGCGCTGGAAGTTTTACGCGAGCCGCAACAGAAGAAGGGATATCGCAACCGTCCCTTTCACAACAGATCGTGAGACTGGAGCAGGATCTCGACGCGAAATTATTCGACCGTCTCGGGCGTCGCGTGCAGCTTACGGAGTTTGGGCGCGCGCTGCTGCCGCAGGCCCAAGAGATCCTGCGGAAAGTGAATGCCGTTCGCCCGGCCCTGGATTCCGTGCGTTCTGGCGTACGCGGCCGGCTGAATATCGGCTGTATTCCCACCATCACTCCGTATTTCCTGGCGCCGAGGATTGGCGGCTTCGCCAAACGTTATCCCGACGTCCAATTCCGGCTCTTCGAGGACATTACGCCCAAACTCGTCGAACAATTGCAGGCGGGCGATCTCGACATAGCCATTGCCGGCCTGCCAATTAAAAATCCCGACATCGTCTGCTCCGAGTTACTGCGGGAAAACATTGTCGTAGCGGTTGCCAAAGGCCACCGCCTCGCACGGATGCCACGCGTGAAGCTGGCCGAGTTGAGCCGCGAACGGATGCTGCTCCTGAAAGAAGGGCATTGTTTCCGGGATAATGCTCTCACGGTATGCAGCCGGGGACAAACGCAGTTCATTTCCGTATTTGAAACGGATCAGTTTTCGAGTATTTTCTCGCTTGTTTCATCGGGCTTCGGCATCAGTCTTGTGCCGCAAATGGCCACTACCGAAGAGAGCGGCTGCGATTTCCTGCCGCTCGAGCGCGAAGCCATTCGCCGGATCGGTTACGTACGGGCGCGGGGGCATGTGGCGGGTTCGGCGCAGAAAGCATTCACAGAATGGCTGCGCGAAACGGCAAAGCGTCCTGCCCCGATTCACCCCTCACCGGCAGAGCCCGACATAGCCAAGCATCAGGTTCATGCGGCGCGCTGAAGAAATCGGACTCATTTTCACCAAGGTCCTTCTCATCCGACACTGATAGCGGGGAGCGATTCTCGGCCTGGATAGGCGAGCAGCCATTCGGCATCACCGCTCTCGATAGTGAGTGGCACTGAACAGGCGGGCACGAGCCATACCTGGCCCTCCCCGAATAGCCGCTCTCCAATGGCGCCCTGCCCGCGGATGCAGACGAGCAACATGTAATGCGGCAAGTTTCCAGATATACGGATTCGCTGTTATTTCTGGCACAGGTGCTCGATGCAGAAATATGTGGACTCGATAAGAATGCGCCTTCCCGGACCGATCTGCCGCATCTCGGTGTATGCGCTGTAAGGCTCTAGATTGGCAACGCGGCAGCCATCCTCAAGGTGCAGTTCCCTGGGCCGGCCGTAATCGTACAGACGATACGTGATATCCGAGCTCTGCTGTATCTCGCAGATCGTCAGGCCGGCGCCGATCGCATGGACCGTGCCGGCGGGCACGAAAATAAAATCGCCCGCTTGAACCGCGCGCCAGTTCAAGAGAGATTCAATCTCACCGCTGGCGGCAGCAGTCCGCAAGCGTTCCGGAGAAATCCGCTCTTTGAAGCCCAGCGCGATCTGTGCTCCGGGTTCAGCTTTAAGCACATACCAGGCTTCCGTTTTGCCAAGGCTGTGGTGATGCTCGCGCGCGTAGTCGTCTGGCGGGTGGACCTGGATCGACAATTTGCCTGTTGTGAACAGCAGCTTCACGAGCAGCGGGCACAAGCTGGGAAAATCCGGGGAGGCGCCCGTTCCCAGGATGTCCGAATGCCGCCTCAGCAGTTCGCCAAGCGACGGCCCATCGCAAACGGGGTTATCCGCAGCGGTAAACCACGCTTCACCAGTGGCTTGCAACTGCGGCTGTGAGAACCATGGGCTCAGTTCGGTCGTGCCCCACACGCGCTCTTTGAACGTAGGCAGAATCCGAAACGGGGAGCGCCAATTGGAAGCCTTCATCAAGATCGAGTTCCGCAGAAAATGTCGCTCTCAGCATAACTGATGGCACAGCAAGAACGGCCTTGGGCATGCTCAAAGGTAATGGTACGGAAAACACTGAAGCACAGAGCGCAATTTCGCGTGAGTAGAGTTACCATCAGTTAAAACTAATACAACAGCTTCCGTTCAGTTGCCGGGCATTCAGGTTTCGATAAAGGCCGGTGATCGGACAGTATTTGGATCTACAGCGAGTGTTTGGTTTGTCCGATACGAATTAGAGGCCGGAAACGCGGGAGCTGATTTGGTGTATCTTTTAGTAATCGTGGGTTCTGCATTCATCACTTGGGCGCTGACGGGCCTCTGTGAGGTGCATGCCGGGGTCAGCCGGCTGTTTAGCGAAATAAATCAGGAGCGGTGGCTGGCGCGGGAAAACACGGGAATGAATCGGTCACGCGGGTTGTAAGGTCTTTCAGCTCGCACTGTTTTGGTCAATTCGGAAGAGATTTCCCCAGATTTCCGCGGCGGCGCCCAAGCTCATTCATCGGGGGGCGCACTTGCACGATCTTTCAACAGCCGTTCAGGCTTATTTATTGCCTTTGCCTGGCACAACTAGACTCATGCTGAGGCGGAAGGCAGAACTGTACATATATGGTCAGTCGGCTGACGCCATTTATTATATCGACCGCGGATTGGTGAAGCTCGATCGGCCTGGATCGGGCGATCAATGCGTCACGCTGAATTTATGCGGTAGCGGAGAACTTCTGGGAGAAGAGGCGCTAATCCCTCACCAGTCGTTTGTGACTCAAGCCGAAGCGCTGACACCGCTGACCATCTATCGAATCCCAAGCAGCCAGGTTCTCGAATCCGGCTCTCGCAACCCCAACCTTGCCATGTTTCTAATGGAAACGATGGTGCGCCGGACGCAAGCGTTGGAACACAGGCTGGAGTTGATTGCAGCTCACGACGTTGAGCGGAGAATCCTGTTATGTCTCGCCGACCTCGCCGGGCATGGTGAGCGGGAGAGCGATGGCTCATTTTCGTTGCCGCTGACACAGCGCGACGTGGCAAATCTGATCGGCGCTACGCGTGAAACCACTTCCTTGATGCTGAATCAAATGGAGCGAAACGCGTTGCTAACGCTTTCCCGTGGGAAAATCACGATTCCTTCACCCGCTCGCCTGCGCGATGCCGCCGCATTTCCAATCCCTCAGACTTTAGCGTCGTGAGATCACGAGCCGTTCACCTCGTCGCACCTTGTCAGTGGAAGCGGACTGTTCCTGGGATTGAATTCAGGTCTCTGAGCCGGCCCAGCCGGTGAGCCACCGAGCCACCGTCTGAGCCAGCTCAGATTTTTCTGAGGAGAGCTTGGCAAAAAGACAATCGAGGGCAGGCACAGTTCCCGCGCCAGGCTTTCCGAAAAGCCGCTGCTCACAACGTACTCGGTTCCTTCCGCTAACATTTCGGTTAGCCATTGACGACCCGAATCGTCGACATCTACGGTTTGGCGAAGATCCAGACGCAGCTTACGCCCGGCAACGCTGGACTTGGCGGTTCTCCAACATCCATCTAATTCCGCTAAATCCATAGCGGAGAGCTTTCCGATCAATTCAAATCGGAAAGCATCGGTTCCATCGTGCAGGTAATAGCGAAGCAAGGACTGGCTCACCCGTGAGCTAGTTGCACTTTGTGAGCCATCCAATTCTTCCACTCGAACGTTAGTTTCCACGCAATCTCGCACAACCTGTTGGATTCGCGCCATCATTTTCGGTTGCACCTTCCTACCGGCGAATTTGAACTGCTCGCTTCTATCTCTACTCCTCGTCCATTCACGAAAAAAGATCCAGCGTGTCGGCGAATTTGCCGGAAGAACTGGCTGGTTAACGATCACCGAATGAGAAAGAGTACTAGTGCGATCGCAAAGGACACATTCTCAAGAAAGGATATCGGCCTTAAAACGTCGGGTCTGGCCTAGAACCAGCCTTACCTGGAAGGGGATACTACTTCCTTTTTGCGTCGTCTTCGCGCTCCGCCTGCTTCCAGCCTTCATGCGCTTGATGAGCGGCTTTCCCGAGTCTTCGGCCGGCGGCAGCCGCAACCTTGCCTGTTTCCTTCGCTACGGAATGCGCGGCCTTTCCAACTTTCCCCGCGGCGGAGTTAGCATCTTTTTCACGCTGGCTGGCCGATTCACTTGATGTAGTGCATGCCCAGAGGCCTAACGTCAGGCATACGGCTATAAGGCTGACGAACGAGCGAATAGATATCACTGCCCATTTAGATGCGGAACCGCGCCTGGATGTGACTTCCGCCTTCCTGGGGGCGCGCGATAATTCGTCTTCTGTCTTTGTGGCGAGCAAGCGGGCAAAAGTAACGAATAGGGCCTAAAAACCAATAATCCGGGCCGCTTGCAAAAGCGAAGCGCCCAAATGCCTGAGGTCCTCAAAAAGCGTGCCGACTTGATAACAAGCCAGGAAAGCAAAAGCATAAAAGATCCCGGGCCACCGTTCTTCCCACGTCAGCGCTTGCGAAAGGAGCACCCGAGGGACAATCGTGCGAAATGCGAGGACGCAGAGGATTCCAATGGCCGCGCCGCCCAGAATGTCGGAGGTCCAATGGTAGCCCAAGTAGACTCTCAAAACGCAGAGCAAGGCGGCCCAGACCCAGGCCGCGGCTCCCAACCAGCGGGAGTGCAGCCAAATGACGGTGGCTAATCCGAAATAAACGGCGGCGTGGTCGCTCGGGAAAGAACTCCAGTGGTTCAATATTTCGGGATCGACACCGTACGGAACGTGGAAAGCCATTGAAGGGTCATGGAGCGGTCTCGGATGAAACCTCAGAATGAGTTGCAACCCGCGGCTAATCGGTCCGGCCAGGGCGGCTCCGATTATCTCCGCTATCATTCGCGCCCGTATGGGCCGCGAGTCGGCTTTCTCCCGGAACCAGAGATAACAGATCACCGCCAATAACAGCATGCTGCTGGTGAGGCTGTAGTCCGCCAGAAAGTGGATGCTTCGATCTACGATCTGGTGCTTCCCAGCGAATTGATTGAAAAATTCCGTGATATTCCAATCGAGCCTTTGCAACAAGCGGCGGTTTCCTTTCCAATCCGGGCAAGGTTCCAGGTGTAAGGCAGCTGCGGGAAAACGCCGCGATCCAGCGCCCTGGAGTGGCCGGAGCGAGAAATCCGACCGGCTTCCGCCTGTAAGCCCGGTTACGAATACGAAATTGTAGCAGCTTGTTCATTGTGTTGTAACCGTTCCTTTGTTTCGATGCGACGGCCCACATCGCAAAACCTGATCGTCGCGGTCACAAGACATGACGCGGAAAGCGCAGCGGCAGTCCTCTCTCCTGACCGCGCGGTTCCGCGCCGGCCGACATCAATTTGGGTGGATCATCGGCGCATGGGCCTGCATTGCCGGAACTAAATCAGCGCGACGGCAAGACGACCGGCCGGCCCGCGACACCGGGAACAAGGCGTACCGGCATAGGGTGCTGCGCGCAGAGCGGGATCGGCGATCCACGATAAAATGCGAGGCCGTATTCCCAAGTGCGCTTCAGTCCCGCATCGCAGACCCGATCGGATTCGCTCTGAATCTGACGCCACAAGCCGCGCGCCGACGCCTGCTCGTCGAGCACCGGGTAAATAGTCGATTTAACATAGATGCCCGCCACCGCGAAAGACAGCACCAGCAAGCCACCGGCGATGCTCTTATGAGCGAACGCGGCCACTAACAGCGGCGTCGCAAACAATACAAGCATTCCAAGCGTGATGGGCAGCATCGCCAGGAACACTTGACTGGCGGAAGTGACCTTCCCAACCAGCAACACCGGAATCAGTTGGCCTACAAATGGAATCAACGCAATCAGGATGCTCGATGCAATCAGCCAACGGCGCGATAGGTTCGGCAAACTACGCTCCGTGATCTCGGTAGCAATAACCACAAAAAGACACGGCAGCAGCGGCAGCAAGTAGCCGGGCAGCTTGTTCAGCGATGCGCTGAAGAATATAAAGCCGAAGACAAACACGACCGTGAGAAACCGCAGACGCTCATCCTTGCCAATCGGACGAGGGCGAATAAGCAGGAGCAGAGGAGTCCACGGAAACAACTCGCCCAGCAAAATCGGAATATAGAAATATACAGGCTGTACATGCTGCAGCGTCTGCGAGTAAAAGCGCGCGAAATGCTGCTTCAAAAAAAAGTCTTCGATAAATGGATAACCGTTGCGAGCGATGACGAGCGCATACCAGGGACCAGCCACCACAAAAAAAGCGATGGCGGCAAGCAACCAGCGCCGCCATTGCCGACGCAAAAACCAGAGGAAGGGGATCGCCAGAACGATTGGAACCAGGCCTTTCGACAGCGTGGCCAAACCTAACGCAGCCCCCAGCGCCAGCCAGCGCGCACGAGAATCGTGCCCGCGAAGCAATGGCAGGGCAAACGCGACAGCGAGCGAAAAGAACGCGGCGAGTGGAAGGTCCGTAAGGCACAGGCTGCTATAGACGAGCCATGCCGCGGACGTTGCGAGTAATAATGTGGCGATTGCCGCCGTGCGTTGCCCGAATTCAGCGCGTAGCAGGAGAAACCATGCGGCCAGAAATGCGAGGCTCAGTAGCGCCATAGGCAGGCGTCCGGCCATATCCGGACCGAGCCCTGATAGTGTGCCCAAGCCGGCGAGCCAGTAAACAAGAGCCGGTTTCTCGAACCATGGCGAGCCCCACAAATGCGGGGTCACCCAGTCGCCACTCTGCGCCATCGCGCGGCCGACGGCGGCATAGCGCGGTTCGTCGGGGTCAAGAACGCCCGTGCCGCTCAAATTGTAGAGATACAGACTGGCGACCGCGGCAATAAATACACCGATGACGAAGATGCGTTGGGGTCGAGTCAACACCCAGTATAATGACGGCCATGCTGAAGCCCGGCACACGGTTGTGTTTACTGGTTCTTGCGATTCTTTTCATCGGATTCGGCGCCGGCCGCATCTGGAACTCCCGGCCGGTTTTAGCCGACATCCGAGCGTGCCACTGCGACATCTCGAACATCGCGGCCATGGAAGAGCATCGCGAGTGCAGCTTGTGCATCGAGGCGGAAAAGCAGCCGGCCTACGTCGATGTTTTCTTTCTGAAAGATAAGAATCCGACAAAACCGAACCGCCTGCTCGCTCTTCCGCGGATGCACGAACCCGGCGGTCACGCGCTCGCCGCGCTGCCTCCCGAAATGCGCCATATCCTCTGGGCGGCGGCAATCGCGAAAGCGCGTGAATTATGGGGTGAGGATTGGGCCATCGCCTATAACGGCGACCAGCGTAGAACCCAGTGCCATACTCACCTTCATATCGGCAAACTTCTGCCCGGCATGGAAAACGATCGCTTCATCACGGTTGACGGAGCGGCGGACATCCCCGCCCCAACGGATGGAACGGGCTTGTGGGTGCATCCGGTGAACGGAAAATTGCATGTTCATACGGGAGCTCAGGTGAACGAGTTCGTACTGATGCGCTAATCTCCTCAGCCCCGGCGCCGGCTGGGTTTTCGTACACTGAGATGAAATATGCGTTCTGTCCTGTTTTCGCTTGCTCTATGGTCGATAGGGTTGGCGTCACTGTGCGGTGCCGCCGGGGCGCAACATCAGCACACCGGAAGCGCTCCGAGCGCCACCCCGAAGATCGATAAGGCCGCCGTAACGAAATACCTACGCTACGCGGAAGGCTTCACGCCGCAGGTACAGATCGCCATCGACGACCCGAAGCCTAGTCCGTTCCCGGGCTTCTACGAACTTCGAGTGCGCTTGACGGCCAACAAAAACGAGGCGATCCGCACGTATTACATCACGCAGGATGGGCGGCAGATTGTGACCGGCCCGGTATTCGATCTGAGCACGTCGCCGTTCATCGCGAACCTGCAGGCGCTGAAACCGGACGGCGCCCCTAGCTTCGGGCCAGAAAATGCGGCCGTCCAGATTTATATTTTCAGCGATTTTGAATGTCCCTACTGTCGCGAAGAAGCCAAAGTGCTGAGGCAGGATATTGAGAAAGAACACGCCAACGATGTTAGGGTGATATTCAAGAATTTTCCGCTGTCGAGCATCCACCCGTGGGCCAGGCCGGCGGCCGTCGCCGGCTCATGCGTTGCGGAACAGAACGGCGGCGCATTTTGGGCCTATCACGATTGGATTTATGCGCACCAATCTGAGATCAATCCAACAAACGTGCGCGACAAAGTTCTCGAATTCGCCAAGGGCCAGCCGATCGATTCTCAGAAACTCACTGCGTGCATGGATAGCAACGCCACCGCGCCTCAGGTCGATAAAACGATCGAGGAGGGGCGACTGCTTGGCATCGTCCAGACGCCCACGCTATTCGTGAACGGCCGCACGGTCGCCGGCGCTCTATCGGCCGATCAGATGAACCTATTAATACAAATTGAATTGCAGCATCGCCAGCAGGAGAAGCAGCAACAGGCCAGGGTGCAATCCAGCGACAAATGCTGTGCATTGACGATTCCCGCGGTAGGGAAGCCTTAGGAAAATATCCCTTACCCAAAGCGATCCTCGCACCGGTCGAAATCCGGCGCAAACCTGTTGGTCGTGGGAAATTCGACCGATAAGAGCCTCGTGGATCAGCAGAGGGAAGCAAGATGCCGGTAATGACAGAAACCCAGAAATCGAGCACCATGTTCACTCTGCCTCCTCTGATTCTGCATCCTTTTTCAAGCACCGAGGATAGCTCCGTGCTCACCGAAAGCTCGCGAGCGAGTCTGGTGATGCAGGGTCTGTTGCCGGATAGCGGGCAGTCCTCCGACGACCTGGACCGGAGCCTTCTCCGTGGCCGCTATGCGGAATTGCGCATGCTGTTTTATGTGGGTAAAGACCTGACACGGTGGCTGGAGCAGTGCGTCGAGGTGGCCGGCGTAGATGAGGAATTGTCCCGGCGATCTTTGACCCGGGAGAGCTTCGTCTGTCTCCTGGTGCAAAGAGTGCCTCCGGCTGTGCGCCGCAAGCTGGAAACCTGGGGCGTCCTGGATTTCCCCGCGCTTTTTCGCCGAGCGCTGGGCGTGCACATCGTGTTCTCCGAGCCGCCGCCGCTCGAATGCCTCAATCCGGACTTCCTCCGGCGATATCACCGCTATATCGATCAATGGTTCGATCTTTCAATCCAACAAAGGGCGATCGTTCGCTGTAACGACGACGAGTTCACATACGATCTTTATGCTTCCGGCGAGTACACGCAGATGCTTGAACAGAACTGGAAGAGTTAATAATCGCGGGCGTCTAAAACAGGAATTTCAGCCCAAATTGCAAGATCCGCGGATTATGCGCGCCCCCCGGCCGTAGAAAGTTGCTGTTCGCAAGGCAGCTTGCATCACCCGCCGAAAAATTAGACCCGCCAAAGCAGCTTGTGCTGGCGTTCCCGGTGCTGTTGTTTCCGCCAAGCGGAGACCATTGCGTGTGGTTGAAAATGTTGAATGCTTCCGCGCGGAACTCCACGTTCATCCGCTCCTTGATAGCGAAGTTCTTGAACAGACCCATATCGAAATTTGTGCGCGACGGATTGTTCAACACGTTGCGCCCCGAAAGGCCAAATGTAAGACCCTGCGGCGCGGTGAAAGCGGCGGGATTGAACAGCAGCGGCCCGATTACGCCGGGTTGATTGTTAAGAGAAGATGGCACGCTATTGGGATCTCCGACAAGGTCCAGGCGCGCGCCGGTGCCGGAACCGTTGCCGACGCCGGAACCGTATAGATCGTCATTGACGCTGAAAGGCGTGCCCGTCTGGAATGTAGTCAACCCGGACCACTCCCACCCACCGAGCAGCGTGTGTATTAGTCCGGCACGCGTGAACAACGGCAACTCGTAGACGTAGCCAATATTCAGAATCTGGCGTTGATCGAAATCCGAACTGGCCCGCGAAAGCGCTAGATTGTAGGAATCGACGAAGTTGGTGCTGCCGTAGTCGGACGCGTCGTCGAGCGAGTGGCTCCACGTGTACGCAAGATCGAAACTAAGCCGCCCCACGTGCCGGCGGAGCGAAACCTGAAGCGCGTTGTAGCTGGAATTTCCAACATACTGGTTCGTGTTAATCGTTCCATAGCCGAGGTATTGACGGTACGGATTGGCGTCCCCGCCGCACGCGACGCCAAACTGGACAGCAGCGGCGCCGGTGGGAGCAACGCCGTTTACCGTGCCGCTCGAACAATCGGCCCCTGTCATCGGCTGTCCGGCCGCATAGGGGTTTTGTGCGGCGCTGATCGGATGGAGCTGGTTGATATCCACCTGAAGGCCGAGATTCGTCCCTTTGCTTCCGACATAGGCCACAGTCAAAACTGTCGCCCTGGCGATTTCGCGCTGCACGTTGAGATTCCATTGCTGAACATACGGCCACCGCACGGTGGTAGGAATCGATTTCGGCGTAAGCGGAAACGTCAGGCCGCCACCAATGTTCGTGTATCCGGCGATATTGTACTGCGTCGAGTTGAGCACGTATGGCGGACTATTTTCTAAACCTTCCGTATTGCCTTCGTTCCCATTGGTATGCTCGAAGAAAATTCCGTAACCGCCCCGGATAGCCGTTTTGCCATCTCCAAACGGATCATAGGCAAATCCGACGCGCGGCGCGGGATTGAAGAGATGGCCCGTCATGCAACCACGCGGAATGCCGTTCTTCCCGCATTGAACCAGACCGACATAGGGATTGCCGCTGCCCGGCACGAGCGCGCCCTCCTGGCCGGTGATATCGCCGGTCGCGTCAATCTGCGGCGCATTGGCTACGTTATAGGCCGCGGGATCGAAGTTGTAAGCATGGTAATACTTCTCCCTATAAGTTCCGAAGAGGCTTAACCGT
>Ga0134126_10002664_pt1 | contig 22425 bp, 36 predicted proteins | sample KB31752_FD_96881 | JGI IMG/M metagenome (GOLD analysis project Ga0134126, IMG submission 96881) | Terrestrial soil microbial communities with excess Nitrogen fertilizer from Kellogg Biological Station, Michigan, USA - KB3-175-2 | ecosystem: Environmental > Terrestrial > Soil > Unclassified ... | reverse complement strand
CGGTCATGTGGGTGGTGCCGCAACATTGTTCATACGAAGCGCCGTTCGGCGAGTTAGTGAGGATTCCATGACTGAACTACTCAATATCCACCAGCAGGCTGTAATCGGCTGTACGTGCGATTGCTGCATGCAGCGCCCGGTAGAGTTGTTTCCCGGATATATGGTTCAGCACATACCGGAGGCTCCTGGCGAGATATGTTTCGCGTATCTGGTAACCGGGCCACGCGGAAAGACCTGGAACCTGCTTCGCAACCGGGTAACGCCGCATGCCCTGTTCCCAGTGGGTGACAACGGCAGCACAAAGATCCGAGGGTACGGTTGGTTCTCGGATAGGAGCGGGAGGGTGAGGCCGTCATGCTGAACGCCAGGTAGGTCGGACAGGCGGCACATCGGCTTACGGTGTGCCGAAGCCCGGCGATCGGGGAAAGAAAGGAAATCAGAATGGCAACAACAGACACAGGAATGGCTCTCGTTCCAACACTGCGAGAGCTGAGGATTGAGGAGAAGCAGTTTCCGAACATACAGAAGCTCATCGTCAGATACATGATTTGGCCGAGAATGTCATGGCCGAAGTGAGGGATCGCGTTGGCGATGACTGGAATTGGGATGACTACGAGTCGCGGCTGAGGGCGGCTGGATTTGTGATTCCGACGCGGAGCCACGGTCCATACGAAGCGCCGTTCGGCGAGTTAGTGAGGATTCCATGAAGGCTTCGGAACTGCGTGATCACGTCGATGAGTTTATAGCGAAGCATGGCGACGGCGACGTTGTAATCAGCACACTGGACGGGTTCGTGAACCTGAGTGAGCCTAGTGTGGTCGAAGACCTGGATGAGCAATACGCGCCGTGCGGTCACAGTTTCGTGCTGTGGCCTGAAGGTCCGGCTTTGAATCCGATTGAAGAGACCGACGCGATGATTACAGAGGAGATCAACGAGATCGCGCGCGAGATTTGAACGCCAGGTAGTCGGACAGGCGGCATATCGGCTTACGGTGTGCCGAAGCCCGGCGATCGGGGAAAAACTAAACAAGCGATGCGCTGAGCCGCCAAGCCCAGCGCATCTAATCTACACATCGAGGTGATTCAACATGCAGACTAAGGACAAGAGTACAACGTATTGCGAACATTGCAGCGCTATCGGCTACCAATACGGCGCACATATCCAATGCACGGCTCACTCCTCTAAGAAGATCAGCGACTTTGCGAATCAGTACGAAGTGCGCGACTACAGGGTGGGAGATCAAGGCGCACGGTTCACTGCGACCATTGAGAATGCCCTGGCGCTCGCCAATGAACGACGTACGCCCTCGACCTACATCATGCGAGTCCACGATGGCGCTCCTTATGATTTCCAGTCTGGTAATTTCGGCAGACGCATCTATACCGATACTGGTGACATTCTGCGGCTGGAACTAGCAGCGAGGTGGCCAACATGCGTATAGCCGATTTTGATCCACAGAGGGTGATGTAAGATGCCAAACGCCTTAATGCATCTCGATGTGAGTCTTTCGCAGGTAGTTTCCGCCCTGACGAGCGAATTTCCAATGGCAGACATTCTTCGGGCGCTGGCGCAAGACTTCCGCGACGTCGGGCTGCCATACGCCGGACGCGTAGCTGACGAATTAGAGCGAACGAGCAAGGTCGTTGAGGCGATCGATTTTGACGAAGAGCGGAGCCTGAGCGATGGCTAGATGTGAAGCGTGTACGCTCGAAATGCTTACGGCGGATGGCTGCACCTTTACCAAGCTCCGCTACACGCCATTTAAGCGCGGAACCGAAAAGCCGGATCACGCTCGCGCCCAGGAATTCGACCGCATCAAAAACGGCGAAGGAACACGTGGGTCGCACGGTCCGGAGCGCTGCCACGACTGTGGCGCCAAAGATGGACACTTTCACCATCCGGGCTGCGATTGGGAAGAATGTCCGCGGTGTCACGGCCAATTGATCGGCTGCGATTGCAACGAGAGCGGTATGTTCGCCGACACTCTGACGTTAGCAGCCACCGGGACACTGACTCACGCGGCGGTAGAGTGTATTGGGCCAGGCTGTTCGATCTGCGGACATTTCGACAAAAGCGCAAAATAGAGATGCATGAACTCGCAGCTTTACTTTCGCTTTGCGAGCCTCGGACGATCTGTGTTCTACAAGATCAACGGGGAAGGGCCAGAGCCGGCCGCTGAGCCGGATCGCATTGCGCCCTGGGCGTTCGAGCAGTCGCCCACGACCGCGCTTGTCACGCGCGCTCACCTGAGAGACTTCTGTGCTTCCCTTGCGGCTTACATGCTCGAGCCGCACGGCGAGTGCATTCACGACGGTCTGTTCTACACGATGCGCCTGCTGTGGCCGCATCCTACGAGTCAGCGCAGGCTATTGTTCCTATCGCATTTACGCAAGACTACGCAGTATCCCTGGTATTCGCTTGAGGAGGACCGGATTCTACGAACGCCGGCAGTCTCAAGAGTGGAAGACCAGCATCGTTTGCAGCCAATACCGGAGTGGTCAGACGGCTCGCCGTCGGCGATGAACAAGCTGCTAACCACTCCGTTTACCACCTTGCTCCAGAAATACCAGATCGGCCTCGACGTCCATCGGTTCTTTCGCGAGAAAGGCGTGCAAACGGATGATCCAGAGATTGAGCTGGACATCCCGAACGAGACCAGAACTCAATTCCTGGCGGTCGGAGAGGCATTACAGGCTTGGCGCAACCTGGAGTTTGTGTCCAAAGCGGTGCGACGGTACAAGCGCACACAGAATCGACCGCTGGCCGCGAGCGCCTAACGAATCGAGCTAGACAAGTACCCAAAGTACTATTGTTAATAGTATGCCGTGATATAATAGTGTGACGGCGAAGGGTGTGCTGAAAAATCCGAAAGAGAGGAACGAATCAAATGTCGAAGGGCAAAGATCCGATTGCGGCCCACGAGATCGGAAATACCTACGTTAGTGGGCGAGACCGTTATGTGGTGTCGCTTGTGGTGGGCTACAGCGAAGAAGACCTTGCGGAATGTTCGCCCACGGAAGCGCTCGCGCAAGCGTTGCAACTAATAACGGACGAGGGCGCTGCCGGGACGCACTGGTACGTGTACGATCGCCAGGAAAAGCATCTATATCAACTCGAGCAGGGAGACGCCGATGGCTGTTACTAAGAAATCAACGCTCTATTACCAGGAGGGAAGCAGCGACAAGGTATACGTTGTCGAGGTGCGTGAGGACAGCGGAGCATTCAGCGTCATGGGCTTCAACGGGCGCCGTGGCGAGACCCTGAACTCGCAGCCGAAAGGTTCCGGCTTATCGGAGTCGGAAGCACAAAAGCTATTCAACAAGATCGTCAAAGAGAAGACTGGCAAGGGCTACAAGCCAGGCGGCGATTCGGGAAGCGAGATCCAGGCTCCGGCGGGCGAAGGGCCAAAGGGGTTTCCGGACGGGTTGAGCCCGATGCTTCTGAACGAGGTAGAAGAACGCGAGGGACATCGACTCCTACAGGATGAAAACTGGATGCTTCAGCCAAAGTTCGATGGACACCGATGCTGGCTGATTTCTGATACCAACGGTTCAGTGACAGGGCTTTCACGTGTTGGCAACGAGAAGGCGCTGGACATGGCGATCGTTAAAGCCGCGCAGGCCAGAACGAAAGAAAATGGTTCTTTCATCATCGACGGCGAGCTTATCGGCGACACCTTTGTCTGCTTTGACGTCATCGAGACCGGCGGACTAGATCTTACGAGCCTCGCGGCTTGCTATCGTTCCGGCTTTATCCAAACCATGTGGCAAGGTGGCAAGGCGATTGTGCCGACCACGACAGCTTACGGCCAGAGCGAGAAGTCGAATCTCTATGCAGCGTGCTTCCAGCAGGGCGTCGAAGGCGTTGTACTGAAACGGAAGGACGCGAAGTATCAGTCGGGCCGTCCAAACAGTGGCGGCAACGGGCTCAAGCTGAAGTTTGTGCATACGTGCGAAGTGATCTGCGGCGGCCGACGCGGTGACAAGCGATCTGTAAAGATGCAGCTGGCGGATGGAACAGAAGTCGGCTCTGTCACGATCCCGCTGAACAAGGAAATCCCGCCAGCCGGCCAGGTGCTCTCCATCCGTTACCTGTATCGAGGTTCCGAGGATGGTCATTTGGTACAGGCGGTTTACCTGGGCACACGAGCCGAAGTGCTGGTGTCGCAGTGTACGGCTGACAAGCTGCGCGTGAAAGGAGCACCTCGTGGCAACGCTTAGCAATAATCACCCGGTCGGTATTCAGTGCCCGATCTGCACGAAGCGGTCTGATCTATTTGCCACGGTTCATTTAACATTGCCGTGCCCGAGATGCTCAACTGAGATGCAACCGACTGACAAGACAGAGTGTACGTGCCCACAATGCGGTCACGTACTGTGGTTGGACAAAGGTAAGCAATCGTGATGACGGCCAACGAACGCACGTTAAAGATGCTCCAGAAGGCGGTGTCTGCACAACGCCGGGCCTGGAGACTGGCAGACGCACTCGCGGAACGGATTGAGCGGAATGGCATCCCAGGCGCCGATCATGCCGTGCTTGAGCTGATTGGCGAGACAGCACAGGACGGAAAGCAGGTAACAATGAAGCAGGTAGCCGCGCTTCTCCAGTACGAGGACGAGCGCGAGATGAAGAAGCGCATGGAGGGCATAATCGGATGATTGACGTTTCACAACTCACCGAACAGGAGCGCCTCCTGCTATTGGAAGCGTTAGCGTTCAGTTGGCAGAGGAAGCGCCATGATTCCGTGTTCGTGACAGTGCAAATGCGGCTGATCGACTTCCAGAGCGAAGTGACTCCCGAAGCGCTCGGGCTCCCGATCATCGAGGCCATGATCCACCAACTCGGCGGCGATCCAGAATTGCCACTCGGCAGCGCCGCGATCCAGTAGTTCAGACGGCAGTACAAAAAAGAAAGGAACGAATCGAGACAATGAGCACTGCAATCACGCTACACATCCGTCAAGATGTGGCGCTTCCCGACAATTCTCAGTGGACGAACCGCTTTAAGATCGGCAGCGAATCGAGCGACCGCGTCTACGTGATCTCACAGAACAAATCCAAACGATTCTGGGGCTGTTCGTGTCCGGCCTGGCGCGTACACCGAAAATGTAAACACTTGGAGGCGCTCGGTCTGCCTAGCTACGAGCGCCCCTATGAGCCACGCATCGAGGGCGGCAATGACTAAGCGGCCGTTCATGGCAGGCTACCAGGTGGATGCGACATTGCGCGGGTCTCCGCACACCTGGCGCACTGCCTTCCGCGATCGTATGGGCGTCGATGCAGCACGCGAGGAGGTGAAGCGCGGCAAGCAGACACCGCGGCAGATCCTGGGAGTGTTGCGTACAGCCGGCTGGTCTGAGATCCGCACGGCCTACAGAAAGCTAGTCATGCAGCATCATCCCGATCGCGGCGGCGATGCGGCGGAGTTTCGCAAGGTGCAAGCCGCCTTCGAGGTTTTGGAAGACGCCATGCTCAATGGCCGATTGGCAGCGTCAAACTAGGGAAAGGAACAGATGTTTACAGAAGATTTTTGGCCTACTCCGCGAAGCGTTGCGCGTGGGATGGTTCAGGCAATCTCGAAAGACGCAAAATACTTCCTCGAGCCAAGCGCCGGCATGGGGCACTTGGCCGATGTGATCAAGAAGCCGTACACATGGGAAGAAGCCAAGGAGGAATGCGCTCGCGAGCTCGAAGAGGACGGGCGCGGGGAAACGTTTGATCCGGGCGATAAGCACTATCGTCGTGTCAACTCAATGGCTGGTGAGGATCATAATTACGGGCGTTCTGTCGAAATTGACGTGATCGAGCCACAACCGGAGTTCTGCCACGTGCTCCAAGGGAAGGAATACACGCTGGTCGGACACGACTTTCTCGGCTATGAGGGAGTGTCTTATTACGATGCGATCGTAATGAATCCGCCGTTCAGCAAGGGCGATGAACACTTACTGAAGGCCTGGGAGTTTCTCTATAAGGGAGAGATCGTTTGTTTGCTCAACAAGGAAACGATAAATAACCCGTACACCGAGTCTCGCCAGCGGCTCGTCAAGCTGGTTATGGAGCACGGCAACGTGAAGCAGCTTGGCTGTTGCTTTACCCAGGCGGAACGAGCAACAAACATAGAAGTGGTCCAGGTGTATCTGAAGAAGGACGCTCCTGACGATACGTTCGACCTCTGGGCGACGGAAGCCGGCTCCAAGGAAGACAACCCGGAGATTGAAGATTCGCCGGATAACAACTTTATGGCGATTCGCGACAACCTGGCGAACATGGTCCGCTGGTACGAGTTGGCGAACAGACACTTCATCAAGGGCTTCGAGGAACTGCGGCGCGGGTTTTTATATCTACAGCAAAACAAGATAAGCGACTACGGCGCTCATGAGCGGAAGAACTACTCAACTATTGCGGGCGAGGCGCTTACAAGCAGTCACGCTGCAAGAGCCGATTTTCTACGTAAGCATCGGCGCGATGCCTGGACGAGCATCTTCCATCAGATGAACTTCCACAAATGGCTTGACAGCAAACAACAAGAACAGATGATGCGCGAGGTGTCGCGCGATGCCAATTATCCATTCACGGTCGAGAACATCAAGGGGACACTCGAAAACGTATTTCTCAGCCGCAAGAAACTATTTGAACAGTCGGTCGCGAACGTGTTTGACGAGCTATGCAATCACGCAATCGAGAATGCCTGTGGACCAGAGCCGCCGGCTGGAGTCAGGGACTGGAAGCGCGCCGGTTGGAAGACCAATGACACGTACAAGGTAAATGATCGTCTCATCTTTCCATATGCGGTCGAATGCTGGAAGGAAACCGGATCATTTCACCTCCGGCATGGTGACTCAGACCGCGTGTTGACCGATCTCGACCGCATCTTGTGTGTGCTGGATGCAAGGCCATTCGAGGACTGTGTGACGGTGGGTGCAGCTCTGCAAGGGTCATTTAAGTATGCGCGCGGTGGCTCGCCAGGTGGGTATCAATGCACCTGCTGCTACTTCGATATCCGCTATTTCAAGAAAGGCACAGTCCACCTGAAGTGGAAGCGTCTCGATCTGCTGGAGGCGTTCAATAAGACTGCGGCAGCGGGTAAGAAGTGGCTCGGAGCGGAGACCAGTTTCAAGAAAGCAGCTTGGCGTGATCGGCCTGAGTATTGGTGTGAACATCACGGCCACGAGTACGAGGACGGCGAATGTAAACGTTGCAAGCGGCCTGAAGTAGACCCGCTCTCTCTTATCCAGTGCGAATACTGCCGTGTGATCGCAGAGTACACCGGGCGCGAGCATTGCCCGATTCATCGAGAGATCGAACTTCCGGCTCCCGAAGTGAACGAGGTCAAGATGATTGCTGCTCCCGAAGCTCCCGAAGAGGAGTGGGAGTACGAAAACGTCAGTTAGTGTCAGGTAATCAAATCTGAATTGAAAGGAACGAATCAAATGTTAAAAAGCGACACGACGAGCGAGTACCAAGCTCGTCTCGACGCGGACCGACTCACGCTCGAGTTGGGTCAGAAAAGCAAGCGGCGCATTGACGAAGGGAGAGCTTCTATAGAGGAGTCGCCGTTGTTCGGTGGCGAAGCGCAAAACAGATTATTCGTGGAGGACGGTCCAGATGCAACTCACGGATAAGTATCAGCCGCAGCGCATTAACCAGTTTGCTGGACTGGCGCAACCGAAAGCTGTTCTATCCAGCTTTGCTGGCCGTCCCTACTCATCTTCCTTTCTGTTTGTGGGGCCATCAGGGCTGGGGAAGACCAGCATGGCCTTTGCATTAGCGAGGGAGATAAACGGCGAGGTTCACCATCTTGCGAGTCGCCAATGCGACCTAGAAGCAGTTGACCGGCTATGTCACAGCTGTCACCACATTCCTATGTTCGGTGAGGGTGCTTGGCACGTTCCGATAGTCGACGAAGCGGATTCGATGTCAAGGCCGGCGCAACATGCCTTTCTCTCAAAACTGGACGCCACAGGGATGCCACCGCAGACCGTGTTTATCTTTACGGCGAACTCGACGAAGCTCCTGGAGGATCGGTTTCGGAGCCGCTGTCGAGAGGTCCGTTTCACAACGGATGGCCTACTGGAATCTGGTGTTGCTCTCCTGCGCGAGATCTATTTGAAAGAGGCGCCCGGGCGACAGGAGCCAGACTTTGTGGCGTTGCTGAGGCGATGCGGCCTTAATATTCGAACAGCATTGATGGAAATGGAGATGGAGATGCTTTTAGTGGACGATTCAATTAATGAGCAGCCAGCAGTAGTGGTCGACGAGCGGCCTAATCAGTGGCGGGTTGTGAACGACTTTGTGTTCGACGGTTACGGCGCAAAGGTGGCTCATATTGTGGACGATAAGGGGCTGATTGGGATCGCCAAGAGTTTCGCCGGGGATCGAGATGCGCTCCGTGCCTTTGTGAAGGACGAGCTCGCCCAGCGCGAGGCCTGTATCGCTGCACAGCGTATTACGCCTGAGCTTCCGAAACCAGTTCCTGCGGATCGGCCGGCGAACTGGAATGAACTGAGTGCGGCGGAGAAAGCGTGGGTCACACGGCGCCAGGGCAAAGGCCCAGCGGCTCAGAAGAAGGTATCACTGAATCAAGGGCTCGCGGATGTAGCAGCGCTGCTCAAGCAGGCTCTCGCGCAGGTTCAATCGCCAAGCCGGGAGGTTCAATAACATGCCGAAAGTCTCCATTGCCTTCGGGCTAATCAATATCCCGGTCAAGACCGAGACGGCCGCGCGCAAGGACTCGATCTCCTTCAATATGCTGTGCCCCACCTGTTTGGGGCGCAGCAGCCAGAAGCTGGTCTGCCACACGTGCAACGACCGTGAGTTAAAACGGGATGAGACGGTAAGCGGCTATGAGTTCAAGAAAGGGCAGTTCGTGACGGTGACCAAAGAGGAACTCAAAGCCTGTGAACCGGACTCGAATAGCGTGTTCGAGATTGAGCTTACGGTGTCTGCGGAGGAAGTGGATCCGCTCCTGTTTGAGACATCGTACTATCTGACGCCTGACGCCGGCGGTGCAAAGGGCTATGCGCTCTTACTCAAGGCGCTCGAAGAGGAGGGTCTGTACGCGATCGCAAGGGCGACCATGAGCCGGCGTGAGCACGTCATCATCATTCGGCCCTACAACGGCTGTCTCGCGTTCCATACGATGTTCTTCGCATCGGAAGTCTCAGCCGTACCGTCTCTCGGATTGGAAGCAATCACGCTCAAGGAAGCAGAGTTGAGCCTGGCTCGCCAATTGCTGCGCGTAAACGCGGGCCCATTCGAGCATGGCAGCTATGCGGACGGCTATCAAACACGTGTGGAAGATCTGCTGCAAACGAAGCAGGCTGGTGCAACGTATGAAGCTCCGAAGAAGGCCGAGAAGAAAGCGGAGATGGGCGATCTGCTCGAGATGCTAGCGGCATCTCTCAAAACGAAGGCGGCATGAACGGGCGGCCCTGGACTCCGGAAGAGATCGAGACGTTGCGGCAACTGTATCCGCACCGTCCAACGAAGGAGATTGCCGCACTCCTGGGACGTCCGATGGGTACGGTTTACGCCTATGCCGACAGGATGGGCGTCAAGAAATCGGAGGAGTTTCTCGCCAGTCCGGAGTCCGGGAGGCTACATAAGGGCGAAACACGTCCAGGAACGGTGGCTACACAGTTCAAGAGTGGACACGAGCCGGCGAATAAGGGCTTGCGGCGTCCGGGCTATTCGCCGGGCCGCATGGCGGAGACACAGTTCAAAAAAGGTCATCGCGGCGGCAAAGCAGCCGAGAACTGGCATCCGATTGGAAGTATTCTTCCCGACTCGGATGGCTATCTGCGAATCAAGGTACGGGAAGCCGTACACGGAAAGGAGCCGACCGGCTTCGGCAATGTGAGGGTCTGGCCGTTGCTCGCCCGTCACGTATGGGAACAGCACAAAGGACCGATCCCGCCGAAGCACATCGTTATATTCAAGGACAAGGACAGGAATAACTGTGGGATCGAGAATCTGGATTGCATTTCACAGGCTGACAATATGCGGCGCAACTCGTTCTGGCGGTGTCTACCGCTCGAACTTGCCGAGGCAATCCAGCTGAATGGGGCATTGAAACGAAGGATAAGAAGAAAGGAACCCGACTATGGCAGGGAACAGAAAAAACAGAATCAGCGATCTAAGAGATCACTTGTTCGCGACACTTGAGGACTTGCGAGACGCGGAGAAGCCGGACATCGAACGTGCTAAGGCAATCTGTTCGGTCTCCCAGGTCATCATTGATACCGGAAAGCTCGAGGTAGCTGTGCTGCACGCGCTGAACGAGGGCGCTGGCGGTGCAGACCCGAGTCCATTCTTTGAGGCACACCCGGACACGAAGTTGATCGAGGCCGGCGAATCGGAGAAGCGGCCGCTGCGCTTTCCCGTCGCTGCGGCGAAATGAATCGCAGCAACCGCATACTTACCAAGGCCGAACTGCGGCGGCAAAAACAGCAACGGGCGAATGGGACGTTACCGCCGATCATCTATTGTTGCGATTACACGGTAAACGGCGTGGCTCATAAAGAGCTCGGTGACCTGCGCAATTACCCAAAGGGTTGGGCATCAGCCAAGCCAGAGCAGCGGATCGGTTGGTGGAAGGATTATGTAAAACTCGAACGACGGCTCGGAGAACGCTTTCCTGAAGCATCCGTCGAGTTGACAGGTGTAACGATCTATGCGGATTATTCCATGATTCCGCGCGAGTACAAAGAGAGAGGAACGAATGGCTAGAACAGCAACAAAGTCAGCAAAAGCAGCAAAGACCAAGCGCGTAGTGGACTTCCCGATCGAGAAGATCCCACTCAACCAACTGATTGCCTGGCCGGGGAATCTGCGGCAGACGCGCAGCGCAGAGGATGTAGAAAGGAAAGCGCGCTCGATTGAGGCGGTGGGACTGCTGCAGCCGCTCGTGGTGAGGGCGAATCCCAAGGGCAAGTACTTCGTGGTGGCCGGCGAGACCAGACGGCAGGGCCTGATGGTGCTGGTAAGCGAGAAGAAGCTTGCCAAGGACTATGCCGTACCCTGTGGCATCGCGCCCGAGGGCGCCGATCTGGAAGAGATCAGCCTGACAGAGAACATCGTGCGCGATCCAATGCACCCGTTGGATGAGTACGAGGCTTGGAAGCGACTGGCCGACAAGGGTACGCCGGTCCCAGACATCGCGGCCCGGTTCGGTGTCAGCGAGATAGTCGTCCTGAAGCGCCTCAAGCTGGCGAGGCTGAGTCCGAAGATCCTACAGGCGTATCGGGAAGAACGACTCAATCTGGAGTCGCTTCAGGCCTATGCGTTGACGGAGGATCACGAAGCCCAAGAGGCGCTTTACGACAGGAAGGTGCGGGATGGTTGGGAAATTCGCCGCGCACTGACATCGAGCAAGATCAAAGCCAACGACAAACGTGCCCAGCTCGTGGGGCTCGCGGTGTACGAAAAGGCCGGTGGTTTGGTAGAGCGCGATCTATTCGGTAAAGATGTGTACTTGCCGGATGTGGGGCTGCTGGACAGGCTGGTGGAAGAGAAGCTCCAGGCGGAAGCGGCCAAACTCCAGAAGGAAGGCTGGAAATGGGCGGAGGTCGCGAAGCCGAATGAGTCGATCTATGAGGCAGTACGTCCATATGGATCAGTAAGGGGCGAAAAGACGTTACTGCCTCCGGACGTCCAGGCCGAACGCGATGCGCTCGAAAAGGAATACGCGCAGTTGGAAGAAGCGATCACGCCGCACCCGGATGATAACGAGGCCGAGGAAGAATATATCGAGGACCTCGACGACGAGCAGGAGTTTGACGACGAGGAGGACGACGAGGGCGAGCATCACGTCCCGCCAGTCGCGAAAGAACAATCTCCAGAAGAGAAGCGCCTCGAGGAGATCAGCGCTCGTTTGGAAGAAATCGACGAGATCGAGCAGCACGTCGAATATCGGCCTGAAGTAAAGAAAGCTGCTGGCGTCATACTGGCAATCGGTTATAACGGCGAGATTGAGAGGCGGGAAGGTCTGATCCGCAAAGAGGACCAGGTGGCGATCGAGGAGGCGGTCCCCAACTTCAAGCAGGCCGTCACACGAAGCTCAAAACCTGCGCGGGGACCGTATGCCGCAAATCTGGTCGAGTCTCTTACGCAACACAAGACGGCGGCGATTCAAGCGGAGCTGGCCGGCAACGAGCATGTGGCGCTGGCGACTACCGTGTACTCGCTGCTGTTGAGCGTCAAGCATGACTACTCGCGCCTGAGATCCGCGGCGAAGATAGGCGCTACAAAGCCGCATGTGCCGGCGGCCGAGAACGGTCCGGCGCGGAAGCGGCTCGACGCACTCACCAAAGAAGCGCTCCGTGATCTTCCAAAAGACACAGGAGCATGGTGGGACTACCTCCTCGGCCATTGCGCGGCTAGCCTACTGAAAATCCTGGCCGTTCTGACGGCTCACACGGTAGATGGGATCAAACACGCGGTTACACGCGATGACGAAATTTCCCATTCGAACGATCTGATACGCGCTCTGGAGGTCGATCTCACCAAGTGGTTTGAACCCACTGCCGAGAACTTCCTCAAACGTGTCCCGCGTTCCGTGATTCTGCAAGCGCTCGAAGAGGCTCAGTGCGAGATCACACCTACAGTCCTTGCGATGAAGAAAGGCGATCTGGTTTCCTACGCCGAAGCTGCGCTCCAGGGCAAACGCTGGATACCAGAGCCGATGCGGCCGCAGGCCCGCCAAGCATCGGATGTAGAGGAGTTCGAATACGACGAAGAAGACTCCGACGAAGATAACGAACTGGACAGCCAGGATATTGAAGCGGAAGATCTGGAGGCCGTCGCGGCGGAGTAATTCTGTGGGCGAAACAACCGGCATCGAATGGTGCGACAGCACATATAACCTCTGGTGGGGTTGCACCAAGGTAGGTAACTCGCCGGCGTGCGAGAACTGCTATGCAGAAGCCTGGGCCAAGCGGACAGGCTTCCATATCTGGGGTACCGGCGCATCCCGCCGGTACTTCCCGGACAGACATCTTGACGAACTGACACGGTGGGACGTGAAGGCGCGCCGCGCCAACCGGCGATCCCGTGTGTTTGTTATGTCGATGGGCGATTGGGCGGAAGGTCGGCCCGAACAGCGTCCCGTCCTGGAAAAGTTCTTTTCTGTAGCGGAGAAACTGACCCATCTGGACCTTCTGATGCTTACGAAGCGCCCGCAGCTCATTCATACACTGCTCCCTGAATCGTGGCTGCAGAGTCCACTGCCCCACGTGTGGATGGGCACGACAATCGAGAGCCAGTATTGGGTAAAGCCCCGTTGGGACTTCCTCAAGCAAGTGCCATCGGCGGTGCATTGGTTCAGCATGGAGCCATTAGCCGGCGAGATCCAGCTGCCGCACGACTTTCTCGATCGCGGGAAGCGTGCCTGGGTGATTGTAGGCGGGGAGAGTGGTAACGGCGCGAGGCCCATGAAGCCGGCTTGGGTCCGCGACCTTCGCGATCAGAGCGTTGCCGCCGGCGTTCCTTTTCACTTCAAACAATGGGGTGATCTTCTTGCGGTAAGCGAATGTAGTCAAACGCCACCGGGAGACAAGCGCTTTGAGATTGACGGCGTTGAGTACGTTCGCGTGGGCAAAAAAATAGCAGGGCGCGTGCTCGATGGGCGAACATGGGACGAGCTCCCGCAAGCTTCAACTGCGCTGCAAGGCGGTCTGTTCGATTAGAACGTGCTGCCGAACTGGTTCTGAAAATTCTGCCTTATGGTGTTCTGAATCCAGGTTTCGAGAGCCTTGTGCAGGAAAGCGTCATCGACCAAACGCGAGATACGCAACATGCCCAGGGCTTTCGAAGAAAAGACCAGATCGGAGTTCTCGAGCGAAGCAGTGATGCCGTATCTGTGACACAACTCCTCGGTCTTTTCTTTCATAAAAACGGTCACGCCTTTCGCTTCACGAGCAGCCCGCAGTAGTGACTCATGTGATGACTCGGATAGTCATTTCGCTGAGGGTAATATCCGGCCCATGTTTGCATCTTATAGCCAGCGTGCTCCGCGCGCTCCTGAAGCATCTCGCGGCAGATCTCCAGCCATCGGTTAAACAGGTCCGTATTCCCGTACTTTCTCACGATTGGCTCAAGGGTTTTTGAGGTCCAGCCGCGCTGTCGCTGTGCCAACGCCCGCAAGCCATCGTTCACGACAATCATTAAGTAATCGGGCAACCGGCGATCGGACTGCAGAAAGCCATCGATAGTAGGCCAGGGATCTCCGTACGGGTCGACGTCCAAGAAGTTCACGTCTAGATGGTTACCTAGGCCAGCTCGTAACGCCTTCTCGACGTCACACTCAAAGACGGCCCACTTCTGCCCGCGCTGCTTCAAGAGTTTTTGCGCCTTCTCCGGATTCTTCTCGCAAACGATGCCGCGCGGGATGTGCGTGTAGCAGTCCGCATAGAGATGTCCCATGCCGCCGTGTGTTTCAAGCACGACCGGTGCCTCGAACGTCGAGAGCTGAATCAGGGCCTTCGAGCGAAGCTGTGCCTTCGCGATGCGGGTGGCATTGTCGCTTATCTTAGAGGCCGGCATGGTCTCACCTTCAAATCGCTATCCTGTAACTGACATGGGTTTGCGTGCCGAACGCTTTCCCGATGCGATTCATCACCGCGTTATGTGGAGCGCAGCTGAAGCCGATGGAGGCGCATCCCTTTTCCTTCGCTTTCTCGCGAAGGCACCGCCATAATGCCGGCAAGATCCCGCGCCTACGTTCCGAGTGCCGGATATAGGTAAAGCCGACCCAAAGCTGACTGTCGTGTTCCAGAATGGTGTAGGTCGCGAGGGCGGCATCCGGCACAAAAAAACAGGCGGCCTTCCAGTTCGGGAACGAGCTCTTATCGATCAAGCGATGTTGCAGCAGATAGCACCAAGCCTCGGCGTAAAGCGGGATGGCCTCCGAGTTGTTGATCTCTTCTATGAAGTGTACGGGGAATGGCTCCGCCTGAACGACCGTAGCGCGCTTCATGAGTTCAGGTAGTGCTGGCAGATCATCAGAATGGCCTCGCCGCGCGTGGCGGCGCCAGTGCGAATGATTGCCTGCTCCATGACGTGTATCTCCGGTACCTGCATCAGCGTCCGGATCGGAGCGGTCTTAGCCTTCGTTCCTTCGGTTTCCGGCTCCCCGCCAATCCCTCCAGTTTCCCCATCTGCCCGCCGGATCGCGCTCGCGTTGACCTCCGAGTACAGGCCGTCGAGGAACGTGGCTATCTCCGGGTTACAGGTGCCGATATTGCCGATGATCTCGTTGAGTTGTGTCTCATCCGGTACGGCCAGTGCAGCGATTGGGTTCAACGTTGCTAAGACCATCGCCTCATCTTCCGGCGAAAGGTCCACGTAGGCCACCGGTACGGATGGCTGGCCTTCGCTAATGGCTATTGCCACGCGCATATGTCCGTCGAGGAGCTTTCCGGAGTTCTGGCTGACTACGACCGGTTGCACAAATCCAACCTCGTCCAGAATGCCGGACATGATTTGCTGTTGGTTGGCAGGGTGTATCCGCCAGTTGCTTTCGTGAGGCAAAAGCTGGTCTGGAGCCTCTTCGCCGTAAGAGACGATACGGTTTCGCCAAACCGTAGAATTGGCAGACTTACCCGATTTAGAGGAAATCGACTGAACTTTGGGCATTCGACAAAAAGGTGTGTCGAATGCGAGATTTCTCGCTAAGCGTTCTCTTGATCGGAATCCTCTCGTCGGCGGAGTAACTCCCTGGCTGCCTTCGCATCCTCGATCTGCTTGTGGGCGTCACGAACGCCTTCGCGATAGGCTTTCCTCCGTGAACGGCAGTGCAGCAGTCCCACCAAGAAGCCGCCGAGTGCGCCGCCAATCAAGAACTCAAGATCATTCCAGTCCACGGTTGTTCCTCCGCCTTGGACACCATCGAGTGAGTAGCATAGCATGGAAATAGCCGTGCTGGACGACCTCTCCATAGCCGCCATTGTTTTCGGCGTGATTGTAGCGGTCCTCTGCTTGCGCGCTGGCCGGCAACGAGACCGGTTCGATCGACATGCGCGACACTCTCATTTCTACGTGGCATACATGCAATCCGAGGCCTGGGCGGCAAAGCGCAGAGAGAAACTGCGTGAGGCCGGATATCGTTGTCAGCGGCGAGGATCCCATGGGGGCCGGTTAGAAGTGCATCACCGGCACTATGAGACGCTAGGACACGAACGGATGAGCGACCTCGAAGCGCTCTGTGCCTTTCATCATGGCATTGCCGATGAGGAGCGCCGCGCCCTCAATATACATCGGGCGAAGGAAAGGCTGAGGTCATTAGCGCGTACATCGTATTGAGCCCACGGATCGCATCGTCTCGATCTACGCGCCAATATTGCCAGAAGTTCCGGCCGATGGCGCCATGATGCCCAAGCTTTGTATCTAGGTGGTGATACGTACACAGCGGAAGAGTGTGTCGATCACTGCATTTTCTTCCAAACGCGCGCTCGCCGACATGTGCAACCTCAACGGGTTTAGAGCCACATACAATGCAGCCGAGCGTAGAGATCCAGCCCATATAAGCAAAGTCCCGCTTGCGGCGGGCGTACTTCGATCTGCGTTTGGAGCGGCGTACGTAAGGCACGCCAAGGTAGTTCTAAAGCGGGCTACGGTGTCTCAGTGTGCTCGTTCTTTTACAGGACGTAAGTCGGACTGCACTTCTGCCCAATGGCTGGGCGTGTAATACACATACATCGACATGTCCGGGAAGAACCAGAGATTACCTCGCCTTCGCAATAACTGAACATTTCGAACGCCGCCATCGTCGTCGATTTTCGTTTGTACCACTTGATCTTCCGGTGCCGGCACTACATTGGTCGGTTGCCAGTTTGGCTGCATAGATCCTCACTTCGGCTGTTTGATTGGCGGGCGTATGGGTCCAATTTTCGGCTTCACGCCCAGATTTTTCATGGCTCTGACTACTTTCGCCTGCGGTGATGGGTTTCTATGCTTTGGCCTCGGAGCCGGCGGCATCTTCGCCGGCTTCCGGTAAGCCACGATTTGCTTGGAGAAGTTGGGCCACAGGGCGAGAGGCACGACCATTAACACGTAGCGGTCAGACCGGGTGAAGCCCAATCCGGTCAACTGAAGTATCTGAAAGTTGGCCAAGTCGCGGAATATCCGGATCATGCCAGTCATCTGCAGCTTGGATTTGGCCGAGTAAAGGCGTAGTTCGCTCCCCGTCTCGCGCCAGCCAAGAGCATCGATCAATTGCCCATCACTGATAGACAGGGTCCCGTCCATCTTGGCGTTCTTTTGGATGTACCCAAGCAGCACCTGCGGGTCTTCTTCGAACTCGACCTCAATCATTCCTCCCAGGACTCCTTCTCGATCACAATCTCATGATTCCAGCCCCGCTCAGCTAAGGCCTTCAGACAGCCGCGCACGGCAGCTTCCGGAGCGTTCGTGGTAATCGCCGAGCCGTTGAGGTTTACGCTGAATATTCCCAGCCCGTCGAAGTACCAGAACATATGCAGCGCCTCCTCCTCCGTTTGGAATCGAATCGTCACCTGAGTGCCTCTTTCGGCAAAGGCTGCTCTGCTTCTCTCTCGTCCTCCAGATAGCACTTGATCATTTCCGTGAGCAGTAAGGCAGCGAAGAGGATTAGAACGAGGATTGCTGCCCCCTCGAAATCGGGAATATATTTTTCAAGCCAGTCAAGCTCGTTCAAAGCCGTCTCGCTCCAGTTTCTCCATTATGGCTTCCGTGATCCATCGTGTACGCGAAATGCCGCGTGGCGTCCGCTGCTTGGCGGCTTCATCGGCGCCATTCAAGAGATCAAGTGGAATCCAAGTACTTAGCTTGGCGAGAATAACCCCGCTCTGATCGGTAATGGTAACCACTCGGTGTTTCCTTGGTTGCGGCATTCTTGTGGAAGATTGCTACCAGATACAGGGTACTTCATTGCTTCTCTAGAATGCAACTCAGCAGAAAAGTGGTGATTACGGTCTGGGCGGGACCGGCTGTGGAGGCGTGGAACCGTTTCTCGATGCGCTTCCTGCGCCTACGGGCGCGCTAGGCTGCGGCGGCGCGGCCGATGGGCTCCCGGCTCCTCCTGGGGATGCAGAGCCACCCTGCGCCGCGCCTGCCGTAGAAGAGGCCGCTTTAGCGACTCCACCTAATGCACCAGCCATTCCGCCTCCCGTAGCTTGAGAGACAGCCAGAGACGTTACTGCAATTCCTGCCTGCATCGCCGGAGCCACGGTAGCAATGATGTGTTCGGCTCCGAGGCTCAAGGCGCCGGAGAGCATGTGGCTAGTCACTGCCGGGAGCAACCAGCAGAGAATCGTCCAAAGCAGGACTTCGCCCATGATCTGGAGGTAGACGCCCACCGCTTCGGTTGTTCCGCTGGCTCTCTGCGCGAGCGGGATCCACACCTGAAATGCGAGGTGGTGATTGAAGTTCAAAATGACAAAAAAGACCATCAGGCGGAAGGCCGCCGACAGCACCATCGTGATATAGCGTTCGCAATAGGGCTGGGTCCAGGCCGATCCGCCAAACCCGGTGAAGATGTAGGCCAGGCTCACACTGATGATCGTCTGGGCCTTGTAGAGAATAAACGCGAGCGTCAGAAGCCCATAAGCAAGTACGATCAGCGCGACCGAGATGTGCACGAACGGGCTGATGGCGAGCTGCTTGAAGATGCCGGCATTCAGGGCGGTACTGTTAATTGCGCCGGCAATTCGGAATGCACAGAAAAATACATTAGACGGCGTGACAGCTGCTCCGCCTGTTAGGACAATTCCGCTGGCGCGCTGGCCGATCAGGACGAAGGAATCGACAATGCTCTGCATCCAGGAGATGCCTTCGATGACGACACAAAAGAAGAATCCTATCCGCAAGAGCGTCTTCGTGATGGCCGCGATTACCGTTTTGACATCGGCATCCCACCCGATCTTGACGGCCGTACCCCAGAAGTCGAAGACGGCCATAACGCCCCAGATCCAGAGCGCTGTCGGCTTTAGGGTCAACTGCCATATGTTCGCCTCGTCGGAGAACATATTGAGGATCTCCGACGGGACATGGATAGACGGCGGCGGAGCCAGCTGAAATAGAAGCATTACCAGCGTGTGGGTGTGTTTTCAACTGACTTAACTGTGTCGGACGGGAAGGCTGTCTCGGTTCCCCATTCATCGGTGATGATGACAAATGCGCCTTCGTACTTAACGGTCTTCGTGTAGCTGCCGCCCGGCCGCCCGATGTGCTTAAACTCCTGGATATGTCCGTCCCTGAAGGTGATTTTTATATTTGCCATCTAATTTGAGACGGTCCAATCGTCGCCTGGTCCAATCAGAACATGCTGCGCGATAACCGGTTCAGCGGCGCGGCACACGCGTCCTTCGAGGGAGTCGTTCCACTGAGCAGGCCGATTCTTACCCAGCCAGGTGCATTGCGGGCCGATGCCGGTGGCTACGGCCGGATGATTGTTAAACCACGCCATCATGCCGTACATGGACATGCCGGCGATGTTGCCAGCGCCGGCTCGCTCTACCTGCTGAGTGAGCTTGGTGGTTTCATTTGGATGGAAATAACGTACACACGTGAGCGTAAGAACAGAGCCGCCAGAGATACCGATCAAGCCGAGTAGCAGAATCTTAATCAACCTCGGCCTCTTTCCTGATGTTCGTAACCGCGCTTATAGGCGTCCGACTGACCCTCGATGTTGCGCGTCATCAGTCACGCTCCCGGCCGCGTTCCCGAGCTCTCCCTCGTTGTCTGCCAACGATACGCGGGTCCCGTTCCAATTCTTTCTTCTTTTCCGGCATAACATCTAGCTCTTTGCCGTTAACCTTCACTCTTTCTGGCATGCTGATCCTCCTGTGTGTTAGTTGGTGACTGTAAAATCATCGCCCGGGCCAATTGCCTGCTGCGTAACTTGCTGATCCACGAGATCCTTATTGACTGCTGCCCCCTGGCCTTGCGCGATCAGGGTAGTTTGCGCCAGCATGATTTGGCGCAGCTTCATGAGATTGTCGTTCTGAAACGAAGCGATCTGCGCGGTGGCGTCTAAGATCTGATCCTGACCCACCGCCGTCTCGGCCTTCTTGTCGAGAAGATCTTTGATCATCACATCGTTCGGAAGCTGGCTCCCCGCTACCCCGATCGAGTTGAGTACACCGGCGATCGTGTCGAGGTTCATGTGTCCCCACCGCTGATACTGTGATCCGAAAGCGACCCCGGCCTGGAGGTACCCTGGGTACGCTTGGCGGAACACAGTATCGAGGTTGCCCATCGTGTAGGCGAGCCCTTGCCCTTGCCGAATGTTGCGCGAGAGTGCGTAGATATTATTGGCTAGCTGGCCCCACTGGAAAGCGGTCATGAGCGTTCCGGCCAACGTCGAGTGTCGCAGCATCTCGATCTGCATGCGAATCATCTGTGCCGTTTGAATGACCTGCATGGCGCTTTTCGCATAGACGGCAAGTTGCGTGAACTCCGTTGCGTACGGGTAAGGCAACTGCATCGGGCTCACGGATTGGGCGAAAAGTGGTAATAAAATAACGCCGATCAGGCGCTTACGTTTACGCACAGCAGACCGCCTCCTGGGAGAGAAGTGCTTGATAGTGATCGGCCCATTCGGGTAGTCCCTTTTGGCGCAACCAGTGGGCCTGCCAGTTACGCGGGTGAGCGAGCACCAGCCGCTGTACTGCCTCCCGATCCTCAGTGCTGTTCGAACCCACGAACGCCAGCGCTGCCCTGCCGAGATTGAGTTGCAGCCTTCGGAAGTGATTATTGGGTTCCTGCAGCACGTGGTGGAAGTAATCCCGTTTGGTGGTGCCGTGCGCGATCTGATCGATTTGCTGATCGTTCAAGCCCAGCTCTTCGTAGAAATGGCGTTCCGTTGTAGCGGCGGCCGGAGACGGCAGATAGATCCGCGTGGAACACTGGTTCACGATGCACTCACGGATCGACGATCGCATGAAGTCGGCCATGTCCTGTGCGGCGAGAACCATCGCCGCATTTTGCTTCGAGCCTGTCTTCAGGAATTCACGCGTGAAGGCAACGCCAGCCGGATAGTCTAGCACCTGCCAAAACTCATCCATTTCGACGAGTGTTGGGCAGCGAGTATCGAGCAGGCGAGTGACCACCCGCATGAGGTACGGCAGCAGAGCCTTCAGAAAGCGTGGATCCATGCTGAGCAGGTAATGAAGCTCGAAGCAGCAGATGAACGTGGAAAAGAAGGAGGACTGCCGGCTACTGCCGAGACGCAAGCCGTCTGTCTCGCCATCGAGGATGCCACTACTGGCCTGGTTCTTGACCGTGTAAAACTCCAACGCCTGCGGCAGCTCCCGGTCATCAGCCAAACTGGCGGCGCCACACAGGGCGGTCACAAGATCCGTCAAAGAGCGCTGGCGACCATTAGCCAGACTAGTGATTGCTTCCGAGATCGCAGCCCGCCGCCGCGGGTTCATGGGGCAGCCGCATTCCTCGGCAAGCATGGAGACGTAAGAGCAGGCCCAGGCGCGGTCTTCATCGGCGTCGAGCTCCTCGAGCGGGCAGAACTGCAGCTGTGGACCCGGCGCACCTGGCGCGAAGAACTTCCCACCGAGAGCGAGGATCGTGTGTTTGATGGATCCGCCCTTATCAAACGAAAAGATTCTTGCGTTTGGAAATCGGACCGCCCATTGCATCGCCATCCAGGCCAGCTTGACGGATTTTCCGGAGCGATTGGGTCCAGCCATCAAAGCGTGGCCCACTTCGCCGGCGTGGAGATGAAAGTCATAAGGCGTGTTGCCATCCGTCATGCAGCGATACAAGGCCGGTGCGCCGTTCATATGGGGCGACGGATTCTTAGCCAGGCCGGTATAGAGGGTCCCCTGGGGCATCATGTGAGCGAAGTTCTTGGTGTGGATCGGAACGCGCCGCAGATCGGGCCAGGAGTGTCCCGGCCAGCTGCCGCGCAGCGCATCCACGGCATTGATCGTTTCGGTACGCACGCCAAAGCCAACCTTCTGGATTTCCTGGGTTACAAAACGCGCGTTCTCTTCAAGACGTTCGGCACGATCGTCATGGAGAATGATTTTGCACTGATAGTGCCCGAACTGGACCATGCCGTGTCCGGCAACCGACATCGCTTCCCGCGCATCTTTCTCCATGCGTTCGGCTGTATCGTTCGGTCGGCTGCCGCCGAAGCCGGTCAATCTCTTCAGGATCGGAACCTTGTTCGCTCTCCACTCTCGATAGTGTTTGTGGTGCATCGCTTCGCTAACCGTGGGATCGAGCAACATAGTACGCATGTGCCAGCGATAAGCAAAGGGCATATTCTCCAGCAGCTGTAGAATTGCCGGGGAGGAACCACGCTGTTCCTCGAGTGTGCTGATCGGATAGCTGTCGACCGCCAGGACGCGGATCTCTTTCCCGTTCAGGTGCGGACGCTCACCGCCGGTGAAGTGTCCAGCAAAACGAGTATTCAGGAACGCAGGGATG
>Ga0134126_10002662_pt1 | contig 22431 bp, 19 predicted proteins | sample KB31752_FD_96881 | JGI IMG/M metagenome (GOLD analysis project Ga0134126, IMG submission 96881) | Terrestrial soil microbial communities with excess Nitrogen fertilizer from Kellogg Biological Station, Michigan, USA - KB3-175-2 | ecosystem: Environmental > Terrestrial > Soil > Unclassified ... | reverse complement strand
TGCCCCTGAATCATCGACGCCTCGGGGCTGGCGAGAAAGGCGACCAGGCCGACATAGTCGTCGTGCATGACGTTACGCCCGCTGGGATTGCCGGCGGCCTCGCTGGCGAGGAACGCATCGGTGTCGTCGCCGAAAAGATTGCGTATCGCTTCGGTGTCGAGCGTTCCCGGCGCGACGCAGTTAATGCGAATGCCCCGCGGCGCGAGTTCGGGAACCAGATATCGCGCCAGCGATTCGGCCAGCGCTTTGCCGGCGCCGATCGCGGCATAGGACGGCACGTTCTGCCGGCTGCCGCGACTCGAAAGGAACACAATGCTGCTGCCGCGCTTGAGCAGCGGCAGCGCGGCCTGCACCAGGAACGCCAGCGACGTCCCGTTCAGCGTGATCGCCTCCGCGAGTTCGTGCGGGTCGAGGTCGAGCAGCGGGCCGACGAGCACCTTGACCGCGCCATGGACGACGACGTCGAGGCGGTCGGTCCTGGCGGCGATTTCATCGATCAGGCGGCGCGCGCCCTGCGGAGTGCCGACATCGGCCTGTAGCGCCACGGCGCGCCCGCCCTGGCGCTCGATCTCCGCTACGGCGTTGGCGGCGGCGACGTGGTCCCGGCGATAGGCGAGAAAAACCTCGGTCTCAGCCGAAGCAAAGCGACGGGCGATCGCGAAACCGATGCCCTTGGCGCCGCCGGTAATGAGAACGGCCATCAACGTCCCCTGCCGCCGCGCATTTGCGGCATTGTGTAGTACGTCTTTGTATGACAAGAATTGAAAATTCGCTAGGGCCAATGGCGCCTTGTCGTTCGGAGGAAACCGAAGGCGTCGCCGACCTCCGACGCACGCAATCCAGTTGGCGCGCCGGGCGATCGGCCTTGAGGTTGTCGCCACCGCCTCACGCGAGCAGACGCGGCCGCGGAGCCGCGCCGCGCGTTGTCGATCACGCAAGCCCGCTGACGCCTCACCTCAAGGCGTTCGGTCGGCGTACCATAGAGTTTGCTCTTGGCCTGAACGTGAGCGACCGCTGTCTGCGGGAGATCGCGCACTGCCTCTGCGCGAGGGGCGTCTGCGGCGAGATCGTGTTGGAAGGCCTTCCCGCATCGTCCGTCCATATTGTATGACAAGAATGTTTACCAAACCTGTTGACGGCAGCGCGAACCATCGGTACGCTTCGAGAAAATAAGGAACGTGGAGCTCAGCCAGCCCCGTGAGGAGGAGATGTCAGGGAGCGTGCGGACCCGGTTCCGAAGCAGAGGCTCGCGCATGGTCATGGCGCGAGCGGCGGGCGTCGGAAGACGTTTCGTCTCGGGAACAATCTCTTCCGTGAAACAAACTGCGCTCGACGGCTCGGCGCTCAAAAGGGAGAGAAACATGCAAGTGAAAAAATGGGTTGCGATCTCTGCGGCTCTGCTTGTGTCGACGGCTATCGCCGGCGCTGCGCTGGCGCAGGAAAAGTCGAAGACAAACCTTAAAGTTGCGATCTTCTCGGTCAACGCCGCCTCGCCGACCATCCACGCGATGATCGAAAGCGCGACCGCCGCCGCGAAGAAACGCGGCTGGACTGTCGAGACCTATGACGGCAACGGCGATCAGGTTGCGACCAACAATCAAGCGAATACCTACATCACCCGCAAGTTCGATGCGCTCATCAACGTCGCTTCCGCCAACACGCAGATGGGAGGCGTCATCGCCAACGCCGCCAAGGCCAAGATTCCCTTCGTCTCCACTTTCTCGGGCCTGGTGCCCGGCATAACTGTCGATATCGGCTCGAACAACGTGGCAGACGGCGTTTTCTCCGCCTCCGCGGTCGCTGCCGCCATCGGCGGCGAAGGCGAAGTCCTGAAGATGAACTGGACGGTGCTTCCCGCTCTCGCCGAACGCGACGCCGGTTTCAAGGCCGTCATGAGCGAATATAAGAAGATCAAGGTCACCGAGATGGAAATCAAGGTGCCGGGACAGGTCGACGACGTCTACAACAAGGTCACCGATTTTCTGATCGGCCACAAGAACGTCAAGGCGATCTGGATGGGATGGGACGAAGTCGGCGTCGCCGCCGCACGCGCCGTGCAGCAATCTCACGTCGCAAAGAAGCCCTTCGTCGTCAGCATGGACGGAAATGACGCGGCCCTCGACATGATCCGCGCCGGCACGCCGCTCCGGTTGACCATCGCTTACGACGTGCGCGGCATGGGCGTGCAAGCCGTGCAGGCTGTCGCGGACGAGGTCGACGGCGAGGTGTTCCCCGAGCGCCAGATCTACAAGAAGCCGTGCCTGATTACGAAGCAGACCGTGCCCGCCAAGGGCGCCGATATCGACTTCAAGACCTGCGTGCTCTATTCGGCGGACCTGCCGATAGCAAAATAAGGGCTTTGATTGAACGAGCCGAAATGTCTTCAGCAAACCTTGCGCCCGTCCCGATCTCCCCGATCGGGACGGGTCGTTCGCAAACCGTTGGCGACACTTTTCTAGAGGTCGTGGGGCTGGTCAAACAGTTCCCCGGCACCCTGGCGCTCGACCATGTCGACCTGACAGTTCGGCGTGGCGAAATTCATGCGCTGCTCGGCGAGAACGGCGCCGGAAAATCAACCCTGATACGCCAGATCTGCGGCGCCAGTCAGCCGACCAGCGGGAAAATTCTTATCGAAGGCGCCGAAGTCGCCCTGCACTCGCCTCAAGCGGCTCGCGGGCTAGGCATCGCGGTCGTGCATCAGCATTTCAATCTGGCGCCGCAGATTTCGGTCGCGGAGAATCTTTTTCTCGCCGGCGGCCTGCCGCGAAGGGCCGGGTTGTTTGTCAACTGGCCGGAAGTTTACAAACGTTCGCACGCTCTCCTGGCCCGGGTCGGACTGGACATTGACCCGCGGCAGGAGGTCAGCCAGTTGCGTCCGGACGAAGCCGCGATGGTGGCGATCGCCAAGGCGATCGGCGCGAGCGCCAAGCTCATCATTCTCGACGAGCCCACGGCGGCGCTGCTGCCGGCCGAAGTGGGTGTGCTGTTCGGCCACATGCGGCGTCTCGCCGCCGAAGGGCATGCGTTTCTTTACGTCAGCCACAGGCTCGCCGAAGTATTTGAAATTGCCGACCGCGTCACCGTGCTGCGCGACGGCAAGAATGCGGGTCACTGGACGCGCGAGCAGATGTCGCGCCGTTCCATCATCGAGGCGATCGTCGGTTCCCAGAAGAGCTTCAGCGAGGAAGCCGCCGACCCGCCGGCGCAGTTCGGCGATGTTCTTCTTTCAGCGACGAGCGCGCGGGGCGGGCGCGTCGTCGACATGAGCTTCAAACTGCGCGCGCATGAGATCCTCGGCATGGCGGGCCTTCCCGGCAGCGGCGCCGAAGAAGCGCTCGATCTCCTGTATGGGCGCTATGCGATGACAGGCGGCAAGCTCTCGGTGCGCGGCGCTGCGGTGACGCTGAGATCGCCGCGCGACGCCAAAGCGGCGGGCCTGGCCCTCGTTCCCAAAGATCGTCACGCCGAGAGCCTTCTGCCCGCCGCCAGCGTTCGGGAGAACATTTCCCTGCCCAACCTCGACCGGTTTCTGACCGACCCCGTGCTACGCCTTATTCGTCGCCACAAGGAACGCACCGAAGCCGAGAGAATCGGCCGGCTGCTGTCGGTCAAGATGCCGAGCGTCGAGTCGCCGATCCAGTCGCTCAGCGGCGGCAACCAGCAGAAGGCGATTCTGGGGCGCTGGCTCGCCAGCGGGGCGAAAATATTCATGCTCAATTCCCCCACAGCCGCGGTCGACATTGGCGCCAAGGCGGAGATCTACGCTCTGATTCGCCAGATCGCCGCCGACGGCGCCGGCGTCATATTCACCTCGACCGAGGTCGAGGAATTCCCTCGCGTGTGCCATCGCGTCCTTGTTTTCCGCGACGGACGCATTGCGGGCGAACTCCTCGGCAAGGACGCCACGGAGGCCAACATCTTGAATCTGGCGGCGGGGGGCGGAGAATGAACGCGACCACCAGCACTAGAGATGTCGCCGGCCGGCCCCGGCTCGACTTCACTGTCCTTTTTGCGCGCTTCGGAACGCTCGCGTCGCTGATCGCGCTGCTGATCGCCTTCTCGCTGGCCCGTTCGGACGTGTTTCCGACCGTCAACAATCTGCTCAACATCATGAGCCAGATCTCGATCTTGGGGACTATGGCGTTCGGCCTGACCGTCTGCCTGGTTATGGGCCTTTTCGATCTCTCAATCGCGGCCATGGCCACCTTGGGAGGCTACGTCGCCACCTTCCTCCTCGTGCAATATCCCGACACCGTCGGCGTGCCGGAGGCCGTCGCCGCCTCATTGATAACGGCAGCGCTGATTGGCATCGTCAATGGGCTTATCGTCAGCTATCTCGGCATCTCCGCATTCATTGCGACGCTCGCAACAGGTTCGATCATCACCGGCGCCGTCCTCGGCATCTCGGATTCCAAGACTATCATCACCGGCATCCCGGACGAGTTCATGGCGATCGGTCAAGGCGCCATCTTTGGCGTATCCAATCCGATCCTCATCATGCTGGCGGTCGGCATGGTGCTTTGGTTGTTTCTCGAACACACACAGCTCGGCCGGCATCTCTATGCGATCGGCGGCAGCGCCGAAGCCTCGCGACTTTCCGGCATCGCGGTCAAGCGCTACGCGCCGCTCGCCCTTGCGATTTGCGCCGCGTGCGCGGGCCTAGGCGGGTTGATGGCGGCGGCCGTGTTGGGCGCGGGGCGTCCACAGGGCGTCGGAGACGGGTATTTGCTTAATGCGTTTGCCGCAGTCTTCATCGGCGCTTCTTCCCTGCGGCCCGGCAAATTTCATATTCTGGGGACGCTGATCGGCGTCCTGCTGATCGGCGTAATCAACAATGGCCTTTCCGTAATGGGCGTGCCGACCTACTGGCAATACATTGTCCAGGGCACGCTGCTGGTGGCGGCGCTGTTCAGCGCCGGCATATTGACCATGCGCAAGCACTGAGGCGCATCGCCAACGAACGAAACGGCCCGTCTTGAGCCGCTACGCTTCGGTCAACTCAGCGACCAGTATGACGGGAGCGACGTTCGTAAAATTCTCGATGTCGGCTTGCGTCTCGGCGCCATGGGCTTCGAGCGCTGTTCTCGTCGTTTCCCTATCGTCGAAGCGAAGTTCGGCGACCAGGCGATAGGCCTGCGCAGAAGCCCCCGGATCGAAAGCGAGTTCTCTCGTGAATGTCAGCGAGCGCATGCCCATGGGCTCCAACAATTGTCTCACAAAAGGCAAATGACGTGAGGTGTAGTAATCCATATCGAACCGCGATCCGGGTTCGTTCGCGTACAGCACCAACACTGAAATCATGATTGTTTCCCCCTCGAAGCCACACCGAGGCCCAACAATATGCACGTCGGCCTGGACGCGTATCGACGCGGCGCTCGAAGTACGCGCTCTACGCCAAACGTTGGACCGCCAGTCGGCGGGGGCGTATCCGGCCTCATGCCGCCGCCCTGCTCAGAGGGCGAAAGCTCTTTGATTTTCAGGCTATTAGCTGGCAGGAGTGGCAGGAATCGAACCTGCAACCCCCGGTTTTGGAGACCGGTGCTCTGCCAATTGAGCTACACTCCTAAGCAAGCGCACTTCTGCCCCAAGCGTCAGCCCGATGCAAGCGCGTCCGGCGCCGTTGATCTTCGTCGCTTGCTTACGTGGACATAAAGATATATTTATACGCTTATGCCATTCCCAGCCGCCGAGGCGATATGACCGATCCATTCTCCGCTCTCCCGCTGCGCCAGGACGACGCAGAGGGCCGCTTTCGCGCCGAGGCGGCCAAGCGCATTCTCGTGCTCGACGGCGCCATGGGCACCGAAGTGCAGGGGCTCAAGTTCGAGGAGACGCATTTCCGTGGGCAGCGCTTCGCCGCCTGCGCCTGCCACCTCCAAGGCGACAACGATCTGTTGACGCTGACCCAGCCCGACGCCATCGAGGCGATTCACTTCGCCTATGCGCAAGCCGGGGCCGACATTCTGGAGACCAACACGTTCTCCTCCACCCGCATTGCGCAGGCCGATTACGGCATGCAGGAGGTCGTCTACGAACTCAATCGCGACGGCGCGCGGCTCGCCAAGCGCGCTGCCTTGAAGGCCGAGCGCATCGACGGCAAACCGCGTTTCGTCGCCGGCGCGCTCGGGCCGACCAACCGCACCGCCTCGATGTCGCCCGACGTCAACAATCCCGGCTTCCGCGCCGTCTCCTTCGACGAACTCAGCGAGGCCTACGCCGAGCAGGTCGCGGGGCTGATGGACGGCGGCGCCGATCTCCTCCTCATCGAAACCATCTTCGACACCCTCAACGCCAAGGCCGCGATCTTCGCCTGCGAGCAGGCATTCGCCAAACTGGGCCGGCGGCTGCCGATGATGATCTCCGGCACCATCACCGACCGCTCCGGCCGCACGCTCTCCGGGCAGACGCCGACGGCGTTCTGGCATTCGGTGCGCCATGCGCGGCCGCTGACCATCGGCCTCAATTGCGCGCTCGGCGCCGCCGCCATGCGCGAACATATCGAGGAAATCTCATCGGTCGCCGACACGCTGACCTGCGCCTATCCCAACGCCGGCCTGCCCAACGCCTTTGGCCTCTACGACGAAACCCCCGAGCAGATGGCCGAACAACTCGGCGCCTTCGCGCGGGCCGGCCTGGTCAATATCGTCGGCGGCTGCTGCGGCTCGACGCCGGCCCATATCCGCGCCATCGCCGCGGCGGTCCGCGGCCTGGCGCCGCGCGCGGTCCCCGAGATCGCGCCGCAGATGCGGCTGTCGGGCCTGGAGCCGTTCACGCTGACCCCCGAGATTCCCTTCGTCAATGTCGGCGAGCGCACCAATGTCACGGGCTCGGCCAAATTCCGCAAACTCATCACCGCCGGCGATTTCGCCGGCGCGCTCAGCGTGGCGCGCGATCAGGTCGCCAACGGCGCCCAGATCCTCGACGTCAATATGGACGAGGGGCTGATCGACTCGAAAGCCGCGATGGTCGAGTTCCTCAACCTCGTCGCCTCCGAGCCCGACATCGCGCGCGTCCCGGTGATGATCGATTCCTCGAAATTCTCCATCATCGAGGCCGGGCTCAAATGCGTGCAGGGCAAGCCGATCGTCAACTCGATCTCGATGAAGGAGGGCGAGGAAGAGTTCCTGCGCCAGGCGCGGCTGGTGCGCAGCCTCGGCGCGGCGGTGGTGGTGATGGCGTTCGACGAACAGGGCCAGGCCGATAGCTACGAGCGCAAGGTCTCGATCTGCCAGCGCGCCTATAAGCTGCTCACCGAGGAGGCGGGTTTCGCGCCGCAGGACATCGTCTTCGATCCCAACATCTTCGCCATCGCCACCGGCATCGACGAACACAATGGCTACGGCGTCGCCTTCCTTGAAGGCGCGCGCGAGATCAGGCGAACGCTGCCGCTCGTGCATATTTCCGGCGGCGTCTCCAACCTGAGTTTCTCGTTTCGTGGCAACGAGCCGGTGCGCGAGGCGATGCACGCGGTGTTCCTCTATCACGCCATCCAGGCCGGCATGGATATGGGCATCGTCAACGCCGGCCAACTCGCCGTCTATGAGACGATCGACCCCGAGTTGCGCGAGGCCTGCGAGGATGTCGTGCTCAACCGACGCCCCGAGGCCACCGAGCGGCTGCTGACGCTCGCCCAGCGCTATCGCGGCGGGGCCGCCCGGGAAGGCAAGACGCAGGATCTCTCCTGGCGCGAAAAGCCGGTCGAGGAACGCATCGCCCATGCGCTGGTCAACGGCATCAACGCTTATATCGAGGCCGACACCGAGGAGGCGCGGCTTTCAGCCAAGCGCCCGCTCGACGTCATCGAGGGGCCGCTGATGGCGGGCATGAACGTCGTCGGCGATCTCTTCGGGGCCGGCAAGATGTTCCTGCCGCAGGTGGTGAAGTCGGCGCGGGTGATGAAACAAGCGGTGGCGATGCTGCTGCCCTATATGGAAGCCGAGAAGGACGCGCGCGCCTCGGCCGGCAAAATCCTGATGGCGACCGTCAAGGGCGACGTGCACGACATCGGCAAAAACATCGTCGGCGTCGTGCTCGCCTGCAACAATTATGAGATCATCGACCTCGGCGTGATGGTCCCGGCGTCGAAGATTCTTCAGGTCGCGCGCGACGAAAAGGTCGACGCCATCGGCCTTTCCGGCCTCATCACGCCCTCGCTCGAAGAGATGGCGCATGTCGCGGCGGAAATGGAGCGCGAGGGCTTCGACATCCCGCTGCTGATCGGCGGCGCGACCACCAGCCGCGTGCATACCGCCGTCAAGATCCACCCCCGCTATCGGCGCGGCCAGACCGTCTATGTCAACGACGCCAGCCGCGCCGTCGGCGTCGTCGGCACGCTGCTGTCGCCTGAAAACCGCGGCGCCTATGTCGCGACCGTGAAGGCGGAATACGCCAAGGTCGCCGCCGCGCACGCCCGTTCCGAGGCCGACAAGCAGCGCCTGCCGCTGGCCAAAGCGCGCGCCCAGGCGATGAAGATCGATTGGACGACCCACCAACCGACGACGCCGAGCTTCCTCGGCGCGCGCACGCTCACGCCGCCGAGCCTGCAAGACTTGGTCCCGTTCATCGACTGGACGCCGTTTTTCCAGGCTTGGGAGTTGCGGGGCCGCTATCCCGCCATCCTCGACGACGAGAAACAGGGGGCGGTAGCGCGCGCCTTGTTCGACGACACGCAGGCGCTGCTGAAGCGCGTGCTCGCCGAGGGCTGGTTCAAGCCGCGCTCCGTCGTCGGGTTCTGGCCGGCGGCGCGCGACGGCGACGACATCCAGCTCTATGTGGACGAAGACCGCCAGCGCCGGCTCGCCACCTTCTTCACGCTGCGCCAACAGCTCAGCAGGCGCGACGGCCGGCCCAATCTGGCGCTCGCCGATTTCGTCGGCCCGCGAGACTTCGTCGGCGGTTTCGTCGTCACCTCGGGCGCCGAGGAGGAGGCGATCTCCGCCGCCTTCGCCGACCGCAACGACGATTATTCCTCGATCATCGTCAAGGCGCTGGCCGACCGTTTCGCCGAGGCGCTGGCCGAATACACGCACATGCGGGTGCGCCGCGAATTGTGGGGCTACGCCGCCGACGAGACGCTGTCGCCGCAGGATCTGATCGAGGAGACCTACGCCGGCATCCGCCCCGCCCCCGGCTATCCCTCCCAACCCGACCATACCGAGAAGGCGACGCTATTCCGCCTGCTCGATGCCGAGGCGAAGGCCGGCGTGCAACTGACCGAGAGTTTCGCGATGTGGCCGGGCTCTTCGGTGTCGGGGCTCTACATCGGCCACCCCGAAGCGCATTACTTCGGGGTGGCGAAGGTCGAGCGCGATCAGGTCGAGGATTACGCCGCGCGCAAGGGGATGAGCATCGCCGAGGTCGAGCGCTGGCTGGCGCCGGTGCTCAACTACAGCCACGCGCCCGGGGCGGTGGCGGCCGAATAGGCTCAGCGATACCAGCAGTAGCGACGTCCGTGCCGCCAGCGGCAATGGCGGCTATGCGGATACAGGATGCGCGGGCCGGCGCAGTAGCGATACCAGTGGTAGCCGGTCGCGCCCAACCGATAGCAGCCGGCTTGCGCGGCCCCCGCGCCGCCGATTGTCAGCAAAGCCGCCGTTACGGCGGCCACCATTGTTTTGCGCATCAGCATCCCTCGGTCTTCGCCGTTTCGCGGCTAGGCAACGCTCGCCAAGCGTCGCCGTTCCAGGCGTCGTCGCGAATGACCGTGGCAGCCTCAGCGGCCGCGCCGCAAGCCGGCGATCGTCGCCGCCCCCACCGCCAGCGCGGCGGCGATGCAGACCAGCGACAGGCTGAATGCGGCGCCGATGGAATCGAGGTTCGCCGAGGCGCCGAGCCGGCTGAAGAACAGCCCGCCGATGATCGCCACCGACAGCGCCGCGCCGATCTGCAACGTCGCGTTGACGAGGCCGGAGGCGAGGCCCGACCAGCGCGCGTCGACGCGGTCGATCACGGTGCGGATCAGCACCGGCATCGCCGTGCCCATCCCGAGGCCGACGACCAGCAGCACCGGCTCGACGCCGAGGCTGGCGTGGCGGCGCACCAGCAGCGCCAGCGCCAGCATCGCCAGCGCCGAGATCGCCATGCCGGCCGAGGCCGCCAGCGCGCCGAGCTTATCGGCGGCGAAGCGGGCGAATTGCGAGCCGGCGAGAAAGCCGGCGCCGAACGGCAGGAACGCCAGCCCCGCCGCGCGGGCGCTGAAGCCAAGCCCGAACTCCTCGTACATCGGGAAGATGAGGAAGAACGAGGCCATCGAATAGAACACCAGCGTCGCCGTCAGCCCCCGCAACAGGCCGGGCTGGCGAAAGGCGTGCGGATGCACGAGCGGGTTGCCGCCGCGCGCCGCCAGGCGATGCTCGTAGCGCCAGAAGCCGAGGCCGAGGGCCGGCGACAGCGCCAGCAGCGCCAAGCTCCACGCCGGCCAGCCGAGTTCGCGGCCCTCGATGACCGGCACGACGAGGGCTGCGAGCGCCGCCATCAGCCACAGCGCGCCGCCGACGTCGAGCCTGGAATCGCCATCGCTGCGGCTTTCCGGCAAGTAGAACAGCGCCGCGAGGATCGCCGCCGCGGTCACCGGCAGATTGACCAGAAACACCGCCCGCCAGCCGAGCGAACTGCCGTCGATGAGCAGCCCCGACACGATTTGCCCGACGATGGCGGCCGAGCCCAAAGTGAAGCCGAACAGGCCCAGCGCCTTGGGCTTCTCGGTCGGCGAGAACAGATGGTGGATGGAGGCCAGCGCCTGCGGCGCCAGCACCGCCGCCGCGACCCCCTGCACGAGCCGCCCGGCGACCAGCGCATGCGCCGACCACGCCAGGCCGCACAACGTCGAGGCCGCCGCAAAGCTGGCCAAGCCGATGAGGAAGACGCGCCGGCGGCCATAGAGATCGCCGAGCCGGCCGCCGAGGATCAGCAGCACCGCATAGGCCACCGCATAGCCGGACATCACCAGTTGCAAGGAGGCGTCGGAAGCGTGCAGATCGCTGCGGATCGAGGGCAGGGCGACATTGACGATGAAGAAATCCAACGGCGGCAGGAAGGCGCCGGTGAGCAGGATCGCCAGCGCCGTCCAGCGCCGGGGATCGAGCGGCGCGCATTCGGCGGCCATGAGGGCGTCGGTGGAACTCATGCGAGTCTCCTGATCGGAACCGTTCGGTTCCTAATTTGACAAGGAAAAGTCAGTGCGGGCGCGGCGCCAGCGCCTGCATGGCGGCGAGCGCGACCTCGCGCAACTCGCCTTCGTCGGCGCCGGTCTTGGCGACGAAGCGCAGGCCCTGGATGACGGTTTGCAGATAGCGCGCCAAGGCTTGCGCATTCGCGCGCACCTCGATGCCGCCCTCGGCCTGCCCGCGCCGCACCGCGTCGGCCAGCAGCGCGCGCATATTGGCGTAATAGCCCTCGACGCGCTCGCGCGCCTGCGCGTCGTCGGGCAGCAGTTCTCCGGTCGCGGTGGTGATGAGGCAGCCCTTCTGCCAACAGGCTTGCGCCGAGACATGGGCGTAATGCAGCAGCGCCGTGCGCACGCCCTCGCGCGCGTCGCCGACCGCGAGCTTTTCACGCAGGCGGTCGAGCGCCTCGCGGGCGTAGAGGTCGAAGGCGGCGAAGAACAGCGCCCGCTTGTCAGGGAAGGCTTTGTAGAGGCTGCCGCGCGACAGCTTCGTGCCCGCCAGCAGATCGACCATCGAAGCGCCGTGATAGCCGCGCTGGCGGAACACATCCAGCGCGTCGCGCACGGCGTCGTCGACATCGAATTCGCGCGGCCGCCCGGGGGCGGCGCGGCAGGAGGGCGTTGTCCAGGAGGGCGTTGTCATGGCCGCCATATGGAACCGATCGGTACAGAACTCTAGCCCCGAAGCCGCCGATCAAGCGCTTGTGATCGGGCAACCGCCGTTGGACGTGCGCGGCTTCTGTGCGTAGATCGCGCCGACAGCCGGGACGCCCTCCATGCAGGAACAGGACATCATCGCGCTCAATGCCTGGCTCGCCGACGCCGGGCTCCAGGGCATGAGCGAGGAGGCGCTGATCCGCGGCTTCGCCGAGCGCTTCCTCGCCTCCGGCGCGCCCCTGGTCACCGGCCGCGTGCTGATCGACACGCTGCATCCGCTCTACGAGGGCCGCGCCTTCCGCTGGCGGCGCGGCGAGGACGAGATCACCGTCAACGAATACGGCCCTACCGGCGACGGTGAGGCGCTGGAGCGCTGGCGCAGCACGCCGTTCCACCGCATGCAGGCGAGCGGCGATTCGCTCATCGTCTACCGGCTCGGCGATCCCGCCACCGCCGTGAACGCCTTCCTCTCCTTGCTGCAAAGGGAGAGCCTCACCTATGTCGTCGCCTTGGTCGACCGCTTCGGCGAGCAGGGCGGCATCGGCCCCGCCGACAGTCTCTATTCCGCCTGGGGAACCGATGCGCCCGAGGGCTTCCGTGACGAGGACATCGAGGCTTTGCGCCGGCTGTCGCCGGTGCTGGCGCTGGCCTTGAAGGCGGCGTCGCTGGGCAGCATCGCCCATACGCTGGTGGAGACCTATCTCGGCCGCGACGCCGGCCAGCGCGTGCTGAAAGGCCGCATCGCGCGCGGCGTGGCGGAGGAGATCAAGACCGTGCTGTGGTTCTCGGACCTGCGCGATTACACCCGCATCTCCGACACCGCGCCGCCGGAACAGCTCATCCCGATGCTCAACGATTACGCCGACGTCATCGTCTCGGCGATCCACTGGCAGGGCGGCGACGTCTTGAAGCTGATCGGCGACGGCGTGCTGGCGATCTTCCCCGCCATCGACCGGCAGACCGCCTGTCTGGCCGCGCTCACCGCCGCCGGCAAGGCGCGCGCCAAGGTCGCCATGCTCAACGAGGCCCGCACGGCGGCGGGCCTGCCGGCGACCGGCTTCTACCTCGGCCTGCACATCGGCCGCGTGTTCTATGGCAACATTGGCAGCCGCGAGCGGCTCGATTTCACCGTCATCGGCCCCGCGGTCAACGAGGTCAGCCGCATCGCCTCGATGTGCCGCTCCATCGATCAAGCGTTGTTGATGTCCTCCGCCTTCGTCGACGGTTTGCGCCAGCGGCGGCAGGATTTGCTCTCGGTCGGACGCTACGCCTTGCGTGGCGTCGCAGCGCCGCAGGAACTGTTCACCATCGACTCCGCGCTGGGGCCGACGCCGGGCGCATGAGCCTCGCCGGGGCGGGGAAACTGGCGCGAGGCGGGAGCAGATTGTCTTGTCGTCGCCCGCCGCCTTGCTTACCTCTTAGGAAACGGGCAGGGTTGACCGCCCCGCCGACAGGAGCCCACTATGAACAAGCTCGAATCCCTGCGTGAGATGAGCGTCGTCGTCGCCGACACCGGCGACATGGGGTCGATAGAGACGTTCAAGCCGACCGATGCGACCACCAACCCGTCGCTGATTCTCAAGGCCACGCAAATGCCGGCCTATAAGGATCTGGTCGAGGAGGCGATCGCCTGGGGCCGCAAGGCGGGCGCCAAGCCCGGCGAGGTGACGGACCGGCTGGCGGTCAATTTCGGCGCGGCGCTGACCAAGATCGTGCCCGGCCGCGTCTCCACCGAGGTCGACGCCGATCTCTCCTTCGACACTGAGGCGTCGATCGCCAAGGCGCGGGCGCTGATCGCGGCTTACGAGGCGCGCGGCGTTACGCGCGACCATATCTTCATCAAGCTCGCCGCCACCTGGGAGGGCGCGCAGGCCGCCGCCGTGCTCCAGCGCGACGGCATCGACTGCAACATGACGCTGCTGTTCTCGCTCGCGCAAGCGGTTGCCTGCGCCGACGCCAAGGCGTTCCTGATCTCGCCGTTCGTCGGCCGCATCCTCGACTGGCACACGAAGGCGGGCGGCGGCCCCTACACGCCCGAGACCGACCCCGGCGTGCATTCGGTGCGCCAGATCTACGCTTATTACAAAACCTACGGCATCAAGACGGTGGTGATGGGGGCTTCGTTCCGCAGCCTCGGCGAGATCGAGGCGCTGGCCGGTTGCGACCGGCTGACGATCTCGCCGCAGTACCTGGGCGAACTCGCCAACGGCCAGGGGCCGCTTCAGCGCAAGCTCGACCCGAAGGCTCCCGGCCGGCCGCCGGAGCCGATGAAGCTCGACGAAAAGGCGTTCCGCTGGGCGCTCAACGAGGACGCGATGGCGACCGAGAAGCTCTCCGAGGGCATCCGAAATTTCGCCAAGGATCTCCGCGCGCTGCGCAAGATGGCGGCGGAGCGGCTGGCGGCCTGAGGCCGCGCTTCAGGCGGCGACCTGAATCTTGAGGCCCAGCGCCTTGGCGACGCCAAGAAAGGTGCTGAGGCGCGGGTCGCCGTCCTTGGTCAGCGCCTTGTAGAGCGTGTCGCGGGTGACGCCGGCGGCGCGCGCGACCTCGGTCATCCCCTTCGCCCGCGCGATATCGCCGAGCGCCGCGGCGATGAGTCCGGGGTCGCCCTCTTCGAGCACCGCCGCCAGATAGGCGGCGATGGCTTCCGGAGAGTTCAAATGCTCGGCGGGGTCCCAGGGGGTTGTTTCGATCGTCATTTCTTACCCTTTCAAGTCTGCGGCCGAAGCCTTGGCGCGTGCGATGTCACGCGATTGATCGCCTTTGTCGCCCCCGCAAAGCAGGAGCACGATCCTCTCGCCCCGCCTCATGAAATAGACCCGATAGCCCCACCGAGGCGGGCGATCCGCGCAGCTATCCGCACGATAGCGCGCTTATCGCGAAACATCGATCATACGTATAGTATAATATACGCGGAGGATTGGATCAACAAAATCGTCCGGCGCTCGCGCTCACCCCGCCAGCAATTCCTTCGCCTGATTGAGCCGCGCCGCCCGCGCGTGACTGCCGCCACGATCGGGATGGTGCTGCTTGATGAGCGCCAGGTAGGCGGCGTGAATTTGCGCCGCCGTCGCGCCGTCGCTCAAGCCCAGCTCCGCCAGCGCCTCGGCGCGCGTCAGCGCGCCCGCCGGGCGCGCCTCATAGCGCCGCTGCGTGCCGAACTTGTGGCGGATGAAGCTTTCGAGCCCCACCGCCGCGCCGGGATCGTGGTCGCGCGCGTAAGCCGTCTGCGCGTCGCATTGCTCGCGGCTCATGTCTTCGAGCTTCATGCCGCGGCAGGGGCCGCGCCGCACCCGGCCGCGCGTCTCGCCTTGACCGTCCGTCCACATCTCGACGCTAGGCTCGACATGCACGCGCTGTCGCTGCGGCGCGGTGTCGCGCTTGCGCTGGCGACGGGGCGCGGCAAAGCCCGCAGGCGTTGGATCGCGCGCGCTGTCGTAGAGGTCCCAGGCGACAAAGGCGAGCGCCGCCAGCGTCAGCAGGAAGGCGAGGGCCTGGAAAACGGGATCGAGCAGAAATTTCCACATGCCGGCATGAAGTTGGCGCCGTCCTTATAGCCGTCCAGGATTAACGCCGGCTTGCCGCCTCTACACAATGACGCCTCCCCGGCCTATATCGCGCACGACTTACCCCGCAACGGAGACTACCTTCGTGTCCGATCCCGTAGCCGCGACCGACAAGATTCCCGTCACCGTGCTGACCGGCTACCTCGGCGCCGGCAAGACGACGCTGCTCAACCGCATCCTGTCCGAGCCGCACGGCAAGCGCTACGCCGTCATCGTCAACGAGTTCGGCGAAATCGGCATCGACAACGAACTCATCGTCGGCGCCGACGAGGAAGTGTTCGAGATGAACAACGGCTGCATCTGTTGCACCGTGCGCGGCGACCTCATTCGCATCATCGAGGGGCTGATGCGCCGCAAAGGCAAATTCGACGCCATCATCGTCGAGACCACCGGGCTCGCCGACCCCGCGCCGGTGGCGCAGACCTTCTTCGTCGACGAGGACGTGCGCGCCAAATCGCGGCTCGACGCCGTCGTCACCGTCGCCGACGCCAAATGGCTGGCGGCGCGGCTGCGCGACGCGCCGGAGGCCAAGAACCAGATCGCCTTCGCCGACGTCATCGTCCTCAACAAGGTCGATCTCGTCACCCCGGCCGAACTTGCCGAGGTCGAAGCCCGCATCCGCGCCATCAACCCCTATGCGCGCCTGCACAGGGCGACGAGATGCGACGTCGCCATCGACCAGGTGCTGGAGCGGCGCGCCTTCGACCTCGACCGCATCCTCGACATCGAGCCCGAGTTCCTGCACGCCGAGGAGCACGATCACGATCACGATCATGGGCATGATCATCACCACGAGCATCACGGCCTCAAGCATTTCCACGACGAGGACATGCAATCGATCTCGGCGCGGCTCGACGGCGACGTCGATCCCAACAAGTTCATGCCCTGGATCAACACGCTGACGCAGACCGAGGGGCCGAAAATTCTGCGCTGCAAGGGCATCGTGGCGTTGAAGGGCGACGCCAAGCGCTTCGTCTTCCAGGGCGTCCACATGATGCTCGACGGCGAGCCGCAGCGCGATTGGAAGCCCGGCGAGAAGCGCGAGTCGAAGGTCGTGTTCATCGGCCGCGATCTCGACGAGGACGCGATCCGCAAGGGTTTCCTGGCCTGCGCGGCGTGAGCCGATGACGGAACCGTCCAATTCGCTGACCCAGCACGTCGCGCCGCTTGCGGCCGGCGAGCCGGTGCTCGCCGCCGCGTTCGTCGGCCAGGAGCCGGCGCTGGCGTTGGCCAATGGCGTGGTGAAACTCGCCGGCCGCGACATCGCCGCCCACCCCGACGCCGCCATCTTGTGCGCGGCGCTCGACGGCGAGCGCTGGCTGACCGGCGGCGACGACGGCCGCGTCGTCGCCATCTCGGCCGCCGGCGCTGAGGCGCTCGCCGACGAGAAAGGCAAGTGGATCGACGCGCTCGCCGCCCACGACGGCGCCGTCGCCTGGTCGGCGGGCAAGATCACGCGGGCGCGAGACGCCAAAGGCGTCGTCAAGAGCTGGACGGCGCCGACGACGGTGCGCGGCCTCGCCTTCCTGCCGAAGGGCTATCGGATCGCCGCCGCCCATTACAACGGCGTCTCGCTGTGGTTCCCGAACGTCGACGCGACGCCGCAACTCATGGAGTGGAAGGGCTCGCACCTCGACGCCACCGTCTCGCCGGACGGGCGCTTCCTCGTCACCTCGATGCAGGAGAACGCGCTGCACGGCTGGCGGCTTGCCGACGGGCGCAACATGCGCATGACCGGCTATCCCGGCAAGACGCGCTCGCTCTCGTGGACGCATGACGGCCATTGGCTCGCCACTTCCGGCGCCGACGCCTGCGTCGTCTGGCCGTTCAAGGACAAGGACGGGCCGATGGGCAAGCCGCCGCGCGAATGCGGCGTGCGGCCGCAGCGCATCACCCAGGTCGCCTGCCATCCGCGCGCGCTGGTGGTGGCGATCGGCTACGCCGACGGCCTCGTGCTGCTCTGCCGCCTCGGCGATGGAGCCGAGATTCTCGTGCGCCCATCCGGCGACGGCGCGATCAGCGCGCTCGCCTGGGACGGCGTCGGCGCCCGGCTAATGTTTGGAACCGACGCCGGCGACGCCGGTTTGCTTACCCTTCCCGCCTGACTCGAGAGTGCCCATGACCGAAGACGCCGCGCCGCTGTTCACCCCCGTCACCATTGGCGACCTGACGCTCGCCAACCGCATCGCGATGGCGCCGCTGACGCGCAATCGCGCCAGCGAGCCCAACACGGTGCCGAGCCCGCTCGCGCCGCTCTATTACCGCCAGCGCGCCAGCGCCGGCCTCGTCATCTCCGAGGCGACGCAGATCAGCCAGCAGGGCCAGGGCTATGTCTGGACGCCGGGCTGCTTCACGGAGCCGCAGGTCGAGGCCTGGAGCCGCGTCACCGACGCCGTCCACGCCGAGGGCGGTCATATGTTCCTTCAGCTGTGGCATGTCGGACGCATCTCGCACACCTCGTTGCAGCCGGACGGCGGCGCGCCGGTCGCGCCCTCGGCGATCCCGGCCAAGACCAAGACCTTCATCGCCAGCGGCTTCGCCGACGTTTCGCCGCCGCGGGCGCTTGAGGCCGGCGAGATCGCCGGCATCGTAGCCGATTACGCGCATGCGGCCGCCTGCGCCCGCCGCGCCGGCTTCGACGGCGTCGAACTGCATGGCGCCAACGGCTATCTCATCGACCAGTTCTTGCGCGATGGCTCCAACAAGCGCGGCGACGCCTATGGCGGCGCCCTCGACAACCGCCTGCGCTTCGCGCTGGAGGTGACGGACGCGGTGCTGAAAGTGTGGCCGGCGACCCGCGTCGGCTTCCGCATGGCGCCGGTGAGTCCCGGCAACGACATCGCCGATTCCAACCCCGTCGCCACCTTCGGGGCGCTGGTCGAGGCGCTGGGAGCGCGCAACCTCGCCTATATCCACGTCATCGAGGGAGCGATCCAGGGGGCGCGCGACATCGCGGCGTTCGATTTCCTTGCCCTGCGGCGCGCCTTCTCCGGCGCCTATATCGCCAACAACGGCTACACCCGCGCCATGGCGATCGAGGCCATCCGCGACAACCGCGCCGACATGATCGCCTTCGGCCGCCCCTTCATCTCCAATCCCGATCTCGTCGAGCGCCTGCGCCTTGATGCTCCGCTCGCCGAGAGCGACCGCAGGACTTATTACGGCGGCGACGGCAAGGGTTACACCGACTATCCCGATTGGAAAGCCGCGTAATGACCGATGCCGAGCTTCCCGTTCCGACGCGCGAGCCGCGGCGGGTCGATCCGCGTTTGTTGGAAATCCTCGTCTGCCCGGTGACGCGGGCGACGCTGAGCTATGATTCGGCGCGGAGGGAACTGATCTCCCGCGCCGCCAAGCTCGCCTATCCGATCCGCGACGGCGTGCCGATCATGCTGCCGGAGGAGGCGCGGCCGCTGCAAGAGTGACGCCGCGCAAGGCCGGAAGTTTACGCCATTCGCCGCCGCGTTGACGCTTCCTTCACCAATTTAGGATGAAGTATCGATCTGTTGACCTTTGGGCAGGAATTTCGTTCCCGCCGCTCGCGAAGGGTTCGTCATGGTTCGTTTCGGTCTCGCCGTTCTCGCGCTGGGTTTCTCCGCCGCGTCCGCAATCGCCGCGGGCGCCGCGTCGGACGACGTGTTGCGCATCACGCTCGATCAGGCCCAAGTCGCCAAATTGCCGGAGCACACCTCGACGGTTATCATCGGCAACCCGGCGATCGCGGATGTCACAACGCTGAAGAACGGCGCCGGGATGGTCGTTACGGGCAAGGGCTATGGCCAAACCAACCTCATCGCGCTTGACGCGCAGGGCAATCTGCTCGACGAGAAGCAGATTCACGTCGAGCCGACGAAAAAGGTGCTGGTGGTGCAGCGCGGCTCGTCGCGCGAATCCTATTCCTGCGACCCGACCTGCATGCCTGCGGCGGTGCTCGGCGACGATGCCAATGTGTTCAACACCGTCAGCGGTCAGATCGCCGCACACGACCAACTGTCCGCGCACGGCCCGGCCAAATAAGCGCCCGCACGCCGGGGCGGCATGCGCCGCCTGATCCTCGAGGAGCCGATGTCGCGCGTGGCGGCGGTGAGCCGCCGCGTCGCCGTTTTCGCCTGTCTCACCGCAGCGGCGGCGATCGTCGTGGCGCGCGCAACCCAAGGCGAGGATGCGTTGGAGGCGCTCGCCGTGTTCGCCGCGGCGCTGCTGCTGGCGGGCGTGGCGCTGCTGCTCGCCGGCGCCGCGGCGGTCGAGATCTGGAACACCGGACGGGGCGGGATCGCACAGGCGGCGGCGGGGGCGCTGCTGGCGCTGGCGCTGATCGGCTTTCCCGCCTATCTGACGCTGGAGGCGGCGCGGCTGCCGCGCATCAATCAGGTGACGACCGATTTCAAGTCGCCGCCCGCCTACATGATTTCGTCGCGGGCGCGGATGGCGCGCGGCGCCTGGACGCCGCCGCCGCCGGGGCCCGACGTCGAGGCGGCGCAGCGCATCGCCTATCCCGCCATCCGGCCGATGCTGGTCGATCTCGAACCCGATCAAGCCTATCGAATGTCGCTGCGCATCGCCAAGGAACTCGGCTGGCGCGTCGTCGATTCGACGCCGCCGAACCTGCGCGGCGACGGCGACGCCGATATCGACGCCACCACCCGCTCGCTGTTCTTCGGCTTCGTCGCCGACATCGCCATCCGCATCCGCGTCCAGGGGCCGAAGACCGAGATCGACATCCGCTCCGCCTCGCGCGTCGGCCGCCACGATTTCGGCGCCAACGCGCGCCGCGTCGAGCGCTTCATCGCCGCCGTGCAGCAGTCGATCGACGCGCGTTAGCCCTTCGCCCGTCCCGCGAACGCCTCGAACGCCGCGCGCGCCTGCGGCGATTTCAGCGCCTGAGCGAAGGCGGCGAGTTCCTGTTCCATATGCGCGTAAAGCGTCTCGGCGTCGCCGCGCATCAGCTTGCGGGTGGCCAGCAGCGCCGCGCGCGGCTGGGCGGCGAGCGCCTTCGCCTTGGCGAGCGCATGCGCCTTCAACGCTTCCGGCGCGACGACCTCGGCGACGAGCCCGATCTCACGCGCCCTCGCGGCGTCGATGGCCTCGCCGAGCAGCAGCAATTGCGAGGCGACGCCGAGGCCGAAGCGGCGCGGGACCAGCAGCGACGAGCCCGCCTCCGGCACCAGGCCGAGATTGACGAACGGCATCGCGAAACGCGCGCTTGCGGCGGCGTAGACGAGATCGCAATGCAGGCACATGGTCGTGCCGACGCCGATCGCCGGTCCCTCGACCGCCGCCAGCAGCGGCTTGTCGAAGCGCGCCAGCGTGCGGATGAACTCGCCGCCGGGACCCGCGCGCGCGCCTTCGGATTGGGCGCGGCTCTCGGCCAGGAAATCGCCGATATCGTTGCCAGCGCAGAACGCGCCGCCGGCCCCGGTCACCAGCACTGCGCCAACGCTTTCGTCGGCGCTCGCCGTCGCCAGCGCCTCGCGCAGGGCGCGGTACATGGCGCCGGTGAGTGCGTTCTTCTTCTCCGGGCGGTTCAGCGTGGCGACGAGGACGCCGCCGTCGCGTTCGATATCGACGCTCATGCGATCTCCTGGAGTGCGGCCGCCGCGCCGGCGAGCGCCGCGTCGCCGGAAACGATGGCCTCAGCCAGCCCCGGCGCGGCCGGCGCCAGCTTCTCGGCGAAGAACCGGGCGAGGCCGATGCGGCCGGCGTCCGCCTGCGGCGCGAGCGCCGCCTTGGCCAGGCAGGCCCCGCCAAGCGCCAGCCCGAATAGCTTGAGGTAGGCATAAGCGCCGGCAAGCGCGGCGTTTTGATCGTTGGCGAGCGCATCGATGAGATAACCCGTCGCCCGCTCCAGCGCCTCGGCGGCCTCGTCGAGCCGCTTGCCGGTGGCGCCGAAGCCGTCGCGGCCTTCCGCGTCGGCGGCGATGGCGCGGATGAAGGCGATCTCGCGCCCGACCGCCTTGCCGCCGGCGAGCGTGATCTTGCGCGTCACCAGATCGATCGCCTGGACGCCGTTCGTGCCTTCGTAGATGGCGGCGATGCGGGCGTCGCGCATGTGCTGCGCCGCGCCGGTCTCCTCGATATAACCCATGCCGCCATGCACTTGCACGCCGAGCGACGCCGCCGCGTCGCCGACATCGGTCGACCACGCCTTGGCGATCGGGGTCAGCAGCGCCGCCCGTTCAGCCGCGGCTTCGCGCGCTTGCTTGGTCGCGGCATGGCGAGAGAGGTCGATGGCGACCCCCGTCAGGTGGCAGACGCCACGCGCCGCTTGCAATTCGGCCTTCATCGTCAGCAGCATACGCTGCACGTCGGGATGCTCGACGATGGCGCTCATGCCCGGCGCGGCGCCGGCGCGGCCCTGCTTGCGCTCGCGCGCGTAGGCCGCCGCCTGTTGATAGGCGCGCTCGGCGATGGCGACGCCCTGCAAACCGACGCTGAGGCGAGCGTTGTTCATCATCACGAACATCGCCGCCAGGCCCCTATTCTCCTCGCCGACGAGAAAGCCGGTAGCGCCGGCATCGTCGCCATAGACCATGACGCAGGTCGGCGAGGCGTGGATGCCGAGCTTGTGCTCGATGCTGGCGCAGCGCACGTCGTTGCGGGCCCCGAGCGATCCGTCCGGCTTGACGAGGAGTTTCGGCACCAGGAACAGCGACAGGCCGCGCGTGCCGGGCGGGGCGTCGGGCAGCCGCGCCAGCACCAGATGCACGATGTTGTCGGCGAAATCGTGCTCGCCGTAGGTGATGAAGATCTTCTGCCCGAAGATGCGATAGCCGCCGTCGCCGGCCCGCTCGGCGCGCGTGCGAACCGCGTTCAGATCGGAGCCGGCCTGCGGTTCGGTGAGGTTCATCGTCCCCGTCCACTCGCCGCTGGCGAGCCGCTTGACGTAGGTTTCCTTGAGTTTCGGCGAGGCGAAGGCGTTGAGCGCGCCGAGCGCCCCCTCGCTGAGCAGCGGGCACAGCGCAAAGCCCATCGAGGCGCCGTTCCAGATTTCGCTACAGGCGAAATTGACGCTGTGCGGCAGCCCCATACCGCCCTGCTCGGGCG
>Ga0134126_10002660_pt1 | contig 22435 bp, 18 predicted proteins | sample KB31752_FD_96881 | JGI IMG/M metagenome (GOLD analysis project Ga0134126, IMG submission 96881) | Terrestrial soil microbial communities with excess Nitrogen fertilizer from Kellogg Biological Station, Michigan, USA - KB3-175-2 | ecosystem: Environmental > Terrestrial > Soil > Unclassified ... | reverse complement strand
CCCATCAGCCTCCCGCAAGATGCCGATGATTTGTTCTTCGCTGAATCTGCTTCTCTTCATGTTCTGCTCCTTTTGAAGCAGAACTTCATTTATGTCATGTCCAGCTTTTGGGGGTCAGGTCAACGAGACCCACGAACACAATAACTGCACCGTAGATCGTGTGCCCTCTTTGGTCTATCTTATTAGTCAGCTTTGATGTCTTCATATGTTTGGCCATTCCTTTCGTTTGTTTCCACCCCATCTTCTATACGAAATCACTATGATTGGGGAAATCGATAAGAGAACTAACAGCAGGACGAAGACTATGTTCGGCTTACGAGAATCATTCGCGGCTCGCATTTTTGCCGATAATGCCAAGACGTCCGCTCTCTTTTTTGACGACTGCAATTCCGGCCATACGACACCTTTGACGCCTATGCCAAATGGCGTGGTTGAGAAGATAGTCCGCATGTCAGACAAAGCTGCTCGATCAGGTATGATCGGGCGGAAGCTGTCTATCGAGACTGTTTTTTGGTAGTTAGTTGCTTCAATGCGTATGTAACCGGTCGGTATTAGCACCGCAGAATTTGTAGGATTTCTATCGAAGTATTGTACGATTACCATCTTAGGCAACTCCAGTGAAGCGATCTTCCCAAACTCTTGGACCCGATAGACGCAATTTGTGAAATGCCACGCCGAGTCGCCTTTCTCATCCAGACGCGCCTCAGATCTTGAAACACCGTCAAGAATAATGCTTTTGGGCAGAAAAGGAACGCTGTCCTGCAATTTCCAAGACGCTAATACTCGAAAATCCTTGGCATAAGTTTCTTGTTTTAAGAGCACCGTTGCAGGATTGATGTACGTATCTCTCAGATCTCGAAAATAGCAACCTGAAGCAAAAGCGTACCAGAGTACGATGAGGGTCGGATCCGAAAGGCCGAATGGCGCAGATCCTGGACCAATCCTTCCCGCGAATGAGTTGCCCTTTCCCCCGGCTGCTTTTACGATTCCCTCGATTGATGTTAGCTCGTAAAAATTCGTTGAATCAGAAGATGCAATGTTGTAATCCCTGAGCGCGTGCGCCTTCCCGAAAAGAACATACTTCTTAGGAACCGTTCTTATGAACCAGTTGCAATCCTTTACACTAACAGTGAATTCATATGAGAGGTCTGCTTGAACATCACCTTTCAAACCGAAAGTCTGATATGCTAGGCGCCCTTCTGCCGCAAACTCCTCTCCCACGCAGATTTGCCGGAATAAAAGCGCCACAAACGCGAGAAAGGCGTGGAGCATCACACGATTTGAATCAAGATGAATGGCGCGCATTTGGAACCGGGTCGGGAGTGGGGAGCGGTTCCTCGGTCGGTCGCTTAAACGTAAAGTCATGCCAGAGCGACCCTGCACTAGTAAGGAACATACAAACTAAAGCTGCCCACATCATGGGACTTGCCCATTTTTCAAGCGATGGGAACCATTCGAAGATATTGCCTAGGCAACTGCACGGGCCATGGTAGCCGATGGAAATCAAGCCCACCCGGTAGGTGACAAACAAACTGACCAGCCAAAGCGTCAGCCACGGGCGATAACGGTCAAAACGCTCAGACCAAAGAAAGGCGGCAACCAGCAGTTCGAGCGCGGCGGCGAGGAAGAGCATTTGCCTTGTGGTCAGGAACGCAACCAACGGATCCGCCACCGCCAAGACTTTAGCCTCTCCCAAGCTGCTGACGATTTTCAGGGCACTCGTGAGACAAAGAAATAAGCTTGTCGCACGGAACGCCCTCATTCTCATTTTCGGAGTCCAGAACATCAGAGGATTTATTACGGACAATAGCCACAGGCGTCTCCGCTAAGAGAAGCTCGCTGACAATTGCCGGCTTCGGTCACAATCGGTCCGGCGGTGAAAGGCAACGCACACCCACACGGGGTTCCACCCGGGGTGAGCCAGTACTCCGTCTTTATAGCCGTTACGCTGGTATCGGTGCAGTCCATTTTGCCACAGTCCTCGCCCGAGTCGGAACAGTGTGAGTTATATTGCGGATCATAGTTTACGTAGTGACATCCATTAGCGCAGTTAGCACTTACGTTACTCCCAGAGCATGTCGAGTCATTATATGCGATGTAACAGGCGAACCCCAACGTCGTAGTAACCGATAGGAGCAAAGGGCACAGCGTCAGCGGCGATATGTAGTTGAATATTTTCATGAGATTCCGGTTTTGTTTTATTGTTTGTTTGTTGTCGTTCGTGACGCTCGTTGTCTCTGAATCAAAAGCACAACGAGCGGCAGCGAAATCAATATCGTCAAGATTATGCGGTATAATTCACCACTCCCATGACTCTGTCGTTCTGCCGATTTCCGATAAATTTTAGCAAGCTGGATCAGATCGGGATCGGACGCGGGCTTCCAAGTGTCATTAGTGATTATGTGATCGACCGTGATTTGTTTCGGCAAATCCGGAGGCCGGCGGTCAAGCGCGAACAACTTGGCGGGTGCCAAGAAATCAGTGCGTCCGGAGTCCGCCAATTCGATTTTTTGAACCTCTAAGTCTGCAGCGAACGTACAGTATAGATCTCCCTGATTCTTGGCCGAAGGATGCGGAGAAAACCAGCGAAGGGCGGACCTTAGAGGCATCTGTACGCTATGCCAATTGGTCGTTTCTGTAAGCTCGTATTTCATTTCGATGAATCCGGTTGCAAAAGGTGCTGGATACCTCCTCGTCTTGCCGCTAGGCTCAAGTATGACGCCGTCGTTGGCAACATTCAAATTTTCCAAAAAGGCCGATTCAGAACCGAGAAACTGAGCTGTGAATCCACCGTGGTTCTCTGGGTGAGTCATTAGATCAGTCATAAGTAATCTCCGCATGTGTCGAGAGTCGATTGTCGGCAACTCCGGGTGTGGACAAAGAGACAACCAGCAAGCGACGGCTGATTGAAACTCAGGTGGCGGCGAACGAATTGGATACGACTTCGCAAGAGGCATGGTGTTGCTCACACTCGTACTGTTGGTTGCGAAAGTGAAGAAATATCGGATCCCATCGGGAATCCTGCTGCAATCGATCGTGTAGCCAAACTTTTCGTAGTTTAGCTTCAGGCGCCAAAAGCTGTTGCTGCTAAGAAAGGAAAAATGTTGTTGGTCGTTGAGTATCGGTGCCGAAGAGTCGGACTTAAAAGATTCGGTCTTAATTATTCCTTCGGCATAAAACGGTAGGCCGCCGTCCGCTGCCCGAGTTGATCCTTCCAAGACTGAGAAGAGAAATAGTAGCGATACCCACCCGTAGAAACCATCGTGCCAAAGCGCCTTAGCGGGTTGCATTTTAGGCTGTGTCGTTCGTTTACACAGACGACCCAAACGTGCGGCTTCGTTTCTCTGGCAGCTTTCCATGGCTGACCTTACCTTGGGCACAATAAGACCCCCCCCCCCCGGAGACTGTCAAACACTTTTTTGTACATTTTTTTGTGGTTCGACGATGGTTTCGGACGCTGCCCGAATCGGCATCGCTCCGCCTTGCAGTTTGCTTTCGCGCATTGACGACAAAGCGGAGTTGGCCGTGATTCAAAGGAAACGTCCGGCCCGTTACGGGCACCGGGATCCTTGACGCGCGAGCGGATTGGACTCTGCGTTGCAGGGTTGGTAAAATCGGGCGCCGTGAAGAATGAGCCAGGTCAGAGTGGTCAATTCACACACGGCTTGCCACGACCTCGCAAGGTTGGTAGCCATATCGCCAGACCTGCGCGTGACGAAATGCCACCGCCGTCGGTCAGTCGGGAATCAACGCAACGAATTCTGCATCGTGACAAAATGAAAACAAACAAGTGGACAACGCTTCTCCCGGTCATCGCCGCTTTCAGCGGCGTTCTCAACATGCTGCAAGCGGCCGAGCACGCGCCGGTCGGTTACACCGACACACCGATGCTGCCCGGCGGCAAATGGCACGTGCATGACCCGGATCGTCCGCAGCCTTCTGTCGTCACTCCGGCGCCCGCGGGCCAGCCCGGCAAACCGCCGGCCGATGCCGTCGTTCTGTTCGGCGGGACCGACCTGTCCCAATGGCGCGCGCAGAAAGGTGGCCCGGCGCCTTGGAACGTCGAGGACGGCGTGATCGTGTGCAAACCGAAGAGCGGCGATATTTTCACGAAGGAGGAATTTGGCGACATCCAGCTCCACCTGGAATTTGCCACGCCCAATCCGCCGCACGGCGACAGCCAGGAACGCGGCAACAGCGGCGTCTTCCTGTTCGGCCGGTACGAACTTCAGGTACTAGACAGTTATCACAATCGCACCTACGCCGACGGCAGTTGTGCTTCAATCTATGGGCAATCGCCGCCACTGGTGAACGCCTCGCGTCCACCCGGCGAATGGCAGACGTATGATGTCGTCTTCATCGCACCGCGTTTCAAGGAAGGCAAGCTGGCGTCGCCCGCCTATATTACCGTGTTTCACAATGGCGTCCTGGTGCAAAACCACACCGAAATACTCGGCGATACCGGGCATCGGATTCTCGCGAAATACAGGCCGCACGGCCCGAAGGGACCGCTCAAATTGCAGGACCACGGCAACACGACCCGTTATCGCAACATCTGGGTTCGCCCTTTGAACACGTCCGCCGAATAACAGCCTCCATTATCTGCCCATGAACTCACACGCATTCACACGTTGGCGCAAGGCTGCTGCGTTCGCAGGCCTCGCAAGTCTCGCAACCGTTTTGATTACGGCCGCTGCCGAAAAATCAGGCGACAAAGAACCACCGGTCATTGATCCCGGCCCGCCGCCTGCGGACGCCCTCGTCTTGTTCGACGGAAAGGATTTGTCGAAATGGCAAAACGGCAAAGGCGGCGACGCGAAATGGAAACTGCCCGGCGACGGCTCGATGGAAGTCAACGGCACCGGCAGCATCATGACGAAGGAGGAGTTCGGCGATGTGCAACTGCACGTCGAGTGGGCCACGCCCGGGGAAGTAAAGGGTGAGGGCCAGGGCCGCGGCAACAGCGGCGTTTATTTGCAGGGCCGCTATGAAATCCAGGTGCTCGATTCCTACAACAACAAGACCTATTTCAACGGCCAGGCGGGAGCGTTCTACGAACACAACGCGCCGCTCGTGAACGCCTCGCGCAAACCTGGCGAATGGCAGACCTACGACATCATTTTTCACCCGCCAAGAACCGGCGCGGATGGAAAGGCAATACCCGGCTCGTTCACCGTCCTGCACAACGGTGTGCTGATCCAGGATCACATTCCGGTGAACGGCGACGCGACTCGGGCCGCGAACTTCCAGGGCATCACGCCCAAAGGCCCGCTCGTGTTGCAGGACCACGGCAATCCGGTTCGTTACCGCAATATCTGGCTACGGAAGCTTTGATCACTTGTCGGGGGGGGATCGAGCGCGCAGCAGCTTATGGCATCTACCGATTCACTACCAGACAAGGCAGCAGCCGAGTTTGTTGCCGCGCAGTTGGAACGGCTCGTCGCGCTGCCTCTCGACACACCAGAGGATGAGGAACGTTGGGAGGGTGAGTGTGCGAGTTTCCAGACTGCACTTGAGACGCGCTTTCCAACGTTCGAACTTGAGCACCACGTCTGGCATTTTTTCACCGACACTGATATTCGTCAGAAGGATGCAGGTTATAGAGAGCGGCAGAATCGGGCGGTCGCCGATTACGTGAGACGGCTTCGATATGGTCGTTGTTGAGTTTCCCCGATCTTGCGTGGATCAATGGAACGAAACCCAGCCGGTTGATTAACGATTGGCAGAGTTCAGTCGCGTCATCGACTCAATGGAACTCCATGTGAGGCTCGTTATCATTGTTCCAAAGGCAACGGACTTCAGGACTTTTCGAGTCCAGAACCTTTTCGGTCTTGAGGGTTTCCACGTGGTCATCGCAGAAAACGATATTCATCCGTCCGTTATGACGGCGCCTGCCGAGCGAGGTGAAAAGCGGGAGGTTCGGCACTGCGGAGACAATACCTTCTGACAGGTCGGCCATTCCGAAAAGAATTCCAGGTCCCTTGGGCCCGAAAATTGACGGGAGGAGAACCGAATCACCCACCGCGATCATTTGAGAAGGACTCCTAACCTCTCCATCCCGAATGGGACGGACAGGTGCAGCATTGAGGAGGTTTTCACTGGAAATTAAGTCGTCGAAGATTTCGCCAGCCAATCCCAACTGCGCATGACGCCCGTTGAGATTAATCGATTTCTGCGCAAGACCCCCTTTATTGTAGCCGTAGGCAGCCCTGTTCGCGTAGAGTGTACCCCGAGCTTTGAGGTAACTGGGACAAGCGAGAACCGTACGGCCTTGCGATCCGTACGGACCGTTAGTTGGGAGAGGAAGGTAGGATTCCGGCGGCCGTTTGATCCCGTAATTCGCCAGCTTGTTCTGCCAACCCAAGGTTGAAAAGAGCATGCCGGGATCGCCGTCGTAGTCTACCGGATACGCTCAGTAGTCATCAGCGTACACTGTCAGCGCTACACCGATCTGGTGGAGATTATTCCTGCACACCGTCATGTAGGCGGACTCCCGCGCGCGCGACAAAGCCGGCAACAGCAGCGCCGCCAGAATCGCGATGGTGGCGATGACGACCAGCAGCTCGATGAGAGTGAACGCGCGCTTGAGGCCAGCAGCATCCCGTCGTGTTCGGTGGCGTTCCGCGCAGCGTTGAAGGAGGCAAGTCATATCACTCCGGAGTGTCGGGTAATCTAGCCACTTTGTCTGGCCTGTCAACGACACGGCGAGACCGTTTGGCCGGCCATTTCAAGGTAAATGCACTTGAGGTACTGCGCTTCGGGGAACGTTGCCGGATGGTCCGGCGCATGACCGGTCGTTTTCAGTTCCGTAAACTGTGCACCTGATTTTTTTGCCGCGAGCCGGATCGCGCCAAAGAATTCCTCCGCGCTGACGTGCGCCGAACATGACGCCGCGACCAGCACACCGCCAGGCCGCAGGTGCGCGATGCCGCTTTGTGCCAGTTTCCCGTACGCCTGGATTGCGCCGGAGCGCTCGGTCTCGCGCCTCGCCAGCGACGGCGGATCGAGGATAACAAGGTCGAACTTTTTTGACCGGTTTTCATCCAGCCATTCGAAAGCATCTCCCTGAATCGTTTCGTGCCGGCAGGCGACGACGGTTGAATTGGAGTTGTTCAAATCAAAGTTGCGCCTCGCTCCGGAGAGGGCGTGAGCACTGATGTCAAGATCCACGACGGACTTTGCGCCGCCATGCGCCGCGTACACCGAGAACCCGCCAGTGAAGCTGAAGGCGTTCAACGCGTCGCGTCCCCGGGCGAGTGATCCAACCATGCGGCGGTTTTCACGCTGGTCGAAAAAGAAGCCCGTCTTTTGTCCGTGGACAACGTCTGCTTCAAACCGCAGGCCCGTCTCCAGGAAGGTAACGACGGCGTCCCGTTTGTCTCCGAACAAAAAGGCTCCATCTTCCTTTCCAAGAATTCCTCGCGCGGCCTCCTGTATATTCCGGCTCAACCGCAGCACGATTTGCCCGGGTTTCAGTTCTTCGCGAATCAAGTCAACTGTCTCGCCGATTCGCGGCAGCCACGCGCCCGTGTAAAGCTTTAGGACGAGCGTCGTGTCATAGCGGTCGAGCACGAGGCCCGGCCAACCATCGCTTTCACCATTGATCCAGCGATGACCGGTCGTTTGTTCGTCGAACAGACCGGAGCGACGCGTGATTGCCGACCGGAATCGCTCGCGCCACCAGGCCTTGTCGAGGATCATCGGTTTGCCCGCATGCAGGACACGCAGACGAATCGGTGAATCAGGGTCAAACAAACCGATGGCAAGAAACCTGTCGTTGCGGTCATATACGACGGCGAGTTCACCGGGAGCACCCTCGCGATTCTGTTCGCGGATGCTGTCAGCGAACAGCCACGGATGGCCCGAGCGGAGCTGTCGCGCGGCATCCGGCGTGACGCGAAGCCGGAGGCGGGGAGCCCTCCGGCTTGTGTCGGAGCCGGCGCGGCCGGGCACTTTTTCATGCTTCACGTCCCGCATTGGATCAATGTTTGTAGCCTGCACTTTTCCGGTTGCCGTCTTGCGCGACAGTCGCGATTTCTTCGCGAGTCAGACGACGCCACTGACCCTTGGCCAATGTGCCGAGTCGCAACGGGCCGATGCCCACGCGCACGAGCCGCAGCACGTTGACTCCGAGCGCCGCGAGCAATCGCCGGATGTGGCGGTTCTTCCCTTCGTCGAGCACGATCTCAAGCCAGCTGTTTTTCTCACCCGTCCGGAGCATTGACGCGCGTTTCGCGCTCAACCAATCGCCATCGTCTGACACGCCTTTCTCGATTTTCTGAACCAACGCGTCGGCGGCAAGGCAATCCACCTGCACATGATAGGTCTTGGCGAGATGGGTGGCCGGATCCGTGACGCGCGCCGCCCAGGTGGTGTCGTTGGTGAACAGCAGCAATCCTTCACTCGCCTTGTCCAGCCGGCCAACCGGAAAAACTCGAGGGAGGTTTTCGTCTTCGAGGCAGGCGAACACCGTCTGGCGGCCCTTTTCGTCGGATGCGCTCGTGACCAGCCCGCGCGGTTTGTTGAGCAACAGGTAAACCTTCTGTGCTTCGCGCACGAGCCGACCCTCGACTTCGATGCGGTCCCGTCCGAGTTGCACCCCCTTTTCGGGATCGAGCTGAACGACCCCGTTGACGCGGACGCGTCCGGCTCCAATCAAAGTCCACGCCTGGCTTCGCGAGCAATGTCCAAGTTTTGACAACGCGCGGGCCAGCCCCGTCCGCCGGACGCCGCGCGCTGAAAATCGCTCTCTGTGCCGCTGGCCGGTCGTGGATCGGAACGATTTCACACGACCAGCAAACTCTGCTTGTGAATCGGAATCCAGCCCGGAAGTGGCGCGAAATCGAACTGCAACCGACTGCTCAATGCTGGTGGGCATGAGCCGGAACGTCGCCGGCGGACTCAAGGAAGGCGAGGAGATCGAAAATCTGCTGCCTCGTCAACGTGTTCAACAGCCCGAGGGGCATGAGCGACGAAGTTTGCGGCTGCCGCTGTTTGAAGTCGGACTTTTTGAGTGATTGAATAAGTGCGTCGGACGGGCCGGTCTGGATGGTCAGTGTGTCGGCGTCCTCCTTCACGATCATCCCTGTCAGTTCGTCTCCATTCGCAAGTTCGAACTGATAGTTTCGATAGCGGTCATCAATCTTCAGCGACGGTTCAAGAATCTGTCGCAGTATGTCCGCGCGATTATTGTTGTAGCGCTTGAACACGTCGGTCAACTCCGGTCCGTACGCGTAGCCTTCGCTGCCGAGCTTGTGACATTGCACGCAGGCGAGCCTGGTGAAAAACTCCCTGCCACTGGCGGCGTTTCCGTTCGCTTCGGGTTTTGCAAGGTCCGGCGCCAGATCTTCGAATTTCCATTCCGTCATCTTCTGCTCGATATGGCTCGCGAGATAGGCATCCACGTCGTTGACCACCGCCAGCGTGCCCGTCATGCGCCGCCAATGCCCCGGATAAGAACAGAGGTAGGGATATTCACCGGGCCGGGCGGGCGCCGTGAAGGCCAGCTTTGTCTGCTGGCCCGGGTCCAGGAGCTTCGTGGCGAACAGCACCTTCGGCGAATCGGGCACGTAGAGCCGCAGAAGAGCGTCCGGCTGCGGCGCCATCTTCTCCGCAATCTGACCGATCTCCTCCAACGCGCCCGGCGCGACGATCATGAAGTTATGCTGCATCGCGTCGTCGTTTTTCAAAATGATCTCCACCGGCTTGCCGGGTTCCACGACGATGAGCGTTTTGTCGTAAAGCATCTGCTCGCGAATCGTGTGAATGACAAACACGCTCGCGCCAAGCGAACGCAGCGTCTTGCCGGCTGCCCGGGCGCTGTCGGACGGCAACAACGAGGCGAGATCCGTGGCGAATTGGATGGCGTTGACTGCGTCCGGTTCAGTGCGCTGTTCCACCGGCACTGATTTCAGCCAGGCGACGAGGCTTTCAATCAACGGTTCCGCCTGCTCTTTGGGCCAGGACTTTCGCGGGAGCTGCTGGAGGCCGGCGACGCTCGCCGCGCGCTCGGTTCCCGACTTCACCAATGCGGCCAGGGTGTTGAACGTTTCCGCGTCGTGGCCGGGCACTGTGGCAATCGCGGTGATGGCCGCGCGTCGCACTTCCGGCGGATCGGCCTTGTGAAGAAGCGGTTCGATTTTTGGATAAAGCGACGCGCGCAGATTCACGTCGCGAATGAGTGGAACCGAGAGCAGCAAGTCCGCGAATTTCGCAGCGTCCGACTCAACCTGCGGCCAGGTTTTATCCGCGGACGCGTCAGCGGTCAGGCCCGCCGCGTAGCCCATCTGACGGGTCAACGGTAGTTGCGATTCGGTCGCCAGCTTTTCCAGGTCAGCCCGTTTGGCCGCGAGGCCGGTCGATTTGTTCTGGAGCAGGAGCGCAGCGAGATCGCGCAACACCGGCTCTGATTCTTCGCCTTTCTGGTCAAGCTCCTGAACGCCTTTGAGTAGTTCCGTCAACGTGTCCGTGTTGCGAATTTTGGCGAGACCTTCCAACGACTCGATCCGGTATTTTCGTTCGAGTCCCTTCCGCTCTAGGAGCGCGACATAGACGAACTCACTTCGTGGCGCTTCGATCAGTTCCTTGTTCGACAAGCGACCGAGAACGTAGGCTGCCGCGCGTGGGCTTTTCGGCAGGTTCAGTGTTTTCGCGGGCGGCTCATCGGCAGCGCGGACAGACGATAGTTCGGTTACCGAGACTACTGCGAAAATGGCAAGAGGCAGGAATGGAATGCTCAAAGAGGTCAGATTTGCAGTACGACCTCCGTGATAAATGAACGCGCTTAACGGCTTTGGACCCAGGCAGGAATCATGCGGAACAATCATCTTCATCAAACGGTAAATTTCCTTCATTTGACCCTGGCGGTATTGGTGACGGAGCCTCGAATCGCTTCGAATACCAGTGCTTTGCGATACACGTTTTCCGTCTCGTCGCCAGTGAGTCGCTTCCAACACCACCCCACTGGAAAGATGGTGTTGTTGCTTCCTACTGTGAGCGGGTAGGAACGCGGTCCTGCAGCCGAGTGGTCAACCGACCACGTACCGCCGTCACGTTGCCGCAGCACCTCACCAACGTAAGCACCATAGCCGGTTGCGAGACCGACAGTGCCGGGCTTAGGGTTGGCTTTGTCCACTTCCTTGGAGATGCGGCCAAGTTCCTCTTCAATGAGTTTGATGGAATCGAGCGAGTAGTCCAAATCAATACTCCTGTCAGCCTTGACCCACTTCGTGGTCTCGTTCGCGAAATACACCATCATTTCTTCGGTACTGCTAAACTTCGGTGACGCCGTGCCGTAAACTTTCTCAACTGTGAACAGCATTAACCCCAGGACGACGAATGAACCGACCACTGTGCCCAAACCGATGCCCCACCACGAACGCAACCGCTCGAAGCGTGAAGCGGCAGCCCCAAGTATCAACGCAGTGATAACCCAGGCAACGACGAGCACGACGAAATTGCGCGGTGGATAGGTGGACCAATGACCAGAGTGACGCGACACCATCTTAAGAGCAACAGCGGCGAACCAGACGCCACCGACTGTGAATGTTCGGAGGAATGGGCTGGAAATACTCATCGCGTGAAATGCAGCCCGGTTCGCCACTATTTCGTAAATTTATCAAGCTGCTTCATGGTCTGGTCGAGGCAGTATTTGATGTAGTAATCCGGTTTGTTCGGGTCGGCTTCCTTGTCGAGCACTGCCAGCGCGACGTCCGCCGCTTTGCCGGTCTTGAAGAAACTGCAGGCGCGCACGGCTTCGACGCGGACACGCGGGCTGTCGTCCTTCGCCTGCGCTTCGAGCAACGCGAGCGGGTCTTTGACGCGATCGCGCCAGTAGCAAAGGACGCGCGTGGCGGCGGCACGGACGTGATAATCCGGCGAACGCAATTCGCGTTTGAGCAGGTCTTCGTCCACAACGTTCATCCATTGATGAACCCAGAGCGCTTCCAGCATCTCGTGTTCGAAGTTCTTGTCTTTCGCATCGAGTTTCGCGATCCACCGTTTCAAGGCCGGGATGACTTCGCCGCGATCGTGCTTGCCCAGTTCAATCTTCGCGCGGGTGCGCACGTTGTTTTCCGGTTCCTTGAGCAGGTCGAGCAGTTTGTCCACGGGCTGGCCGTCAATCTTCGCCGGCTTGAGCAGCGGACGGCCTTCATACGTGATGCGGTAGATGCGGCCATGCACGTGGTCGCGGTGCGGGTCGCGGATGTGATGCTGCATGTGGCCAATGAGTTGATTGGACCAGTCGAGAAAATAAATCGAGCCGTCGGGCGCGACGTCCACCGCCGTCGGACGGAAATTCGGGTCGTCGGATTTCACGAGGTCTTCGATGGTTTCGCCCTTGAGGCCGGAGCCGTCCTCGGTGACCTTGACGCGGAAGATGCCCTGAAAACCAATCACGTTGCAGTCGAGGAAATTTCCCTGCCAGTCGTCCGGGAAATGGCGGCTGTACACCATGCCGGTGCCGGCGCAGGGACGCGACGGGCGTTTCCAAAACTCGTTCATTTGCGGATGCTTCGCCGGGTAGTCGATGTGACCGCTGAACGCAGGGGCGAAGTAACTGTTGTTCCCGGTCGCGTCGGTGATGATGTCGGTGCCCCAGTAATCGAACACGCGACCATGCGGGTTGGCGAAGCCGTAGGGAACGTAACGTTCGAATTTGTAAGTGCGCGGCTCGAAACGATAGATGCAGGCGTCCATGTTGCGCACCGGACCGTCCGCGGTCTCGACCTGGGTGCGATGAAAAACGCCGTCGCTGAGGTAGGTCGCACCGCCCGGATCGAGCACCATTGAGTTGGCCGTGTGGTGCGAGTCTGCGGAGTCCATGCCCATCAGCACGCGTTCCTTCCAGTCGGCGTGATCATCGTGGTTCGTGTCCCGCACGAACCAGAGATCCGGCGCCTGCATGACGAGCACGCCGTCCTTGTAGAATTGAAAACCGGTTGGACAGTTCAAACCGTCGATATAGTGAATGACCTTGTCGGCCTTGCCGTCTCCGTTCGTGTCTTCGAAGATCAGCAGGCTGTCGCCCTTGGTGCTGGTCGGCGTACGTTCGGGATAATTCGGCCAGACGGCGACCCACAAGCGGCCTTTGGTGTCGAACGCCATCTGCACCGGTTTGGCCAGTTCGGGGAACCGGTCCTCGCTGGCGAAGAGTTCCACCTTGCACCCCTTGGCCGGCGTCATGTGTTGGATGGCCTCCTCGCCACTCAAATAAGGCGACACGTCCTGTTTGTTCGATTCCATTGTTTCGACGAGTGGAAGGACCGAGTCATCCACTTTCATGTCGCCGCCGCGGGCCACGGCCCAGATGCGCTTGTCGCGATTCTCGGTCTTCGTGTCGCGTTGCGTCATTTCCTCCTGCATCACTTCGAAGTTGGAAATCATGGGGCTTTCCTTGCCCGCTCGCGGGAAGGTCAGTTTGGACCGGCCGCCATAAACATTGTAACCGTCCACCGTTCGGTAGCGGGCGTGCCATTCGTTGCACTTGTCCAACACGGCGGCGCGGAGTTTTTCAAAATCGCCCCCCGGCGAAGGTTCATTGAACAGCGCGCGGAATATTTCCGGCGCGAGCGCCTTGTTCCCGGCCTCCGTGAGCATAAAGGTGTTGAACGTGAGCGGACGGCCCTGTTTCGCCGCGCCGGCGTAAAATCGTTGTGACACGGAGAACAGGTCCACGAACATCACCTCGTTGGCTTTTGCCACGTCGCGCATGGCCGTCGTGTAAAGTTCGAGATGCGAATTGTTCAGGCCGGGATCGGGCAGGTCCGGGTCGTTGATTTTTTCGTTGGCGATCGGTGAGAACAGCACGACGCGAGGCGCGCCCCTGCCGCTGAAATTTTTCGCCTTCATCTCCTTCAAAAACTTGTCGAGGTCGCTCTTGAATTTTTCGAGACCACCCGGACCTTTGAATGACTCGTTGAAACCGTAGAAGGCAAAAATCACGTCCGCTTTCGTTTTCGTCAGCCACTCGTCGCGGGAGCCGAAGTTTTCCGAGCGATGCCAGGTCGCGACCTCATCGCCGCTGGCGGCGAGGTTGCGAAACACGAGGTCCAGTTGGGGAAACTTTGCGTAGATGAGCGTCTCCAGCCAGCCGTCGTGCTGCATCCGGTCGGCCAGCGCGTTGCCGAGGTAACAAATGTGGTCGCCTTTGTTCAGAGCGAGGGTCTGCGCGCCGAACGTGTCGGAGCAAAGCGAAACGAGCAGGATGAGCAGGCCGATCAGTTTTTTCATGGGTAAATAGACTTCGCGTGTGCGTTGTTTCTTCATTGAGTGTCCGAGACCCCGGCGTTTTGTCGGCGCGGTGGTCATCGGCCGATTATGAGCCGGCGCGGTCGTTTTGGGAAACCATTTTGCGGACCGCCGCCTCGCGCCAGCCGCGCAGGACGGCGACAAAGGTTGCGTCGGCGCGACGATTGAACAACCCGACCACCGAATGGCCCAAACGCGCTCCCAGCCACAACGACCCGCAGAACAGCGCGGCCGTGAGCAGCCGGTTTGGCCAGGCATCGAGCGCCCATTGCCCTTTCCAGATCCACATCGGGTCCTTACTGAATGGGCCGAAGTAAAAGATCGGCCACAGATCCTCCGGTGACGGCCCGCGCGAGCCGGCGAGATCACACAGCAGATGCAGGTGGAAAACAGCGAACGCAAGCAGCGCCACACGCGCGCGCCTCCGGGCGAATGCGGCCAGCAGCGCTGTAATGATGGCCGCGCCGAAAAGCCCGTGTGAAAGAAAATGGTGATAGCGCTGGTAATACGGCGCGTTTCCCCGGGCCAGCGCGCCATTCGCCATGTCCACCAGCAGACCCAGTCCGTCAAGGTCCGGCAAAACTCCGGCGAGCGTGACCAGGCGGCAGTCGCGCGCATTGTCCGTCGTCTTGGCGGCAACAACCCAGCTCGCGAGCAAATGCGTGACCGGCGACATCGCGAGCGAACGTATTTCCGATCCGTAAAAGTATCCACCCATTTTTGTGGACTCAGCTTCCCTGCCCGCTAGAACTCTGTCATGTCGTTCTATGCCGACCTGCACGTTCATTCCAAGTATGCGCGGGCGACCAGCAGAGACCTCGACCTCGAACACATGGCGCTGTGGGTGGCAAAGAAAGGGGTGACGGTTCTCGGCACCGGCGATTTTACCCATCCTGCGTGGTTCAATGAGATTCGGGAAAAGCTCGTCCCCGCCGAGCCGGGTTTGTTCCGCCTCAAACCGGAGCTGGAGCGCTGGTGCGCGAGCCGGTTTCCCGCGTTTGCCCAACAGCCCGCGCGCTTCCTGCTCGAGGTTGAGATATCCACGATCTACAAGAAGGGCGACAGGACGCGGAAGGTTCACCATCTGCACTACGTGCCCGACCTCGCCACAGCGGAACGATTCATCGCGAAGCTCGCGCGCATCGGCAACCTGAACGCCGACGGCCGCCCGATCCTCGGACTGGACTCGCGCCACCTGCTCGAAATCACACTCGAAGCGGGCGAGGGCGCCTACCTGATCCCCGCACACATCTGGACGCCGTGGTTCGCCGTGCTCGGGTCAAAAAGCGGCTTCGATTCCGTCGAGGAATGCTATGGCGATTTGACGAAAAACATCTTCGCGCTCGAGACGGGGCTCTCGTCCGATCCGCCCATGAACTGGCGGCTCTCGCAACTGGATCGCTACACGCTCGTGTCGAACTCCGATGCTCATTCGCCGGGTAAGATTGGGCGGGAGGCGTGCAAGTTCGATTGTGAACCGAGTTATTGGGCGATCAAGCGCGCCCTCGAAACGGGCCACGCCTACGGCGGCACCGTCGAGTTCTTTCCGGAGGAGGGGAAATACCATCTCGATGGCCATCGCGCCTGCGGCGTGCGTCTCGATCCGGAAGAAACGAAAAAGCAGGGGGGCCTTTGCCCCACGTGCGGCAAGGAACTCACCGTCGGCGTGATGCATCGTGTGGGCGAACTGGCGGACCGTGGCGGGGGTTCAAAGCCGCAAAAGGCGTCGCCCTTTCGCAGCCTCGTTCCGCTCTCCGAGGTTCTCGGTGAAATCCACCGGGCCGGCGCGGGCAGCCGCAAGGTCGCAGACCATTACGAGAAGCTGGTGGGTTCGGTGGGACCCGAGCTTTTCATCCTGGAACAGGCGCCATTGGACGAACTGCGCAAGGCCGGCTCAACCCTGCTGGCCGAGGGCATTGCGCGAATGAGGGAAGGGCGGGTCATTCGCGAGGCGGGTTACGACGGCGAATACGGCGTCATCCGCGTGTTCACCGATGATGAGCTGATTCAGGGCAACGCGGTCAGTTTGCTGTTCGAGCTGCCGGTTGGCCAGCCTGCCGAGACGCGCGGCGGCCCCCCTCACCCTGACCCTTTCCCCGAGAACGAGAAACAGGTTCCGGATCCTGCCCGAAGTTTGGACGCGCCTCTCTCCTGGCCGACGTTGACACCGGCTCCTCCGTTCACTCATGGAAAAGGCGCGGGGGATGTTGAAGGTCCGCTTAATCTTGTTTTCGGCGAAACCGCACCACCGCTCCCTTTGAACTTCGACCCGCTTGCGGGCCTTGATCCCGAACAACGCGCCGCCGCCAGTATCACCGACGGTCAGCTTCTCATCATCGCTGGGCCCGGCACCGGCAAGACACGCACACTCACACACCGCATCGCGCACCTCATCACAAACAGCGGCGTGATTCCGGAGCAGATCCTCGCCGTGACGTTCACCAACCGCGCAGCGAACGAAATGCGCGATCGCCTGCGAAACCTGATTCCCGCGGCAGCGGACCGGGTGTTGGTCACGACCTTCCACGGCCTTGGACATCTGATCCTGCGCGAGCATGGCCGTCGGATCGGACTGCCGGAAAACTTCCGGGTCGCGGGCGAATCGGAGCGCCGGGCGCTGCTTTGCGAGAAGCTGCTGTTGTCCGATCGGGAGGCCGGGCGCTGGCTGAAACGAATCTCTGAACTGAAAAGGGTCGAAGCCGCTGCCTTGCCTGAGGCAACACCTGCGGACGACGGTGCGCCGGGTCCCGCCGACGAGGACCGCCTTGTTCTCGCCGCTTACGAACATGCCATGCTCGAATGCGCCTGGCTCGATTTTGACGATCTCATCGCGGTTTCAACGCGGATTTTCGACCGGCGCCCCGACGTTTTGGCCCATTATCGCAATCGCTTTCGCAACGTCTCGGTCGATGAGTTTCAAGACATCGACGCGCGACAATACCGGCTCGTGCGTTTGCTGGCACCGCCCGACGGCAACCTTTGTGTCATTGGCGACCCCGACCAATCGATCTACGGTTTCCGCGGCGGTGAGCCGCTCTTTTTCCGACAGTTCGCCACGGACTATCCGGCCGCGCGCACCATCGTGCTTCGTCGCAACTACCGCTCGGGTCGCGCCATTGTCGAGGGCGCGCTGCAAGCCATCGCACCTGTCTCCCTGGTCGGAGGCCGTGTCCTCGAATCGCTGCATGAGAGCGCCGCCAAAATCACGATCCAAGAATCGCCGACAGACAGGGCCGAAGCCGAGTTCATCGTTCGCACGATCGAAAAACTCGTCGGCGGCCACGGGTTCTTCAGCCTGGACAGCAGGCGGGTGGAAGGCGGCGAGGCGCGGAGTGATTTTTCGTTCCGCGACTTTGCCGTGCTCTACCGGACCGGCGCGCAGGTTGAACTGCTTCTCGAAGCCCTGGCGCGCTCCGGCATCCCGTTCCGACGCCACTCACACGGGCCGCTGATCGAGCACCCGATGGTGCGCGCGATGATCGAGGCGGCGCGCAGGGTCTCGGTGGACGAGTCGGTGCGGAACCGCTTGAAGACGGCCGTTGAAATGCTGACGTGCGCGTCCGGATCCCGGTGCTCAGCGTCCTCGCCCGACACAAATGAGATCCACGAGAAACCGGGCGATGAGATGGCGAATGGAACGGTCGAAGCAACCATGCGGCTTCAAATTCTTGCGACGCTCGAACCCCTTGCCGCCGGCTGCGGCAATGATTTTGTGAGCTTCGAGTCCGAATTGGCATTGCTCTCCAACGCCGATCTGTGGGACGCGCGGGCGGATTGCGTTTCGCTCCTCACACTGCACGCCAGCAAGGGGCTCGAATTCGCGGTCGTTTTCATCGCAGGTTGTGAAGACGGTTTGCTGCCATTTCGGTTTGGTTCGGACGGGGATGCGAACGATGCCGAGGAGCGCCGCCTCTTTTTCGTCGGCATGACACGCGCTCGTGAGCGGTTGTTCCTTTCGCACGCGAAGAAGCGTCTGTGGCGCGGCCAGATCCGCTCGCAGAACGTTTCTCCGTTCGTCGCCGCCATCGAGCGCGGGCTTCTGGAGTCGAGCAGGACGGAGTTGAAGGCGCGGATCAAGCCCGGGGCCGAGCAGTTGGGCCTGTTTCCGGACTGATTCTTCGCAAAAGCGATTGGGTCGTTTGCTTGAGCGAGTTGCCGGCTCGGCTACGGCTTCAGATATTCTGCGAGCCACTCGAAGATTGTTTTGTGCCAGAGCTCGCTGTTTTGCGGCTTGAGTACCCAGTGGCCTTCGTCAGGAAAATAAAGGAGCTTCGACGGGATGCCCTTGCGCTGGAGAGTCGTGAAGAGACTCATGCCCTGGCCGACCGGCACGCGGAAGTCCAGTTCGTTGTGGATGATCAAATTCGGCGTCTTGAAATTCGCGGCGAAACGATCCGGCGAGAACTTATCGGAATCGGGCGTCTCCCACGGAATGCCATGTTCCCATTCGTCGAACCACAACTCGTCCGTGGTGCCATACATCGTCTGGAAGTCGAAGACCCCGTCGTGAGTGACGATCGTTTTGAACTTGTCCGTATGGCCTTCGAACCAGTTCATCATGTAACCGCCATACGATGCCCCCGCCGCGGCCATCCGTTTCGCGTCCACATAGGGTTGATGTTCCATGTAGCTTAATCCGGCCATCAGGTCGGCGAAAACCTTGCCGCCCCAGTCGCGACTGATTTCGTCCACAAACTTCTGTCCGAAGCCGGTGCTCCCGCGCGGATTCGGCATCGCCAGCACGTAACCTTGCGCGGCCCAGAGTTGCGCGTTCCAACGATACGACCACGCGTCCATGAACGCGCCCTGCGGCCCGCCGTGGACCCAGAAGACGAGCGGATATTTTTTGGCTGAATCAAATCCCGGCGGCTTCACGATCCACATCTGAATCTGCGCGCCGCCCGCTCCGGTGTATGAAACGGGCTCCGGCTCGGCCATCGAGATGCCCGCGAACAATGCGTCGTTGGCGCGGGTGATCGGCTGGAGGCCGCCGCCGTCAGGATTTGCGCCATAAATTTCCGCCGGTCGCGACAGCGTCTGCCGGGTGAACACCAGCGTGTTGCCATCGGGCGACACCACCGTTTCGCCGTTATCGGCCTTGTCCACGACCCTGCGCACGTCGTTGCCGGCAATGGTCACCGACCACAGCGGTTTGGTGGCCTTCTCCTCCGCCTCGAAGTAAATCGTCCGGCTGTCGGGCGCCCACGTGAACGCCTCCACCCACGAATCAAAATCCGGCGTCAGACGGAGGGTCTTTCCGTTCGCGCGGTCGTAGAGCATCAGTTGCCAGCGATCCGACTCAAAGCCGGGCCGGGACTGCGCGCGATAGGCGATCCATTTCCCATCGGGCGAGTAGCGAGGGAAGGCGTCGGCCGCGGGATTGGTCGTGATCTGGCGGCGCTCGCCGGTTTCCACGTCCGTTTCGTATATGTCGTGATTCGTGAGCCACGCTTCCTCGCGCGCCGGCGTCGGCGTGGCCGTGTAGGCAAGTTTCTTCCCGTCGGGAGAAAAGGCGAAGTCGTCGCCGGCGGAAAACGTGCTCGAGGTGGGAATCGCGTCGCGATCGCCGGGCGTGAGATCGCGAGGATCGCCCGCGGCGGCGCCGTTTTTCACAGGCACGACGAAAAGGTGCTGACGTTTGTCATCCACCCAACTGTCCCAATGCCGGTAGAGCAGGCGTGTGATGACGCGCGCCTTGACCTTGCTCTTTTCGCGTCCGTCGAGTTTCTTCCTGTTCAATTCGTCGCTCTCCCTGAACGGCTTTCCGGAAAACTCGGGGAAAACCGCGGACACGAACGCGATGTGCCGGCCATCGGGTGACCAGACGGGCTGCGTCGCCTCGGTGGAAATTGTCGTGATCTGCCGGGCTTCGCCGCCATCCGACGCAATCACGTAGATCTGAAAGGTGCCGCTCCGATTCGATTCAAACACGATCCACTTTCCGTCCGGCGACCAGCGCGGATGCCGATCGTGTTTGGGACTGGCGGTCAATTGTCGGGGTTCGCCTCCCGCGAGGGGCACGAGCCAGATGTCGCTGTCGGTTCTGTTTTCTTCCTTGTTGGCGGTCGTGCTGAGGTAAGCGACCGTTTTGCCGTCGGGTGAGATTTGTGGGTCGCTGAGACGCCGCGCGCGCATGAGATCATCGAATTCCAGCGGGCGGCGGTCCGCCGCGGCGAGGGTCTTCCCGAACGATGCCGCTGCCAAAAGAAGCAACAGTCCGATTTGAACAGCCCGGCTGCCGCTTGTCAGATTCGGTTCGTGGCGCATGGTGAAAGCAGGCGAAAAACCGGAGTGGATGTCAAGCCGGCGCCGTTCTGTTCCCCGTTCGGAAAACGCGAACCTCGCGTGCGCGAGAAGCGAGGCCATCCTATGAGAGATGGTGCAGGGACCTTATCAGAAGGATGCCCCAGCATCATTCTTCGCCGGAAGGAATGACCCCTTGCGTCCTGATGCCGGCGATCAGATTTTTTCCCAATCAAAAGCCCGTGGAACCAGACGGCGCCTCAGACTTCGATCTTCCACGGGGAACGCATCGGCTGCTGGACGTAGGCATTGGCTCCGGGATCGTCGATGAACCGTTGCGTGGCCGGGTCGAAGCGAAGCGGCCGGCCGGTTTCCACGGCGATTTTCGCCAGATTGATCAATGTGCAGGAGCGGTGTCCGTTGATTTCGTTCAGCGCGAATTTCTTCCTCGTCTTAACCGCCTGGACGAAATCCGTGAGCTGCGGCTCGGGGTCGGGCAGTGCCTTGACCTTTTGCGCGAGGTCGGGAACATCGGACTCGAAGTCCTTCGAGAGTTTGCCTTTCGGGCCCGCGATGAACGCCGCAGTGGTGTCTTTGTTTTCTCCGTCGAGGATGATTTCGCAGCCGTCGGCGTACTTCATTGAAATCCGGCGCCAGGGAAGGACGGCATCCGCGTCCTGCGGACCGGTATCCGCTTCGATCCGGACCGGACTTTCGTCGTCCTTGCCGAGAATGTATTGGACCGGATCAAGGTAATGCTGGCCCATGTCGCCGAGGCCGCCGCCGTCATAGTCCCAATAACCGCGGAAGGTCTGGTGAACGCGGTGCGGGTGGTAAGGCTTTTTTGGGGCGGGCCCCAGCCAGAAATCGTAATCAAGCTCGGGCGGCACGGGTTGTGGAACAAGGTCGGTGCGGCCGCACCACTGATTCTGTTTCCAATCAAAACCGGTGGGCCCGCCGACGGTGACCTTCAGTGGCCAGCCCAGGAGCCCGCCCTGCACGGCCTTTTTGATCGGTTTGACGGGAATCCCCATGCCATAGAAAACGCCCTCGAACCGGAACCAGGTATTGAGGCGGAAAATCCGCTGGTATTTCGCGATCGCGGCCTTCACGGCTTCACCCTCGGCAATGGTCCGGCTCATCGGCTTTTCGCACCAGATATCCTTGCCGGCTTTTGCAGCGGCGATGGAGATCAACGCGTGCCAGTGCGGCGGCGTCGGGATGTGCACGATATCGATGTCCTTGCGGGCAAGAACCTCGCGAAAATCCTTGTAGCCCTTCACGTCGGCGCCACCGGCTTTGAGCGCGGCCTGGAGATGGTGTTCGTCCACATCGCAAACGGCGAGCAGCTTGCAGACCGTGTTGATCGACTTGACGTGACCCATGCCCATGCCGCCCGTGCCAATGACCGCGCGCGTCAGGACTTCGCTCGGCGGAGTGAAACCCGGGCCGCCCAGGACATGCCGGGGAACGATGGTCAGCGTCGTCAGTGACGCGATGGAAGTTTTCAGGAAATGGCGGCGGCTGAGAAGGAGGCGCTTGTTCATGATATGCCAGCTACCAGAAACCAGCCGGGAATGCCATCGGAAATTACTGACAATTCTGGCGGCGTGATGAGCGAAGCCACTTCGAGACAAAGCGGTTCAACCACGCATCACGCGGGTGGACAGCGGCGTTCGGGCCGTTTCAACCACGGTCGAACGGGGCGCTTTACGCCGGAGCCCATTCCAGAACTTCCGGCAGCTCTTTGCCGTCGTAGCGGCCTTTCCATATTCCCGTCTCGTCTCGATACGCCAGACACTCGAAACAAAGGCACCGGACGATGACGGGCTGGCCGGGCGGCGGCAGTCGCTTCTCCGTGCGCTCCGCCGCGGTTTCCCGACGCTCAATGCTTAAATTCACAGTTGAAAGATGCGGGACGGGCGCGAACCACGCCCACCGT
>Ga0134126_10002659_pt1 | contig 22437 bp, 21 predicted proteins | sample KB31752_FD_96881 | JGI IMG/M metagenome (GOLD analysis project Ga0134126, IMG submission 96881) | Terrestrial soil microbial communities with excess Nitrogen fertilizer from Kellogg Biological Station, Michigan, USA - KB3-175-2 | ecosystem: Environmental > Terrestrial > Soil > Unclassified ... | reverse complement strand
GAATGATGCCGGGCAACGCTTCGTGGACAGCGAATTAGTTCTGGGCGTCGAGCCGCCGAGGAACAACCGCATTGAAAAGGAATACTTCACCCTCGATTGCGACGGTAAAGACAAAGACAATCCGCTTTCCCGGCACAGGAAAGGGATCGTGGGAATAACCGGCTCGACCAGCAGCCGCTCATCCGTTGCCTTCGATGTGGACGACGACGGGGATCTGGACCTGGTGACCAACGATTTCAATGACCATCCGCGCGTCCTCATCAGCAATTTGTCGGAGAAGAAACGAATCCATTACCTGAAAATCAAACTGGTCGGAACAGTTTCCAACCGCGACGGCCTCGGCGCGCTGGTCAAAGTTCATTGCGGTTCCAAGACCTACACCCGCTACAACGATGGGAAGTCAGGTTACCTTTCGCAGAGCTCAATGCCACTCTACTTCGGGCTCGGTGACGTGGCAAAGATCGATCGTATCGAAATAAATTGGCCGTCTGGCAAGAAACAGACGCTCGGCGATGAAATTCGTACGAACACCTTGCTTACGATCACCGAGGACAGGTAGTTCCCACATCGAAGGGGAGACGGGTCAGACACCCAACCGTAGCAATGCCCCTCCGCCGAGGACCGAACCCATATCGCTGTTCACGGCAGCCGTGTCACGTCTATGCGGTTGGTGTCGCTCACGCCGATTTCGAGCAGCGCGGCGTTTTGGTAGAGTTCGAGATTGCTTTTCACCGCCGGCGCCTTCGCGACGCTGCGCTGCCGGTCTATTTCCTGAAGCGACAGGACATCGAGCGCGACCGGGTCCGTGCTGAACCGGAGCTGGTTCAAGGCGGCGGAATAATGGAGCAACGTCTGTTCCTCGCCCTGATACTGACAGATCAACGCGTCAACGATGTTCAGGACGAGCCGGTCGCTCAACGCGTCCCGGTCATCCCGCAACGGTCGCACGAGAATCTCTGGAACCGCGGTGGCGAGGCGGTCGGCGTCATTTTCAAAGCGGAAGGTATTATCGACGCTGCCCATGGCCAGGCCCAAAAGGTTGCCGGAAACACCGGCGAAATTGTGGTTCAGCAACGGCGTGATGCTGATGATTTTTGTGATCTGCTGCGTGATCAGCTTCGAGGCGTAGGATTTGCGCCCAATGCCTTCGCCCTTTTTGCCGAATTCCAGGTCACCCCAGACCAGCTGCCCGAGAAGCGCCGTTTCATAAAAGGCCTTTTCGTCGTAACCGGCTTCGGCGGCGCCTGCGACGCGAACGCCGTAGCGCACGGCGAGGTCAAAAAATCCCGCCTGTCGGAGATCAGCAAGGTGCTTGTCCCAAACGATGAGATGTTTGGGAGGCATCCCGGCCGCGAGCAGAGATTTGACGACGGCTTCGACGACCGCCGGACGGGTGCCGCTGGTCGGACCGGGCGCAGAGAAGACTTTGAGGCCGACCACGTCCTGTGTGGACACCAGACTCAACCACGCGTCCTTGAGCGTGGCTTTACCGGTCAGATTCGTCAGCCCACGCTGGACCATGGCGGGAATTTTTTCCGGCTGAGGATTGAACGTCGCGGTCGCGTCCGGGTCCTGAACGATGACCACGCGCGCACGTTTGCCGGGTTCACGATTCGGAGCACCGGTTTCGGCTGCGGTCGCCGACGGTCCGATCAACAAACCCAGGCCCAGTAGAGTTGAAATAAGCCGCGTCATCACAGCGCCATCCCGTGCGTTTCTTGACTCGTCGGTCCCCGAATGTTACCACCGTGCCAGATGCTGACCATTAAAAAACTGGTCGCTCCGTTTCCTGCGTTGACTCTGACGGTGCTTGGCCTCGCACTGTTCAACGGCTGCGCCGAATCGGGTCCGCGCGCGCTTCTGCACGGCGAACGCCTTTTGCGCGAAGGGAATTATGTTCAGGCGATTCCAATGCTGGAGCGGGCGGCGTTGTTGTTGCCCAGGGACGCGCGGGCGTGGAATCACCTCGGTCTCGCATACCACAACGCCGGGCGGCTGGATGATGCGGTCAAAGCCTACCAACAGGCGCTGGCACTCGACCGTAATCTCGCTGCGGTGCACTACAATCTCGGCTGTCTGCACCTCGAACGGAACAACACGGCCGCTGCGCTGGCCGAACTGATCAGCTTCACCGGATTCCACCCGAACGCGCCCGAAGGGTGGGCGAAACTCGGGACGGCGCAGTTGCGCGCGCACCAGCTCGACGCCGCGGAAAAAAGCTTTCGCCAAGCCGTCAAGCTCGATCCGCGCTGCGCGGAAGCCTGGAACGGCCTGGGTCTGGCCCAGACCCAGCGGAGGCGGTACCAGGAGGCCTTCCAGCAGTTCAATACCGCCGTGCGCGCCCAGCCTGATTACGCCCCCGCGTTGCTGAACAGCGCGATCGTTTCACAGGAGTATTTGAATGGCCGGTCGCTTGCGCTGCAGAAGTACCGCGAATATCTGGCGCTCCGGCCGCGATCGCCCGCCGCGCCGGGCGTCCGGCAAATCGTGAATCAACTGGAGATCGAGCTTCACCCGCCCGCCCGCCCGCCTCTAACAAACGCTCCGCCTCCGACCGCTGCGCTCACCCAATCCAGCGCTCCACAGGTTGTCACCAACAAACCGGCGACGAACGGTGCGACGCACAAGCCGCCGGAGAGCTCCGCGACGCGCGTCGCCCCCGTCGTTTTGTCGCAACGGACGAACGTTCCAAACCCCACGACGCCTCCGCGGGTGGCTGCGGCAACTTCGGCGCCGCCCGCAAGACGCGAAGCGGCTCCGCCGACAAACGTCGAAATTGTGCGCTTGTCAGAAGACGAACCGATCAAACCGGCGCGTGACACAGCGCCGGTCGTCGAACCGCGCAACCTCCAGACTGTTTCTTCGGGGACCGCAGTGACAAATCCGTCAACGGGCACGGCGTCCGCTCCGGTGAAACCGAAAAACGGGTTTGCCGCCCGGCTGAATCCAAAAAACTGGTTTCGCTCGAAAGACACACCCAATGCCCCGGCTTCGACCTCCACCGACATTGCCGACCCGCTGGCGGCCGGTGGGACCAACAAAACGCTGACCATTGCCCGGGCGACCAGCCCCGCGCCATTGCCGCACTCCGCCGTTGCGCGCTACAAGTATCGTTCGCCGGCACCGCCAAAGCCCGGTAACCGTGGCGACGCCGAACGCCTGCTGGCCCAGGGTGTGCAGGCGCAGGGGCGGAACCGGTTGAGCGAAGCTGTCGAGGCGTATCGCCAGGCCGCGAACGCCGATCCGTCGTTTTTCGACGCCCATTACAATCTGGGGGTCGCTGCTTATGAAGCGGGCGACATGTCGCAGTGCCTGGTGGCATACGAGTACGCGCTGGCGATTAATCCCATCTCGGTAAAGGCGCGTTTCAATTTCGCGGTCGCGTTGCAGAAGTCCGGCTACCCCCGAGACGCAGCCAACGAGCTGGAAAAATTGCTGGCCGCCGATTCATCCGAAGCGCGCGCGCAGTTTGCGCTGGCCAACCTTTACGCACAGCAGCTCGGTGAACCGGACAAAGCGCGCGAACATTATCTGCGGCTGCTGGAGTTGGAACCACAACACCCGCAGGCGACCGCCATCCGCTACTGGCTGGAGGCAAACCCATAACCGGTGTCAACATTGCGGTTGGCTTGTCCCAAGTATTGACACACAGGAATAGACCGCGCGACGAGTGGCAAGTCTTCAAGTTCGCGGAATCATTGAGGCACGAAAACCGCTGTTTCATCGGGGGCGGGTACGAGCGAGTCGGATTTTCGGGCGCTATTTTGGGACTGGCAATCTGATACAGTGACGACTAGCCTGCTGCGTATATTGACCGGGTGTCCGGCTGACCTATGAAACCAACCGAACTTAATCTCAGCTTCAACTGGTTTGACCTGTTTGTGCTCGTCATGCTGGTGGTGGGAATCTTCGTCGGGCGCAAGCGCGGGATGTCGATGGAGTTGCTTTCCGTCCTCCAGTGGCTGCTCATCGTTTTCGCCGGTGCGATGGCATGTGGACCCCTGGGTAAAATGCTGTCAGACCTTTCGGGGATGAGTCCGGTTTTGACCTATATCACGGCGTATCTGTTCGCTGCGCTCGTGATCAAGATCGTTTTCGTCGTGATCCGGCGCATGGCCGGGGAGAAACTGGTGGCTGGCGACGTCTTCGGCAATTTCGAGTATTACCTCGGAATGGTCGCGGGGCTCGTCCGCTTCGCGTGCATCGTGCTGTTTGTCATGGCGCTGTTGAATGCCCAGCAGGTCAGCAAGGCGGAGATCGACGCGCAGCTCAAGGCGCAGCGCGAATGGGCCGGGAGCATCTACTTCCCTCCGTTCGGCGTGATCCAGCGGGGGATCTTCGAGGGTTCATTCACCGGCCGTGCTGTCAAACAGTATCTGTCCGCGCAGCTGATCAACGTTGACTCAGCCGCCGGCCGCGGCGTGGCTCACGAGAGCATTGGTCGCACCCGCGAGCGCGAGGTCAACGAAATCGTGAATCCGAAATAACGGCGGCGCCGGGCCGGTGCGCATCCATGGCAGGTTTTTTCCCCCCGGCGACCCTCGAACAAATCCGCGCCGCAAGCGACATCGTTGATGTCATTGGTTCGTATCTTCCCCTCAAGCGCGCCGGGGGGAACTTTGTCGCGCTCTGCCCGTTTCACAAGGAAAAGACGCCCAGTTTCAACGTCAATCCGCACAAACAGATCTTTCACTGCTTTGGATGCCACAAAGGCGGGGACGTTTTCACGTTTGTTCAGGAATACGAAAGCATCACTTTTGCCGAGGCCGTACGGCGTCTGGCAGAACGCGCAAAGATTCCGCTCGAATTTGAAAAAAACCCGGCGCAGCAAAAGAGCCGCTTCGTCAAGGAATCGCTGCTGCAAATTCATGAGCAGGTCACACAACGCTGGCAGGCCGCGCTGGCCAACGATGCCGCGGGTCAGGTCGCGCGCGATTACCTGAAGAAACGTGGCGTGCCGGACGAGGCCGCAAAACTGTTTCGCCTGGGATTCGCCCCTGATGCGTGGGACGACACGGTGAACTGGGCGAAGAACAAGGGTTATGAGCTGCCGCTGGTGGAGCAGGCCGGCTTGATCCTCCGCAAGGAGGGAGGCGACCATTTTTACGATCGCTTTCGCGGCAGATTGATTTTTCCGATTTGCGATGAACAGGGCCGCGTCGTCGGATTCAGCGGGCGCGTGCTCACCGGAGATGAAAAGACGGCAAAGTACGTCAATTCGCCGGAAACGCCGATTTTCACGAAAGGCAGGGTCTTCTTCGGCCTGGACAAATCCAAGCGCGCGCTGCTCGACGCCGGTTACGCCGTCGTGTGCGAAGGCCAGCTTGATTTGATCGCCTGTTACATGGCCGGCGTTCACAACATCGTCGCGCCGCAGGGCACCGCGCTCACCGCAGACCACGCGCGCATCCTCAAACGCTACGTGGACGAGGTCGTCCTCTGCTTCGATTCCGATACGGCGGGCCGCAACGCCGCGATTCGTGCCCTCGACGATCTGCTCGCGTCCGGCCTCGCAATTCGCGTCGCCGTTGTCCCGGCGCCGCACGATCCGGACAGCTTTATCAAGGAGTCCGGTGGGGCGGCTTTTCAGCGATTGATCGAGGGTGCGGAGGGCTTTTTCGATTTTTACTTGAACCATCTTTGCTCGGTGAATGACCCGGAGCAGGACAAAGGCCGCGTGGCCGTGGTGCACTCCATGAGCGAGGCCTTGCGCAAGACCGGCAACGCCGTGCTCGTGGACACCTACGCGCAAAAAACTGCACAACGGCTCGGCGTCTCTGCTGACGCGGTCCGCGCGGAATTTAAAAAATCTCGCGCGCCGCAAAAGAAGGAAACGGACGAATCCGGTGAGACAGCCGTACCCGCGGCGCGTCCTTCGGCGCAGGAGCTCTGGCTGTTGAAATTACTGCTGCTGGACGACGAATTGCCACAGCAGGCTGCAGCGCACCTGGACCTGAACTGGGTGCGGCACGCCGTCGCGCGTCAGATTGTTTCTGCGCGGCTGGCGGTGCAGGCGGACGGACGGCCTCCATCTGTGACCGCGTTACTGGCCCAAATGGAGGACGCGTCGGCCCGGAGCCTCGTGACCGAGGCTGTGTCCGAACAGCGCGAGATTCCGAACCGCCCCCAGCAACTTGCGGATGTGGCGAAGCGGCTGCGCGACCAGTTCATTGAATCCGAACTGAAGACGATCCTGCGGCGCTTCAACGAACCAGGCCTGTCTGATGAAGACCGGATCGCCCTCACGAGGAGAAAGCTTGAGCTGCTGCAGTTGAAGGGCCGTTCTTTGCCGGCTTGATGTTGTCCCCGATCTTGCGGCACCCGCGCGCGGTCAAATCCGCTTGCAGCGAGCCGTTCTTCTTCTAGTATCCGTGCATGGCAACCGTGGTCACCTTGCTCCTCGTCGGTGCCGCTTTGCTGTTTCTGGAAACGATCCTTCCCGGAATGATTGCGGGCATTATCGGTTTTGGTTGCGTGGTCGCCGCCGTGATAGTGGCCTACGTGAATTTCGATCAGCGCACCGCCAATTTTATTCTCCTGGCTGTTGTTGTCGGTCTGACCGTCGCGACTCTGGCATGGTTCAAGTTTTTTCCTGAAAGCCGGTTTGCGAGACTCTTCATTTCGAAACACGCGGTCGGCGATATCGGCACTGAGAAGCCGGAATTGCTCAATCAAACCGGCATCGCGCTCACGACGCTGAGACCTTCCGGAACCGCCGTCATCGACGGCAAGAGGGTCGATGTGGTGACCGAAGGGCCGTTCGTCGACAAGGGCGCCGCGGTGAAGGTTGTCGAAGTCGAAGGAATGCGGGTCGTGGTAAGGACCGTTTAGCCGAATTCACTCAAGTCTCCTATGCAAATAAATACTGCAATGTTGGCGGAAATCCCCCAGCCCATCCAAATCTTTGCGTGGGGCGTTCTGGGCGTGCTGGTGCTGATCGTCCTGGTGATCCTGATCAACTTCTTCAGCATCTGGATTCGCGCCCTGTTTTCGGGCGCGCGCGTCACTTACACCGAATTGATCGCACTGCGGCTGCGCAGCGTGCCCGTCGGCCTCGTCGTGGACACGCGCATCACCGCGGTGAAGTCCGGATTGGAGGTTTCGATCGATGACCTTTCCACACATTATCTGGCGGGCGGCAATATTGAGATGGTCGTGCTGTCGCTGATCGCCGCGAAAAAAGCCGGCATCCGCCTCGATTTCGACCGCGCTTGCGCCATTGACCTCGCCACCAAAGGCACCGGCAAAACCGTCCTCGAAGCGGTCAAAACCTCTGTCAATCCGAAAGTTATCGACTGCCCGAACCCGGCACCGGGCAAAACCACGATTGATGGCGTGGCGAAGGACGGGATCGTGGTGAAAGCCAAGGCGCGCGTCACCGTGCGCACGCACCTCGAGCGGTTTGTTGGCGGCGCGACCGAGGAAACAATCATCGCGCGCGTGGGCGAAGGCATCGTGGCCACCATCGGCTCGGCGGACAGCTACAAGGATGTGCTCGAACACCCGGACAGCATTTCCAAAACAGTGCTCGGCAAGGCGCTCGACAGCAACACAGCATTTGAAATCCTCTCCATCGACATCGCCGATGTGAACGTCGGAGAAAACGTCGGAGCAAGGTTGCAGGCGGAACAGGCCGAGGCGAACAAACTCATCGCGCAGGCGCAGGCCGAAGTGCGCCGCGCCGCCGCCGTGGCGGTCGAACAGGAAATGCTGGCCCGTGTTCAAGAAATGCACGCGCGCGTCGTCGAAGCCGAGGCACAAGTGCCGCTCGCGATGGCCGAGGCGTTCCGCAGCGGCAATCTCGGCATAATGGACTTTTACCGTATGAAAAACATCCAGGCGGACACTGGTATGCGTGACAGCATCGCGGGCGCGGGCGGCACCGGCACGGCGGGGGGCGCCGCGGGAGCGCAAACCAAACCATCCGGCAGTTGAACTGAAGCGAAGCCTTCCGATACAAACCGATGGCGATTTCGATGGATTCCGCGTTCACCATTCCGATGTTCGGCAGGATCGAGAGTTTCTGGATCGTTGTCGCCGTCGTCGTCGTTTCGTCAGTTTGGGAATGGCTTAAAAAGCAGCGCAAGACAGGAAGGACCGGCTCTCCAGGTGGAGGATCGGAACCGTTCACTTCGTCTCCGCCGGCCACCGCTCCACGCCCCGCGGCAACGAGCGATTGGGAGGCGGAATTACGGCGCTTGCTCGGTGGCGAATCGCCGGTGGCCAATCCTCCACCAACGGCTCCGCCACTCATCCGTACGACGGTCATTCAGGAAGCGAAGCCGGTTTCTTCTGCGCGCCCGACCATTGTCGCCACGCCAATGGTGAGAACGCCGCCTCCGCCGTCCCCCGAAACTCGAATCACGACGGCGGAGAAGTCCGTTGATGTTCATCGGCCGGCCCTCCAGGAATCAGCCGCTGCTTATCATCGCGCGAGCCATTTACAGGAAGAGGTCGCGAAGCATCTGAAGGGGGTTGACGAGATGACCGAACGGCATCTGGCTGGAACCGGGATCGTGCCTGCCCGGGCTCTTTCAGTCGAAGCGGCCCAAACCATAGCGTTGATCCGCAACCCGAGGACCGCGCGTCAGGCCGTGATTGCGTCGCTGATTTTCGGCCCCCCGAAGGCACTGGCGGCGGAATAATCTGTTTTACTTCGAGAGTTACGGTTCCTATATTCGCGCGCCTCGTGCCGACGTGGCGGAATTGGCAGACGCGCTGGACTCAAAATCCAGTGGTAGCGATACCGTGTGGGTTCGACCCCCTCCGTCGGCACCAACCGTTTCAATGCTTTGTGCCTTGGCGGATAAGTTGTCCAACCGAGATTTCCCGTTAATTGGCGAGATCAGGCGTTAATTGCCTTTAGATAAAGGGTTGCGGGGATTCAAGCGCCAATCCCGTTTTGATAAGTTGTCCAGGCTTTCAATACCTGTCCATGCTGAGAGTTCAACCGATTCAAAACGCAACAAGTTGCAAATGAGTCAATTGAACTTTCGCCTGGACAACTTATGCTCCGCGTTCCCGAAGTCACATTTTTCCTCCTGTTTGCCCCTCGAAAATCCGTTTCGCGGCAAGCGCAAGCCTCCTGAATGCCCGTTGCAACGTCGTTGCCTTGCCCAAAATATGGCCCTGTTCGACGGCCGTTCCAACTACTGCACCAGCGCCTTGATGTTGCGGGCGAAATCCGTGTTGCGCTTCGAGTCGCGATTGATTTTCACGACCGCGACACCCTCGGCCAAAGAGAGTTGTGTAGAGAAGGAAAAAGGACGGGTTTGGATGCACACACAGCTTTTCACCAAAACCCGCCATCCGCCCATTCGAGCAGGACATTACTGAGACTGTGGTGCGCGCGCCAATCACGCTGCCAGAATTGTTTAATTGTAAGTTATCAGCACGTTGCCACCGGATAAGGAGATGGCGGAAATAGTAAGCGCCGTGCCTGACATGATACGATAATACTGCATGCTACCTGACAAAGGAACCGTTATGGTCTTGGTCTCGGTATTCACTGATTGTCCTGAAGCGCTGGTATACGGACCAATGAGTTCTGTCGCGGATACCAATGTGACGGCGCCAATTACTGTGTTTGGAATCGCAACGGCATTGGCGTCCAGAGTAACCGCGCCTATCCGTGCCAACGCTCTGCCGTCCAGAGTTGTGCCGGTGGCAAGCGAGATTGACTGATCAGCCAGGATCATTCCTTTGAAGATCGAAGTCGTCCCTAGCGTGGCAGAACTGCCGACCTGCCAATAAATGTTGGCGGCATTGGCGCTGCCGCTCAGGATAACCTGACTGCCGGCTGCCGTGTCGAGTGAAGACGCTATCTGGAAAATGAAGACAGCATTTGGATCGCCCTGAGCGTCGAGAGTGAGATTCCCTGTTATTGCCAGCGTGCCCGATGATTTATAGAGGCCGGGGGCCAACGTCCGGCCGCCGAGATCTGCGTTGGCCACATCGACCGGAGCCAGTGTTCGTCCGGCCGCGTCGTTATACGCAGTGGTCAAATCACCTTGGGCTGTTTGTGCGACCGCATCCCCCGCGTGCATCGTCCCACTCACAGTTCCTGGACCACCCGGCGGAATTCCCGCGAAGCCTGTCATTGCAGAACCCGTCCAGACACCCAGGTCGCCGGCAACCGTCGTACCCCCCGGTGCTCGTGACCGTGGAGCCCGCCAGGACCGCGAAGTTGCCTGCCGATCCGAGCTGGACCGGCGCTTGGACAGCCGCTGCGTCATGGCGCGGGAACATGACGGCCACCGCGAAGACAAGGCCCACGAAGATCCGCTTCGTTCCGTTCACACCGACGAGGGGTTTACATGCTTTCATCATCATCATATTTTCTTCCTGGTAGTCACCCGGAGTACCTCGCTGTGGCAGCAGCTGTCTCTCTGATTCGCAGGATTCCGTTTTTTTCTCCGTAAAAATAAGCCAAACAACCATGCGCGCGCTATGACGGGGTTAACCGTGGGGTCTTTCCCCTCTACGGCTTTTTCCGAACCTCAACAAAAACTCGCGCCTGCACCGCATTTAGCGTGGGGCAAAAGTGAAAACCGCGACTCGTCTATTGAACAGGCCTTCGACTATCAAGTGAAACGACTCCATCTCGCATGAACCCGCTTCGTTGATTCCCTACTTAAGGCGGTCCCCCGTCGGCCGAGTGAATGGGGCGAGATGAGCAACCGTCGCTTGGGTAATGGTGTTGGCTTTGCGCCGTACCACCACCAGCCCGCATCTCGTGTCAGAAGGGAAGCCAGTCTCCCCCGAATCGCATCTGGCCGCCAGGGCCGCGCACGCAGGCCGAGCGTCATCCCACGTGCCCCGGGCAACACGACAAGCCGAACCCTTTCACGCCTTTCTCCTCGCGGACGTTGAAGCCGAAACCGACTCTGATCAGAGAAGTGAAGCACTTGAACGCGCTGTCGAATCCGTTTCTGACGCGGATCTGCCTGCAATGCTTGATTCGCTTGCGCTCGACGCAACACCAGGGGCCGCTGAAATGAGTTTGCTCATTGTCCGTCGTTGGGCGGAAACCAACGCACTAGCCGCAGCCACGTGGGTCGCGCAACGACCTGGAGGCTCCGCCCACCGCGCCGCGCTCGAACAAATCGCCACGGCTTGGGCCAACTCCGACCTGCCTGCCGCCGCAGATTGGGTGCGTGCTTTGCCTGAAGGCGACAGCAAGCAAGCGGCGACCCTTGATCTCGCCTACGAAGCCGCCCGAACCGAGCCGATCGCGGCGCTTGAACTGGCGAGTACACTTCCGCCCGCGCATGAACGCGACGATTTGCTTGTTCACGCGGTCAGCCAGTGGGCCCGGACTGATTCCACCACTGCTGCCGAGTGGGCGATGAAAGCGATCGATCCTAACCTCCGACAGCGCCTGGTTGCAGCGGTGGCAGTCGCCTCGGCGGAACATGACGGGTTCGTCGCCGCCACGCTCGCCGCGGGCGCCCTGGAAGCCGGGGTTGAACAGGACCGCGCGGCGATTTCCATCGTGCAACGCTGGACGCATAATTCGCCACAGGCCGCTGCTTCCTGGGTTTCGCAATTCTCAGATATCCCATCACGCGATGTGGCGGTGCAAAACCTTCTGGCCCTCTGGACCCCTCAGGACGCAGAGGCGGCCGGAAACTGGCTGCGCGAACTGCCGGCCGGCGTCATGCGCGACGTCGGAGTCGCTGCTTATGCTAAAGCATTGGCAGAGCGCGACCGAACCCCGGCAGCGGTCGTACCTGCCGGGGGGATGTAAACCGGTCCGAGCGACCGCTCTCCTGTCGAAATCGTCCGGCTGGTAATGCGTTCTCCGTCGTAAGCTTCGTCCGATTCGACCGTTCCGTTTGCCCAAGCTCTTACGCTCGCCGTGGTGCCATGGTTCTTTCCCGTGGCGGCAAGGAACACCCTAGTCGCGGCCAGGCCTCGTGAGGTGTAACGATACTCATGCGTAACATCCATGAACAAGCAGTCGGCCGCATCGACGGAGTTCCGAATTGGTCCTCGCGGGCCTCAGGACTCACAAGAGTTCTGGGAGGAATCTTGTTCTTCGCGCTGCTTCACAAACCCGTCCAAGCATCCCAAAGCGTGACTTTGGCCTGGGACCAAAACACAGACCCCGTCGTTGCCGGCTACAATATGTATTATGGCGTCGCGAGCCACATTTACACCAACAAGATTGATGTTGGCAATGCAACCAGCGTACGCATCCCCGGCTTGGTCGAAGGCACCACCTATTTCTTCTCAGTTACTGCGTATAGTGTGCCCGGTTTGGAGAGCGGTTTCGCGGATGAACTCAGCTATACCGTGCCCGGAGCATTTCCAAAAGTGCAGATCGTCGCCACCGAGGGGCAGTTTTTTCTCACAGTGACGGGGCTGACGGGCCATTCGTACGACATCGAAGCGACGGAGGATTTCACAACCTGGACGATCGTCAGCACAATAACGCTTGGTGCCAGCGGTTCGTCGGATACCACCGACCCGAACGCGGCGAGTTTTTCGAGGCGATATTATCGCACGCGCGAACATCCAGCGATGATGTCTGAAGGCAGTTCGCCTGGCTCTGACGGCGCGCCAATATCGCGACAACAGATGTACAGCAAAGCCTGGTCAGGGTCGCAAATCGCGCAAACTGCTCCGCGAGTCTCCGATGAGAATAAACGAAAGATCAAGCAATGACACTCTATCTCAGCCAAAGATGTTGGGGCCGTTTGTGCCTCCACTGCGCGGCGGCACTACGCGCCGGCCATTGGCGCTGGCATCTCGCTGGCATCCGACGGGAGATACAATCGTCCGAGCCGCAGATTTCCGGGCCTTCGGCCAGAGTGGATGGCCAGTTGTAACGACTCGGATTTTCCGGCGAACACGAATCATGAACTCAACGTCCCTTGAAATCACCCGGTGCAAGAACGTAAAAGTTGCCAGCCGGACCGGATACATAGTGGGGCTGTTGAAGACGTTGGGCGTGCCGAACAGGATGCTTTACGTGCGAAGGCCGCGTCATAACGGATCGTTTTGGCTCCGAAGAATCGACCACCTGCAGGTCTTGGAACAAGCGCGCCGGATTTACCGGAAAAAGATCACTCGCGTGCATCCTGACAAAGTGGGTGGCAACCTGGAGCGAGCGATACAACTCAACCAGACCTGGTATGAGATCGAGAGGCGCTTCAGGAAGCACGGACACGAATTGTGGTAGTAAAATAGGGCGAGCGGCGCGGGCGCACGGATGCATGTCAGCTTTCCTGCGGAACCAGTCCGGTGCGCAAGGCAAAACGCACCAGTCCCGGCACATCATGAACGTTCAGACAGTCCATCAGCTTGACGCGATGGTATTCTATGGTTTTCGGGCTTACGTTCAGGATCTCGGCGATGTGCTTGGTGTTCTGGCCTTCGGCAATGAGCTGGAGGATCTCGCGCTGACGCCCCGTCAACTGTTCGAGCGGGCTTTTCCGTTCGGCGATTGCATCCACGGGGAACTTTTTGAGGAGCCGCCTGGAGATTTCCAGACTCAGATAGATTTCCCCATGAACCACCCGCAGCAAGGCGGATTCCAGCTCCGCAGTTGCCGCCTTCTTGAGCAGGTAGCCGACGGCGCCTGCCTTCAGCGCCCGCCAGTAGTATTCCTCGTCGTTGTGCATGGAAAGAATGATGACCCGAACTTCAGGAAATTGTTTGGCGATGCGCTCCGTCGCTTCCAGGCCGTTGAGGCTTGGCATGGTGATATCCATCAAGACCACATCGGGCCCTTGCGTCTTGACCAGATTCAGCAGTTCGCGGCCATCGCCGGCTTCGCCCACCACTTCCACCCACGGCAACTTTTCAAGCAGCGCGCGAATGCCCGCCCGCACGAGTGTATGGTCATCGGCCAGCGCGAGGCGAATCGGTTTGACGGGTGTGTTCATGAGGCTTCAGATCCGGAAATCGGGGTCCGCCACTTCAACGGGAACCAGGCGTGGACTTCGGTGCTCCCTGGAACGGAGTTGAACTCCAGCCGCCCGCCGGCAAGTTCCGCGCGTTCCTCCATGCTCAATAAACCCAGGCTTGCGCCGCGCACGGCCTTCTCGCGGACGACTGCCACGTCAAAACCCACGCCGTCGTCACTCACGCGCAAGTGAAGTTGTTCGTCCTCGGCGCGCAAATCCACGGTCACAGTGCGCGCCCGGGCGTGGCGCACCACGTTGGTTAGGGCTTCCTGCGCTATCCGGAAGCACTCGGTTTCGATCACCGGATCCAGGCGTTGATCCAACGCGCCGGCGTGGAAACCGGTTCGCAGCCCGACCAGCGCGGCCTGCCGTGCGGTATACCACCGCAAGGCCGGCTCCAATCCCAGATCGTCGAGAATGGCCGGGCGCAAATTGAGCGAGATGTCATGCACTTGTTCCAGCGCGCGCGCGACCGCTTCGAGGCTTTCCTGCAAACGCGGCACCGCGGTGTCGGCGCCCGGTGACTCCAACAAGGCCTGCAAATTCAGTTGTGCGACCGTGAGGGTCTGCCCGAGTTCATCGTGGAGTTCGCGCGCGATGTTTCTGCGTTCAGCCTCCTGTGCCTCCACCAGCCGGCGGGAAAGCACCTGGAGTTTGCGGCTGTATTCTTTGCGTTTTGCCTCGGCTTGCTTGCGCTCCGTAATGTTGCGAATATTGCATTGAATGACTCTTCCGCCGTTGGCCTGGTAAACGTTGCTGACGAACTCCACGTTGATCGACTTGCCGGCGCTGGTTTCCAGCGGCAGATCCTCGTAACGGACATAGGATTCACGTTGCAACTCCCGAAACGCGGCCTTCGACGCCTTGGTGTCTTTGAAGGGGCCGATCTCCCAGAGTTTGTTTCCCAGCAACTGCTCGCGGGTGTATCCTAACAGATCCGTCAGGAACGGATTGACATCGTCAATCTGCCCGGTCTCCGCGTTGAGAATCAGGATCCCATCCTGGGCGGTTTCAAACAACCGGCGATAGCGGACTTCGGAAGCCTTGAGCGCGCGATCCGCTGACTGGTGTTCCGCTTCGCGATGTTCCAGGGCCTGGGTCATCTGGTCGAAGGCGCGGGTAAGCTGGCCCAATTCATCTCCCCGGGGGGCAAGTCCCGTGCGTGTACTGAATTCGCCGGCGGCAAGCCGCGCGCTGGATTTCACCAGGGCGCGAACCGGGCGCAGGACCAGCAGGTGGCTGCCGGCCCAGGCAAGCAGGAAAGCAAAGCAGGCGGCAATCCCCAAACCGGTCAGGTTCTCACTCAGCCGGTGGTCCGCTTCGGCAAAGAGAACCTGCCTCGGGATGCTGCCGAGAATGGTGATCACGTTGTCGGGAACGAACCGGCTGTGCATAGCGGCGAACGCATGGTAAGCGGGAATTCCTTCCGAAGACATCGACTCCACCACGCCGTGATTCTGAGCGAGGACAGTTTTCAAAAGCGATTTTTCCGGGAAAGGCTGGCCGATCCATTTTTCCGGCGAGGGATAACGAACGAGGATTCTCCCGTTGCGATCAATCTCGGTCCATGTCGCCCCTTGGGGCAATTGCGCCGGCAGCGCAGATTCGAAACGGCTGACCCAGTCCAAATCCAGCGCGGCAAAGACCACCGCCTTGATCTCGCCGATGGGATCGAAAACTGGATAGGCGAAATTGACGATGGGCTTGCCGACTGCCTGTCCGTCCGGAAAATCGCCGATTGCGAAGGCGCGTGTTGCGAGTGTACGGCGGAAAAACAGGCGGCTCGTTTGGTTGGCGAGTTCCACCGTCGGGCGTGCGCTCGTCAGAACGATCCCATTGGTTGTGATTACTCCCAAATTGGCGTAGCGCGGATAACTGCCCAATAACTCGGTGAGCAATTTCTTGCAGTCGCGCCGGTTGCCCGAAACCACCGGAGCCGACTCCGCCAAGGCGAGCAGCAGTTGGCGCGTGTGGCCGATCACCTGACCCTCTTCCCGCTTCGCCAGTTCCATCATGTCCTGCGAACGCTGATTCCAATCCTTCACCAGCCGCCGTCGCTCTTCCGACGCCGTGCGCAGCGTCAGTCCCACCAACGGGGCGCACGCCAGCAGCACCAGCAGCAACAGTCGCCACCGCAAACCGGAAAACAGCCGACGAATGGCTTTTCGCATATTGATATGTCCGGGTGACGGTTCCGGTTGACCGACGCGCAAATTGTCCCACCCAAACCTCTTTTACAGCCGAACGCAGGATGCGACGGCGTGACTCGTTGCGCGGTGCGCTCCGTCACGTTCTCTACCTTATCTAAAACGCGCCGCCGATAAAGATGGTGGATGACTCTTCCGAGCCTGGCATTGCGTTCGGTTCTGTCGGTGCGACAACCGTGTTCATCTGCGTTGTCGCCCGAATATCCCACGTTGCGCGAAAAAGTCGTTGACCTGCTCCTCAAGTGCGCTCGCCGGCTCACGAAGAACGACTCTGAATGCATTTGCCTTCACGGTATGGTGTCCGTAATCAACGCGTCGACCGCGACGGACACTCCTGGCGCGAGCCAGTTCCCGATCCGGAAAAACCCGTGTCGTTCAGTCATCGTGACTGCGAATCATTCGGCGGCGGCCGCGCGGCCTGGCGCCGGATCGCCCTGATGCAACGGCAGCCGCGCAAGACCTACAGGGCGGCATTGGCATAATTCTTCGGGCGCGTACCTGAAGCTGCAATTGCCGATTCCTGCCAGCCCGGCGCAACGTCGTTAAGATTTGCAATTCCGGCAGCAGATGCGCGCAGGGACGGTTCCAGGATCGGTGCTATCCAGCCGTTCTCATTCTTCCGCTCGCAAAGATTGACCGAGGCGCCACCCCGTTTAAGCGATTCGGAGGACGCCTCCAACGTGCGAACCACTTGAAGACCTTGTGCGCCATCCGTCAACGGAGTTGTTCCTTGTTTGATGCAATCCAGAAAATGCTGGCATTCGGTTTTCAACGGCTCTTCCTGTTTGATGTAAGGAACGTGGACGTCCCCATAGTGGTAAGCATAGTGAAACTCCGCAAAGGTGTCATAGTGCGGCGGCCGCTCGACCCGGACATCGAAAATCCGGATCTTCTCCAGGGGGGCGACATCGTCGTACACAATCATGCGCCGGCTGCCCACGATCGTCATCTCCCGCACCTTTCTCGGGTCCAGCCAACTGTTGTGGATAATGGCCGTTTGTTGCCTGCGAAAACTCAGGCACATGGTTGTCACGTCCTCGATTCCAGGAGTGACATGAGCGCTGCCCCGGCAATTCACGCTCACAGGCTGTTCCCCAATGATGTGCTGGATTATGGATATATCATGCGGCGCCAGATCCCAGGCCACGTTGATGTCCTTCTGGAAAAGACCCAGATTGAGGCGCCGCGCGGAAATATACCGGATATCCCCCAGGTCCCCCGAATCGACAATCTCCTTGATCTTCCGCACGGCGGGTGAGTACAGAAACGTGTGGCCGGTCATCAGCACGAGTCCTTTCCCGCGTGCGATATCAATCAACTCCTCACATTCCCGGGATGAGGACGCCATGGGCTTTTCGATAAAGGTGTGCTTGCCGGACAACAGACTCGCCCTGGCCATCGGGAAATGCGATTTTACCGATGTGGCTATGATGACCGCGCCGAGGCCGACGCCGTTGAGCATGTGATCATAATTCGTCTCGCCCTCAATCTCGGGATACAGCGATTTAAGATGAGTCAGGCGATCATTGTTGAGATCGCACATCATTTTCAGGCTGCAATCGGAGAGCGATCTGAAATTACGAATCAGATTGGGTCCCCAATAGCCGCACCCAACCACCCCGACTTTTATTGGTTTTGACATGATTGAATTCTACTTTGTCGCCTTCCGCGGCCGTCCGTCGTCCCCGCGCAAAGCATGAATCACCCGTGAGGGCGGCCTGTTCAAGGGCGTCCGGCGTTGGCGAAATTTGGAAGCAACCGGTTTTCGAAGTGACCTGACGAGGCGATGATTTCTTAACCAGTCGCGTCTCGATCAGTTGAATGGCCAAGGCTGGAACAGTCATCAGCATGATTCTCAAATCCTGCCAGAGGGTCTTGTTTTTAGCGTACTGAATATCCAGTTGAATCATTTTCATGAAGGTGGTCTTGTTTTTTCCACTCACTTGCCAGAGCCCGGTCAAACCCGGCAGGGCACTGAACCGTTCCTTCTGCCAGGGTAGATATCTGTCGTATTCGTAAGGCAGGCAGGGGCGCGGCCCCACCAGGCTCATTTCACCCCGCATCACGTTGATCAACTGGGGCAGCTCATCCAGGCCCGACGCCCGGAGTAATGAGCCGAGCGGGATGATTCGGGGATCACCCCGCAGATCCATTTTCGTCATGGGTGTATTCGAATTCATCAATTGGTGCAGGTGTTTCCGGTGCGTCGTCGTGTCGGCATCAACGGACATGGTCCGAAACTTGAAACACCTGAAGCGTCGGCCCATGTAACCGACGCGTTCCTGCCTGAACAAAACCGGTCCGCGGGAGCCGCCACGGATCAACAGGGCTATAAGCAGCGACAACGGAATCAGGAGTGGCAAGGCAAGCAGGATGAGAAGAGCATCCAGCGCGCGCTTCCAGTGCAAGTTCGGTTCGGCTTTGAGCGAAGACGAGCACGTCGATTCATCCACTTCGATTGAAATATCCATGAAAACGTTTACGACGGCGAATAAACTCTTCCAATTATCGCCGGCTTCAAAGCCGATGTTGGTTCCTAAGAACCGCGCGCGGCCTGATAAGGGCGTCATCCTCAACGGCCGGGCCGTACCGCAGAAAGACGGGACACGTGACGGCCATGAGATCGCGGATTCGGACTCCGCGCTCAAGGAACCTGTGGTCGCAAATACTCTGCCCTCTCAAGGAATCACCGAACCCACAACTGGAGCGAAGACTCATACTCGCGTTTCCCGGCCGGTCGAGATTCCTTCACCGATGAGCGCCGGTGCGTGTGCGAAACATGCCCGGACCGGCCGTTCCCCCGAGTGCGATGGCTGGGCCGTACCAGGTCGCGCCAAAGTTGGTTCGGGCCGGGGCTGCAGCACGGGTTGCAACCGGGGATAATTCCCGGTCGCGATCTCGTAAAAGTCGTGCGCGTAGCAGCGCGCGCCGAAACCTTCTTTCCAGTCCAGCAGGCCATGATTCAAAGCGCGGCCCTCCTTCTCGTTGGAGATGCCGAAATCAAAGAAACGCTTGTCCGTGTATTTGTCGATCAGCCAGCCGTACACGAAAGCCTGCGCTCCAATCTTTCGCCCTTTTTCTGTGACCGCGCCGTACTGCGAGTGCGCCACGGTCGGAGTTTCGTAGATGGTTGTCCCCGCGACAATTTCATCGCCGCAATAGGCCGAAAACTGTTTGATCTGTTCAGGAAAGCGTGAAGCGAGCAGGGTGATTTCCTCGAGTGAATGCACGGGTTTGACTCCGTACCGGGCAGCCAATTCTGGCGCCAGCACCCGTTCCCAAAACGGCTGAAAAGTCGTTTCCTGGACAACACGGACTCCCCGACGGATCGCTTTCTTAATCGCGCTTCTGCGATCCGTTCGGATGGGAAGCCGGTCCTTCTGCGAGATAGCCGTCGAACAATCCCGGCGATAAAGCCTGGCGTCGAGGAGGAACAGGGCATACGCCACTTCGTCGTCGGGGAGCGTGTTGTAAAACCCCGGAATCCGTTTGTAGAGCAATTTTGAAATCTGCTTTTGGCCCAGGTAACGCAAAGCCTCGTGGAAACTTGACAGCACATCGTCCAGCGTCGCCGCGCGAGAGACCACGAGCCCTCCATACGTCAGACCTTCATGACTGATGAGCGCGCCGTTTTCGTTGAGGTTCGCCGGCAACACGGCAACCAACGCACGGCCGTTGAAAATCATCAGTGAATGGTCGTTAAACCGGTCGCTGTGATAGTCCATGTAGTCGCGGGAAAAAAGGAAGGTCGCGTTCTTGGCTGCGCTCACGAACGTGTCCCACTCCAGCTTGCGACTGGCGGTGTATCGCTCTACCGAGAAAGATCGAGCGCCGTTGTGTTGTGGCAACGCGCGAGGATGGTCGGTTTTTAAGGACGTCGCGTGCAGGACATCCTTCACCGTTTCCAACAATCGGTCGGCGCGATAGGGCTTCAACAGCGTGGCGACCGGCTCCAGCCACGGATTTTGGGCTAGTTCCTGCGTGGGCAGCGTTCCAGTGGCCATGATGACCGGGAGTCCCTTATGGGCGGAGCGCAGCTTCTTGAGCAGTTCAATACCCGTCATCTTGGGCATGTTGTTGTCGGTGATCATTAGGTCATAGTTGTTGGCAAGAAGCGTCTCCCAGCCGGCTGCGCCGTCTTCGGCAGTGTCCACCTCGTAGCCGGAGCGACTGAGCACTTCGGCGTTAAGCTTGCGGATGACCACGTCGTCATCGACCACCAGAATACGGTTGGACGGTTTCGTCCGGCCTTGAGCTTGTGCGCCGGTTGACTCTTCTGCTGGCAGGGCTTCGCTATTCTTCATTGCGCAAAATTAGTCCGACAATCATGCGAGCACCATGACGGGGTTAACCGTGGGGTATTTCCCGTATGGGGTTTTCTTGGAACTTCGCAAGTCACGAACGGACCGTGAACCAGGCCCAGAGCGACAGCGAAAACCGGACTCCTCTGTTGGCGGGCCAGAGGCAATCAATTGGAGCAATTCCGCCTCGCTCGAATTCATCCGGATGGCTTTCTTGCCGGGCGCTTGTTTCCGATCGGCCGGCTTCTGATCGTGGAGAAGTTCGCCAATCAGAAGCTAGAGGGAGGACAAAGCTGGACGCGGAAGCGATGGAATCGCTCGTGAAACAGGTGTGGGTGTGGGCCGGGTGTTGACGATCTCGAACATGTGTCCGGCGCCCACGACATCAAACAGCTGCTGCACAAGCGGGGTGGGATTCACGAGGCGTGTAACACCATTTCGGCCGCGCGTGCAATTGCGCAACGCTATCAACGCGCCGAATCCGGCGCAATCCATAAAGGTCGTCCGGGACAAATCAATTTCGATGGATGTGTGTCCGTCCAGGGAGGCACAAATCTGCTTCCTGAACAGTTTGTTATTGGCGGCGGTCAACTCGGCAAAGCCTCCGACTGTCAAGACCTCGTTTGTAATCTTCATTTCCATTTATGCGTTTTCCTTCCGATGCTTCTGCTGAATTTTTGGGCTGAGATAGGCTCCGGTCATCGCCGGGAAGTAGATCCCGACGCGGCGGTGCGGACTGTCGGCTGCGCCAGAACCTCTTTGACCGTTTCGAGCAACTGGCCGCTGGAGAAGGGCTTCACCAGTGTGGCGGCCAATTGCAGCCACGGATGACGGTTCAGTTCCTCGGTGGGCAATGCCCCCGACGCGAGGATGACCGGAAGCGCCATCCGGGCGGAACGCACCTTCTTGACCAGCTCAATGCCTGAAACCTTTGGCATGTTGTGGTCGGTGATCAAAAGATCGTAGTTGTTGCCGTGAAGCGCCTCCCAGCCGGCTGCGCCGTCTTCGGCAGTGTCCACCCGGTAGCCGGAGCGACTGAGCACTTCGGCGCTCAACAGCCGAAGATCCGTGTCATCATCGACCACGAGGATGCGGTTGGACGGGTCCGCCTGATATCGAGCTTGTACCCCGGCAGACTCTCCAGCTCGCCGGACGTTGTGATTTTTCATTGCAGGCCAACCATAAGTGGAAAAACCGCCCGGCCGCCATGACGGCGTTCCCCCTACGGTATTTCCCCCCATCGAAGATTTTCCCGAAAACCGACAGCGCAGGGAGCGAGCGTGGATAGAGCCGGGAGAGAGAGCCGCGATGCCGCCCTCGAGCTAGGTAATGGTTACCCGGACACTGCTCTCGATGATTCCTTCAGCAATGGCGTAGCGGGTGAGACCGGCGATGTCGTGGATGTTGAGCTTGGCCATGAGATGCTGCCGATGTTTGTCGATCGTTTTGAAACTGACACCCAGTTCCGCCGCGACCTGTTTGTTGGGCTGGCCTTCGGCGATCAATTGAAGCACCTCCACTTCGCGCGAACTCAGACGGTTGCAATTCTTCCTGGACTCCCCCCTTCGAGCCGCCGACTTTTCAGAACGGTCCTTAGCGCGCTTGGAAATGGATTGGCTGTAAAAACTGTTTCCTTTTTCGATCTCGCGAATCGCCGTGGCCAGATTTTCCGAGGAAGTTTGTTTCAGCAAAAATCCCGTCGCGCCCAACACGGCCACTTGATCAACGTAAGCGTCATCGCTGTGCGCGGAAAGAAAGAGCACCTTCGTGTCAGGAAAGTCTTTGCGAATTTGACGGGCGGCTTCCATCCCATTGAGCAGCGGCATCGCAATGTCCATCACCACCACCGCGGGGCGAAGTTTCCGGGTGAGTTGCACGGCCTGGCGGCCATTGGCCGCCTCGGCGACCACTTCAATGTCGCGTTCGTGTTTCAGTAACGACCGGAAACCCTCGCGAACGATCTGGTGATCTTCCGCGAGCAGGACGGTAATTCGTTTCATAGCGGTCAAAATTTGG
>Ga0134126_10002658_pt1 | contig 22446 bp, 28 predicted proteins | sample KB31752_FD_96881 | JGI IMG/M metagenome (GOLD analysis project Ga0134126, IMG submission 96881) | Terrestrial soil microbial communities with excess Nitrogen fertilizer from Kellogg Biological Station, Michigan, USA - KB3-175-2 | ecosystem: Environmental > Terrestrial > Soil > Unclassified ... | reverse complement strand
GGGGGATAAATGGAAGACCCTTTTAATGACTTTGCCCAAAATTAATACAGATAGTTTAAGTAATCTTAGAAGTTCATATCAGCAGGGTGGAATTTTGCTTTTTACACATGTTCGGAAGGCAAATTTAAAATATAAGTTTGGCCTCTACTACAATAGAGAGTTTTTTGGAAATTTTATTATCCCCCTTGCGGGTATTGAATGGCGGCCTAATGAACGTTTGAATATTTTTGGAGTATTACCCGGTAATATGAATGTAGACTATCAATTGTACAAAAAAATACATATTGGAGCTTCATACCAGTCTATAACATCGAGCTATAGGCTTCACGGAACCGAGGTAAAAGCTTTTGTTAGAAATGGAGATCGCTTCTGGGGACATAATCAATTAAGAGTTTATATAAACTATTACTTGTATAAAAATCTTGTAGTATTTGCTGAATTGGGATATACTTTTTTCAGATGCTTTGAAGCTTATGAAAGTCGAAGAGTTAGTATATACAACTCACTATTTGATAAAACTAAAGATGGTATGTTGTTCAATTTTGGAATCGCATTCAGGGTAAAAGTATAATAAAAAAATACAATGGATTTTAAAATTCTAACGGTTGATAAATCACCTTCCTCACAGGTGTTAAGTTTATTAAATAGTAATATTATTGGTACTCCGGGACGTGGAATGCTTTATCAGCATCTAGGAGTCCGCAATAAAATTAACCATATCGCAAATCCATTCTATGTCAACTTAGGAATAAATGATAAAGTAATTGGCACATCCTGTTTTTGTAGCCGAACAACACACAATGCGACAGTCCCACTTCCAGCCTTTTACATACGATATTTTTCTTTCAAGGAAACATATAGGAGAAAGCAAATCGTATCAAAAGAAAAAAAATCAAAAGATAGTTTAATTAGGAAAGAAATTCATAATATACTATCAGGTGTTGGGCTAGAAAGGAATTCTACTGAAAAATTCTATCATTATGCTTATGTTGACCCAAGAAATATAAGATCATTAGAGCTTTGCAACGAATTTGGATTTGAGCAGGTGCGAAAGTTTAGCACAATAATTTTTAACAGAATTAATCCCAAGCAAGATTCTCAAGTAGTTGAGCTTCCATATTCTGAAGTAGGAAAAGTTAAGATACTATTAAATAACTTTTATAAAGACTATACGATGTTCTCATTTGAGAACTTGTTTAAGAGCCGGAAATATTATGTTATTAAAGATGCGAGTAATAAAATTTTAGCTGGAGTTTCAGTAAATTCTGAACATTGGAGAATTCATTCAATGCCTGGGATAACAGGAAAAATAATATTAAATGTATTTTCCAAGCTTCCAATACTAAAGAAAATTTTTAATAAGGACTACCGCTTTCTTACTTTGGAAGGAATATATTTTTTGCCAGGACACGAAAAGTATCTTGAAGTATTATTTGAGAGTTTATTGGCAAAGTATAACCTTTACTCAGCAATGATGTGGGTTGATACTAATAGTAATTTATATAAATCAATAAAATCAATTGAATTAGGAATAGTAGACAAGCTGAATAAAGAAGTAAGCGCAGATGTAATTTGTAAGTTTGCTAATTTTAATAATGAGGAGAAAGCTTTATTTAATAATAATCCAGCTTATATCTCAGGAATAGATTTAACATAAATATATGAGCAATTTATTAGAAATCTCAAAGGTACAATTAACTACGCCTTTAGGTAATGCTAGACGAAAACTTCTGATTTTATTAAATATATTATATGTAGTATTAGTAATTGTCTTTTTAACTTCTGAAAAAATTGCTACTGGAAATTTTGTTCCCGACCCCATTCTATATTTTGTTTATATCCCTACATTCTTAATTAATCTCTTTTCTGTATTTTTTAATATCCAAGCATATAAAGCTGAAAAAAATTATGCTCTTGTTCCTATTCCGAAGAAAATAAAGAAAATAGATGGACTTATTGGTTGGGTTAGCTTCATTCCAATAATGATAATGAGCTTTTGCCATTTGACAGGACTAGGTAATCCTTGTAATGATGCCATACTCACTGATTATGCTTTGGCTAATTCCTTAATTATAGGAGCTGTTATAGTAATAGGAAGAAAGGGAGCTACAGTTTGGTTCTTAATAGTTTTAGCAGTTTTATTTTGGGATGTAACAAGATTGGGATGGGATTACGAGTTTCATTATTCTACTCCTTCTGAAGTAGTAAAATATAAGGAAGCATTAAAGAACAATGAATCTTGGGCTTTGCAGAGGAAAGCTGAATTGGAAAAGCATCATTTAAATCCGCCAAAAGTTACACGTTATTTTAATACCTGGATAGTATTTATAATAATAGCTTTTGCAGCAGCTTATTTCTTTTCAGGTATAACACTTGATATTTTGAAAGTAGTCCCTTCGGTAATTGATAATATAGAACAGGCTATAGAAGCAAATAGATTAAAGGATATTGAAATAGAACAAAAGCAAAGGGAAATTACTAAGTCTGCTATGCGAATAGCTAGGTACAATGAATTATTAGAAGATTTGAATAAGGAAATCGAAAGTCTTGATTATAAAGATAAAAGAAATCTAGCTGGAGTTATTAATAAAATTCGTAAAGCTTGGAATAAGGAAACGGATTGGGAAAGTTTTGAGACAAAATTTGATTCTGTTCATGGGGAGTTTTTTAAAACCCTTCAGAATAAATTCCCAAATCTTTCTCGTACTGAAATGAATCACCTCGCCTATATACGAATGAATTTATCAACCAGTGAAATTGCTTCTTTAATGGCTGTAACAAAAGAAAGTTTAAGATCATTAAGATATAGGCTAAAGAAGAAATTGAATCTAACAGAAGATATTGACCTTAGAGATTTTGCTTGTAATGTTGAAGTATTTGATTGAATCTTTCTAATAAGTAATATAATTTTTTATAGTCGTTCACGGTTTGTTCACGGTGTTCAGTAGGTTAGATTTTTAAAATTGAGAGATAGGATTAAGATTTGTCTCGGTAGACATAAAATTTATCAAGACAAAATCTAAACTTATACAATTATGAAAAAAGCTTTTTTTATAGGAGTAATCCTTATATTTTTTTCATCCAAGTTTTGCCATGCACAGTACATTCTAAGTCAATCATGGAAGGCAAAATACAATGGGGGGGACACGCTAAACGATCTTCCTATCGCCATTGATGATGTTGGAGGTTATATTTACGTTGGAGGAACTGCGACATCAACGCCATATCCAACAAATTTACCTCAGATACTAAAGTATGATCCCTCAACGGGCAAGAACATTTGGGCTAAAACCTATTATTACCCTTCCTATATTTCTTTCATTTCTTCGGGAATTTCATTAGACAGAAGTTCTAACGTTTATATTGTTGGAACGAAAACAGATTATTCCATTGGTAAAAGTAGCATTGCGATTCTAAAATATGATAAGCACGGTAATTTTATTTGGGAGCAAGATTATTTAAGTCCTTCCTATTTGGCAGAAACGGCATACGGAATTAAGGTAGATGTAACTGGAAGCATTTATGTAATGGGGACAGTTCTAGTAAATAGTAATAATGCTTTTGAGCAGATTCAAGATTTAATTTTGCTCAAATATAATGGTAGTGGGAAATTGCTTTGGAGTACTAATTATAATAATTCTTCTGGTGAAACTAGTTCCTTTTATCACATGAGCTTGGATACAAGAACGCACAGTGTATATGTAACAGGGACAAATACTTTAAGTAATTCACCTTCCCAAGCTGTTACGGCAAAATATGATAGTTTAGGGCATTTAAAATGGAGCACTATGTACCAAAGTCCTTTAAAGGAAATAAGTTTTCCAGGAGCAATGTGCCTTGACCCTAATGGAAATGTATATGTAGCATCCGTAAGCGATCAGAGCATGGCCACTTACAAAATAAACCCAGCAAATGGAAAAATTAGTTGGATTCAAAGATATACAGCGGGATCAAAAAGTTCGGGTACAGTACCAACTAGTATAATTTGTGATAATTACTATGTGTATGTTACAAGCTATAGTGATGCAGGTAATGAAAGCCTTGGCATACTTAATTATGATATGGCAACTATCAAATACGGTCAGGATGGTAGTTTCAAATGGGTAAACAGATTTGATAGCGGACTGAATGATTTTCCAAGTGACATAACATTTGATAACACGGGATATATTTATGTTTCAGGAATTGAGCAATCAACAAAACCTAATTATGCAGGAATTGGTGAAATGGTATTATTGCTACTTAATCCTCAAGGGAAACAAGTGTACAAATATAATTACGATGGTGGTAATGCTAATGGTTTAGAAGCTTCTGCCTCTATAGCTATAGACAATAAAGGAGCAGTTTACCAATCAGGTTCAATATATAAGAATTTATCTTCTTACGATGTAATAGTTTCTAAATATACAAAAGTGAATCCTTTCGGAAATGGCGGAGGAGGTGGAGGGGGTGGTGGCGACCCAGGTGGAATAAAAGGAGTTTTAAATTTAAGTTCTCAGGACGTTTTTAATTTTATTATTGACTCTCTTAACCGTACTCCTGATACTGACCCTATAGTTGCTCAACTACAACAGAAGAATAATTATGTCTCATTACAAACAAAAATTGAAAATAAGGAGGATTCAATTTTGAATGCTGGTGGAGATATTGATTCTACTAATGACCCGGAGAATTATTTTATTGTTGACGATGATTTGCAAGCTCTATTAAATTCCCAAAATGAGATTATTATAGGAAATACATTATATAAATTTCTAAATGACAGTACGGTAGTTACTATAACAAACCCAACTCAAGCGGTACTTACGCGAGTGAGGAATAATGACCCTACAGTATATCGTTTAGCAAATGTATCAGTTGTAAATACTACTAGTGGAATTTTTAACGCAACTATTGCAACTTGTACAGATTTTATTTTTTCTGATAATGGAGCAAATTCAGTATTATTTACAACGAATGGATATGGTAATTCAACTTCAGGAGTAAATTATTTGTGGGATTTTGGTGATGGAACAACCCAAAGTGTTGATGATCCAAATACTAATTTTCCTCATACATATGCTGCGCCAGGGAAATACGATGTATGTTTAACTATAACTGGTGGGACTTGTGATGGTACTCATGTTTGTCATACAGTAAATGTAGGAACTGGTGATTGTAACCCTGCATTTACTATAAGTAGTATAAGTGGGAATAATGTAACGGTTATTAATCAGTCCTATGGAAACTATACTTCAGTTAAATGGGATTTTGGAGATGGTGATACAAGCAATCTAATAAATCCTCCAACACACGTTTATCCTGATTCCGGTACGTATACTATTTCACTTCAATTATTAGGAGGTGGTTGTGATTCTATTGTCTACAGTACTACCATAATTCTTCATGGGGTAGCACCTGGAACTTGCAACTGTGATAGAAGAGACAGAGAGAAATTCCTTTATATAAATTATGTGAATGGAAGAAAGTTTAAGGCAAAAGGATGGTTCGCAAATTATGGAATAATTCAATATTATCGAGTAGGTGCTAAAATTAAGAACTATAAGAAAGTAGGTCGCCATTGGTCAAAAACTTCCGCACAAATTATAGAAGCCACTATATTTGGTTCTTTTAATGCAGATGAAAAGGAGCCTAATGGCGCAAACTATAAATGCGTTGCGGAAAATAATTTAGATAATCCAGACGATGATACTGAATTTAATAAGAAAAAGGCAAAGATTGTCGTTCAGATTGGTGAAAGGTTTGGTGTTAGCATAAATGCAATTCATTACATTTATGGCGTTAGATATAACGGCAATAATTATAAGCATGATTTTTATTTAAGTGATACTTCAAAAATTAAACCTTGTGGACAATAATTATGAAACAAACTCTGATATTGTTATTTGTTGCTTCTATTATTAATATAGAGTGCTTTTCGCAGACTACTAGTAATAACGATTCAAGTAAAACAAAGTTGGGGATAATAGCTTATTATACTCCAACTTCTCTTATGAACATTGATCCTTTAGGGATATGTCTGAATATTTCTAAAAAGAGGCATGTGTTTTATTTCGGTCTACGGTATTCTCAGAAAGGGGAACTTCCAAATCACCTTTATTATAATACAAATGATACAAGTACTTATAGAGTTTTATATAATAGTAATTTATTGCAGCATGTAGGCTTTTTAGGAGGCTATCAATACTATCCATTTAATCCTATTGGAAGATTTAATGTTTTCTTAGAATATTCATTATCTTTCTTTACTATCAGAGAAGCAAATGCTGAAAGCAAATATTTGTATACTGAGTACCTATGGCAAAATACTTTAGGTTACGGACTACAAATTAGACTTTGTAAGCAATTGTATTTATATCAGACAATAGGAGCAGGGGCTATGTTGTTTTTAAATCATAGTAATGCAGATTTTCTTTATTCGGCAAAATTTGGTTTAGGTTATAATTTTTAATTAAAAAAATCTTATGAAAACTTATTTTATAATATCACTGCAACTAATAACAGTAGTATCATTTGCTCAGAATAATGATATTGCTAAGTACTATACAAAGACTAATAAAAGCGGGAGCTTTGTTACTGTCTTTAATAATGAACCTGTTAAAGATAACGAAATGTATCAGGAAATAACTACCCCTACTGATGATGGAGGAACTACCACTCTAGTTATTCCAGTTAGCTCTGCTAGATTAGCTAATGTAAGCGATGTTGAATCGGGGGCAAAAGTATATCCTAATCCAGTTAGTAATTATTTTACTATTGAAACTAATTTATCAAGCAATACTTCAGGGAAAATTACTTTCCTTTTATATAATGCTGAAGGATTTTTAGTAAAGAGGATTGATAATATTAATTTTCTTGATGAAATAACAGTCTCAAAGGGAAATTTATCTATTGGCCTTTATTTATATTCTTTTACGTCAGATAGTAAACTAATTTCATCTGGAAAACTTAGCATTGAATAGTAGATTGTAGAAGTGAATAAGAAGGTCTGCTTTAAGCAGACCTTCTTTATTTTAATAATTAGACAGCATGGAAAATTTAGCAAAGAAATTAACAGAATTTTTAATAATAATAATAATAACTCAATTGAGTTGACAAAAGAAGAACTAGAGTTTTTAATGGTGCTTAACGGGCTATCAGTAAAAATTGATACTTTGGAATCAATGGGAGCTTCTGAGGATGAAATAGAAAAGGCTAAAAAATTATTAGAAAAGGAATTTCAAAAGACTGATTTAACACCACTTTGGGAAAATGTTAGTGCTATAAATTTGTCGTATAAGTCTTAGCAAATTATTCTTCATTAAGACCCCATTCTTTAAGCTCTTTTTTGGTTGGTTTCTTCAATCTGAATGCCAGAATATCTAATATAGTTGGCTTTCTTTTTTCCTTTATAGGAAATATTATTGCATTAAAGATTATCCGAAGGTTTACTATTAGATTTTTTTCCTTTGCCATAGCTATTCTTTTCGATTATTTAATTCCTTTAAAAAACTCTTCGAGTGTTATATTATGAACATCCAAAACTTTGAATAAAGATTTAATATTAAAATATGTACCTTTCTCTAAGCGCCAATATTGTACTCTTGGCAAGTCGTTATCCCAAGCAAAAGTCTCATAACTTGTGTAACCCTTATCCCTTCTTAGTTTTTTAAGCTTCTTACTAATTTGAACAATTCTTTTATCAATTTCTTTTTCTGATCTTTCCATAAAGGAAAAATCTAATATTTGTATCAAGATTATTACCTCATAACTTTTACATCATAATTGTTATTTATTATAATTAATAGAAAATAATGGGAAATTCCTATGTGTTTATTCCCAGGTATTTACAAAAATCGGTATTTTTAACAAATCGTCTCAATTTTTTTTATTTTAATCTAAAAAACCCTTATATTTAACCCCTATGGAAGCGCATTCACAGAAGTTAAGTAGTATTCAATTAGAGCTTGAAGCTTTAATTAACAATAGCAGGTCTCTTGATGAAAAAGATATAGCCTATTTTCAGGCTATTCGTAATTTGATTGATTTTAAACTTAACGAAGATGAAGTAAAAACTAATTTTGCAGAAATAAATGATGTGCTGACTTCAATGGCACAATTAAATTTTTCAAAAAGAGTAAAAGTAGAAAATACCAAAGACTTATTTTCCTATTTAGGTGCTTCAATAAACTTAGTAAATGAGGAATTAGAGGGTGAAATTTTACATAAAAATTTACATGCCGAAATTATTGAAAATGTATTAAGAACTAAGGCAGATCATATAATTACTCTTGATGGATTTAGTTTAATAACTTATATCGATGAAAAATTATGTGATTTACTAAATTATAATATAGATGATATTATAGGTAAAAATATTTCAACTATCCTTTCCTGCGAATCTGTAAGCTTAATTCTGGATTCTGGTTTGAATGTAAAAGAAAAAGAAGTTTTTCTCATAGGAAGGAAAAGTAAGGAAGAAATTTCAATGAAGTTAACAGTAAAGAAAATTAAGTTTACTAAAGGTACAGAATATAAAATTGGTGGTTTTTTATATTTGTTTAGTAAACTTAATTAACTCTACTATTAGAATTTTATGCCACATTACCTGACTGTGGTATCATTCCAATAACAGCCATATTGTAATTGTCTTTAATTTGAATAAAGCCTACTTTAGACTTTGCAGTAGCTCCCAGCTTTCTTTTTTCCAATGAAGCTGTTAACCCTAAATTTATTTTTTTATACTTCAAATCCAATGCTCTATTTAGAGTTTGAAACAATAGTTGCTTATAAACCTTGAAGTCCTTTAAATAACTATAATCCAACCCTAGCAAGGTAGGATAGTAACTATTGCCTTTATAAGCAAAACCGATAGCTACTAGTGTTTTAGAGTTTGAGCTTCTGCTTTTTGAATTTAAGTTTAAAAGCAGAATATCCCACTTTCCTGACTGTGCTATTTTTTTAAAAAGCTTTATGGGATAAGCAAAGGTATTTACCTCCTTATTTTTTTTCTGCACATTTAAATACAAGTTATACCAGTTATTTATTTCATCTTCGGTATGAGTATCTGCTACAGTTAACTCAAAGTCTGACTGAAGTTCTATTATCTCTTTTCTGATTTGATACTTTTTTTTATGTGGTAGCAGATTAATATACTCTTCAATAGGTAAAGCTTCAGAAATTTCTATTGAATGGGAATCAGGTAACTCGATTTTTATAAATCCCATATCCATTAGAAAATTCTTTATATCGCTATCGTTAGCATCAAAGTCTCGAAGTAGTAGCATTGAACATTTTTGGCGTTCCTGTTCTAACCAAATCTGGTCAATTAATAGTGATAAAGCTTCTTTCCAATTAGAATGCCATTTGTTTATGTATAAATGGTCGCCTTCAGTCAGAGGGCTTCCCATCATAAATGCTCTTGAAGTTAAATAATGAGGGTTTTCAAGTCGCATTATTTCTATTTTCTCAGAAACATTAGTGGAACTAAGCATATCATCTTTTACTAATAGAGATGTAAAAAAAGTAGCCGCTACAGGAATATCATTATTACCTTTTATAATATAATAATGGAATTGCCAGTTATCTTCACTCTTTTCATTACTAGTAAATGATTCTTCTAACAATTCCATGAAATCCCAATCAAAAGAACCTTTATCACCTAATAAATCATTCCACAACTTTTTAGGTATTGCTTTAATAGTTTTAAAGGAAGAAAGCGAAAATTTTGATTGTGAATTTTCACTAATATTCTCTTGTAATACTTTTTTATGACTATAATCTCGTTCCTCTGTTTTAGCTTTAAGAGAAAGAGATTTAAAAGATCTGTATATATCTTGCATAGTTCTACCTTCTTCTTTCAATGCTTTAGGAAGATGGAATGCAATACGTTCTGCTAAAGCTTCTATATCTTCAAATGAATGATGATTGGTAATAGTAATTCTCATACCAGTACAGGTTTCAGGGACAGCAGGAAATATTCCTAAATTAGTATAATAGCCTTCGTCTGATAATCTCTTTACCATATTATAACCTACTTTTGTAAGTCCTAGTCCTACAAAAAAGATTGGAGTATCTGATTCTGAAACTACCGGAAGTTCATAATATTTGAATATATCATTACAGAATTTGATTCTTTCCGATAGTGATTTTTGAAGAGAATAAATTTCATTTGATAAATGAATTTTTGCTGAAGCAATTGAAGCTCCTATTACCGCAGGCTGTTGTGGTCCGGAATAAGTTAATGCCCCTCCCCAGTTTTTTACTTTCCAATACATTTCTTCGTTTGGTAAAACAAAAACCCCTCCCGCTGAAGCAAAGCCTTTTGCAAGAGAAGTTGCCAATACTATTTGTGGATGATATTCTATCTTACTCTTAAAATAACCCGTTCCATTAACACCCGTCCAGCTCATTGCATGTGCATCGTCTACATAGATAAATAATTTTTTATTACTATTTAGTAAAACCAGAATTTCATCTAATGGAGCAAAGTCTCCATACATTGAATAAACACCATCAATGAAGTACCATATCTTGCTATATTTCTGACTTAATTCATTTATCTTATTTTGTAAATCGTCTAAACGATTGTGCCTTAAAATAGAAACGGGAATACCTCTCATTTGAAGTTTAGAAGCTGTTTCCTGCATGGAAACGTGGGCTTGCTGGTCAAATATTACAGCATCATTATCTTCAATAATTATAGGTATTACAGATTGATGGCCTAAAGTTGAACAAGTTGATAATACGACAGGACGACCAAACATACTTTTCAATAGTTCTTCTAATTCTTCATAAAGAGTAAAGGAAACATAAGTCCTGGAACAGGAAAATTGGGAACCATAACGTCTTAAAGCATCTATTCCGGCTTCAATCAAACGAGGGTCTAATTCTAATCCTAAATAGCTACATGAACCGAAATGGAGGTGCTTTTTTCCTTTTAGTTGAATAGTTCTCCCTGATAGTTTTTGATCTTCAGTATAGAGGTGAACTATACCTCTATTTCTGGCAATTGTGGAAATCTCGTTGACTGTAGCAATAAGATTTGTTTTTGTTGAGTTTTTTGTCATAATTTTAGCTTTTAAAGTGAAAGGGTATTTTTTGAATTTTTATTCTGCCTGCTGACCTTTGCTATTTAATTCAAACAGATAAAATGATGCGATGAATTAATTGCATTTTAAGATGAAACAGAATCATTTTAAGAATGAATACGTAGAAATGTGGTTGGAGAATGGAATAATTCATGTTGTTCATTCCCCATACGTTACAATTAATCTGGAAATAGCTAAGCTAAATGTGGCGGCTAGGCTTGAAATTGCAGAAGGTAAAACCTATCCTTTATTTGCTGATGTCACTAAAGCTAAAACAATGACTAAAGAGGCTAGACAATATCTGTCAGCAGGGGATGGTATAAGAGGGATAAGTGCAGGAGCTTTTCTTATTAAAACTCAAATTGAAGCTTTTCTTGTCAATTCCTGGCTTAGAATTTATCCTATGTCACTTCCTACTAAAATGTTCTCTGAAAAAGAGGCAGCATTAGCTTGGTTGGAGACATTTAAAAGGATTAATTAAGAAAATCTTGGCTTTGGAATAGCTAAAAAGTGTCTTTCCCCCCAAAGCCCTTTATTTAAATGCTGGGCTTATTTTTCAAGGATAATTTAACGATCATTTAACGCTAATTTTTAAAAAATCCTCTTATAGTTTAGGCTAATACAGTACTCAATTAATTGAAAAATAATATGTTCATCGATACAATTAGTTGCTTTATGCTACGTTAATATTCAAATTTCTGTTTCCAGAAGTTGATATTTTTAAAGCATTTTTATGATTGGGGGTTTGAAGCAAAGACTTATTACTCTGGAATCAGATCTAAATAAAATAGACCAGGAGCCAATTAATGTCCTTACCAAAGCCAAGAAATCTCTTATTCTTATAAAAGAATGCTGCAAAGAGCTTTCTTTTATAAACCTCAAGAATGAATTTAAAGACAAGAAGGAAGAAATCGAATTCTTTAAAGAGCTTAAGCTACCTTTTTACAGTAAGCTTTATTATTTCACGGATATAATTAATCTTGAATCCCAACGACCTAATGGTAGCGATAAGGTTAAAAGGAAATTTTTAAAGGAGTATCTTTATAAAATCAGTGAACACTTTAATCTACACAGGTCATTATACCAATATTATAGGATGGAGTTAACGGACTGGGATGATAAATATTTTACACAGATAAAGAAATTTGAAAATAAATACGATGCTCAGGGAAATATAATCCAATGCGAAGATGATTATTCCTCAACCCATGATCTACTATTTGCAAAGATTATGGCAAATGATAAGTTTGAAACCTATTTAAGAAAGGAACTTATCATCTTATCCAATAATAGAAATCCTGAATTATTTTCTACACCTGATATAGAAACAATATCTAACGTCCATAAGAAGTTAACCTGGACAGCTTCCAAATCAGCCCTTACAGAGCTTATATATGCAGTTTACTGTTCAAGGAGTGTTAATAACGGTACGGCAGATATAAAGGATATAGCAGAGTTTGTAGAGACAATGTTCAACGTGGACTTAGGAGACTTCTACCGCACTTATGTAGAGCTTAGGATGAGAAGCAATCAGACTAAGTATCTTGATTCATTAAAAGATGCTCTCTTACTTAAAATGAATGAAGATGATGAAAAAGAGAATAGAGACCCATTAGCAAAGAAGAAATAGAAAATATTAAGGAAAACTATTAGCTTTTAGTTTTCCTTAATATTTTTGGCTTAGCTGAGTTAAGTCAAACCATGATACATATAGGGCGGAAAATTAAAGAGCAGGTTTATAAATTAAATATACCTATTACGGAGTTTGCTTCAAGCATTCATAAAAGCCGTACTGTTGTTTATAATATTTTTGAGCGAAAGACAATTGATACTGGATTACTCTATAATATATCACAAGTGCTGGATTACAATTTTTTTAAACTATATATAGAATCTGATTTAATAACAAATGATGATACTCCTTCAAAAGAAAGTGCGAAGCTATCTAAGAAAAAAAGTTTAAAAAGAACAGGTAATAACAAGCCTGAGAGGAAAAGAACAATAAAGTAAAGTCTTAATAAATAATTTCTATGGTTAAGTAAATACAGCCCTTATTTTATAGAGACATATTAATGAAACCCCAAGATGTACCCATCCTGGGGTTTTTGCTTTTGCTACTACTTCTTACCAATAACCCCTCATTTTTCTTAAAATAATCCACTTTCCCTCATCTTGGGTATAATTTGCCCAATTCATCCAATAGTAAAATTTTTTCTTCTATAACATCAGGCACTTAACAGTATTCTAAAAATTTCTTTGCCGAACTCGGTATCACCCTGCGGATTCAGGCGCTCATTTTTTTCCTCCTTTGCATAGAACGCAAGACGAAAAGAGCCATGAAAAATTCCATTCTGATTTCGGAAGTAAGTCCAGAGCAATTCAAGGACATGCTCAAAGAAGCCCTCCGTGAAATCCTTCAGGAAAACGGCAGCCTCACACAACAGGAAGAAGATGGGCTGCTCACCAGCGAGGAACTGATGAAGATGTTCGGCATCACGAAGATCACTCTGTACCTGTGGCGAAAGAAAAAGCTCATGCCCTACCACCGGATAGCTCGAAAGATTTACTACAAGAAGTCAGAAGTTTCAGAAGCTCTAAAGCTCTTGCCTAACTATAAAGGAAGGAGAAAATCATGACACACAAAGAAGATTATGAGATGCTTGTCAAGATGATTGACGACACTCAGAAACAAATCGAAAAGAACACCAAGGACAGGCTGCACCTCATCGAAGAGCTGGAGCTATTGCAGCATGACCTTATGGAACTAAGGACAGGAAAAAGCAAAGTAAAGATCAATAGTAAACTAAACCGGAAAGGAGCACCAAATGAGCAGGCATGAGAAACACGCAGAGCAGGTTAAGAAAGTCAATCAGCTCAGGGAAAAGTTAAGGAACGATCCTGATAACCATAAGCTCAGAACGCTTACAGAGCAGGAAGAGCAGAAGCTCTATGCAGAAGAGCTGAACAAAAAAGACTGGGAGATTGAAGAATTCTTCCGTGAAAATGGCATCAATACTAGCGAAGACGATGAAGACTAAACCTTGCAACTATGGAAACCAACGGAGTAAAACTGATAGACATAAAGCCCTACAAGCTGAAAGAAATTGCAGAGATATATGGCTTGCATCGGGATACTATGAGAAAGTGGCTCAAACTGATCGAAACGAAAGTCGGCGAACGGAAAGGACATTACTATGACATCGGACAAGTCAAGACAATTTTCGATTGCTTTAAGCTGCCTTCCTATGTGCAAGTCAGGGATGAAACGCAGTTTTTCGAGTAAATGAAATCGCAGGTAGTTGCCGAAAGATGCAGATAGTTGACGGCAATCGCAGAAGGTCGCCGACAATCGCCGAAGCTGGTCTGTGAATTTTTGCATGTTTACATCATGAACGCAAGCACAGCACAAAGCCAAAGCAATTTTTCAATATTCCTTTTAGGGGCAATATTGAACATACTGGCAGGACTGGATTATACAAGCCTCATAGATTACACCGCCAAAGCTATCGTAGGCGGCATTGTCTGGCTGGTTTTCAAAGTTGCTGCCGATTTTGTGAAAGAGAGATTCATAGCGAAGGAAAAGAAGGGAGAAGAAGAATGATTAAGGGTAAGCACATCCTGATAGGGGCAGGCATAGCAGCGTTGATTTCAGGAGGAGCTTACCTCTTTAAACTCAGCAGGCTCTCCAGAGAGCTACAGGTAGCAATAAAAGCAAACCTGTACAAACTCTCCCTTAGCGGTGCGGTGATACGGATAAACGTAACCCTGAAAAATCCGACATCGGGAAAAATGACCGTAAAACATCCCTTTGTCAAAATACTGTACAAAGGAACAACGCTGGCAAGCTCGGATATAAAGGACACAGACTATGAACTGTTAAAGTATTCGCAGAAGGAATTAGAGCCGATAGACATTAACCTGAGCTTTCTTACGCTGGCAACCAGCGCACCGGCATTGCTGAAAGATTACCGTGCAGAAGGGACATTGCCAATAACGATAGTAACAGTAACGACCATAGACAACAGGATACCTTATACAAAAACAGAGACAATAACATTGGGCAATAAACAGGGAGGATAGCGGGGAACAGCCATTAGATAAAGGGGAACAGAGAGCAAGAGCAGTAAGGAAGAAGTAAAGAGAAGGAGCGTATGGAAGCAGCAGCAGGAAGAAGGGTAAGAAGCGGGAAGGAATATGATGCTCTCTTTCCCCTGCCTAATGGTAAAGACGATACGATTAAGAAAAGCGCTGATGTGAACGATACGGTAAACTTTATTAAAAAGATCGTACCGCTTACACAGGAGGACACCAGAAAAATTGCCGAGCTGAAAAAAGGAAGAACGCTTGAGGAGACATGCAGGAACTACTGGCAGTTTGTTTACAGGCACATTCCTTACAAAAGAGACAAAGATGGAGTAGAGCAGGTAAGACGGCCTGCCCGAACATGGTGGGACAGAAACCATGCAGACGAAGAAGGAAAAGTAGGCGTTGACTGCGACTGTTACACCGTGTTCTTAAGCTCCATGCTTACTAATGCAGGGATTCCCCATAAGTACAGGATTACCAAGTATCCCAAACGTCCTCCTGAAGTACCGACATGGCAGCATATCTACATAGTAGTTCCCAGAGACGGGAAGCTGAACAGGATGCTGAGAAACAGGAACGACTATATAGTAATGGACTGCGTGAAGAATGCCTATGACGATGAACAACCTTACTTGGAAGCAAAAGACTACGATATGAGACTGGACTATTTAAACGGGATTGACGGAGAAGAGGAGTATCAAGTCCCCACACAAACGGATGCACGAGACCTTGCAGCCATCTATGATGAAGAAGAGCTGGGCAAGCTTGGGCAATGGCTGAAGAAAGCAGTAAAGAACGTAGGCAATGAAGCGGGGAAAGCTTTCCGTGCCTTCAATAGATTTGCTGACCCTGCTACTATTTTATTAAGGAATGGCGTGCTGCTTTCCGTGAAAGAGAATTTATTTAATGTAGCAAAAAGAATAAGATATGCTTACCTGAGCGATGAGCAAGCGCTCAAGATGGGTATGAACCTGGAAGCCCTTAATGCGCTTAGAAAAGTTAAAGACAAGATCGAAACTATTTACTGGCAGGCAGGAGGTAAAAAAGAAAACTTTAAGAAAGCTGTTCTCAACGGCAAAGGGAACAGAGACAGGAAAGTACAACTGGCAGGGCTTTTCGGGACAGATGACGAATACGCCGATCAGGACGAATACAACATCATACATTCCAGCACCAATGGATTGGAAGGCTTAGGCGTATTGCCAGCCGCAGCCATTGCCGCAGCTTCCACAGCAATGGCTACCATCTCTAAAGTCCTGAGCCAGGTCAAAGGCATATTTAAGTCAGGAAGCTCAGATGATAAATCCATGTCTTCCGACACGCCTGAGGCTGACAGTTCAGGGGACAGTTCTGCCGATACTACAGATACTTCTGATACTACTACCACTGATACCAATGCTGCTACGACTACTTCTGCTACTGCTCGAACAGCAGTACCAGCTCAATCTCGAAAACGAGTTACATCTGCTGCTCCAGTTTCTCAAAATCAGAGCGACACAAGCTCCCAGGACGATTCGGGCGATGCTCAGGATGCAGGCAATTCAGACAGTCAGAAGAAGCAGGATACTACAACGGCAAAGGGGCCAATGGCATGGGCGAAAGCGAACCCGCTTCCGGCAACGCTGATTGCAGCAGGGGCATTAACGGGAGGCTACCTGCTGATAAAAAACATGCATCATGGAACTAGTAATGTGAACCCTTACCAGTATCAGCCGAGGCCAGCGCCATTGAACGGAACAAAAGAAAGGAGAACGAGGAAGAAAAAGAAGAAAGCGGTTAAAAAACCAACAGCAAAAATAAAGGCAATCAGAATTAAATAAACATGGCAAAGAGAGGACGAAAGAAAAAGAGCGAGCTGGGCGGGATAAGTGCAGCGCTCTCTCCGACCAAAGTAAGCGGAGAAATAAAAGCAAAGCAACTGGGGATGGGGCTGGTGGCGTTAGCGGCAGGAAATATTGTAGGCTCCATTGTGTTTGGCAAGCATTCCCTGATTCCTTCGGTAATAGTAGGCGGTATGGGAGTAGCCAAGAAGAACCTTTACCTCACTATGGCAGGAGCAGGCATGTTCCTTGCCAACGGGTATCAGGGAACAACCCCTGCGGCAACTACTACTAATGGGGTGGAGGACGATGAAATGAGCGGATTTGATTTCAAGACATTTTCCGAACAGGCAAAGGAACGGGCAAAAAACTACTTCTCAACGTTTGCAGAAAAGCTCTACCTGCCCAAGCCGAAGACAGCAGAGGCAGTGAACGGGCTGAACGGCGAGGGAGACAAGGTCAACTACTTTGTCAACCCCTACAACCCCAATAAACAGATTGACCTGAGCGAGCTTGATAATCTTTCCACCCAGATCGCAGACCGGAACAAACCTGTGAACGGGACAATGGGAGAAGCAGAAGCCGAGGAGAGGAATTTCTAAAAAGTAAAGTAAAAATTTAAAACACAAAACTATGATAGAAGGGTTAGGAATGATCGCCAACAGCGAGTACGACAATACAGCGGACTTGCTTGGGCTGGGAGAAATCGACAACGAGCTGATGGGCTACCTCAATGCGCTCGATCCGGTAACAAGGTTTAAGACAATAAAGAACCTTAGTAAGAAGCCTACCGCTTCCAGAGGGTCAAGGGCGGAAATGGAGAAGTTCTTCAATGAGCTTCCGACACACATCAAGCAGGGGCTGCTTCATGGAAAGCTACGACTTGCGGATTCGCTGATTTATACCATCAAGCCCATTTCTGCCAGTAAAACAATCAAGATGTTTGAAACGCAGGACGTAAAGCAGGTGGGATTGAGGAACATCAGTAATGGCAGACTGCCGAAGAATACGGCATTACTCGTATCAGGAATAGTATTATTGCAGGGTGTTTCAAAATCTCAGAATGTAGATGATGTCATGTCTACTTCCTGGGACGTGATAGACGGTGTAGGAGCGCTGAGTACAGGAGAGTTTACCCTGAAAGCAAACAAGAAGCAAATACTTGATTCTACCTCCAACTATGTGTTCCGCACTACAGGCTTCAATCAGGTAACCAAAGGCTATTATAAGCTGGCGAACCCCCGATTGATACAGGACGATGTGGACATCGAATGGGAGATAGACTTAGGCTCTATCACAGGGCTTGACCCCAATGCCTTCCTGTTTGGAGGTTTGCATGGAACAGCGACTATTCCATAGTCGGGAATTACTACTGCTGGGGCGTATTTGCCTCAGCCTTTATTTAAGAGTAAAGGACAAACAAGCAAAGACAGAAGGGCATGGATAATTACAGAAAATTTGTCAAACGCAGGTACAGCTTTCAGGTAACAACACCCAGCACCTTGTACCCTCAGAAGTTTGAGCTGGATAAGAATGTGAAGCTGGTAAAGGAACTGCTGATGAGTTCCAGCAATCCAAGCTTACTATTTTACAGAGGCTCACAACGTCTTGAGATCAACGGGGAAGAAATCTATCCAGAAGACTTTGAATCAAGGTTGCTGATGAGCGGGATAAGCGTCCCACCAGACCAGAAGTTTGCGAGCTTAGGAGAAGCGGTAGTAGCAGGGAATGGGGAAATTAAACTGCAATACAAAGACGTGGATAATCCCTCTGCTCCTTTCCAGCCTTATGAAGTGAGCCTGTACTTAACCTGTGAGCTGGAATAATGGAAGGGCTTAGAAAGAAAAAGAAGTACGTAGTAGCCATTGTGGAAGTCAGACAGCCAGAGCGGTACAAGCAGTTTGAAATCAAGCTGCCTAGCAATGTAGCGAAAGTAACGGGAGTTATTATTACTTCATCAAAGATAGACTAAAGAAGTATGGCACGATTAGGAACAGTAACCTTGCAGACGATGGACAGCTCAGACCTGTTCCTGAAAGAGGAAGTATTTCTGGACGGAGTTACTGATCCTTTTGAAGTCCAGTTCGGCATTCAGGAGCCAGGCTTTGAAGCGGGGAAAGCATGGGAAACAGGAAGCGTTCCCAGCAGGATTCCGGTATTAGTAGAAGGAGACGCTTCGGTCATTACCGGATGGTTTTCTGGAGACGTACAGAACTTTAACGGTGCGTTCCGCATACAGGTGTACATCGAGTTTGAAGAGCCGGATGAACTCTTTGAGATTAAGGAAAAGGAGGAAGAGCAATGACCGAGCAGTTCATACTCGCCTATGTTCCCGAACGGATAGGACAACTGGGGTACAGGAAATACTACTACCGCTACAGGGATATAACGGTTCAGGCAAATGCTACTATTAGTATTTCCGCTTACAATGAGCTGTGGTTTATTGTAGACGACCCACCGGGACTAATGGTAGAATCCGAGTACGGTATTTATGATTCTACAGGGCAGTTTATTTCAGACAGTTCCCATCAGCATAAGGGACAGATAACGATCACCAATCCTGACGGGGAAGAAAAGAAGATAAAGTTTATTCAGGTAATCATTGTGAATTAAAAACAGACAGTAACATGGCAATCATAGCAAAAGAAAAATTTACCGATGACCGGATGAGGAAGCTCTACGACTACCTGAAGGCGAACGTGGACTTCGGAGAGCCGGTGGACTATGAAATAATAGTAGACGGGTTCAGGGCGGTACGGAGAACCGATGACGTGAACCGTTTTAACCTCTATGAGAACTTTGTCAATCCTTCCACCAAAGGAATAGAGGTGCTGTTCTATGTAGGAAACAGCAATAACAACGAGAAGCACATCTTCACCTTTGGAGAGGACGAACCAAAGGAAACAGGGTTGAGCGGGATAGAGGTAGACCAGCGCATTCAGGAAGGAATAGAACGGGAGAAAAAGAGCTGGCAATTTGATGAGCTGAAAAAAAGGAATAAAGACCTTGAGCAGGAAGTGGCAGAACTGGAAGCAGAAGTAGCAACTCTGAATGCAGAGCTGAAAATAACTGAGGGTAAGAAAAAGGAATCTTCCATGAACGGGTTTCTCGGAGAAATGGGATCAGCCTTTGTAGAAAGCTTGATCCGAAGAAATCCTGCCCTGCTCTCAAAAATTCCAGGGGGAGATGCCCTTGCAGGTATGATTGAAGAAGACAATAAGCGAATGGAAGAAAACCCTCAGCAGGAAGAAGCAGAACCGGAGGTAACCTTCAGGGCAAAGCCTGAAGACAACAGGGAAGCGCAGGAGGCATTGGAATTTGTCAACTACCTGAAAGGAAGATTTACCAAAGAGCAGTTCAATACGCTTAACGTGCTTATCGACCTGCTGGCAGAAGCTCCTGAAAAAATGGATGAGTTTATTGTACAACTAAAACAGAAAGAAGATGGGAATGTACCGGTTTGAAGTGAGCGTCCCAGGGGACAGTGAACAGGAAGCGGCAGAGAAGCTCAGATGCGCTATAGTCTTTATAAAGAAATTTAAAACCCATGAGCTGAAAAAATTTGCAGAGGTGGCGGAGAAAGAACCAGCGAAAATTGCTTTTGCAAAAAAGGCGCTGGGGCTTTAAAAATGGACAGCCAGTAACAGGGCTACAACAAAACCATGAGAAATGTGGATAGCTGGCTGAACACTGGCTGCATTGCAAATATAAGTTAAAAAGGGGAAAGGAAGGATTAAGCTTTTGTAAAATGAAAAGCAGGAGAACTAAAACCAGAAAAGGAACGGAAAGAAATTATCAGAAGAGCGTTGATAATTTCAAGTCCATTGTCCTCTATTCTGTTTTGGGAATCGGGACTGCTACAGGAATTATACTATTAGGAAGACGCATCATTAACAAGAGCAAGCAGAATAAGGCTCAGAAATCCAACCTAATCAAAGGCAACCCTTCCACTTATTCTACCCAGCTCTATATGGCAATGGGAAATGAACATTGGTATGCTACGGCAGATAAAGTTTCCATATTCAATATCCTTAATTCCATTCCTTCCCAGTCGATGTATGCAAAGGTTCAGGACAGCTATAAGAACGACTATAAGACGAACCTGAACGCTGACCTTGAGCAAAGACTAAATAGTGATGAGTACAATGAAGCGGTGCGGATGATAAGCTTAAAACCAAAAGCATAAAGCAATGGCAGCAAAGAAAAAAATCAACGGGGCAAAGATAGCGATGGTAGCATTGGGCATAGGGGCTATCGGAGGTATTGCATATCTGGCAATCAGTCATGCAAAAGGAAGCGCATCCGTTACGGAAGACGGCACAAGCAATACTGATGTAAAGAATCCCATAAAGAGAGCGATTCTCAAACGGAAGGCGGCAAAAGCAATAGCAGCAAAAACAAACGCATCAACTACTGATAGCACGGTAACCAATACAGCTCCTGCAAGCTTTGTTCCCAAAGACCTTGCTAAAACGCTGTCTGAAGCTTCATCTGATGGTAATTTACCCGGAGTACTGGCTGCGCTGAAACAGATGAGGAATACATCGGATTACTGGCTGGTGGATAATGAGTATAAGAAGCTGAAGTATTTCGGGAACAGGACAATTGTTACCGACCTGTTATACTATTCCTTCCGAACTGATGAGAAAGCCAAGACAGCGATTCGCAATGAGCTGACAAGAATTGGGCTGAAGCAAGACCCAGTAACGCAGAAATGGAGCTTAGAGGGATTCAGTACCAGCAATGATCTAATAACCATGAAAGACAGCTACGTGCTGGACAGCAGGGGAAATACCATTCTGGTAAAGAAGAATACGATACTGGGAGAAGAGCTGAGCATAGCCAATGGCATGACAAGGTTCAGAAGCGTGGACGGGGCAGTAAATACCGTACCGACAAGAGATGTGAGGTTTGTGTAACTATTTAAAGGAAGGGAAAGAACGTGGCACAGTTTAACCAATACTCAGGCAGGCTCATCAATCTGGAGAAAGGATTCGTGAACAATCCTAATGATAGCGGAGGAGCTACCAAATACGGAATCACCTTAGCGACATGGCAGGAATACGGCTACGATAAAAACGGGGACGGAAAAATAGACGTGGAAGATTTAAAGCTTATCACTCCTGACGATGCCAGAAAAATTGCCAAGAACAACTACTGGGACTATTTCAAAGCTGATGACATCAAAAATCAATCAGTAGCAGAATTTATTGTGGACTGGGGATATAACTCTGGAAAGGTAACAGTAACCAGAAGGATACAGAGACTGTTAAAATTACCAGTAGACGGGTTTTTCGGGAAAGACACGCTGAAAACCGTTAATGGAGTCAATCAGAAGAATCTCTTTGAAGCTTTGAAGGAAGACCGGAAGGAACTGATTGAAGCCATCGTTAGGGCAAAGCCAAGCCAGATGGAATTTTACAACGGCTGGATGAACAGGGTGAACAGCTTTTTTTTTCACGAAGCCGAAG
>Ga0134126_10002655_pt1 | contig 22467 bp, 22 predicted proteins | sample KB31752_FD_96881 | JGI IMG/M metagenome (GOLD analysis project Ga0134126, IMG submission 96881) | Terrestrial soil microbial communities with excess Nitrogen fertilizer from Kellogg Biological Station, Michigan, USA - KB3-175-2 | ecosystem: Environmental > Terrestrial > Soil > Unclassified ... | reverse complement strand
CCGATCTCGGGCAAATTGACCACCACCGCGAACAGGTGCATCTATCCCACTTCCACGGCGACAGGCCCGCCGAGTCGCTCCCAGATCCGGGGGACGTTACCCGCTGGGGTGGATTCCAGTACGGCGGCGCGGGCGGGCGCGGGCCGGGTTTCGTTCGGGAGGCCGAGAAACGCGAAAGGCCCCGAATCTCAGGGCCTTGCTCAGTACCGCTACGGGGATTCGAACCCCGGTTTCCGCCATGAGAGGGCGGCGTCCTAGTCCCCTAGACGATAGCGGCGCGCTTCGGGCGGGAATCGACGCTAGCAGAGGCGCCAACCGGAAGCCATCCGGCGGCCGGACCCGCTCTCGCCGTCCCTACATGAACTCTACCGGCGGGGCTAAGGCCGCACTAACGGCCCGCCGCGCATTGGGTGCGATATCTTCGCTTGCCCCCACGCGGATGTGGCGGAATTGGTAGACGCGCACGGTTCAGGTCCGTGTCCGGGTAACCGGGTGGAGGTTCGAGTCCTCTCATCCGCATCGAGCGCGAGCACTGCAGATCAAAGCGGCGCTCAGCCAGGACCCTCGAAGGTGTCGAGCTCGGGGAGCTCGACACCGGCTGCGTCGGGGAGGCCGACCTCGATCTTGTCCCCGCGCACGCGGGCTTGCAGCCGTGGCTGGGCGAATACCGCCGGCCCCTCCTCCACCGCCCCGGTTCGGAGGTCGAACCGCGAGCCGTGCCAGGGGCAGATGACCGTGTCGCCCCGGCGGGAGCCCTCGGCGAGCGGTGCGCCCAGATGTGTGCAGGTGCCGGCCAGCGCGCAGACCTCGCCGCTCTGGCTGCGCGCGAGCAGCACACGAACTCCGTCGACGTTCACCTCGCGCAGCTCCTGCCCGGCGAGGTCGGCCTCGTTCAGCACCGGCACGAACTCCTCCGGCGCCGTCTGACCCATGGTGCGGTTGACCCGGATCCCCAGGCCGAAGCTGAGCTTTCCGCCCAGGTGGGCGGCGGTGGAGCTGATCGCGTAGCCGGTGACGCTCAACGTGCGGCCGATCCCCCGCCGGCCGGTGGCGCGGTACGCCAGCGACGCTGAGCTCAGGGACAGGCCGACGACGTTCAGCAGCGCGTGGACCATCGCCACCTGTCGGCTCTGACCGGTCAGGTCGCGTAGGTCGTTGAGTCCGGTGGCCGCCGCGGGCACGGCAGCGAGCGTCCCGACCGCGAGCACGCGGTCGGCCGCGCCGGCCATCGCCTCGTCGCCGGTCAGCGCCGCGGCCCCGTCGAGCACCAGCGCCGCCGTCCACGAGCCGACCGGGACGTCGGTCAGCGCCGGATGGAGAGGGGCGCCCAGCCACACCCCATCGAGCGCGTCGTGCACCGCGGGCGAGCCGACCGCCCGCCGGATCAGGGGCTGAAGACGTTCGGCGAGCGGCCCAGCCCACCGCTGCGAGAGTGCGAAGCGGTCGAGGAATGTGAGTGGCATGTGGTTCCCCCTTTGTCGTGTGCGGGCCCTCGGGCGGTGTTGACTGCTCGGAGACCTACCCGCCCCTGCGACGACAAAGCTCAGCGAGGTGCTGGCACATGATCATGTGCTCCAGCTGCGCCGCCTCCGACAGGAGCCACCAGAGGTCCTCGCGATTGTCTCGGCCCGCGGCGGGAGCTCGACCTGGTAGGCCCGAACGCCTCGATCCCGAGCGCTTCGCCGACCACCCCTATGTCGTAAGCGCTCGCCGCGGGACGCGGCGCCGGCTTCGCGGCCAGCTCGGCCGCTCGCACCGACTCGTAGGTCATGCCGGGCGGGTTCCCCGGCGCCGGGGCGGGGAAACGGGCTACGGCGCCGAGACCGAGCCCGCGAACGCGTAGTCGTCGAGGTCGAAGCGCGCGCTGCGCCATGCGGCCTCGAGCGTCAGGCTCGGGCGGAACGGCACGTCGCCGTGCTTGTCGAAGTAGTAGCTGTTCGAGTTCGCGCACGAGCCCGTGAAGAACACCTGGTTGCCTCGGCGCGCCAGGACCGATTCGAAGTAGCGCTGGTTCGCCTCGGGCCTGACCTCGACGCGCCCCGCACCTTCCTCGCGCGCCCGCCCCAGGCAGCGCACGATGTGGCGCATCTGCGTCTCGATCAGCCCGAAGTAGGACTGCCCGTTGAAGCCGTAAGGCCCGAGGATCGAGAACCAGTTCGGGAAGCCGGGAAGGCTGACGCCCTCGTAGGCCTGCTGGCGGTTCTCATCCCACCACTCGGCAAGGTCGATCCGCCCTGAGCCGGTGACCGGGAACGGCGGCATGTTGCCCTTGTCGAAGACCTTGAAGCCGGTCGCCAGCACGAGCACCTCGACCGGGTGCTCGACGCCGTCCGCCGTGCGCACGCCCGTCGGGGTGATCGCCTCGATTGCGGTCGTCTCCAGGCTCACGTTCGTGCGGTTGAACGTGCGGATGTACTCGTTGGAGAAGCTCGGGCGCTTGCAGCCGAGCCGGTAGCTGGGGGTCAGCTGCTCGCGAACCTCCGGGTCCCTGACCTTCTCGAGCAGTTTCTTCGCGTCGGCTTCACCACGCTTGGGCAGGAACGGGAACTTGCCGGCGAAGTGCGCGACGAGCACGAACGTCAGCTCGACGAAGGCCTGGCTGATCCAGCGCGCGGCGAGCATCGCGCCGGGCACCCAGCGCAGGATCCGGCGCGCCCGCTTGCTCAGGGGCGCGTCGAGCTTCGGCAGGCACCAGATGGGCGTGCGCTGGAAGACGGTGAGCTGCTCGACTTCCGGAGCGATCGCGGGGATCACCTGGATCGCCGACGCCCCCGTGCCGATCACCGCCACCCGCTTGCCGGCGAGATCCACGGAATGGTCCCAGCGGGCGGTGTGAAGCGCCTCGCCCGCGAACGTCTCCACGCCCGGGATGTCGGGCAGCTTGGGCTGGCTGAACACACCCGTGGCGGCGACCACGAATCGCGCGCGGATCCGCTCACCGCGCTCCGTGTCGATCTCCCACACGTCGTGCTCCTCGTCGAAGCTCGCCGCGGTGACCTTCGTGTTGAGCTGGATGCGGTCGCGCACGCCGTACTTGTCGGCGCAGTGCTCGGCATAGGCCTTCAGCTCGCGGCCGGGCGCGTACACGCGCGACCAGTCGCTGCGCTTCTCGAAGGAGAACTGGTAGCTGAAGGACGGGATGTCCACCGCCACGCCCGGGTAGGTGTTCCAGTGCCAGGTGCCGCCCACGCCGTCGGCCTCGTCCAGGACGAGGAAATCCCTGAAGCCGGCGCGGTCGAGCTTGATCGCCGCGCCGATCCCGGAGAAGCCGGCGCCGATCACGACGATCTCGTGGTCCACTGCGGTCTGCATCGCCCCCATCGTTCCGCCCTTACCCTACCCCGGCGGCGGCTCACGGCCTGAGCTCCTCGCCGAGGTCCGGGTTCGGTCTCGTGACGGCGTCGGCGTGCAGATCGTGGACGGCGATCTCCACGGTGCGGGGGTCCAGCGCCTGCTCCGGGCCGGCCAGCGGCGAGAGCTCGAAGTCACGGACGGCACGCACCGACAGAACCGCGAGCGTCAGCACGACACTGAGCGCGGCGCCGACGTAGAGCGTGGTCGATGTGCCGATGGCGATCGCGAGGGGTCCGACCACCGCGAGCCCGAGCGGCTGCAGCACGTAGGTCCCGAGGTGATCCCAGGAGCTCACGCGGGAGAGCTCGTTCGGCGGTATCTCCCGCTGAAGCGCCGTGAACCAGAGCACGTTGAAGACGGTGTAGGAGATCCCCGTGACGAGGCCGAAGGCGACGATCAGCCCGAGCAGTTCGTGACGGGCGAGCAGGACCAGCAGCACCGGCTCGCCCGCGAGCGGGAGCAGGAAGGCCGCCCGCAGCGGGAAGCGCGGGTGCCAGCGGAGCCCCACGGCGCCGCCGAGCGCCGCGCCGATGCCCATCGCGGTGGCGATCGCCGCCCATGCGCCGGCCCCGCCGAGGTGGGCTTTCGCCACCTCCGGCCCCAAGACGTCGAACGGTGCTGAGACGACCATCAGGATCAACGGCAGCGCCGCGACGCTGGCCCACAGCCAGGTGCGCCCGGTGAATGCCTGCCAGCCTTCGCGCAGTTCGGCCACGGCGCTGCGACGCGGCGGGCGGGTCAAGTCGACGAGGCGCATCAGCTGCAGCGAAACGGCGCTGATCACGAACGCCGCGCCGTCGAAGGCGAGCCCCCAACCCGCGCTCGAGGCGACGACCAGCACCCCGCCGAGGGCGGGGCCGACGATCCAGGAGAGGTTTTCGGCAACTCCCATCAGGCTGTTCGCCTCCTGCAGGTCCTCGGCGCCGACCAGCTCGGGCACGATCCCTGTCGAGGCCGGGCCGAAGAAGGCGCGCGCGGCGCCGTAGACCGCCTGAAGGGCGGCCAGCTCCCAGATCTGCGCCACCCCGCTCAGCAGCAGCACCGCGCATGCGGCCTGGGCGCCGGCGCGGACCAGATCCGAAGCCAGCATCACGATCTTGCGCGGCAGCCTGTCGGCGAGCACGCCGCCCGCCAGGACGAACAGCACCAGCGGCAGCGACCGGGCCGCCAGCACGAGGCCGAGATCGCGCACCGAGCCGGTCAGCTCCAGAACCGCGAAGGACAGCGCGATCGGCGCCACCCCGTCGCCGACCGAGGAGACGCCCTGGCCGATCACCAGGAGCCGAAACGAGGGGTTCCGCCAGGCGCCGGTGCTCATGCGGACAGGCTACGGGTGAGATTGGCCGTAGCGAGCGAGGCGAAGGGGTGCGCCGCGGCCCGACACGGCCACGGCGCACCTGGCCGCGGTCAGTCCCCTGAGTCGTACTTGAAGGAGATCCCGAGCCGCACGCGGTAGTTCTTGATCTTCCCGCCCTCGATCGAGACGTCCTGCCTGACGACCTCGGCGATGCGTAGGTCGCGGACGGTCTGCGCGGCCGTCTCGACGGCATTGCGGGCAGCCGCCTCCCACGACTCCTCGCTGACTCCGATCACCTCGGTCACGCGGTAGACACCGTCAGACATGGCTTCTCCCTTCCTCGCCGTGCTGGAAACCCGACTCTCGCACGCCTGCCGGCCCCACGTCAAACGCGCGAAGGGCGACGGTACGAGCCCGCGAAACGACGCCGGCCCTGGCCGCTCAGCGGGGTCGTGTCGCCCGCTCGACCGCCTGGCCCCGCGAGGTCAGGTGCCAGGCGTTCGCTGCGCCCTTCTCCTGGCCGTCCCCCGTGTTCTCGACGAGCTCCAGGCGCGCCAGGCGCCCCAGCAGCTTCGAGATCTGGCCCTGGTCGGCGATGCCCGAGCGCTCGGCGATCTCGCGGTTGCTCGCACCCGGCGAGTCGGCGATCACCATCAGCACCCTCACCGTCCGGTAGGTGAGGCGCATTTTCAGCCCCTCGAGCGGGTCGCCGTTGCGTCGCGCCCGGCGCCGGGCGCCGCGCGAACGCGCAAGCTCGGGAGCCGGCCGGCTCAGCTCGCGCTCTGCCGCCTCGGCACCGAGGTAGGGCAGCACGATCATGCTCATGAGCTGACCCAGAAGCCCGGTCAGCGGCTCCTCGCCGCCATCCAGCACGCGCGCGTGCAGCACGGCGAACACGGCGCCGACCACACCTTCGGCCGTGACCTCCGGCGGATCGTGCGCCCCGGGCTCCTCGCGGCCGCGGTCGACGACGCGTGCGAGCTCGCTGAGCGCTTCGCCGCGCCGCTCGAGCACGCGCTCGCCGGCGGCGAGCGCCTCGACCACGACCAGCCGTGTCAGCGCCGGTTCCTCGTCCATCCGCGCGAGCAGGCTCGCCAACGCCGAATGCACGCCGTCGTCCCAGGAGTCCTCGGCCTCGTAGGCCTCGCGCAGGAGCCGGCCACCCTGCTCCAGCGCCTGGTCGAACGCCGCCAGGAAGCAGTCCTCGCGGTCGGCGAACACGTCGTAGAAGGTCTTGCGCGACACACGCGCGCGGCCGATCACCTGCGCGACGGTCATGCCGGCGAACCCGACCTCGTCGACCGCGTCGACCGCCGCCGAGAGCATCCGGCCCCGCTGGATCTCGGTCACCTGCCCGCGGGGCATGCCACCCGGCCCAGGGCGCAGGCCGCTTGTCGGTCGAGGTCTGTATGTCAAAGCCATCGTCCCGCCTGTCGTCGCTCGGAAATCGCGTGGAGCTTCCTACGGTTTGACCGGGGCGTCGAGGGCCGTTTCTGACTCGCCCGCAACAGGCCCCGCTCGCGTGGCATCGCTAGCCCCATACCCTTCGCGCCCGCGGAATACACATCGGCAGTCGAATTGCCAGCCCTCGCCGGCGCGCGAAGGCTCATGCAGCCGCCCCAGCCGAAGCCGCAGTCACCCGCGTTCCGGCTGCAGTCGCCAGTCGCAAACCGGGCCGCGCGGCGACGTCGCCCCGCCGGCTCACGGGCGGGCCGGCGAAGCGCTGAGGCCCGTGACGGCCAGGCCGGAGGGGCACCGGCAGCCTGCGCACCGGGCAACTGCGTCTCCCGCGGGGGCGTGGAGCGCCGGGCCTGTCGTAGTAGCGCTCCGAACCCCCTTCGCCCCACCCAGGAGCCCGACCGCAGATGTGCCCTCCCCCCGCCACCGAGCAGGTGCTCCGGCGGTACACCGACGAGGAAGCTCGCGAGGTCATCGTCCGCGCGGGCGAGGACGGCGCCCGGCTCGTGATCGATCGCGATCTGCGCGCCCGGGGTGGCGAGCGACTGCTCGGACGGCTCGATCCCGATGAGCCGACCGCGAACGCCGCGCTCCTCTGCGATCAGTACCTGCGCACACCACCGGAGCGACGGCGCTGCCGCGCGCCGGACCGTGCCGACGAGCTCGCCCCGTCACCCGAGCGCCCGCCGCGCCCAGAGCCCGACTGGACCGTGCGAGCGGCCGGGTTCGAGCATGCGCTGCGAGCGGTGCCCGGCGGCATGTCGATCCCGGAGCTGCGCTGGACACGCGCGACGGGCTCGGAGACGGCCGTGGCGGTCAGCCTGCGATCCGCGATCGCGCTGCTCGAAAGCTACGAGCCCTTCTGCAGCCACAGCAGGAGCGCACTCTCGCGCCACGCCGATGACCTCGAAGTGTCGACGACGACGCTCAGCACCGAGCTCACACGCGTGCTGTGCTCGCCGATCGTCCTGAACCGCGGGCTGCGCGAGGCGGTGCTCGCGAGGGTCAAGTGCGGCGAGACGACGATGAGCGAGATCGCGATCCGCTGCGGACGCCTCAAGCGCGGCGCGCGCGGCAACCGCTCGGGCGAGACGAGCTGGCTCGCCCGGCGCATCGGGCTCCTGCCCGAGGGCGGGCGGCGCGTCCCGACTCCGTGGGTTCACACGGACGTGCTCGCGCTGATCGCACGCGACGGGCTCGGCATCGCACCGCGCGAGGTGGAGCTCGGTTGAGCGGGCGGCGCCCGATCCTGATCGTCGAGTCCGACCGCAGGCTCGGCGAGGCGCTCGCCTCGCAGCTCGCGGCCGACGGCTTCCGGGTCGAGCTGGCCCGCTCCGCCCGCCATGCACGGATCCTCGCGGGCGAATCGTCTCCCGGCCTGGCGCTGCTCGGCCACATCGACAGTCCCCGCGGTGCTGTCGCGCTGATCGAGGAGATCCGCGGCGCACCCGGGCAGGGCTCCTGCTGGGACCCCGGCATGGCTGCGATGGTGATCGGGGGCGCCCGCGGCGAGCTCGACGTCCTGCGCGCCTTCGAGTCGGGCGCCGATGACTTCATGCCGACACCGCTCGGCTACCTCGAGCTGCGCGCGCGGATGCTCGCGGTGCTGCGGCGCTGTGCCCCGCCACCCGATGACGAACGGACCCTGCAGGTCGGACCGCTCACCGTCGATCTGCTCGCACGAGCCGCCTCGCTGCGCGGCCGCGACCTGCCGCTGCGGCGCATGGAGTACGAGCTGCTCGCGCGCATGGCGCGCGAACCCGAGCGCGCGTTCCCGCGCGAGGAGCTGCTGCGCGACATCTGGAGGTACCGCTCCACGGGCTCGACTCGCACGGTCGACACCCATGCCAGCCGCCTGCGCATGCAGCTGCGCGCGGTGGACCCCGCCCCGTGGGTGGTCGCGGTGTGGGGCATCGGCTACCGCCTGAAGTGAGCCGCCGCCCCAAGGGGCCGCGCAGCCGCTGAGACCTCGCTCCCCATGCACGCGCCTCAACGCGCGCGCCGAGGGGAGCGCCTAGCCGCCGCGCGTGAGCGACGGCAACCGAAAACGCCCTGCCCCACAGGGCGATCACCGGCTGCCTTCGGGCGGCCTCGACAAGGAGAGACACGATGACGACCCCCATCGGGAGCCGTTCGCCCGCGCCTGCCGGCGAACTGCTCCCCCACGCCCTCCACGGGCTGATCGCGGCGCTTGCGCCGCTGCTGATCGCGCTGGCACTCGGCGCGATCGCAGCCGCGCTGCTGCGCAGGCGGCACCTGCACTGGAGCTGGGCGCCGTTCGCACTGGCGCTTTCGCTCGCCCTCGCGCCGATGCTCGGCGCCACCGGCCCGTTCGTGCTCGTCGCGAGCGTGGCCGCCGCGGTCCGTGGCCGGCGCCGCCATCGCGAGGATCTCGAAGCCGGGGCCGATCTCGGCCGCACCGCGCGCTCGCGACTGACCCCCCTGGGCACGGCCAGGCGGGCGGCGGGGCACCTCGCCGACCGGCGCGCAGCGGCACGCCCGCGTCCCGCACGGGACACGCTCGTCCTCGGGCGTGACGCGACGGGCCGGGCTGTGTGCATGCCGTTCGGTCGCGAGCTCGCCGGCCACGCGCTGGTGGTCGGCGCCACGGGCTCGGGAAAGACGGTCACCCAGACGCTGATCGCCGAAGCCGCCATCGCGGACGGCCGCGCTGTGATCGCGGTCGATCCCAAGGGCGACGACGGGATGCGCAGCCGGCTAGCGGCCGCCGCGGCCCGCGCCGGGCGGCGCTTCGTCGAGTGGACCCCGGATGGGCCGTGCTCGTACAACCCGTATGCCCGCGGCGGCGAGACGGAGATCGCCGATCGGCTGCTCGCCGGCGAGCACTTCACCGAGCCGCACTACCTCCGCCAGGCGCAGCGCTACCTCGGTCATGCGATCAGGGCGCTGCGGACGTGCCGGCGCGAGGTGTCGCTGGCCGCCGTGGTCGAGCTGCTCGACCCGCAGGCGCTCGAGTCGCTGCTGCGCGAGCTCTCGGAGGAGGAGGCCGCCCGGGGCCACGCCTACCTCGACTCGCTCACGCCGCGCCAGCTCCGCGACCTCGCGGGCATCCGCGACCGCCTTGCGATCCTCGCGGAGTCCGAGGTCGGGCGCTGGCTCGGCGCCGGCGGCGAGCGTTTCGACCTGCTCGCGGCCTGCCGCGAGCAGTCGGTGGTCGTGTTCCGGCTGGAAGCGGACAGCCGCCCTCTGATCGCCCAGATGCTCGGCGCGGCGATCGTGCAGGACCTCCAGAGCACCGTCGCCGCGCTGCAGCGCTCGCCGGCCCCCACGCTTGTGGTGATCGACGAGTTCTCGGCGCTCGGTGCGCGCCACGTCACGGCGCTGTTCGGCCGCGCGCGCTCCGCGGGGGTCTCGCTCCTGCTCGGCACGCAGGAGCTCGCCGACCTGCGACTGCCCGGCTCCGAGCGCGTGCTCGAGCAGGTGATGGGCAACCTCTCGCTGCTGATCGCCCACCGGCAGGTCGTGCCGGCGTCCGCCGAGCTGATCGGCCGGCTCGCCGGCGAGCGGGGCTGCTGGCGGGTGAGCTGGAGCTCGGGCGGGCGCACGACCCGGACCCGCTCGAGCGAGCCGCTGCTCGGCGGCGATCTGCTCGCCGAACTGCCGCCCGGTCGCGCCGTGCTCGTGGGCTTCGGCGCGGCCCGTGCGGTCTCGGTCCTCGATGTCCACGTTCCGGGAGGCGGAGGCCGATGAGCGCGAGCAGCTCGAACGCCTCCCGCCGCCGCGAGCTCCTGGCCTGGGCCGGCACCATCGGCGCGGTCACCGCCGAGGCGCTCGGCGAGCGCGAGCAGGGCGCCGCCTCGGCACGCGCACGGCTGGCCGCGGCGGAGCGGAAGGGGTTGATGTCCGTCTGGCGGCTCGTGCGTGACCCGCCCGCGCTCTACACGGTGACCCGCGCCGGGCTCCGCGCCGGCGGCGTGCCGGACCTCGAGCCGGCGCGCGTCAGCGCCGCGGGAGCGGCTCATGCGGCCGCCTGCTGCGCCGCGGCCGTCCGGCTCGAGTCCGCGTATCCGGGATACGCCGTGCTCGGGGAGCCGGCGATCCGGGCGGCGTGCCGGGGTGCCGAGCGTCCATTCGCCTGCCCGCACCTCCGAACCGGAAGCGGGGAGCGCACCCACCGGCCCGACCTGGTGCTCGTGCCGAAGCGCGGTGGTCTGCCGATCGCGGTCGAGGTCGAGCTGACGGTCAAGGCGCCCGAGCGGCTGCAGGCGATCTGCCGGGCGTGGGCCCGCGAACGCACGGTCGCCGGCGTGCTCTACATCGCGCCGCCAGAAGTGCAGCGGGCGCTCGCGCGCGCGATGACGCGCGCAGGGGCGAGCGAGAAGTTGCTCGTCCTCGATCTCTGAGGCGCGGCGCAGGCCCTACGCTTGGGGCATGCAGTGGCTGGTCGACGGCATGAACGTGATCGGCACCCGGCCCGATGCCTGGTGGAGAGATCGCCACCGCGCGATGGTCGGGCTCGTCGACCTGCTGGAGCGTTGGTCGGCCGCGACGGGCGAGGACGTCACCGTCGTGTTCGAGCAGCCGCCGCGACCGCCGATCCGCTCGTCGGTGATCCTCGTCACCCACGCGCCGAAGCCGCGCCGGGACTCGGCCGACGACGAGATCATCCGGCTGCTCGCCGAGGTGACGGAGCCGGGCGCAGTCCGGGTCGTCACCTCCGACCAGTGGCTCGGCGATCGCGCTCGTGCCACCGGCGCGACCGTCGAGGCCGCGGCCGCCTTCCGCTCGCAGCTCGAGGAGCACCGGTGATCCCGGAGACGCGCTACACGCGGAGCGGCGAGATCAGCATCGCGTATCAGGTCGCCGGCGACGGACCGCTGGACCTGCTGTTCCTGCCCGGCTGGATCTCCCAGATCGAGCAGCTCTGGGAGGCGCCGGGCAACCGGCGGTTCCTCGAAAAGCTGCTGAGCTTCGGTCGCCTGATCATGTTCGACAGCCGGGGCACGGGCCTCTCCGACCACGGGCTGGAGGCGTACTCGCTCGATCAGGACGTCGCGGACGCGCTGGCCGTGCTCGACGCCGCGGGATCGGAACGGTGCGCCGTGATGACATACGCGGGCGGCGGGCTGGTCGGAGCGCGGCTGGCCGCCGAGCAGCCACAGCGGATCGGGGCGCTGATCATGTACGCCTCGTTCGCGCGCACGACCTGGGCGCCCGACTACGACTGGGCGATGACGCCGGAGGAACGCGTCGGTCTCACGGCGGAGGAATTCCGCCACTGGGGCGAGCCCGACGGCGAGCTGATGGCGCGGCTCGCGCCCTCGATGGCCGGCGATCCGGCGCTGATGGCCTGGCTTGCGCGAACGCAGCGTCTCACCGCGAGCCCGAGCGAGGCACGCACGATCCTGGGCGTGATCTCGGACGCGGACGTGCGCGACTCGCTCGGGCGGATCCGGGTGCCGACCCTCGTCATGCACCGCCCCGAAGAGCTCGTCTGGGACGTGCGCCACTCGCAGTACCTCGCCGAGCACATCCCGGGGGCCCGCTACGTCGAGCTGGAAGGCGCCGATTCGCTGCCCTTCATCGGCGACAGCGACGCGATCGTCGAGGAGGTCAGGGAGTTCCTGACCGGCGGCCGCCAGGGAGGCGACGTCGCCCGCGACCTCCTGACGGTCATGTTCACGGACATCGTCGCCGCGACCGCGCGCGCGGCCACGCTCGGCGATGGACACTGGCGCGACCTGCTCTCCCACCACGACGAGGCCGTGCGTGCCCAGCTGCGCCGATTCGGCGGGCGGGAGGTCAAGACAGTCGGCGACGGCTTCCTGGCCACCTTTGACGGGGCTCCCTCGCAGGCGCTGCGCTGCGCGCTGGCGGTGGCCGCGGCGACGAGCGATCTCGGGTTGCAGGTGCGCGTCGGCATGCACACCGGCGAGTGCGAGCTGATCGGGGACGACGTCGGCGGCATGGCCGTTCACATCGCGTCCCGTGTGGCCGCCCTCGCAGGCCCCGGCGAGGTGCTCGTGTCGGGCACCGTCTACGGAACCGTCGTCGGCGGTCCGTTCGACTTCGCCGAACGTGGCTTCCACGAGCTGAAGGGGGTACCGGGCCCGTGGCCGCTCTTCTCACTGGCCATGCGGCGGGCCGGCGCGGCGCCACCCGAGTCGGCCGAGGCCGCCGCGCCCGCCTGAGCGCAGCCAGGCGATGGGTGCGGCGCTGGAGGCGATCCTGCCGGCCGGAGTGGTGGCCGTCGAGCGCGCGAGCCTTGACGACGACGACGTCCGCGCCGCGATCCCGCCGCTTTACCCCGGCGAGGAGGACCTGATCGCCGGAGCGAGCGAAGGCCGGCGCCGCGAGTTCGCCGAGGCGCGCGCCTGCGCGCGGGAGGCCCTCGAACAGCTGGGCATCATCGCCGGCCCGATCCTCGCGACGCCCGACGGAGCCCCCGTCTGGCCTGCCGGCGTTGTCGGGAGCATCACGCACAAGGGGGGCTACCGCGCCGCCATCGTCGCTCGCCGCGCCGATCTCGCAGGGGTCGGAATCGACGCCGAGGCGGACGAGCCCCTGCGGGACGGGCTGCTCGGGACGATCGCCTCGTCGGCGGAGATCGCTCGGGTGGAACGGCTGCTCGCAGCCCAGCCCGGCCTCGCGTGGGACCGGTTGCTCTTCAGCGCGAAGGAGGCGGCCGTGAAGGCGGCGAGGCCGGCGGGCGCAGGTGCGGCGGGAGTGCGGGCGGTGGAGATCTCGCTCGATCCCGACGCGCGCGCGTTCACTGCGGTCGTGGGGGGCGGCGCGTCGGCGCCTGTCGCCGGCGCCTGGGCACAGGCGGAGGGGCTTCTCGTGACGATGGCGAGCATCCGCTAGCTCGTCAAAGGTCACTTTTTCGATCGGGGCGCCGGGATTTGAACCCGGGACCTCTCGGACCCAAACCGAGTGCGACTACCAGACTGCGCCACGCCCCGCGGTTCAACAATTCTACTTCCAGCTCTGCTGGGTCAAGTCGATCCAGGCCTGCACACGCGCTCGCAGATACGTATCGCAAACGGAAACGCTCAGAACGCCGTAACGCGATCGCCAGACGCGACCGGTCAGCTGGTTGCTGTTCGACTTCCTCAGAAGACGAACCGAGTCGCACGGCGCCTCGAGGAGCGCGCTCCAGAATCTGATCAGGTCATCTGGACGCTGGTCTGCGTGGTACTGGAGCGAGAAGAAGGGCTGGCGATCGCTGAGGCGCCGAAACCAACGAGTCGCGTGGAGCACGACCAGCGGATCTGAGTTGGCCAGAGCGACGCGATTTCTGTCGCGCTTGTAACCCTCCCCGATGTACAAGCAGATGAAGTCCCGGAACGTCGGATCCCGAGCCAGCGACGAGTAGCTCTCGACTCCCTCCCGGTAGGCCGCCTCGCGCAGCAGCCGGTACTTCCGCTTCATCGCGCGCGTCCCCTTCCGCTGCGCCTCGGAAGCGAACCCCCCACCCGGCCCCGACCCCGGGATCGGCATGTCTCGCACCCAGTGGTAGATCGTCGAGCGCGACAGCGCGAGCCGCTCGGCGATCTCGTCGATCGTCAGCCGGCGCTCGGCGCGCAGCATGCGGGCCTTTTCACGTAGATAGGACGGATGCGACATGTCGAACATATGTTCGCATGAGAAGCGGACGCCTCGAGGCGGGCTCGTCCAGTGCTCCGGCTGCGCCCCCGGCCGCCGCTGCTAGCCTCCGCCACCGCGATGACCGACGTCCAGCCGCTCAGAGCGCTCCACTACGACCCCTCGGCCGTCGGGGAGCTCGCGGATGTCGTGGCCCCGCCCTATGACGTGATCGACGACTCCCAGCGGGCCGCGCTCCTGGCGCGCTCGCCGTTCAACGTCGTCGCAGTGGATCTTCCGAAGGCCGGCGACGGCGAGGACCCGTACAGGACGGCCGCCGAGCTGTTCGAGGCATGGCAGCTACAGGGCGTGCTCGCCCGCGACCCCGAGCCCGCGATCTGGGCGCACACGCAGGAGTACACGGGGCCCGACGCTGTCACGCGCACCCGCAGCGGCTTCTTCTGCCGGGTGCGCATCGAGGGCTACGGCCCGGGCCGCGTGCGCCCGCACGAGCGGACGCACCCGGGGCCGAAGGAGGACCGTCTGCGCCTCACGCGCGCAACGCGCGCGAACGTCTCCCCCATCTTCTCTCTCTTCTCGGATCCGCAGAACGCCGCCTGGACCGCGCTCGCGCCGGCCACAGCCGATGTCCCCTCGGCCGACATCACCGACGGCGACGGCACCCGCCACCGGCTCTGGCGGGTCACCGACCAGCAGGCGATCGCAGCCGTCCAGGCGGCCACGGCCGACGCCGAGCTGCTGATCGCCGACGGGCACCACCGCTACGAGACGATGGCCGCCTACGCCGACGAGGTCGGCGGCGACGGCGAGCACCGCTACATCCTCATGTGCCTGGTCGCGCTCGAGGATCCCGGGCTGACCGTGTTCCCGACGCACCGGCTCGTCAACGGCCTCGATGCCGCCCGCCGCGAGGCGCTCGACGCGGCTCTCCAGCGCGACTTCGAGATCGAGGACGTCGCGCTGGAGGACCTCGCCCCCGTGCCGATGGGAGAGCAGCCGACGCCGCTGCAGATGGGCTACATCGACTCCACCTCGCAGCGGCCGGTGCGGCTCACGCTCAAGGACCAGGCGATCGCCGACACCGCCCTCGCGGACCACTCTGCGCCCTACCGTCACCTCGACACCGGCGTTCTCGAGGCGCTGATCCTCAAGGGCGCGCTCGGCATGAGCGACGAGGACATCTCCCACTTCAACGGCATGTTCTACGCGCGCGACACCGACGAGGCGGTCGCGATGGTCCGCTCCGGCTCCTACGACGCGGCGTTCGTGATGCGCCCGACGCCGGTCCGCCAGGTGCGCGAACTGGCCGCCGAGGGCGAGAACATGCCGCCCAAGTCCACGTTCTTCTACCCCAAGCTGCTCACCGGGCTGCTGTTCAACCCGCTCGCGTGAAAAAGGTCGGGCGCCCACACCTATCTGCGTCCGGAGCTAATATCGAGACGACCGAGGGAAGCACCGACAGGAGGCATCGCACATGGGTCAGCCGCAAGGGCTAACACGGATGAAGGCCACGGCACGACGCGACGGAGCAAGGCTTCGTCACACGGTGCAGGTGCGGGACCATCAGCTCATCGTCGATGAGCTGGCCGACTCGGGCGGCGACGACGCCGGGCCGGACCCGCTCGAGCTGCTGGCCGTCAGCCTCGCCTCGTGCACCGCGATCACGGTCGAGATGTACGCAGCGCGCAAGGGCTGGGACATCGGCCGCGTCGAGGTCGACGCCGAGTACAGCCCGGCCGAGCGCGGCTGCCCGACCAAGTTCCAGCTCGTTCTGCGGCTCCCCGACGACCTCCCTGAGGAACAGGTCGAAAAGCTCCGCGTGATCGCCGCCAAGTGCCCGGTGCACCGCGCCCTGGAGGGCGAGGTCATGTTCCAGGAGCGCATTGAGCGCGTTCACCTGGCCGCCTGAGTCCTCAGCCTCGCCGAGCGGACTGACCACCCGCCCGCCTGCGGGCGGGCCCGTCGCCGCCGCCGTCCTCGTCCCCATCTACCACTCGGGCGGCGCCAGCCACCTCGTGCTGACCAGGCGCCGCGCGGACCTGCGCCGCCACGCCGGCGAGATCTCCTTCCCCGGCGGCCGGCGCGACCCCACCGATCCCGACCTCCAGACGACCGCGCTGCGCGAGGCCGAGGAGGAGATCGGCCTGCCGCGGGCGAGCGTCGAGCTGGTCGGGCCCCTGCCCCCGACCTCGACCTTCGCGACCGGGTACGAGATCCACCCGTTCGTCGGCTCGATCCCCTCAGGCGTCGCATGGGAGCTCTCACCGCGCGAGGTCGACGCCGTGATCGAGCTGCCGCTCGAGCAGGTGCGCGCCGGTCGCACCGTCACGCGCATCGACCGTCGCGGCATCAGCTTCCTGACCGACGCCTACGTCGTCGAGGACCACCTGATCTGGGGCGCCACCGCACGCATCATCGAGCACCTGCTGGGCCGTCTGGAGGACAACGACGACGCACTGCGCCTGCTGGCACCCCGAACCGCCGAGGACGCCACCGAAGCGGCCGACTGAGCGTCAGCCGCCCGCTGTCGTCCCGCTCGTGAGGCTCGCCCAGATGTCGCCGCTGAACGGTCCCGGCGCGGCCGGGATCGCGCGCGGCCACAGACCACCCAGCGCAACCATCAGCGCACCCAGAAGCGACAGCCACGCGCCCTCGCGCAGCGACAGCGTGAGCAGTTCGCTCGCGGGCGCCGGGGGCGCGATCATCCGGTAGAGCACGAAGCCGCTGGCGAGCATGCCGAGCACCACGACCGCGCCACCCGCTCCCTCGGGGATGCGCGAGCGGGCGCGGGCCAGAGGCACGAGCGCGTCGAGCAGCGAGAGCCCCGCGAGCACGAGCAGCACCACGCTGAGCGCGCTCAGAGCCTGCTCCGCCGTGAGCGCCCCGACCTTCTCGCCGGCGAGCGCCGCGAGCGTGCCGTGCAGGCCGCCCGCACCACCCGTGAGCGCACCGCTGCCGACGTGTGCGGCGAGGCTGGTGCCGACCTTCCCGAGCCCCGACTGCGTGACGCTGACGGCGTACCACGGCAGGAACAGCGAGCCGGCGAGGAGCGCCGCCCCGAGCGAGGACACGAGCAGGCCATATCGGGAGCGCTCACCTGTCATCCCGCTTACCATCGGCGCGGCGGGCACCGCGCATGAGGATCGGCCGCGCTGCTGCCCGGACGTACTAGCGCGCGGCTGCCGCGAGCAGATCCTCGACCGCTGCGTGCGCCTCGGCGAGCCAGCTCTCGCCGTCCGCTTCATCCGCATCCGAAGCTCCGAGGATCGCGGCGGGGATGCGGTTGCGCTCGGTCAGCCGCGCGGCGATCTCCGCACCGGCGGCGGCCGCCTCCGCGGGCACGCGCGCGCCCGCCGGCTCGTAGACCACGCCGCGCACGGTGGTGTCGATCGCCTGCGTGAGGAACAGCTCGAGCCTCGTCGTGTAGAGCGCCGCGAGCTCCTCGGGATCGCCGCTGGCCGTTCCGAGAAGCCAGCAGGCGATCGCGACACCGTCGAGCGAGCCGCGCAGCGTCGCGAGCCGGTCCGGCGTCCCCACCCAGCACTCTGCCCCCAGCGCCTCGATCGCGCTCCGGCCGCCCTCAGCGCGGGTCGTGATCCGCACCGCGTGGCCGCCGGCCAGCAGCTCGCCGGCGAGCCGCCGCCCGCGACAGCCCCCGCCGACGAGCAAGATCCGCGCCACGGCGGCGCATGCTATCCGCCGGCCCTCGCGCCGCTCAGGCGGCCAGCGGGTGGAGGCGGTCGAGAACCTCCTGGCGGTCGGTGCCGTGCGAGCGCAGCACCTGGTTGAAGTCGTTGCCGTAGACGTCCATCACCGCGACCAGCACGTCGATCGTGGTGAAGCACTGCGCCTGACGGCGCCCGGCACCGACGGCGGCCGCGTCGCCGACTCGAGCGACGATGTCCTCGCTGTCGGAGTGCCCGGCCTCATCCTCGTGCGAGCCCGTGCCTTCGAGCGGCGCCTCGCTGACGCCGAGCGCCTGCAGCGCTGCGCCGGCCTCGCCGTGAAGGCGGAGGATGCGCAGCCAGCGCTCGGCCTCCTCTTCGCGCGAGCGCGCGAAGGGAATCGCCGTCGAGGCCATGCCCAGGACAAGGGCGGCATCTAGGTCGGGGGTAGGTTGCTCTCTCACAGCGCCACCTCCTGGGTGCGTGCTAGGGCGCGCGCGCGGAGCGGCGCGACGTTGTCTTGCAAGACGGATACCCGGGGACGCTCGCCCGACACGTCGAGCTCGAGCAGGGCGCTGCCGTGCTCGGCGGCGATCGCGCGGGCGCGTGCCACGGTCGTGGCGATCTCGGCCTCCCCCAGCCCGGCCGCCACGAGGAAGCGACGTGCGCGCTTGCCGTCGGCGTCGCGGGCGTCGAGCACCAGTTGCTCCTCCAGCACCCGCGGCGCGGCGTGCTCGCCCGCGAGGTTCAGCAGGCAGGCAGCCATGTCGTCGGGGCGCCGGTCGGTCTCGGCTGACACCCGGTCCAGCAGCTCGGCGGCTGCCGGCTCGGAGTCGCTCGCGCCGGCGCGCACCGAGCCCACCGCGGTCGCCAGCCGGCGCTGGCCGTAGAGCCGGCCCGCGGTCCGGGCCTCGATCACGCCGTCGGTGTAGAAGCACGCGGTCGCGGCGCCGGGGATCGAGACGACGGTCTGCCGGCTGCCGGTGGCGCGCCCCGTGCCGATCGGAGGCGCGGAGCCGGCGATGATCATGGCGTCGGGGTCGAGGCCGGTGATGATCGGGTGCGGGTGGCCCGCGGAGGCATAGGTGAGAACTCGCGCGCGCGGATCGTAGCTCGCGAGTACGACGGTGGCGAAGGAGCCACCGAGCTGGCGCTCGAGCGCCGGTGCGGCGGCCCGCAGCGCCTCGCGCGGGGACAGCCCCGCCTCCATGTAGGCGCGCAGCGTGTACCGGAGAAGGGTTGTGTGCGGGAGCGCCTCGCGGCCATGACCGGAGACGTCGCCGACGATCACCGCGAGCAGCCCTTCGGGGAGCGCGAACACGTCGTAGAAGTCGCCACCCGCGCCGGGGCCCGAGGCCGGCCGGTAGGCCGCCGAGGTGCCCACGGGGCCGAGCCGCTCGGGCAGCTCCGGGAGCAGCGCCGCCTGCAGCAGGCCGACGTCCTCGAGCAGCGAGCGACGCTGGCGGTCCAGGCGCGCGGCGCGACGTGCGGCCAGCCGCGAGGTCACCGCGAACGCGGCGGCGGCGAACGCCAGCACGCCGATCAGCAGCCACAGCGCGGTGGGGATCACGCCGACGATCTGCGTCACGGTCTTGACGATCGGCGATTCGCTCGCGTGGCCCCCGTGACGCGCGGCGTGCTTCGGGTGGCTCGCGGAAGCGCCGCCGCCGGCGGCCGTGCCCGCTGCGGGTGCGGCGAGCGCGCCGAGACCGATCGCCGTCAGGGCCGTGGGCCCGGCGGCTTCGCCGGTCGAGCCGTTGCGCGCGTGCCGGCCGCGCGCCCTGTGCGAGGAGGCCGCGGGCCGGCCGATGCGTGCGGAGGCCACCGCGCTCGCCGAAGGCGCCCGCGACGTGGCTTCGCCGCCCGGTCCGACCGACACGCCGCTGGCAGCCGTCGCGACACGCTGGCCTGCACCCGCGCCGCCGGTGGACGGTCCGGCTTCGACCCCTTCTTCGGCTTCGCGTGCTTCACGCGCTTCGCGCGCTTCACGTTCTTTGTGGCCTTCGCCGCGCAGCCGCCCCTTGGTTTCGCGTTCGCGGGAGCGCTGTTCGTGCAGCTTTTCGTGTTCGCGCTGCTTTTCGAGGTGAGTCTTCTGCGCTTTCCCGGCGCCCCCGGCCACGGCCTGGGCGCCTGCGCGGGCGGCACTGGGCGCAGCCGCGCCCGAGGCGGTTGTGTGGCGCGCTTCGCGCTTCGCCACGTGTTCGGCGTGCTTTTCGGCGCGCGCCGCCTGGCGCGCGTCGCGAGCGGAGGTGCCGGAGGCGACGGTCTGCGCGGACGCCGCGCCTGCTTCGCCTTCGGCGGCGCTCCGTTCGGCGCGCCGCGCCGCCCGTTCAGCGGCTCTCGCCGCGGCGGGCGTCGGGGCGACTTCGGCCGCGGGAGTGGCTTCGACCGTTTCGGCCGCGGAGGCGCGCTTGGCTGCCGCGCCTCCCGGGAGGGCGGCCAGCGCGATCAAGATCGACAACGCGAGCGCCAGGCTCGCGAGTGGCGCGGTTCGAGGGCGGGCGCCGCTGCGACGGGGCATCAGCCGGCCGCCGTCGTGCTCCCCTGGACGTAGCCGAGCGCATCGTGCAGCGTGGGGACGATCTCGAACATGCCGTCGAGACCGGTCAGTTCGAAGATCCGCAGCACGTTCTCCTCGGCGCAGGCGATTGCAAGCTTCACGCCGGGATCGAGCGAGCGCTGCGCGCCAACCAGCACGCCGAGCGCCGTCGAGTCGATGAAGCTCACTCTCGAGAGGTCGACAACCACGTGCCGGCTGCTCGCCGACTGCAGGTCTGCGAGCGCCCACTTCAAGCTCGGCGCTGACGCCAGGTCGAGGTCGCCCTCGACGCTCAGCAGGCTCGTGTCGTCGGCCAGCTCCCTGCGCGTGATCAGGAAGCTCACCTCTTTGGGGTCGCTGCCGTCCTGGTTCTCTGGTGCCGACTGCATCTGCCGCTCCTGACCTCGAGGTCTCTCTCGAATCTGGTCAGCCCCGCCACACCCGGGGGCGAGTGCGCGGTTCTGACACCAGTGCCTTCGGCAGATCGGCCGGGGACCTTGACGTCAGATGCAAGCTCTCGTACACGCGTCCGTCCGCAAATTGCGAGATTGGCGCGTGAGGGGGCTCTCACACAGCCGCTTCGCGCCTCGCGCGGGACCGGCCTCGCGTCCTTCCCGCGGCGCTCGGGGTCCACCCGGCGCGGCCCTGCTCGCCCGCAGGCGTCCGCTTGACTAGCATCCTCGCCCTGATGGGAGACACCCCTGAGACCACGCGCGACCTCGTGACGATGGAGAAGATCGTGGCGCTGTGCAAGCGCCGCGGCTTCGTCTTCCCCTCCTCTGAGATCTACGGAGGCGTCGGCTCGACCTACGACTACGGCCACTACGGCGTGCTGCTGAAGAACAACGTCAAGGGCGAGTGGTGGCGCGCGATGCTCCAGGAGCGCGACGACATCGTCGCGATCGACTCCGCGATCCTCCAGCACCCGCGCGTGTGGGAGGCATCGGGGCATCTCGAAGGCTTCACCGACCCCCTCGTCGACTGCCGCACCTGCAAGCAGCGCTTCCGCGCCGACCACCTGCAGGAGCTCGCCTGCGGGCGCAAACCGTCCAAGCACCCCGGCGAAACGGATGAGTGCGACCTGACCGAAGCGCGCGACTTCAACCTCATGTTCGAGACCACGATCGGGCCCGTGAAGGAGTCCGGCTCGACGGCTTACCTGCGCCCCGAGACCGCCCAGGGCATCTTCATCAACTTCAAGAACGTGCTCCAGTTCTCCCGCAAGAAACCGCCGTTCGGGATCGCGCAGATCGGCAAGTCCTTCCGCAACGAGATCACGCCCGGCAACTTCATCTTCCGCACGCGCGAGTTCGAGCAGATGGAGATGGAGTTCTTCGTGCCGCCGCCCGACGCGCCCGAGTGGTTCGAGCACTGGCTGGCCGAGCGCGAGCGCTGGTACGTCGAGCTCGGCATCCGCCCCGACCACCTGCGGCTCAGGGCCCACGACGCGGACGAGCTTTCGCACTACTCGTCCGGCACCAGCGACGTCGAATATCTCTTCCCCATCGGCTGGTCCGAGCTCGAGGGCATCGCCAACCGCGGCGACTTCGACCTCACCCGCCACGCCGAGTTCAGCGGCGAGAAGCTCGAGTACTTCGACCAGGGCTCAGGCGAACGCTACGTCCCGCACGTGATCGAGCCGGCGGCCGGCGCCGATCGCGCCCTGCTCGCCTTCCTCGTGGACGCCTATGACGAGGAAGTCGTCGAGCGCGAGGGCGCCGGCGAGGGCGAGATGCGAACCGTCCTCAGGCTCCATCCCCGCCTCGCCCCCGTCAAGGCGGCCGTGCTGCCGCTCGTCAACAAGGACGGGCAGCCGGAGCTCGCCCAGGAGATCCATCGTGCGCTGCGCCAGAAGGTCCTCTCCGAGTACGACGCCGGCGGCGCGATCGGCAAGCGCTACCGCCGCCAGGACGAAATCGGAACACCGTTCTGCTTTACGATTGACCACCAGAGTCTCGAGGACCGCACGGTGACGCTGCGCGACCGCGACTCGCTCGCGCAGGAGCGGCTGCCGATCGACGGCCTCGCGGAGGAGGTCGAGCGGCGGATCACCGCGCCCTGGACCACACCGAAGCCGCACTGAAAGGACGAGGGATGGACTTCGACCTCACCGACGAGCAGCGCCTGATCAAGCAGACGGCGCGAGAGTTCACCGACAACGAGATCGTGATCCAGTCGCGGGAAAACGCCCGCAACCACCACTTCGATCTCGATCTGGTCAAGAAGGTCGCAGACCAGGGCTACCTGGGCGCCGTGATCCCGCCGGAGTACGGCGGCGCCGGGCTCGACTACCTCTCATACGGCCTGATCGTCGAGGAGATCGGCCGCGGCGACTCGGCGATCCGCACGGTGATCTCGGTCCAGACCTCGCTCGTCTGCTCGGGGATCCTGAAGTGGGGGAGCGAGGAGCAGAAGCACTCCTACCTGCCGAAGCTCTGCTCCGGCGAGTGGCTCGGATGCTTCGGCCTCACCGAGCCCGACACCGGCTCGGACGCCGCCAACCAGCGCACGCGCGCGAAGAAGACCGACGGCGGCTGGGTCATCAACGGCAACAAGATGTGGATCTCGATGGCCAACCACGCGAAGGT
>Ga0134126_10002653_pt1 | contig 22484 bp, 16 predicted proteins | sample KB31752_FD_96881 | JGI IMG/M metagenome (GOLD analysis project Ga0134126, IMG submission 96881) | Terrestrial soil microbial communities with excess Nitrogen fertilizer from Kellogg Biological Station, Michigan, USA - KB3-175-2 | ecosystem: Environmental > Terrestrial > Soil > Unclassified ... | reverse complement strand
TTGTTTTTTCTAATGCAAAATCACCAGGTTCCCAGGGGCAGCGATGTACAAAATTCAGATTGCCATAAGCATAGGCTACTTCCCCTGTATGAAAAGCGCCATATTTTATGTAATCGCCTGTCGCAGGCAGTTTTCGGGCAAAACGATATAGATAAACTTTGCTGTTTTTAAATGCTGATTGTTGATTGGCCCATGTATAATTTTGTATCCCAAAAATCATATCCCTCGACAGTTTTTGTTGCGAAGCAATGGCTTCTTCGTCTGTTTTTGCCGGATAAAAAGATAAAAACTTCTGTGCATTTTTACCATATTTTTCTTCCGCATGTTTCTTAAATTCTTCGGCATTATCCATCTTGCCAAAAGCCAGGCCATCATCTTCATTCCATCCTGTTAACAAGTCAACATCATTTTCTTTGCTTTCAGCAAAAATATCAGGAACAGATTGTGGCAATACATATCCATCGATTATTGGGCTGCTTAAAGGCCATTGTTTTTTTAATAATTCTTCAGCAGGAATTTTTCTAAGCGCCTCCAAAGAATTGGCGTTGATTGAGTGTTCATACTTGACACCTTCTTCTTCTGCCTTTTGAAGCGTAGCAATTTTTCTTCCCGGAGCCTCTATAAGTTCTGCACCACTCTCTGCTATTGCATGCCTGAACAAACCTTTGCAAAGCGGCGAAGCCACCAGGCAATTCACGCTCATCGAACCAGCCGATTGGCCAGCGATGGTTACATTATCAGGGTCTCCGCCAAAAGCAGCAATATTTTTTTTGATCCATTTTAAAGCAGCTATCTGGTCGAGCAGCGCATAGTTTCCAGAAGTGTGGTGCGCAGATTCTTTAGTAAGATCTGGCAATGCAAAAAATCCAAAGACGCCTACACGGTAATTGGCGCTGACAAATATGACTCCTTTTTCAGCCATTGCTTCGCCGTCGTAGACAGGAACACCGGTTCCGCCACTTACAAAGCCACCGCCATATATCCAAAGAACCACCGGCCGTTTTTCTTTTGCAGAAGAAGCGCCAGTCCACACATTAAGGTAAAGGCAATCTTCGTTGATTGGTGTTTTTGGAATCAGGTATTCTTCAGACCATGGGCCAAAGGGAACAGGATTATTTTGCATTGGGCTTGGGCCAAATGCATCACATTTTTTAATTCCCTTCCATGGAATAACTGGCTGTGGCGCTTTCCACCTCAAATCACCAACTGGCGGAGCTGCAAAAGGTACGCCTTTAAAAAAATGAATATCCCCGTTATTATTGGTGCTTCCGCTTATCATTCCTCCATCCACTTTAATAGTTTCAAACGGAGTTTTATGGATAAATGAAAAAGAAATTATTAAGCCAGAGATAATAACGATCGGTGCTAAAGCAATACGTATTTTTTTTGATATCACTGTAAAAGTTTTAGAATGAAAGAACAATTTGAATACTTTAAACTAGATTTTAAAACCTTGACGAAAGTTACAAATTATTTTTTCAGAAAATAAAAATCAATGATTCAAGAAAGCCTTCAATTCTATTTTCGTTTACCCATGATAGTTATTATGAAGAATGGAAATTCGTTTTATTTATTTGTTTACTGCAAATACCAATTCACTACATTTGTTTTATCATTATTTCTTTTAAAACAATTCCATGACCAAACTAAATTCATTCCGCCAGAAAGTGGCCACAGTATTTTTTTTAATTGCTTTACCCTTTCTTTCGATAGCCCAGAACGCCAATCACCGTTTCGAGATTTCATTTACGAAAAGTGCCCACGAACAGCCAATTACAGGCCGGCTTTTTCTCGCCATCAGCATGGACAACAGGCCTGAGCCACGATATGAAGTTGGTTCTTATTTTAAGAGCGTGCCATTCTGGGGAAAAGATGCGGAGCAACTGGAACCAGGAAAAAATATTGTGATTGATACTTCTGTTTTGGGTTACCCGGTTGCCAACCTGCGTGATTTGCCGGAAGGTGATTATTATGTCCAAGCCGTGATGAATGTTTACACTCAATACCATCGCGCCGACGGGCATACCATCTGGGCACACCAGGACCAGTGGGAAGGGCAGCATTTTAACACGTCGCCCGGCAATCTTATCAGCAGTGTTCAAAAAATTCATTATGATCCTTCGAAAGATCAGGAATTTTCGCTGGTACTTGATAGTGTTTTACCGGCCATAAAGCTTCCTGAAGATACCAAACAAGTGAAACATTTTAAAATTAAAAGTAAAATCCTCTCAGATTTTTGGGGGCATGATATGTACCTCGGCGCGGCCATTCTGCTGCCAAAAGATTATAATCAGCATCCGGATGTTCATTACCCTGTAGTATATGAACAAGGCCATTTTAGCCTTGGCGCTCCGGAGGGTTTTAGCACGGTAAAAAGAGAGATTCCGCCTGCATACAAGAAAATTTTAGATGATTATAATCTTGAAAGTGGTTACCAGTTCCAGGAAGATTATAATTCAGAGCATTTTCCAAGAATGATCGTGGTAACCTTTCAACATCCGACTCCTTATTATGACGATTCTTATGCAATCAACTCTGCTAATAACGGCCCATACGGAGATGCGATCATGAAAGAACTGATTCCATATATTGAAACACACTACCGCATCATTCAAAAGCCTTATGCGCGCGTGCTCACCGGCGGTTCTACAGGAGGATGGGAATCCATGTCTTTACAAATACATCATCCGGATTTTTTCGGAGGGACCTGGTCACTTTATCCTGACCCACTTGATTTCAGGCACTTTCAGTCGTGGGACCTTACAAAAGATACCAATGCGTTTTATACAAACAAATCAGATATGCCATTTAATGCAAACAGCGATTGGCAAAGGTCTCCACGATACATGATGCATGATAATGAAGGCCAGCCGGTAAGAACTTTAAAAGACGCAAGCTGGCTTGAAATGGTATTAGGTTCCTACGGCCGTTCCGGCGAACAGTTTGGAATTTTCCATGCTGTTTTTGGGCCCATCGGCGCAGACGGTTACCCAGTTCCATTGTGGAATATTGTGACCGGAAAAATAGATAGCAATGCTGTGCATTATGCACAGGAACATGGATATGACCTACGGTATTATTTGGCTCAAAACTGGGCTGAGCTTGGGCCAAAGCTTATAGATAAACTTCACGTTTATGTAGGCGATGAAGATAATTTTTATTTGAACCTGGCCGTTTATCAATTCCAGGAATTTTTAAAACACACTGAAAACCCGCATTATGAAGGCACCTTTGAATACGGGCGCCCGATGAAGGGCCACGGCTGGCAGCCAGTACCTAACAGTGAATTATTAAAAGTGATGGCGAAGCATATTATTGAGCATGGGCCAAAAGGAACAGAGACAAAAAGCTGGAATTACTAAATAAAAAAATTAAAAACCGGCCTTTCAACAGGCAGGTTTCGTCAATAGATTTTTATAGTAAACCAACAAATTAGCTGGATTCCTATTCTTCAATATTCTTTACGGCTTAAAGAATTTCAATCGTTCCGTTCCGGATTATTTTTTCATTGCCAGAACCGGAGGCTGTGGCTGGGGCACTATATTATGAATCGGCTTGGTAGATTTCAAATAAGCATATACCGCTTTTAATTCATCATCAGTCATCTGGCCTATACCTTGCCATGGCATTGGAGGAAGCAAGTTTCTTCCTTGCGGCGCCCCTCCATATTTGCCTTTGCGCAGGCATAGTATGAACTGATCTTCCGTCCAGTTTCCAATGCCAGTTGTTGAATCTGAAGTAATATTTGCAGTATAGGAAATCCCCCACGGGCCTATCCATTCTGTAAAATCGCTTACGGAAAGCCCTTTACTTTCTATCTCTTTACGGTCAATATTAATTGGTGGCATTTGTGAAGGGCTGCCAGACAATTCTAAATCCATATTGTCTTCCGGGCCTTGCGGCCCCATTTTTTTCGGAGTGTGGCAATCGTTACAACCTCCAATAGTAACAATATGTTTCCCCCATGCAACCTGGCTATCAAAACCACCATAAGCCGGAAGCGCAGCCTTGGCTTGTGTTGTATCAGCAGTTGATTCCGTTTTATCTGATGCTCCCTGGTTACACCGCGATAAAATAAAAATAAAACCCATTAAAATAATGAGAAGGGCCATTGAAAACTTTTTCATAATTTTTTTATTTAGTTTTTAAAATAATTATGTTTTCAAGTCAGCAAAGTATCATCGGTACGGGAAAAATATTTACAGAATGCCTGGTATCGCAGTCGAAATAATCACTAAATCTAATCATTTTTATAATACAATTGGAATTGTAAAAAAAATAAAATTGAGAAAAATAATTGCCGGTACTCAAGAAAAAACAATGAATACGCCAGGGAATCTCTTCAACTTTTCTTCAGAATCATTTCGTACTTTTTCAAAAAAATAAGCTATTGAAAATTCTTATTGTAGAAGATGAAACTGCGCTAAGCGAAAGCATTGCAGAATATTTGTCGAAACAAGAATACCATTGCGATGTGGCTGGCAACTTTCATGGTGCCATTGAAAAAATTGAATATAATGATTATGATTGCATTTTGCTTGACATCACACTTCCGGATGGCGATGGATTGAAAATTTTGGAACAGCTGAAAGAAGATAAAAAAACAGATGGCGTACTTATTATTTCTGCAAAAAATTCTTTAGATGATAAAATTAAAGGCCTTGATCTTGGAGCTGATGACTATTTATCAAAACCATTTCATCTTTCCGAATTAAATGCACGCGTAGCTGCGATTATCAGAAGAAAAAACTTTGATGGGAAAAGTATTATTCAGTTTGAAAATCTTTGTATTGACACTCAAAAAAAATCAGTAACTGTTGAAAAAACCCCCGTAGAGCTTACAAAAAAAGAATACGAACTGCTTTTGTATTTTGTGGCCAATAAAAAAAGGCTGCTCTCTAAAGAAGCCATTGCTGAGCATCTTTGGGGAAATGAAATGGGCGGCAATTTTGATTTTATTTATACGCACATAAAAAACCTTCGCAAAAAATTAATGGATGCAGGCAATGCTGATTATATTAAATCGGTTTATGGAATGGGGTATAAATTTAGCAGCCAATGAAATTAATTGCCAAATACAACAGAGTAAATATCCCTATGACAATTGCTGTACTTTTAATCAGCAGCATTGCCTATTATTTTATTTTGCACCATGTATTGCTACGCCAGGTTGACAAAGACCTCCGGATAGAGAAACAGGAAATCATTCATCACATTCAAATAAATGGTTCGCTGCCTGAAACTTCGAATTATAAAGATCAGCAGATTTCATTTCAACCAACAAATGCCGCCAGCTTTAAGGAAAAGTTTTCCACCCAATTGGTTTATAATAAGAACGAAGACGAGGAAGAACCCTATAGAAAAATTGATTTCCTGGTCACTCAAAACGGAACAAACTATATCGCTACGGTAAAAAAATCTGAGCAGGAAACCGAAGATATTGTGCGCCTGATTTTAATGATTACTTTTTTAGTAATTGCCTTTTTGTTGTTGGCATTATTTATTACGAACAGGTTTCTTTTAGGGAAATTATGGAAACCATTTAATCATACACTCAACCAACTAAAACAATTTAATCTCTCGTCTAAAAATGATATTACACTTGATTCTACCAATGTTGATGAGTTTATTGAATTGAACGACACTGCGATCTCGCTGACACAAAAAGTTAAGAGCGATTATGAATCATTGAAAAGCTTTACAGGAAATGCTTCGCATGAAATACAAACTCCATTGGCTATTATTAAAAACAAAATTGAGCTGTTATCTCAATCAGAACACCTGGAAGAATCGCAGGTCAAAATCATACAAAGCCTTAATGACGCGGCTTCCAGGCTTTCAAGATTGAATCAGTCTTTGCTTTTGCTTACAAAGATTGAAAACCGCCAGTTTGAGGATAAGGAGAAAATTAATCTTTCAGCTGTTTTGGAAAAACGAATCGAAAATTTCCAGGAACCCGCCGTACTTAAGAACATTACCGTTGAAAAAAATATCGTGGAAGGCGTTTCTATTCAGATGAATGATTCACTGGCTGATATTTTACTTTCTAATATTATCTTGAATGCGATAAAACACAATTTTCCTGGTGGTAGGATCAGAATTGATTTGACTGAAAATTCTTTAGTTGTTAGCAATTCAGGCGACGAACCAAAGGTGAAAACCATTGAACTTTTTGAACGTTTCAAAAAGGAATCAACTTCTCCCGAATCCCTCGGGCTTGGCTTATCTATAGTAAAAACAATCTGTGATTCTTATGGGTTTGACATTTCGTATCAATATGAGCCGGGCTACCATATATTGACTGTTTTTCTAAAAAATTAAAACTCCAGGTTTCTTCTTCAAATTCTCTCCAGATTCAATTTATAGGTTTGCATAAAATCATTAATAAATAAAACCAACCAAATGAAAAAACTATTAGGTTTTGCAGCTATTTTACTCGCATTGAATAATACTTCCTTTGCCCAGGAAGGTGAGGGCGGCAATCATCACATAAATGTTCCGGCCGTTGTAAAAAATGCCAACATGAAAAAGTATCCTGAATCAAAAATGCACCACATTACCTGGGAAACTGAAAAAGGAAATTATGAAGCCAACTGGGGTGGAAAAGATGGAGAAGCCAATTCTGTAACCTATACTCCATCCGGTACTTTCGTAGAAATTGTAAAGGAGATACCAACAAAGGATTTGCCAAAAGGTGTACTATCCTATGTCAAAGAACATTACAAAAACTCTAAATTTGGCGATGTTGGAAAGGTACTCGATGCTGAGGGAAAAACCTCTTATGAAGTGGAGATAAATAGGATGGATGTTATTTTTGATGAAAACGGAAACTTCGTAAAAGAAGAAAAATAAATCAGTTAAAATGCAGCTATTGGCTTCCCGATTTATACCAGGAGGCTTTTGTTTTATAAATATGAATAAAAAAATTATCATAATATTTTTGAGTTTTCTTGTCCCTTTATTTTCGATAGCGCAAAATAAAAACCTTGATTATTTTATCAGCCAATCATTGAAAAATGATTCGCGGTTAACCGATATCCAAAACCTGGTTTTATCAAACCGAATAGACAGCGAATTGATTATTGCGGCAAACAGATTCCAGGTTACAGGAAGCGGAAATGCTTACTACGCACCGGTTATAAATGGGTATGGTTATGACGCAGCTATTTCTAACGGGCAACAACTTTCTGCATTAGTAGCAGTAAACAAACAAATTTATAATAAAAGAAACCTTAACCTTCAGTTTAAAAGCCTTCAATTACAAAACGATTCTTTGATCAATTTTTCGGTAATTACCACACAGGATATTAAGAAGGCAATTATTACCCAATATATTACTACTTATGGCGATCAGCTTCAGCTTAATTTTAATGATGAAGTGATTCAACTTTTAACTAAAGAAGAAGAACTATTAAAAAAGCTCACACAAAAGAATGTTTACAAGCAATCTGATTATTTATCCTTTTTGGTTACACTTCAGCAACAACAATTAATAAGAAACCAATTAAGCGTTCAATATAAAAATGATTATGCTGCAATCAATTACCTGGCAGGGATCGTTGACACAACTACCGCAACGCTTGCTGCTCCTGAATTACAGGTTCAAATCAATTATAACATAACCGAATCGCCTTTCCTTATTAGTTATAAAATAGATAGCCTCCGAAATGAAAATGAACGATTAATTACTAAAGTGCAATACCGGCCCAAAGTGAATTTATTTGCGGATGCCGGTTACCAATCTTCATTTATTCTTACGCCCTATAAAAACTTTGGATATAGTTTTGGAATCAATCTTACAGTTCCGATTTATGATGGCCATCAAAAAAAATTACAATTTTCAAAATTAGATATTCAACAGAGGACGATACAGAAAAAGCAGGAATTTTTTACGAATCAGTATCATCAGCAGCTTCAGGGATTGCATCAACAATTGAATGATCTTGAAAATCTGACTGCGACCATAAACAAACAGATCGAATACCTGGACGTACTGATAAAAGTGGATGGGAAATTATTGGAAACAGGCTATATCCGAATCACAGATTTTATCCTGGCTTTAAATAATTACATCACAGCAAAGAACCTGGTAGTTCAAAACCAGGTAGCCCGTTACCAGGTAATTCAACAAATTAATTATTGGAATATGAAACTGTAAAATGAAGTATAAATGAAAAAATATTTTAGTAAATGGTTTTTTACATTATTTGTTGGTTTACTGATTTTCAGTTGCAATTCCTCAACAACAGACAGCACCGGCGAAACTCCTGAAGTACGTACACCCGTTACCGTTACTTCCGTCTCTAACATGCCGCTGAATGAATATATTGAGTTGAACGCTACTTCCACTTACCTGCAACAGAATTTTGTAAAATCAAACCTGAACGGCTACATTCAAAAATCAAATATCAGGTTTGGCAGCCTTGTACACCGGGGTGAACCCTTATTCGTATTAAAAACAAAAGAAGCCAGCGCCATTGGAAACGTTGTAGGCCAATTAGATTCCACCTTTAAATTCTCTGGCGTAAACATAATACGGGCGGATGTTTCAGGATATGTGATGCAATTAAATCATCAGCAGGGCGATTATGTCCAGGATGGAGAGCAGTTAGCCGTAATAAGCGATGCAAAGAGTTTTATGTTTGTAATGAATGTGCCTTATGAAGACAAGCCTTATGCCTCGATCGGAAAAAAAGTGAAGGTTTTTTTGCCCGATTCGGAATTGTTAGAGGGAACGATTTCTTCGTCAATGCCTTTGGTAGATTCCGTAACACAAACACAGTCTTATTCGATAAAAGTAAATGCAAATCATCCTATTCCGCAGGATTTAATCGCCAAAGTAAAAATCCTAAAGTTTTCAATTAATGATGCGGAAACATTGCCTAAAAGTTCTGTTTTGTCTGACGAAACACAAACTAAATATTGGGTAATGAAAATGATAAATGATAGCACTGCTATAAAAATTCCGGTAACAACCGGTTTAGCAAAGGGAGACACATTGCAAATTCTTTCGCCACATTTTTTGCCGGATGATAAAATTTTGTCAGGCGGAAATTATGGTTTGCCGGATACCGCTTTAGTGACAGTGAACCAACAATAAACATGAAATCTTATTTTACAAAATATAAAAGCCCGCTCACGGTTGTATTGTTTGTGATTATCGCAGGTGGCCTCTTTGCTTACAGTAAATTGCAAACTTCTCTTTTCCCGGAAATAACATTTCCTAAAATTAAAATCATTGCCGACGCTGGCTTGCAGCCGGTTGACAGGATGATGGTGGCCGTAACACGCCCGTTGGAACTGGCAATAAAAAAAATTCCAGGCCTGGTAAATATACGTAGCACCACCAGCAGGGGAAGTTGCGAAATTTCCGCCTATTTGGATTGGAATGTAAGTGTAGACCTGAGTATGCAAAGATTGGAATCGCGCATTGCAGAAATAAGAAACACACTGCCGCCTAATGTGAACATTACGGTTGAAAAAATGAACCCATCTATCTTGCCGGTGATGGGTTACTCGTTGGAAAGCAATTCCCTTTCTCCAATTGCATTAAAACAATTGGCAGTTTACACCATCAAACCTTTTCTGAGCCAGGTTCCCGGCATTTCTGACATTGCTATAATGGGTGGCAAATCCAAGGAATATTGGGTGAAACTGAATGTACAAAAAATGAGTACACTTTCTGTGACGCCTGATTCTGTTTATGCCGCATTAAATCAAACTAATTTTATTAATTCGAACGGCTATTTGTCAGATTATCGCTATCTCTATCTTACATTAACGGACGCTTCAGTAAAATCCCTGGACGATTTGGAAAACGTTGTAATCGCTAATCACGGTAAAAGAATTGTTTTGCTAAAGGACATTGCAGATATACAAATAAACGAGGGTGTCCAGTATGTAAAGATTAATGCCAATGGAAAAGAAGGGGTTTTGATAGCGGTCGTGAAACAGCCCAACAGTAACCTCGTGGATGTGTCTTCTCAAATGAAAGATAAAATTGCGCAGCTAAAAAATATCCTTCCAAAAGATGTGCAGATAAAACCATATTATATTCAATCAGATTTCGTACAAACCGTTGTAAAAAGTGTAACTGATGCGCTCTGGATAGGGCTCTTACTGGCTATTATTGTCGCTATTATTTTTCTTCGTTCTTTTAAAGCCAGCGCTACTATTTTAATAATAATTCCTGTTACGCTCGGGCTCACCTTAATTGTATTGTACGCTATCGGATATACTTTAAATATCATGACACTGGGTGCCATCGCGGCTTCTATCGGGTTAATTATAGATGATGCCATTGTCGTGGTAGAACAAATTCACCGAACGCACGAAGAAAATCCTCACGATGAATACAACCATGTTGTTCAAAAAGCCATTCACTTTTTGTTTCCGGCGATGGTAGGCTCTTCCATCAGCACGATAGTTATTTTTATTCCTTTTATTTTAATGAGTGGAGTTGCAGGTGCTTACTTCAACGTACTTACCAACACCATGATTATTACTTTGGTTTGTTCGTTTTTCGTAACGTGGATTGGATTGCCGGTCGTGTACCTTATTTTTTCAAAGAAGAAAAAATCTATTAAAGAAAAGAAAGAGGAAAAAGCAGAAAAAGTTCACCAGCGGGGTTGGGTAAAATGGTTTATTCTTCGGCCGTGGATCAGTTTTATTTTTGTTGCGGGTTTAATTGTTGCAATCGTTTTAATTATTCCTCTTCTTCAAACCGGCTTTCTTCCTCAAATGGATGAAGGAAGTATTGTGCTTGATTATACTTCTATACCCGGAACTTCGCTGCAAGAAACCAACAGGGAATTAAACGCTGTGGATAAAATAATAATTTCTACGCCGGAAGTGAGCGCTTATTCGCGGCGCACGGGGACACAAATGGGATTTTTTATTACTGAGCCAAACGATGGTGATTATTTAATTCAATTAAAAAATAAAAGGAGTAAAAGTACAGACCAGGTGATTGAAGAAATCCGTAAACGAATAGAATCTTCCCAGCCAGAGTTGCGTATCGATTTTGGGCAGGTGATAGGAGATATGCTAGGTGATTTAATGACTTCTGTACAACCAATTGAAATAAAAATTTTCGGAGAAGATGAGCAAATGCTACATCAGCTTTCCAAACAGGTAAGTTCGATAGTCAGTAACGTAAAGGGAACTGCAGATGTATTTGATGGAATTGTAATTGCCGGCCCTTCCTTATCTGTTAACCCGGATTATAAAAAAATAGCGCAATACGGAATTACGCCAACGAATCTTCAATTCCAGGTACAGACTGCCTTAGAAGGAAATTTAGCAGGAAATATTTTTGAAAATAACCGTGAGTATCCCATCAGGCTTGTTTATCCCGGTAGTAGGAACAAAAGCCTTGATGAATTAAAAAACCTGAAAATATTTTTACCAAACGGAAGCCTGAAAGCATTAAGTGAATTGGCCACTATCAACCTCACCAGTGGCGCAGCACAAATTCAAAGAGAAAACCTTCAGTCAATGGGAATCGTATCTGCCCGGTTGGAAAACCGCGATTTAGGAAGCACCATAAAAAATATCAGAAGTGAAATCAATAAAAAGATAAGCTTGCCGAGTGGCTATAGTATCGAATATGGTGGGGACTATGCCCAACAACAAAAATCATTTTCTGAATTATTAATGATTTTAATTGCTTCCAGTATCCTGGTTTTTGGAGTAATCCTTTTTCTATTCCAGGATGTGAAAGCTGCTGTGGCAATACTTTTTATTGCCGTTCTTGGAATTTCCGGAAGCTACCTCGCACTTTTTATCACTGGCACTCCGTTAAATGTAGGAAGCTATACAGGCCTCATAATGATAGTTGGAATTATCGGTGAGAATTCAATTTTTACTTTTCTACAATTTAAAGAAACACTCCATGTTAAAAGTGTAGATGAATCTGTTGTGTATGCCATATCTACAAGGCTCCGCCCGAAATTGATGACGGCATTTGGCGCTATCATTGCTTTGATGCCATTGGCTTTGGGAATCGGCGCCGGCGCTCAGTTGCATCAACCTCTTGCCATTGCGGTAATCGGCGGTTTTGTCATTGCTCTTCCTTTGTTGCTGATTGTCCTGCCGAGCATGCTACGCTTGTTGTATAAAAATAAGAGCGGCACTTTATTCATTAAAAAAACTGTTTAGCAAATGAAAATTATTAAGTCAATTCCATATTTGATTAGGCCTTAAATAATAGAATTTCAATGACAACTTACTACACATCAGATCAGAATTCATACTCAATTCCATTCCTTAAAGTATAAATCGTGTTAGGAACATCAATTGCAGGCCTACTGTCATACAAAATAGCCCATGTCGTAAAAAATGAAAATTTTTTGGTAAACTGAAACTTTACTTTTAATTCATGAAGCACCCTAAAATCTGAAAAATCCCTAAAAAGTGGCTGGTAAAATAAAGTGGTTGTAATCTCAGCCTTATCAACAGGGCGCCACGATGCAGAAGTATAACTGGAGTTTCGGATTTCTTTATGAAGTGTAACTGGCTTTGTCAATTCATGTTCATTCTCATACATTACTAGCGATGCAGCATATAACGAAAGTTTTTTTGTACCCGATATTTTAAATCGGGGCCCAGTACCGATAAGCCACCTGCTTTTAATTCCCGACAAGTTGTTTTGTTGAACCTGTGTGAAAGCTTCCAGGCGCAGCGTATTGGTTATTTTATAATTATAGCGGAGGTGAAAGAATAAATTATTCTGAAGCGTTTGAGAAGCCCCGCTCAAAAAATCGTAATTCATTAAAAAAAGGTAAAGGCTTCTTGGCTCTTTATATTCTATTTGCGCGTTGGTGTTTAAATTAATAACCTCTACTTTATTTTTATCAAGCTTAAATGAAACGCCAAAAGTCCCTAACCACCCAGTGGTGTCGCTTTGAATCCTTTGGGATTCGACATTAACGATCTGTGCCTGGCTGAAAATAGTAATGAAAGAAATGAGTATTGTCAATAAATATTTCATGGCGGTAATATAATAAATTCCGGGCTACTAACTGTTAAGAGCTTAAACTGCTGTTGGTTTCTACCCTTCTCAATCGTATTTTATAAATACAGTAAAGCAACAAATATGAGTGATTTCTATTTTGATGAAGATTAATACGCAAAAGGTAATTGTTCGACATGCTGCCGATAACAGCAGAATCGAAAATCGAATTCATTATGATTTTAATGGCCAAAACAATTACAATAAATTTATTTTTTAGTAAATAAAACTATTTTATATGCTTTAATAATTAGTAACTTTCCTTCATGAAAGAAAAAGAATACAACAAAAACCTGGTTGTCATCATCGCAGCAGTCGCCGCTACCGGCGGCCTTTTATTTGGATTTGATACCGGAGTTATTTCCGGCGCTATTCCCTTTTTTCAACAGGATTTTCAACTAAGCAATAGTATGGTTGAAAACATTACTACCGCAGGATTGGTTGGTGCGGTAATCGGGGCAATGTTTACCGGAAGGTTATCAGATATTTTCGGAAGAAAAAAAACAATATTAGCTGCGGCAATCATTTTTGTAATAGGCGCAGCCTGGTCTGGCTGGGCTCCCAATCCGGTGATGTTAATCATTTCCCGATTATTTATAGGACTGGCGATTGGTATCTCTTCATTCTCGGTGCCGTTATACATTGCAGAAATTTCTCCCAGCCATATACGCGGCCGTTTGGTGTCATTGTTTCAACTTCTCATTACAATAGGCATACTTGTTTCCTACCTGAGTGATCTCGCTTTTGCCAACAACAATAATGTTGAATCTTGGCGCCCGATGTTTTACGCCGGCATTATTCCCGGATTTATTTTGTTGGTGGGAATGTTCTTTTTGCCTGAAACTCCGCGGTGGCTCATGAGTAAAGGCCGCGAAGAAGAAAGCCTTAATATCTTGAAAAGAATTGAAGAACCTTCGCTAATAGAAGAATCTATGAAACGCATGAAGGACGAAGTAGAGAAAGCTAAAGAGAAACCTAATTTCCGGGAAGTTTTCCGTCCATGGCTTAGAAAAGCATTAATTATTTCTGTGGGTATAATGTTCTTCCAACAATTTGTTGGGATTAATACGGTAATATATTACAGCCCGAAAATTTTTATGATCGCCGGATTTGAAGGGGCACGTGCAGGAATTTGGGGCGCGGTGAGTGTGGGAATTGTGAACGTACTTTTTACCATTCTTTCGTTATTTATGATTGACAAACTAGGCCGCAGAAAACTTTATTTTATCGGATTGATTGGTATCGTCATTTCTCTCTTTGGTTTGGGGCTCGCTTTTGAATTTCACAGCAGCTTAGGTGAAATGGGAAAATGGCTGGCGATTGGTTTTGTCTGGATTTATATTGCATTCTTCGCTATCAGCCTCGGCCCGCTCGGCTGGTTAATCATTTCAGAAATTTTCCCTCTTCGCATCAGGGGAATTGGCTCTTCCATTGGTTCTTTGTCCAACTGGCTATTTAACGGCATAGTCGCTTTTACCTTTTTTAAAATTGTAAAATTGTTAACGGCATCAGGATCAGAAATCTTTACAAATGAAAAAATCTATGACGCCGCTACCAATTCGTTTTCTATGCAGCCGATCAATAATGGAAATCCGGCCGGAGCTTTCTGGTTTTATGCAGTGATAGGCATTCTAGGAATCATCTGGGGTTATTTTTATATTCCTGAAACCAAAGGTATTGCTTTGGAAAAAATTGAAGAACATTGGCGCATCGGAGGAAAACCAAGGGAATTGAAACATAAAATTTAAAGAATATCACGGTAATGGCTACACGAAAAACTATAGTGCGTGCCGCCCATATTTTCCCCACAGAGTAAAGCAACAAATAGAAGTGATTTCTATTTTATTGAGAATGAAAACTTAAGTTGGCGCAATTCAACTTCAACTTTAAATTTTCTTATCAACCTTTGCCACACCTATATAATACATCTTCTCAATATCTTCCGCATTAAAAAATATCTTTTGGGCTTCAGTGATGTCAATGGTTTTCCATTCAGTAACCGGAAATATTTTTAGGCTTTCATTTTCGTTCTTTAATACGAGGGGCAAGTTAAAACTATCAATGCAATTCGTATAACGGTAAGAAACCTTCTTGCCATCATTTGCAAAATAAATTTCCAGGTTTGGTATTTGTATGTTCCTTAAATATTGGTCAAAAACTTTACTGTAATTAAACCACGCATGATCGCTGATGTATTTTTCTACCTGTGATGAGTTTACAGTTTGGTGATAAAATGTTTTATTCAACCCACGTAATATCCCTCTGAACAAAGAATCGTTGTTCATGCTGTGGCGTATGGTGTGCAACATGTTAGCGCCTTTACTATACATGTCACTATTTCTTGTGCTCACATCATCGTTCACATTATAATAACCAATTACGGGAAGTAAATTTTGTATTCCGGCTCTCTCTCCATCGGTATATTCGTCGCCTGCCTTTTCACCATAATAATATTCTGTAAATAAGGTTTCGCTATAGCAGGTAAAGCCTTCGTGCACCCACATATCAGCAATATCGTTGCTTGTAATATTATTGCCAAACCATTCGTGCCCACTTTCATGCACAATTATATAATCCCATTTAAGCCCCCAACCCGTTCCGGATAAATCTTGTCCGAGATAGCCATTCATATATTTATTGCCATACGCAATTGCACCCTGGTGCTCCATTCCCAAATGTGGTGCATCAACCATTTTGTAACCATCTTCATAAAAAGGATAAGGCCCCATCCAGTATTCATGCGACTTCAACATCCTGTGCACTTCAGGAACCATGTGTGCTTTGGCTTTAGCAAGATTATAGTTCAATACCCAATAGTTCACATCCAGCTTCCCCTTTTCACCAACGAATGAATCGCTGATATTTACATATTTGCCAATGTAAGGAATGATATCGTAATTATTAATGGGATTTATAACTGCCCATTTATAAGTTTCCGAGCCATCGTTATTATTTGTTTTCGCCTGTAGCCTGCCGTTAGACACACCCACTAATGTATCAGGAACAATCATGCTTACTGAAGCGCCGCTATCCGGTTCATCGCTTTGATGGTCTTTGCACGGATACCAAATACTTGCCCCAATTCCCTGGCAGGCAACACTCATCCACGGGCTGCCGGTACTATCTTTGGACCAGATCCATCCACCATCCCAGGGAGGATTAATGGCTTCACGGGGCGTACCATGATAATAAACCGTTACATCATGAATAGATGATTTCTTTTGAGCAGGAACAGTAACATGCCATGCATTCCCATCTTTGGTAAAATTTAGTTTTTGGTTTCCAAAAATGACACTGTCAATTTGGAGAGGCTCCTGCAAATCAATTTGCATCCTCAATGGAAAGTTGCCGCTGATAACTTCGTAATGGATGTCGTTAATACCAACAATACTTTTGGTGGCAAAATCCGGTTTTACAGTGATAGCATAATGCAACACATTCCACCAGGCTCTTTCTGCGTTTATGGTTCCCCGTAAGGTATCTGCCCTTGTAAATTTTCCTTTAATACTTTCATTAAGACAGGCGGCCATCTCGCCCGTCAAGGCAGGATTTACCTTTGCATAAACATAATTACCCAAAAGGGAAAACATCTGTGCAGACGTGTCTGTAATGAGTGGTTTGGCAATAACTTTTTTTATGGTTTCATCAAAGGAATTGGGTGCATCTTTGGACATTTTGATAATATAACCTATATACATTTCTTTCTCATCCTCGGTTAAAGGCCTCATAGATTCCCTAAAGAACTGAATGAAATTTTTATTAAAATTTTTTGAATCCTGCAGAGATGCTTTTGCATACGATGAAAGCTGGCTTAACCCTGCTTTTTTAAACGCCGGAGCCGCTTCTAAACTCCTAAAGGCCGTATCTGCAAAGGCGGCGTTTGTCCAGTCACTCAATATAAAATTGCAAAATAATTTTTTCATACTGTAGGTGAATGCTACTTCCTCATTGTTAATCCTGAAATTTTTTGAAACACTGTCTATGTGCTTCAATTCTGAAGCCGCTATACTTTTCATCCAGGTATTTGTTTTTTCTTTATCGCCTGTTTTCAACTCTTTCGTTAAGTAATTGATCGCAGGTAAATCAGTGAAAGAATTAATAATTTTAAGCTGTGCCTGAGATACACCTGCAAGCAGTATTGTCATAAGCAGAAGAACGGTAATTTTTTTCATTAAAAAAGTTTTAAAGTAATAGTGAATAAGCTGCAGGTTCTGAAGCGCTTCGCAATGGTTAGTTTATTCGGATCTTACCTAAGGAAGATTTGAAAGAAAATACTTCATAATTTTTCCCAATCTCTCAGCTGTTTTCTCGGTGACGGTTAATTAATTTTTCAACAGAAAATTATTTTTAATAAATACTTTCACGCGAATAGTTGGATACTAAAATTACAGTAAAGAAATAAATAGGTGTTATTTTTATTTGACGAGATTGAAAAAAAAATCGGGTTGAATCCGATTATTTGTTTTCGAAATTTAAGTAGGTATCAAAGAAAGGAAGTATTTCTGTGTAAATTCTTCCATCTGTGCCTTCCAAATGTTCTGCATGCCCTCCTAAATATTCTTCCGCAAAATGATTTATGCCGTACCATTCTAATTTTTTACTAAACTCAAGGCAAGTAACAGGAACATGCCTGCCAGCATCGTTTCTTCCCCAATCAATTTTGATAGCTTTCAAACTTCTTAACGCACTTAAATGCGATTCGATCATGTGGGTTGCGAAATTTTGTGTCCATTTGTTTACAACGCTTGTGTCAATCACTAAACTATCACCAATATAATTTGCTGGCATGTCTGCATAAAAAGGAGGTTTATTTAAATCAGGAGAATAGGTCCTGGCTAAATCAACCATAATAGTAGCTGCAGTGTTGTTGAAAATATCACTGTCACTTTTAGCGTAACTTATTATCCTAAAGGCATCAATGCTTGTATTAATACCATCCGACCAATTTAATGTCGCAGGCGTATTCGCATATACGCAACTGAAAACATCTGGATAAAGCATTCCCATTTTTAAAGCGCCGTTACCGCCCATTGAAGCGCCGGAAATACCTCTGCTGTCTTTATTTGAAATGGTTCTAAAATGTTTGTCAACATAATCAACAACATCTTTTGCGATGTAATCAGCCCAGTTTCCTGTTAAAGCTGAATTGGTTGTAAAACTTCCTTTAAATTTTGTAAAGCTATTCGGAAGTACAAATATAACGGGCTTTATGTGTTTGCTGGAAATAGCAGTGTCGAGTAATTTATTTATTTCCAAATCATCCATAGTTGCACTATCATTTCCATACATGCCATGTAGAAAATAAATAACGGGATAATGTTGTGTGCTTTGATTGTATCCGGGCGGTAGATAAATTGTTAATCTCCGCATCGCATCTTCACCAGCCGGGTTTCCAACAATTGAAGAAGCTAAAAATCTTTGATGAATCACCGTTCCTGTTTGTCCAAAAGAAAATCTTACGATGATAAAAGTTAAAAGAAGAGCACCAATTATTTTTCCCATAATGTTCAAATTAGCCATGTCTTTTTGTATGGCGTATGCTACTTAATTTTGTTCTGAAATTTATATTGGATTAAAAAAATTGAATCGATTATTAATTCTCTTGTGAGGTTAAACAATTTTCAACTAAAATATAATTCAACCAATATTTCCCTTCAATGTACCCGATATTAAATTTACAGTAAAGAAATAAATAGGTGTTATTTTTATTTGATGGGATTGAAAGAGAATCGAATGATTGCATCATAATCAACTGCCTGGCTAGCCTTTAAGCCAACCTGTAATGCTCATCCGGTTCTTCTGCGTCATCAGTACCTCATGTTCCAGTTCATTACTTTTAAAAAATACAACCTTCCCATTCACAGGTGAAATATTTTGCAATCCTTCTTCGTGATGAATACAAAGTTCTCCGCCATCTCCGGCAGCCCATTCTGAATTGAGGTACATTATCATGGAAAATTTGCGGCTGTCGTTATTCTGAAAGCGGTCCATATGTTTTTTATAAAAGGTTCCCCGTACATACAATGTATAATGAAACTCATAACTACTAATTCCAGTATAACAGTTTTCGTTCAGGTATTTTATAAAACGATCCATCAGGTCAAAAAAGCTATTTTCATGTACATCGTTATGCACCCGGTCGAGCCAATGAATATTGTCTCCTCTTATCATTTTATCGCGATTTATTATTGCATGGTTACCGGTTCCGGCATGTTGCATTTTATTCCGCGCAAAAAGGGAGATGAGGTTTTCTTTGAGATGAGCAGCCAATGATTCATTCAAAAAATGCTCAGCGATGCCTACCTTATTTTTGATAAAACTATTAATAAGGGTATTGAAAATGGTTTCCAATAAATTGTATAATTATTTGGTGAAAGATGTTTCGGGTGATCAGATAAACTTATAAATCCAGTGAAGAATAAAAGAAAGCAGGTGAAGGTAGCCGTAAGTTAATTACCAGATAAATAAATTTTCCTAAAATTACCTTTGATGCTGAAGGGTAAATTTAGATTTTCAAAAACATTTGATAATTGGGGTTTGAATGGGTTTCAGAAATCTTATAGTCATAGTGGCCAATAATTTCAAATCCATTTTTTTTGTAAAATTTAATGGCTCTTTCATTTTCTTTCCAAACATATAACCAAATGCCTTTTTGATTATTTTCCCTGGCAAGATTCCTGTTAAATTCAAATAACTGATAGCCCAATTTTAAATCGTAAAATTCTTTTAAAATAAAGATACGATCGAGTTTTGCAACGTCTTTGATTTTGCTTTCAGCATAGGGAAAGTTGCAAATAATATTAGAAAATCCTGCGAGGCGGTTTTGATAATAAACCAAATGATAGTTGTTTTTGGGATCGATTAATTCTCCGGCCAAAGTTTCCGGATTATATTTTTGCTCAATGAAATAATTAATATCTTCCGGTTCAGCACTGCGCCCATGTGATTCTACTAAGGTTAAGGTTGCAATTTCAGAAAGTAAATGAGCGTGGTTTTTGTCAGCTTTTTTAAAAGAGGCCATGGCCATAATTTGTTTTTGTGAGTAATGCCATTTTAGAATTGAAATCAAGCGGTATTGATAAATTCAATTTAATTCCAATAATATTTTTTTCGAGCTGCGGGATATTAAAACTACAGTAAACCAATAAATAGGGGTGATTTTCATTTCGTGTGATTAAGGAAGGAATTAATTCATCTGAAAGTTAATGTTGTTATGCAAAGCTTCATCGGCTTTTAGTTTTAATTGCCATTTCCATGCGGTTGACATCATTTCATCCAAAGAGTATTTTGGGTGCCAGTTAAGATTTTCTTTGGCTAAAGAATTATTGGCATAAATAGCCATAATATCGCCGGGGCGGCGAGGGCCTATTTTATAATTTAATGCTTGATTGCTTACCTTTTCAAATGAGCGGATGGCTTCTAAAACTGAAACGCCATTACCGGTTCCGAGGTTGTACACTTCGCAACTGTTGGCATTTTTATTTTCCATTAAATGTTTTAAAGCGAGCGTATGCGCATGTGCAATATCACAAACATGAACGTAATCGCGGATGCATGAGCCATCCCTTGTATCATAATCGTTGCCATATACCGTAAGTTCTTTTATCTTTCCAACGGCGGTTTGCGTAATGGCTGGTACAAGGTTTTCAGGTTTTCCCAAAGGCAGTTCGCCAATCAGCGTTGAAGGGTGAGCGCCAACCGGGTTAAAATACCTTAATAAAATACTTTTTAAGCCGCCCGTTTTGGCAACATCTTTTACTATTTCTTCACCCATTTGTTTGGTAGCGCCATAAGGCGATTCGGCTGGTTTTAAAGGCGATTTTTCTGTCACAGGTATTGCATCAGGGCTTCCGTAAACCGTGCAGGAACTGGAGAAAATAAAATGAGGTACTTCAAATTCTTTGGCGCATCTTAAAACATGGATCAGTGAAGCCAGATTGTTTTCAAAATATTCCAGAGGTTTTTCTACTGATTCGCCAACGGCCTTGAAGGCTGCAAAATGTATGATGCCTTTAATATCAGTATTTTCCTGGAAAACGGCATATGTATCATCAAAATTGGCAAGGTCCACTTTATAATTTTTAATGGTGACGCCTGTAATTTCTTTAATGCCAGTAAGCAAGGATGTGGTAGACTTTGAATTGTTATCTATAGAAACCGGTTGGAATCCATTTTCAATTAAATCAACAATTGTGTGGGCTCCAATATAGCCGCAGCCTCCGGTTACTAATATTTTATCCATCTTACAAAGTAATAGAAAATTGATTACAAAAATTCAATGATATGAATTAATTATTTCAGGAAAAAAAATGAATGATATAATAAACTACGGCGGCCACAAGGGCGCTTACAGGTACCGTAAGGATCCATGCCCAAACCAAATTAACCGTAACGCCCCAACGCACGGCAGACAAGCGTTTGGTTGCCCCAACTCCTACGATAGCGCCAGTAAGCGTATGCGTGGTGCTTACTGGAATTCCAAAAAAGATGGTGAGAAAAATAGTAACAGCGCCTGAAGTTTCAGCACAAAAACCTTCTAATGCATTTACTTTGGTGATACGTGTCCCCATGGTTTTTACAATTCTCCATCCACCCGACATGGTTCCTAAAGCGATGGCGGAATAACAGGCAAGAGGCAACCACTCTGGCATTGGCATTTGCTCGATAGAAGAAGTAAACCCGTGAACGCTTTTTTCATAAAACCAAATTGCCGTTAAAATCAGCCCCATTGTTTTTTGAGAGTCGCCGCCGCCATGTGCAAGGCTGAGGGACGCAGAAGAAAGCAACTGAAGCCTGCGAAACCATTTTTCTGCTTTTGAAGGGCGCGACCTTTTTGCAATATTTACGGTAATTACTGTAATTATAAATCCAAACAGCAAACCAATGACCGGTGACAAGATCATAAATATTAATGCAATAAAAATAGGGTGGGTATTAACACCTGCCAGGCCACCAGCCGCAAGGGCTGCGCCCGCCAGGCCACCAATTAAAGTGTGTGAAGAGCTGGAAGGGATGCCATAATACCAGGTTAAAAGGTTCCAGCTAATGGCCGCGATGGTTGCCGCTATAATGGTTTTAAAATTGATAATATGCTCAGACATAATGTTGGCAATAGTGCCCGCCACTTTATGCTCCCTGAAAATAAAAAATGCAATAAAATTAAATGCTGCGGCCCAAATTACAGCCTGAAAAGGAGTAAGTACTTTTGTAGAAACTATGGTTGCTATTGAATTGGCGGCATCGTGAAACCCATTTATATAATCAAAGATGAGCGCGAGAACAACAATGGCAATAAGAAAAACAAACATAATTTATTTTTTGGAGGCCGTAGGACCTTTCAGCATCAGGAGTTAGGCTTAAGGCTTAATTAAGCATATTTTATAATTATAGATTCTATCACGTTAGCAGCGTCCTCACATTTATCAGTGACAATTTCCATCACCTGATAAATCTCTCTTTTTTTAATTACTTC
>Ga0134126_10002652_pt1 | contig 22489 bp, 29 predicted proteins | sample KB31752_FD_96881 | JGI IMG/M metagenome (GOLD analysis project Ga0134126, IMG submission 96881) | Terrestrial soil microbial communities with excess Nitrogen fertilizer from Kellogg Biological Station, Michigan, USA - KB3-175-2 | ecosystem: Environmental > Terrestrial > Soil > Unclassified ... | reverse complement strand
CTTTGCACGTGTCAGGTTGGCTTTGCGAAGTCGAACACCACGAAGATCGGCGTCGGCTAGATTGGCCTCCGTAAGATCGGCCTCGCTGAGATCGGCAGAAAACAGGTCGCACGAGCTAAGATCTGCACCTATGAGCCGACTTCGGGATAGATTGCAGCCCGTGAGCTTCGCGCCTCGGAGATTGATCTTGGGCAGATTGACACTAGAAAGATCCTGGAGCGTCAGGTCGGCGCGGACTCCCCCGGGCAGATTGCGAGTCCAACGATCGTGCAACTCAAGGACACGTAGGATCTCGCTTGGAGATTTCATGGCTTGCCGCGCTGGACCGACGGCTTGCGCGCCTCGGCTAGGAGACATGTTCGGCACACGACTAACGTTGAATGCAGGTAGCAGATAGTAATCCCATGGCGGTAAATAGCCGATTAAAGTCGTCCGAGGAGATCTGAGGGTTGGCGGATAAGTCCGGGCGAACCAAACCAATTTCTCCATCATTCACGTCCCCAGTTCTGCCCCGTTTCATAGATGCGTCACCTCACGACATTCTCCCGCAAGGAATTCCGGCGCCACGAGAGCAGCGACGCGTACAGATGACCGATCGGGAAATCATTGATGACCAATGGCATCTTCGTAAATGACGGCATAATGCTCCTTTATTGCGTTTATTGGGGGACAAGAGGGGCCCTATGAAGGCTTTCTACTGCTCCAACGAGCAAGCGCATCGAGATGAGATCCCCCTCACCTCAAGCGCATCCTCAGTCTGGGCCGAGGACCGCACGGTGCACAGGACAGTTCACGTTGGCCGCGATTGCGCAGAATCTATCCGCCAGATGCAAAGAATCCAAGGTTTGACAGCTAATCTATCGACGCTCGCACACGCGGCGGACATCTCTAATCGGGATCACACCAGCACAACGAATTCGGCGTTTACGCCGAAGCGGAGTTCCATGGCCGCGGCCCCCAACATCAACACGGCTGCACCGCTGTATCCGTAGAAAACGTTCCAGCGCGAGCCCGTCCCGATCAGGGTTCCGAACAGCCAGGGAGCCAAGATCCCGCCGATTGCGGTGCCCACCGCATAGAAGACGGCGATGGCCAGCGCTCGGGTCTCCAGCGGAAAGATTTCGCTTGCTGTGAGATAGGCAGAGCTCGATGCGGCAGAAGCGAAGAAGAAGATGATGGTCCAGGCTGCCGTCTGGCTGACATCGGAGAGTCGGCCGGTCGCGAACAGCACACCGGTGACGACCAATAGCAGCCCGGCCAAGCCGAAGGTCCCACTGATCATCCGCTTCCGGCCCACGGTGTCGAAGAAGCGGCCGAGGAGAAGCGGGCCCAGGAAGTTGCCGACGGCCAACGGCAAGATATAGAGGCCGGTGCGCTCCGGAGAGACGCCCTGGAAACGCGTCAGCACGAGGCCATAGGTGAAGAAAACCGCATTGTAGAGGAATGCTTGCGCCACCATGAGCGAAAGCGCGAGCGCAGACCGCGCGCGGTACTTCGCGAGCATGGCGTCGACGATAATGCGAAGCCCGAAACTCTTGCGCGGGTGAATTGTTAGCGCCTTCCCGGGCTCACCGAGAGAGCGTTTGCCGCTCTCCTCGCGGACGGTGTTCTCGATCTCGCTGACTACCTCCTCCCCGGCCCTTTCGTAACCATGGGTCACGAGCCAGCGCGGGCTTTCAGGCACGTATCGGCGCAGGATTAGAATGGACAGGCCGAGGAGACCACCAATCGCAAATCCGAGTCGCCAGCCAAGATTGATCGGCAGCAGGCGCGGATTGAGAAGCAAGATCGTCGCAGCCGCGCCGATCGCCGCCCCGATCCAATAGCTGCCGTTCACGATGAAATCTGTCCGCCCTCTCAGGCGCGCCGGGATCAGCTCATCGATCGCTGAATTGACGGCGGCGTACTCGCCTCCGATGCCCAAGCCGGTTATAAACCGAAAGCCGGCAAAGCTCGCCATGTTCCAACTGATCGCAGAGAGAATGACGCCGATTAAGTAGACCGCAAGGGTGACGTAGAACATGGTCCGACGCCCGAAACGATCGGTGAGCCAACCAAAGATTACTGCACCGAGGACGGCGCCGGCGACGTAACACGACGCCATCGTACCGATCTGCTGGCTCGAGAGATGAAGTGTATGCTCACTTTGCAGTATGCCGCTGAGCGAGCCTACAATTGTGACCTCAAGACCATCCAAGACCCACGTGATTCCGAGCGCCACGACGACCACGAGGTGAAAGCGTGACCAAGGAAGTCGGTCCAGCCTGGCAGGCACCGTCGATTCGATGCCGGTCCGAGTGTTCTCAGCTCCGACCATCACACTCGATCCTCTCCGAAGTGACCGGTGGGAGAACGCTGCATACTCGCGGCTCGTGTCCATGGATCGTCTTCCGGTTGCGGCTATATCATTGTTGAGAACAACCGGCTCGTTTCGTCGCGGCGCTGACCGCGGCCGAGAGCCCGTCGGCACTGGCTACGATCCCGAACGGCCCGCGTGCGCATATAGGTTCTATCTGGGCGCGCATAACCTCGTCGCTATGGTCGGCCTATCTCGCGGTGGTGCTCTCCGGCGAGATCATTGAGGTCGGCCAGCGCAATGCGGTCGCGGCGCAGATCGGTGGAAAAGGCCAAGCGCCTTAAAGGCGATTGATGCGGGAATCGTACTTACGTCCTGCGGCCGAGTAAGGCGATTTTAATTAACCCGTGGCAGACTGGCGCCGGTTGTGGAGGACGACGATGGCTGACGGCAATCGGATGGTCCACGCTAATCGTCTTGCTGCCCCAGCATCGACGAGCTGTAATGCCCCGGGCGGTCTCCGCTGCGGTTGGTGCGGACTTCCACCCCTCTCTGGTGATCTCCTAGTGATGGGTTCAGGTGATCTGTGCACGACCTGTAGCGAGCTGTTGCGCGGTGTGGACTGGAAGGCGCTGCTCGGCCCGGGTCGGTAGGTTGCGTCACGCCCGCCTCTATTACGGCGCGCAAACCTCGCAAGCCGAAGCTCAGTATCGCCGCTTACGGACCACTACAAAAATTTAGCTCATCCCAACGCGCGCTTGCGGCTCCAGAGGAGCCCGAGAGCGGTGAGACCGGCGCCAAGGATGGCTAGGGGCTGGCAGCGGAGGTCATCGTGATCGTCAAATCGGTGGCCGCCATTCTGACCTTCGCACCGCCGAGGAAAAATCCTATCTCTGTCGCTGTGCCGCCGGCAGTAACGGCGACGGGGCCGACGCTCGAGCCCCATTCGCCGACGTCGTCGCCAGACATCCTCATCACGACATCAACCGAACGTTACCGTTTTTGCCAGCGACGAAGCGACAGGCTCGTGGTACGGGCAACGCGCTCCTTATGCGCTGAAATCCAAGCCTCGGCCTTTGCCGCCGTGGTGAAGCTGGTGACCATCGTCGGGTTGCTGTCGGGAACCGCAACCTCGACGGCGTAGGTCTCGTCCGCTTGACGGACAACCCGATATGCGGCATCGGCGTGAGGGTGCTTCTGTTCCATTCGCCCAATATGGCACGCAATCTTTTGGGCCGTTACTCGCGCCACCACAATCGATGGCACCGAGCGCCTGGCGCGATGTCCGCGAGGCCGATGGCGTGCGGCGACGATGGGCGAGGTCATTGGGCAGTACTATAGGCTGATCCGATCCGGAATGCCGGCACCGAGATTAAGGAAACGAAACTCGCTCGGCATCAATGCGACTTGCGGCCGACCTATGGTGGGTAGCTGGGATATACCGCCTTGAAAGGCGACGTTGCTGAGCACCAGCCGGGGCTTCGCGGGATCATCGGCTTCGATCGGCAGCGTTACCGTCTCAAAGATGTTCGCCTGTCCCGTGCTGGTCCAATTATCGAGATTAACTTGGCGTGCACCGCAGGGCTGCGCTGCGACCATGCTGATGCGCCAGCGGCGTATCGGCCATTGATTGGGCGGTGTGAGATCGCGCATGTTTTTGCCGGTCGCCTCGAAACCGCCGTGCTCGCGGAGTTGACTGCCGGCGACTCTCACCAGTATGTCATCCTCGCCGCGCAGCTCGAGCAGGATGACGCGACCCAGCAGATGCTTGATGTTATCGAGGTCGATATCCGAGCGCTTCGGCAGCAGTCGGCCATGGCCGCGCCACGCCAGCCATGCGGCAATGAACTGGCGGTTCGCCTCCTCCTGCGCAGCGTCGAGCAGGCATTTATCGGCGAAGGTGTTCAATTCTGGCATCGGGCTTATTCGAGATAGGAGTTCGGGATAGGAGCCATTATCGGCGAAGGTGTTCAATTCTGGCATCGGGCTTATTCGAGATAGGAGTTCGGGATAGGAGCCATAGCGCACGGCTGGCAGATCGGGGGCCGGTTCTTATAGATCCGAATCGACACGCAATAGCATGACGGTCCCCTACCAAATACAGTACGTCGCCGCGCCGAAAACCCTGTTAACGTGCGAGTGGCAAATTTCTGTGGAAAAGGCCGAATAACCGTTTCGTGAAGTTTTCCCATGAGGTGATCATTGCTGAACTTTCCGGGAAGGGGGTGATGGGGAGCGTAATCAAGATCTCCGATTTACGCCGGCTCCGTGCTCTCACCACCGCTTTGGACTCCGGCGTGCGGCAGATGATGGCTGCCCACGCTGCGGATCGTATGATCGAGGTGACCGCCCTAGATGGTCGGTTGTGGGAGATAGTTCGGCTGATCCGGGACATTCCTGGCATCTGACCGTCGGGCGAGCAGCACGGCGGGTCGCGCCCCGCGCACGACTTGCCGATGTTAGTTGTCCGCAAGATAAAGAAGCGGCCCCGCGAGAGGAGCGTATCGCGAGGCCGCCTGATCCGCTCGATGCCAGGTGGGCGGCGGATCGGTTTCCTTCCCTGAAGGCAGGTATGAAAACAGAGTATTGCCTTAATGATAAGGAAAATCGCGGCTGATTTTAGTAGAATGCTGGCTAACATTGCATTTGGAATGCAACACACCACTCCAGTATATTGTACGCCACAAATGCAGGGCTCCGGGCGAGGGCTGCATTAACGACGGGTGGCGCGGGTGTACACGGTTCTGATCGCCGATGATGACGGGGACGTGTTGGAGGTCATGGCCGCCATTCTGCGCGCGCCCGGCTATACAGTACTGACTGCGGCGGACGGCTATGAGGCCATCCGCATCCTTGCCGACCGGCACATCGATCTCCTGCTCACCGACCTCAGAATGCCGGGGCTCGACGGCACGCAGCTTGTCGTCCAGGCCAAGGTGATGCGGCCCGCCCTGCATGTGATCTACATGACCGGCTTCATGGAGGCGGCGGCGACGGTGAGTGGGAGGCTGGTCCAGAAGCCGATCAGGGCCGCTGATCTGATCGAGAACATCGAGCAGGAAATGACGGCGGCGTAGGAACTTTATGTGGGAAAAGGGGGCGGTGTGGCGGGGGAGCGCATCCTCTTGCTGGAAGACGACGATCTCGTAGGCCCGCTAATTGAACATGTGCTTTTGTCGAACGGCTATCACGTCCATCTCGTGAGCCGAGTGGCGGAAGCTCAAGACCTGTTGCGGTCGCGTTCCTACGATCTCGTCATTGCTGACGCGCTAGTCCCAGACGGCAGCGGCATCACCGTGGCGGACGAGGCGAGGACTCTCGGCATCAAGACGCTGGTGATCTCGGGTAACGCCACCGGGCTGCCGCAGAACCAGCTACAAGGGCACGAATACGCGCTGAAGCCAATTCGCCCGACTGAACTGCTGCGCCTGGTTCAGCTTGCGATAGATGGTAAGCGCGAGGCTCCCTAAGGCGGTTGCGCCGCTACTGCCGCGGCGTGCCGATTTCGTGGTATGCGGCGTCGGCATCAAGGCGCTCGGCGTACTCAGTAAGCGTTCGCGCAACCTCTGGACTGCTGGTCAATCTCGCGGCTTCTCGGCAACGAGCGGCGTGTCCCCGAAGCCATTCCGGCGTCAATACTCTGATCTGCGGAACATCGCGCGGCATATCAAAACTCTCCCAGGATTTCAGAAATCTTTTTCTTCAGGGTCTCGGCATTGAAGGGTTTGACGATGTAGTTGCTGACGCCCGCCCCTTTGGCCGCGACGACGTTTTCGGTCTTGCTCTCGGCAGTGACCATAATGAACGGCGTCTTCGACAGTTTGTCGTCCGCGCGAACCTCTTTGAGGAACTGTAGCCCTGACATGGGCTCCATGTTCCAATCCGAGATCACAAGCCCAAAACGGGAGTCGCGCAGCTTCCGCAGCGCACTCCCGCCATCAGCGGCATCCTCGACGTTGTTGAAGCCGAGCTGCTGCAGCAGACTTCGCAGAATGCGGCGCATTGTCTGATAGTCGTCCACGACGAGAACATTCATGTTGAGGTCCACGCGATGCCCCCGCGCTGTTTTGGTGTGAAAGTTGGTGAAAGCTAATCGCTCAGAGAATAATCAGACGTTAAACGCGACAAGTTTCGGATACAATTCCGATAAAGTTATCCGAGTGTTGTATGGAAGTTGCCGCAAAAGCTAAGCGAACTTGCGGTGCGCTTGATTCGTGCCGTTTAAGGAGCGATCGATTAGCGATCGATTAGTGGATGCCAGTCAACATCGGCAAAGCGCATTGCAGATGGTGGCCCTGTGAAATCCTCACGCATCCTCGAACTCCTACACGTCCTCGTCCTCGACGATGATCCCGATATGCGGGCATTCCTTCGCCGCGCCTTGAGCCGTCAGAATGTCGGGAGTGTCGTGGAAGCGGCCAATGCGGATGATGCATTGATCCTTCTGCAGACTCCAAAGAACGAGATCAACTTCGTGCTGAGCGACTGGAATCTTCCCAGCATTTCCGGTTTGGAGCTGTGCCGGGTGCTGAAGGCACAGAAGCCGATCATGCCGATCCTAATGATCACCGGGCGGGACGACGCTGATTCTGTACGCCTCGCGCGGGCGACCGGCATCGACGGCTACGTCGTCAAGCCGGTTTCGCCGACGGAATTAGTGCGGAAGATCGACTTCATCGTTCGGCAGACGTGGGAGAAACGGATCGGCACTCCGCAGGGCGGCGAGGTATCCGAACTCAAATTCCGGTAGGCAACCTATCAAGGTTTATGCGATCGCGAAAAACCTGGGCTCGTGCCTCGGCGCGGCTCGGGCGATCGCGTGGTGAAGAAGCGCACCTGGAATTGGCGACAATGCAAGAAGGTGCCCGCCATCGTGAGCATCGCCGCTACCAGAGGATAGGCGCCATTCGACTATCCAACCGTGCGGTCGATGGCAGACCAATTTTTTCCAGGGCCTGCGCCATGCAGGATTGCCAGACTGACCCGCCTGCCGTCGGGGCGGTTCGTGTCGCCACAGGTTTCCTTCTGGCACCGAGTTGAGCGGACGCCGTGCAAGCGCCGCCCCGACCGCTGGTCATGGCCCGACTTCGGACATGCCTATCACCGTGCTGGCCCGGAAAGGGACTTCCCTTTGGTGTAAGGTATCCCTAGGCTGATAAGGCTTAGTGATGGGTGTTGATCCCCAGCACATTTTGAGTGCACCAGTCGCGCGCCAACGAACTTGGGCCCGCTGCGGAGCGGAGGGTGCGAAATAGGCCATGGCCTGGGCGAGTTGCGACACTTGGAGCTGAGTGGTGTTGGCGAGGCTGGCCGTGATCTGTGGGTTCAGCGAGGGTCGCACGGACACGATCTCTCCGCCGCTTGCGACGACGTCGTTCACTTGAACTAGCGCCCAACTTCCCCACTCGCCATCGGCCTGGGCTCTGACCCAGAGTCGGTCGGTGATGGTGCCGACGGGCGTAGCGAAAGAGCCTTCGTAGACGTCGTATTGCGTGACCTGATCGCCGTTCGCGTCACTGGCGGAGAAGAGTTGCGCTAGCTGCAGCGTCCCACCTGACGTGAGTCCGCCTGACAAGACCGAAAGCGGTTGAGATTGCGCCACCGGTAAGAGGCTGGTAACAGGCGCCTCAGGTCCGGTGTTCACAATTTGCACCAGCGCCCAGTTGCCCCAGGTGCCATCCGCACAGGCCTGCACCCAGAGCCGGTCGGTGCCAGCAGTGGTGCTACTGTGGTAGGTGAGCCCGGTGAGACTGGTCACCGTGTCGTCCTGCAATGTGGAGAGCAGATCGCCATTGGCGTCGGTGATGGGGCCGACGGGCGTCCCCAGCGAACCCAGATAGACGTTGTACTGAGTGATAGCATCGCTATTCGCTTCTGTGGTCGAGAATAGACTCGTCAGCGATACCGGCCCGTGATCGGGACCGACCGTTTCCATGGTATGAGACGCCGTGGTTACCGGCGCTACGGCGCCGGTGTTGGTCATCTGCACGAGCGCCCAGTTACTCCATTGCCCGCCGGAGAGCGCCCGTACCCAAAGCCGGTCCGTGCCGGCTACGGTGGCGGCGCTGTAAGTGAGGCCGGTGAGACTGGTGAAGTTGTAGGTCTGGAGCGGGGTGAGGCTGCTGGTCCCGTCGCTGATCGTGCCGACGGGCGTCCCTAACGAGCCTTCATAGACATCGTATTGCGTGATTGGATCATTGTCGGCTTCGGATGCGGAGAACAGGCTGGCAAGCAATACCGGCGCGCTATCAGGCGTTACGGTTTCTGCGGAGGGCGATGCCGAGACGACCGGCGCCGGGTCGCCCGAATTCGTCATTTGCAGCATCGCCCAATTACCCCAAGCGCCGTCGGCAAAGGCCTGCACCCAAAGCCGATCCGTGCCCGCCATAATGCTGCTGTTGTAAGTGATGCCGTTGAGCGAGGTGACTATGTTATCTTGTAAGGAGGTAAGCGTGGCGCCACCGTTGGTAATCGTGCCAACCGGTGTTCCGAACGAGCCTTCGTATATGTCGTATTGTGTTATCGGATCGCCGCTCGCTTCGTTGGGAAGGTCGGATAACGGCGCGTTGCGAATTTCGGAGCGCGCTGCAGCTACAATCGAAAGGCCCCGCCCAACAGGGCAGGAAGGACGGGGCCCCGCGGATACACCGAAGGCTCAGGCTCCTTCGGCGCTGGGAGCCTATTGCGGAGATGGTTAACAGGACATTACCGGCTGAGGCGGCCGCGCCCTCCGCGATCCGCTTTCTTGCACCTTCTGTCGCGCCGGGTGAACGCAGTGGCGGCGCAGCTCTTCGACTTTGTCGCTCTACCTGTCAGCCGGCTGTTTCGCAATTTGGTCAACTGTGAGCTATTCCCCGCTTCATTTGCCTGCCTTGCAATGAGCGCCAACGAACTTGCTCTGATAGTTTCGCGTCGGGCGGCTTCGGCGCGCTCGCGACAAAGCTCCTCGCGCTCCCGCAAATCGCAAACGTTTACTCTTGCGCTGCGATTTTTTTTATCGCCGCTGAGATGATTTGCCACCTGTGCGCCTGGCCGTCCGCACCGCGTCCATGCAGGTTATTGGCGCGACGCTGTGCCTCCTGTGCAGCATTTATCCCGTGATTCGCCATCATCGCGCGCGCAGCACGTAAGACCTCATCTTCCTCGTCGCGCCTCACTGGAGTGTCTTTCCTCCGAAGAGGACGCCGTTCACTCGCTCGGACGATCATGGGATCGTCCTCGCGACAACTTTACCGAAGTCACGCCGCGCCTTTTGAGAAAATCCGAGCGCGCTCATATCGGTCACGCGTCCGACCGGGGCGGCACTTGGGACCTTGAATCAGTTTTCGGCATGTGGAGCACAAAATGAGGGTGCCCCGCTTGGTGCAATGTGAGTGGCACGACCTTCTCATTCGATACAGTACCACGCGAGCACTCGGCGCCCTTTGGTGGGGTAGCTTTCAGGCGGGTACTTGCTGTCCCGCATGCCGGACACGCAACTGCGCACAAGTCTAAATCGCGCAGCGGGAAGTCCTCACCGACATGCTCGATCAACCACTCAACGGGAACATCGAAAGCTCCGCATTTCGGGCATAGACCGATGATAAGGAGTGCGTGCTCCCGAACATAGTCGAGGGTCGCTCCAGCATGAAAATCGAGGCTCATGCGGCATGCCCTTTCACCATGGCCGCAACCTTTGCTTCCAGATCGCGAGGCGACACCGGCTTAACGAGGTAAGCCAAGATACCAGCTTTCTTCGCCTTAACAATCGAATCGAGGTCCACGGATCCGGTTAGCATGATGAACGGGATTTCGCGTTTGCGCGCCCTCAGTTCGTTGAAGAGGTGCAAGCCGGACATTTTCCCCATGTGCCAATCGCACAAAATGAGATTGATAGCGGGGCTCGCACACTCGATCTGCCGCAAAGCTTGTTCGCCATCCTCGGCCTCTATGGCAGCTTTGGCCCCAGACCGCAGCAGCATTCGGCGCACAAGCGTGCGCATGGCTTCATCGTCATCCACGACGAGGCAGCTTAAGTTCTCGAAACCAGGGTGAGCGACCATTCGCATCCCCTAATCACGTAACCGGAAAATCGTACTTTAGCGACGACCGATTAAGAAATCGTAGTATTGAAAACTCGAAGCGCCGCCACTCCCTAAATTAAGAGCCCCTTCATCGTGCACTCTTGATAATTGCCCTAGTAAAGAGCGGGCCCATGCCAGCGAGAATAATTGCTGATGATCGTCTAAGAGAAGGCTACGCCTACTGGTGCCGCAAGGCCTCAGGCGGCAGGCTGCCGCGACGCATCGACATTGACCCAACCGAGATACCGCACTTGCTTCCCCACATTCGACTAGTTGATGTCGTGGGACCGGGCCGCTTTCGTTATCGTTTGATAGGGAGCGAAGTGCGAGAGCACCACTCGTCAAATCCCATAGGCCGCTACGTTGACGAACTGCTCCCGCCACCCGCGGGACCACGCGTTGTCGCGCTGTACCAGCAATGCGCAAGTGGGGCCCTTCCGATCTACGTCGAGCATGAGTTCACTCTGCCGAATGCCAGTCAGATTCACCGGTTGTCGAAAGTGCTATATACCCCACTATCCGATGACGGCATGAGCGTAAGCCACGTTCTCGTCTTTCACGTGATCGCCGCTGCATTGGCCGATGCCTCACCTAGTGTGGACCTCTGGGGACGGCCGTATCGGGAACTTGTCCACATTGTGCTGCCGGGGCCGCATCGGAGCGCGGGAGGCGCGGCGTATTCGTGGGCAGCCGAATAGGTATTCTCCCACGCTTGGCCGCTGGAAGCCCCGTCTCACTTATAACCCATCCCGCCCGGAAATGCACTCTCGGGCGCATCAAAGACCCGCCCCCCAGGCGCAAGAGAAGCCAACGCTTGTTGCCGGCGATTCGCCCGCAACGTCCAGATCGCCCCTGCAAGATCAGCTAACGCAAAGATCAAAATAATCCGCGGCGCCAAGTCTAGTGCCACAAGGGCGCCGAAGAGCGCGATAACCCAAGATCGTGTAATCGCCGTCATTCTCAAGACTGCGGGCGGCGCCCAAACGTGCCATCGCCATATACATAAGCGCAAAGTTGAAAAGCGGCACGGCGAGAACCCGAATCCACGGGTCAACGGGCGGCGGGAGGAAAAAAATAGGAAGGAAAAACTCAGGAACAGTGAAAAGAAACGCCGCGACTAACGCGATATATGCACCGAACCAGAAGACCGTACCCGCCGGTGCGTCGAGCGCGGTGTGTCTCGGTGATTCCATAGCTCCCCCTTCGGCGCGCTGGCGCGCTATCTTTATCTTCACTGCAACTGGGAGCGACCATGCTATCACACGCTCCAGCCAACTGGGATCCTCGGAGCTATGGGGGCGCATTGAGCCTCTCACGCAGCGCAAGTAGCACTGTTCGATCCCTGAATTGCTGACCGGAGGCACTAGGGAGAAGCATATGCGTCCCATTATTCATGTCATCGTCGCAGCCATCGTGCTGCTCGTCGCCGCGACGATTATCGTCCATCTGACATATTTCCAACTCATCACCACGCTGCTGGTGGCGTCCGTGGCCGCGGCTAGTGGCGTCATCGGTTATCATCTGCCGCACCTGCGTCGCAGGGCCAACCCATGATCGAGCGCCCGCCGCTCTCCTGGCCGGCTTGGTTTCATGCATCAGGTGAGGTCCTGGCGATGGGTCCCCAGCACACTATGCGCTGGTCCAGTACTTGGCCCCCGGTGGAATCACGGAATGAACATTCGGATGATCGCTGCTTTCACCGCGCTCTCAGCGATCCTTCTTGCGCCGCTGCTCGCGTCGGCGCAGCTATCAGACCGTGAGCTAAAGGCGTTGTACTGCTTCGGGTACTTCAGGAAGCAGTCCGATGCGCGCCGGAGCATTTGCCAAAATCCAAGCGCTCCGCCGCAATTGTGCAAAGCCGCTGACGATAAGCTCAAGCGAGTCCTCTCATATCTCATGGCGAAGAGCGCCTTCAACGCATCTAGCGGTCACGGGCCATCGATAGCGATGGCGCAAGGTGCGCTGGCCGGGGTCGGGTCAGGGCGACGGATGCTTTAAGGCATGCCAGCACCATGGCGGCTCGGCGGATGACATGATGCGCTGCGTGAATCACTGCGAGCCGGATGTCTGCCAAAGAGGACGGGCCTGCGAGACGCTCGACTACCTGGCCTATTGACGCGGCGCCAGCCACCTGCCTGACAGCGCGTCGGGGAGAAGCTGCCAAGGAGGCGGCATGTCCCCGTCCATGGAAATGGCCGTCCTCGACCCGCTGGGTAAGCTCGCCGGGGCGCGGCTGGAGCACTTTCGGCTGGTGTACCGACTGCGCCCTGCGCTACCGGTGGGATCTGCCTCCGGGGCAGAATGTCCCATCCGGCTTCTCGATCGACCTTCGGCAGCTCATCGCGGAGCGCGGCGCCGGGACAAAGATCGTTGGGATGAAGCCTCCGCGCTGCCCTCAGTGCGACTCGGCATCGACCCGACTGATCGTCGAGACGCCGGAGCGCGATTGGCGCGGCAACGTGGCGGTGAGCTAGACACCGTCTAGATGCGTGCGGACAACCTGGCGTTTGCGCCATCCCCGCTTTCGCATCAATCTCGCCTCCTTCAGCAAAAGCTGTCCGCGCGAGCGCGCTCCTTCTGTAATCTTTCCGAGCTGCTTCGTCGCGAGCCTCACGCTAAGGCGGACGTAATTTCGGGTAGCCCGGCTCCCTGAGACATGGCCAAGGAGCGCCCCCGCACTTTCCGGCCGCTGAGTCAGTTCACCGAGTTTGTTGGCCAACACGTGACGCCATAGGTGCACGTGAATGTTGATGCCGAGCCGACGACGCACCGTCCCGCTGATGACTGCTGAGAACGTTGCGGGAGAGGTGTATCCCGTCCGCGAATCTCCAGGAAAGAGGTATGTCGTCTTGCCCGCGCAGGGAAGCAGCGGCCTATAGTGTTGCAGGTACAGCGATAGCAGGTTCCAGCTGCGCTCTGTCATAGGAGCTTCCATCGTTTTCCGAGATTTCTCCTGGTCGTGATAGATGGCAAGCACGGCGCGCCCATCTCGCGGCCGCAGGAAGTTACGCTTCACGTCGAGCTTGACGAGCGTGCCGCGCCGTAATGGAAACGTGTTGAGGATGTCGATTGCCACGACTGCTTTTGCACGGCGCGCTTCGACCAGTGTCGGCGAACCGCGACGACAGCGAGCGCGCTCTAACTCGGCCATCATCGCATCGGGCAGTGCCACAAGCATCGAGAACTTGTCGGGGTCGTCCAGCTGGAGCGTCAGGGTTAGGTTTTTCTCTGACATTCCTCCCGCGAGCGGAGCGGTCTCGAGTATGTCCATGACCAACTCATTCCAGGCCACCTGCTCTGCGTAGCTGAAGACTACTCCACAGCGCCGTGCAATCCGCAACAGCCATCGAACATTGTAGAGCAGGTATAGCGTTTTCTTGCTTCGCTCGGGTCCCAACCGGTTGACGATCGAGTCCGCCAAAATCGCAGCGCTCCTCGGCGTCACGAGATCGCTGATATGCTTCAGGTCACGGACGTTGACCTCTCTCGCGATGTGAATTGCGCTCGCCGTCCGATAGAGAAGACGCGAGATCTCGCCCAGGCATGATGGACACAGAGTGCGTGGTCTCTTTGCCATCAACGTTGCCAGGCGTCCGGTTTTTTCGTCCGCATAGAGCTTCGCAAGTCTCCTGCTAACGCGGTCACGATGCGAGAACCGGGCCAACATCTCGCGTTCCGGATCGAGGAAGCCGCCATTCGCGCAGAATTGATTGATCTCCGCTACAAGCGACGGATGGAAGTCGGCTTTGGGCAGTCTGACGATCTCGCCTCGACTGCATGTCGGGCGAAGATTTGCGTCAAGAGGCGGGGACAACGTCACCGCAGGCCAGCCGTTAACCTGCTGGACGGCATTGTTCCATGCTCGACGAAGCAAGGCTTCCCGCCTCTTCGGTTTAGCTTGCGCAAGAAACTTCTCGACCACACCGTCGCTCACACGCTGAGGAGAGATGTGGGAGGCGGCACACCAACTCATAAAGCTAATCAGATACAGACGAGCCCAGTTTACTCGCTCTCGCGGAGCTCGGTTTGCGACCCACCATTCATCGATCGCTTTGTGCAACCGTGCCCATTCAGTTACAGCCCGTCTGGCCGCCATTCGGCGCGTCATCTGCAGCGGCCCCCTCCCTACCTCGTGCAACGTCAAACGCTTACATGGCCGATGTGTTCATGGGCCTGTTGCGCTGAGGGGTGCTGCGCGACGGGGGATGAGATATGGAAACCCATCGCGCTATGATCGCGTACGCCGGTGGCTGGTGATCGCCAACGGGACAATGGGATTAGCGGTGAAAGCCGCTATGCTCGCATGGCTTATACACAGACTTGTTTGACCGTTGTGCGTTTGGCACTGAATGCCATGCGCGCCGTTGTCGTAGCGGCGGCTATCGCCAGCTACCCGATAGCCGCGTCACGCCTGGAGCGCTGACTGCTTCAATCAGCTCACGCACGTCATTCATTGGGCTGTTCACTCGCGTGCTGATCTGATGAGCCCGCATCTGGTGGGCCGGAACGGTCGGAGCACCAACAAGGAGCGCACGGTGTCACAGCGCATCGACAAATCCTGGGTCGTCGTCGACAGCATCGAACCCTTTCCGCCGGATCGATGCATCGATCTTTTCCTGCGCCCCAACGGCACCTACGGATTTGAGGAATTTCGCCGCGACCCGGAAGACGCAGGGCTCTGGACGCCAGTCCAATATTATTCGTCCGCGACTTACCCTTCCAAGGAGGCGGCGATGTCAGCGGCGCTGGTCGCCGTCCCATGGCTCAAAGAGGCGCTCGCGAGACGGTCCGGCGGAATCTAGCCGCTGAAAGCGCGGCAGCGGGCGATTCTTGTCGATCCCTTACATCTTGACTTCGCTGATCAGGATCAGCGGTTCGATCGAAGTGTAGTTCGCGACATCGGCCATGAGCTCCTCCGCATGCGGCGCAAACGCCTTACGAAAGGCATCGACGCTGTCGAACAGCAAATGGCCCATCGCGATAAAGCTCGGCGGCGAATCGGGCGTGCCGCCGGCGACGCCCTGATCGACCGCGACGCCTTTGCACACTGCGCCAAGCCTCTGCCGGACCGTCGGCATGTGCTTGGTGACGTAATAGTCCATGTTGAATTTGGCGCCGCCGCTATTTGGATAGAGCACGGTGACCTTGATCATTTCTGCTCCCTTTCCCCACTGCCGTAGAGGGCATCGGGCTGAGACAAACGCTGGCTGCGGGATCTCCGTTGCCGTCCCCGCTGGACGGCTGTCTCTCGCCTTCTCGCGTGCGGCGAGGTCCCGAGCGAGTTACGCCGTCATGCCGGCGAAGACCGCTTTCTTGATGCTGGCGTGCATGCCCCAGTTTCCGTCGACGACCTGCGTCACGCCAAAGTCGACTGCCACCGAGATCAGCGAAATCGCCTCGTCCTCGCTGAGATTCTGCGCGTGCATAAGGAAGTCGCGCATCTTCCGATAGGCGTCGCGCATTGCAAGGTCGACCGATGATCTCTTGAAAATCTCCTCCTGCGCGGTGGGGCCAAGCTCGGTGAGATAATCTGGGTAGCTGAAGCCGTGGACCACCCACTGCTCGCGCGTTTCCAGCAATGGCCAATTGAGATGGGACAGTATGGTGCCGTCTAGGTCGTTCTTCTTATGGAGCAGAATCTGGAGAACGCCGGTCCATGAGGATTCGATCGCGGTCCCGCACAGTTCCGAATCCCCTTGCGCTGCATGCGTGTCACCGGCCGAGAGGAGAGCCCCCGGAACCGAGACCGGGTAATAGAGCGTCGCACCTTTGCAGACGCGCCAGTCATCCATGTTGCCGCCGGTGTAGGAGGGCGGGATCGAATTCACCATGTCGGCTTCTTTCGGGGCCAGACCGATAACGCCAAAATGCGGACGGATCGGCACGCGGACATTCTTGAGAATGCCGTGATTTTCGTGCACGTGCTTGTGGTCAACAACAACGCCGGGATAATCGTAGATCTTGTGGACCACGCCATCGGGATCGGTGACGGGAACCCAGCGGTAGTTGTACACCGGGCGCGCCCAATCCCGGTTGCCGGCGGCGTCGAGCTCGTAGATGGTGATGACCTCGCGCGGCTTCGGCTCCTCGACCAGGTCATGATACTGATAGCCCCACCACGCCGCGATGTTGGTTCCAAACGCCTTGCCGTTATGCTGCGGATTGGCGCAAGGGCGCACATACATATCGAGGATACGCACCTCGAGAATGTCGCCAGGCTCAGCGCCTGCGATTGCGATCGGCCCCGTAAGCACGTGGACACCTGCACCGCCGCCAGCGCCGTTCTTCGCGTCCATGGGTCCGGCACCGCGTCGGTTTACGTTCTTTTTGTCCTTGGTCCAGTAGTAGACGCTTTCTGCGCCCGGATCGCCCTTGATCATCCGGTCGAAATCGTCTGATGCCTGATGCGTCAGGCACTCGACCGTGACGTAATCACCCGGCTGGATTTCGACGAGCGGCTTCAGGCCTTTGCTGAAATATCCCCAGTGGACGGTCTTGTCCGATGCCGGGAGATACCAGTGACTCGATTTTGCGGGCATTCCTGGCGCGCCGCCGGCCGGGACGATCCGAGGCATGAGCTCTCGCTCACTTGCTGCGGCCAAGCGGGGTAGCATAACTCCTGAAGCTGCGACCGAGACGCCAGCCAGAGCGGCCCCTTTCAAAAACCGCCTACGGGTTTCGCTCACCATTTTTTCGCTGACCATCGCCTACCTCCCGCGTCGCGTTTCTTACTTGAGCATTTCCGACGAGAAGCGTACTCGCTGCATTTCAATAGCGTCAAAGATAAAGAGAGCGGCTACTTGTGCGTCAAAGATGATCCGATCATCTCAACTTTCGAGACGGTTGCAGAAGCCGCGATATCCCCCCACACAAGGCGGCCTTCACCGCGCGCTTACGCTGCGCGAAGCAAGGGAGGTGTTCTTCTCTCCGCGGTCGACTGCTCAGACGATCCAGCTGTCTTCGCCAGGTGTGCAAATACACGTGCCGCCGGCCGAAGCTCACGTTTCCTCCGAGAGAGCCGCGATCGCGTTAATGTGCAGTTTGCCGGATCCAACCGGGCGCGACTTCAGTTCAGAAGCCTGCGAGGCTGTGCACGCGGCTGACGCTGTACAGTGACTGAGCTTATTGGACACAATCGACACCAAGGGCCGTCGTTTTGACCTCAATGAATTCGGACTTGGACTGGCGACCAACGCGTGAGCGCCTGACTCGCGCCGATGAGAGGGCACGATTGCCCGGCCGATATATTCCGGCGCAAGGATGCTCCGATGTTTCTCAGGCATTATCTCAGGTCATTTGGATTTTCGCGCTGTCGTCTCTCGCTCAGGCTTTCGCTCCCGCGCCACCGCAGGCGCCAGCGTGTGGGGTTTTGCACCCGGATGGCAGCGCGAGATCGCCATTTTCGATCTTGCGTTCGCCTTGCTGGCTTTCCTCGCAAGCCGGGACAGCGGTCTCGGCTTTCGGCGCGGCGTGGTTTGGGCTCTTGTCGTCCTGACGACGCTCATCGGAACGAACCACCTTTCGACGGTGATTTCCGACCAAAGCGCGCTCCTGCACGAGGTGTTCGTCGGCGTGAATTACGCTATCGCCGCATTTGGGCTTCTGGCTCTCTTTTCCACACGTCATGCTGAGGCGGTTCCGTAGGCTATACGGCAGATCGCGAATCGCGCTTGACTCTGGAAAAGAAGAAGTCGACCATTATCCGAACATAGCGTCTCTCTGGCGCGAGCCCTGGCGGACGCAATGAGCAAAAGCGCTCTCCCGGCCTGATCGGCCGCGAGGGCGTTTTTCAATTTTTGGTTCAGGAGAGTCGTGGATGGCGGCGCTCGTTGGTCGTGCATCAATCCCAATGGCCGTCGTGTTTTCGACAAGCGGCTCCTACCGCACGGTCGGGCAGGAGATGCTGAACGGCGTATTGCTCGCTTTGGAGGAGGTCGCGGACACATCGGCGTTCGGCTTTAGGTTCGAGCCGATTATCAGAGATCCGGCCGGCGAGACCGCGGCGTACGGCAGGGAATGTGAAGACATTCTTCGCCGCGGCGATGTGCGCCACGTCGTCGGCTGCTATACCTCGTCCAGCCGCAAAGAGGTGATCCCTTCCATCGAGAAATTTGACGCGCTGCTTTGGTATCCCTCGCACTATGAGGGCTTCGAAAGCAGCGGAAACGTAATCTACACTGGCGCCTCGCCGAATCAGCACATCGTTCCACTCCTCCAATACATGCTGCGGGAACGCGGCAATCGGGTCTACTGCGTCGGGTCAAACTACATCTGGGCGTGGGAGAACAATCGCATCTTGCGCGAGATCGTTCAGGTCAATGGCGGCACGGTCTTGTCGGAGAAGTACGTGCCGGTGGGTTCGACGGACGTTGGCTCCGTCATTCGGGATGCCCTTTCCAAGCGGCCGGATTTCATCTTCAACACACTGATCGGAGAATCTAGCTACGCCTTCTACCGCGCCTACGCCGCCGCGCAGGCCCCTTCGCGGTCCGGAAGCGGCCGTGTCCCCATCACGAGTTGCAGCCTCTCAGAACCGGAGCTTCTGTCGATCGGCGGAGCGGCGGCCGCCGGACACATTGCCTCGAGCGTGTATTTCCAGAGCATCGATCGACCGCAGAACCGGACTTTCGTGACGCGGTACCGGGCGAGGTTTGGGGAAGCGAAGCTCACCTCGGCGGATGCGGAGGCCTCCTACGTCGCGGTGATCCTGTTGGCGAACGCGATAAGGGCGTGCGGTTCGAGCAGAGTCGACGAAGTCAGGCGGGCGGTCTACGCCTGCCGCCTCGATGCGCCGCAAGGACCGGTCTGGATTGACCCGGAGAACAACCATAGTTTCCTCACCCCTGCGCTCGGTGTTTCCCGCGCAGACGGCGACTTCGATGTTGTTTGGCGCGCGGAGCAGCCGATGAAGCCAGACCCCTATCTCGTATGGTTCGACGTGAACTCGATCGGGCGGAACCGCGACGGCGCGTCAGGGACGGACAGGGCCGGCGACCGCGTGCGTCGTCTGCGCGAGGTGCCGAAATGACCATCCCGAACTTCCGAGGACGTCGCGCGCTGGTGCTACACAGAGAAGACCGCAACCAAGCTGCGATAGCGGAGCAACTGGAGAAACTCGGCCTCCAAGTCCGGGTTCGCTGGCCGGTCGCCAAGGCGCCCGCACACGAAGCTGACGTGATGTTTTTCGACTCGGATCTTGGCTTCGACGGCTTGTTCGCCTGGACGGGAAGCCCACCGCCTCTACCGCTCATCGCCGTCCTCGGGTCCGAGGCGCCCGGTCGTATCGAATGGACCTTGGCGCAGGAGCCCGCCGCGTACCTCTGGAAGCCCGTCGGCTCGACGGGCGTATTCACGGCGCTGTCGATCGCCTTCCACAGCTTCGCGCTTCGCGAAACGCGGGAGGCCCAACGCCGGCGGCTCGAGGTGCGGCTCGAGCGCGAAGCGTTGGTGCTCCGGGCCGCGGCCGTCGTGATGACGCGCCAGGGCGTCGACGCGGACGAAGCGCTTCGGCTCCTGCGTCATGAGAGCATGCGACGGCGGCTCCCTCTCGAGATCGTCGGAGACTTGATCCTTGCGGGCAAATGGCTTCCGCCGGCGTCGAACCGGAAGCCAAGGCGTCCGGCGCTAGTGGCCCGGATGTCGGGAGGGCGTTCGACGGGGTGAAGGAACGGCGTGAGGCCAACGGCGTGGGAGGACGGGGATGGAAACGCGGACGACGATCAATGCCGGACCGGAGACCTCCGGCACAGCCAAGTCAGAGATCGGACGACGGACGGTGCTTCAAGGCGCGGGCGCGACGATCGCTGCGGCGACGGTCCTTTCCCGCACGACACCACTCTACGGCGCGGAAGACAAGTCGCCGGTGAAGCTCGGATTTATTGAGGATTACTCAGGAAATCTCGCCATCTACGGCATTCAGAAGCTCCATGCGGCCCAACTCGCGGTGAAGGAGATCAACGAGGGCAAGACCCTCAAAGGCGGACCGATCGGGGCCGGCGGACTGGGCGCGGAAGGCTTGTTCGCCTCCAAGCCGCCGTTGATCAGCAGAGAGGGCACGGACCTCAAAGTCCTCAACGACGGCGGCCCCAAAAAGAACAAGGACGTCGTGTTCGCCGAAGACGAGGACGTGCTCGTCGATTCCGGCGAAAAGGGCGTTCTCGGGCGGGAAGTATCCCTGCTCTCGCTCGACGGCCAGAGTAACAACGCGCTTTGGCAGCAGCTTGCGCGGCGGCTCATCATGCAGGACAAGGTCGACGTCTTGGTAGCGGGATTCGCGAGCGCGGAACGGGAGGCGATTCGACCGATCGTCGACCAAGCGAAGCAGCTCTACTTCTACACCAACCAATACGAGGGCGGCGTCGCGGACGCGAACACCTTCTGCACGGGGCCCGTCTGCGAGCAGCAGGTGATCCCAGGCGTTCAGTATATGGTCGAAAAGTATGGAAAGCGTGGCTACACGATCGCTGCCGACTACAACTTCGGCCAGCTCACCGCGGCCTGGACGCGCGCGTTCACGCCCCTCGTCGGAGGGGAGATCATCGGTGAGGAGTTCATTCCCCTCTCCGTATCCGAATTCTCCCAAGTGATCGCCAGAATCCAACGTGCGAAGCCGGACTGGATCATGACGCTTCTCGTCGGCGAGAACCAACACAACTACTACCCGCAAGCCGCGGCAGCCGGGTTGCGCCTGCCAATGGTTTCAACCGTCAACATGGCGCAGGGGTACGAGCACAAGCGCTTCGCGCCCCCCGCCCTCGCGGGCATGCACAACGCGATCCAGTACCAATTGGAGGTGCCGACGAACCGGAATCGCGCCTTCGTCAAGCGTTGGATGGCCATGTTCCCGAAGGACGAATTCATTGGCGAGATGGCGCAGACCACCTATTTCACCATCCATCTCTACGCCAAGGCGGCCCGGCTCGCCGGCACCACCGATCAGGCGACCCTGAAAAAAGCGCTCGAGTCCGGGTGGTACATCGAAGCTCCGGAAGGCGCCGTGTTCCTCGACCCGGCGACGCATCACTGCGGACACTTCATCCGTCTTGCGACGACCGACAAGGATCAGAACGTGAGCTTCGCCAGGGAATGGCCGATGATCCCGCCCTGGTGGCTGGCGCGCCTCGGGGTCAACCTCGTGCGGAATCCCGAGTACAAGCAATACACTCCCGCCGAGGATCCCTTCTTCACGATGTTCTCGAAGGGCAAATCCACGGAAAAGAAGGGCTAAGCGGAGGGATGCGCCTACGGGAGGCAGCAGCGCGGAACGCCCGCGGACATCCGAAGCCGGATGGCCGAACGCCTGGCCGCGATGCGGCGGGCGGAACCGGCCTCCGGCGTCGGCGCTCATGCCCGGAATGAAATGCAGACCATGAACACGCTCGCCGCCATCGCCAGCGTCGCTTATCAGTTTGGCACCAACGCGGCCTTTCTTCTCATCGCGGCGATCGGCCTCGTCGTGATCCTCGGGATGATGAACATCATCAACCTCGCCCATGGCGAGCTCATGATGATGGGAGCCTACACGGCCACGATCGCCTACCACGACGGCGTACCTTTCCCCGCTGCGGTGCTTATCGGCTTCGTGGTCGTCGCGGTGTTCGGCGCGATCCTGGAGCGCCTCGTCATCCGCTGGTTCTACGGCCGGGAGCTCGGAGCGCTCGTGATCACCTGGGGAATCAGCCTTATCCTAGGGCAGGGGGCCTTCGTCGTCTTCGGCCCCTTCATGCCGGCGATCGCGATTCCGGGCGGCTCGTTCGCCCTTGGAGATTATTCCTTCTCGCTCTACTGGATCATCCTCATGGGCGTCTCCGCCGCCCTCGTCTCGGCGCTGTGGTGGCTCTACAACCGGACCTCCTTCGGACTTATGGCGCGGGCGACGATGCAGAACGCGAAGATGGCGAGGGCGCTCGGCGTCAACACGGACCTCGTCTACATGCTGACCTTCGCCCTCGGGGCAGGACTCGCCGGGGGGAGCGGCGCCCTCCTCGCGCCGACGACCTCCATAGCCCCCCTCATGGGTCAGCAGTTCGTCGCTCCCGCCTTCATCACGGTGGTCGTGGGCGGCGGGGCCAACGTCCTCGCAGGCACCGTCGGCAGCAGCCTTTTCCTCTCGGTCGTCAAGACGCCGGTG
>Ga0134126_10002651_pt1 | contig 22491 bp, 18 predicted proteins | sample KB31752_FD_96881 | JGI IMG/M metagenome (GOLD analysis project Ga0134126, IMG submission 96881) | Terrestrial soil microbial communities with excess Nitrogen fertilizer from Kellogg Biological Station, Michigan, USA - KB3-175-2 | ecosystem: Environmental > Terrestrial > Soil > Unclassified ... | reverse complement strand
TGTAGACCGGATTCGCGCCGAGCATGACCAGCGTGTCGACCTTGCCCGCCGCCATGTCTTGCGCCAGTATCGCCAGAGATTGGGTGGCGCCCGCCGACGCGGCGGCGACGGGCTCGATGGCTCGCACCGTCTGACCGAGTGCACCCAGCGCGTGATCGATGGCATGCACCAGCGCCTGCACCTCGACCGGCTGCTCGCGCCCAGCATGGACGAGCGCGCGGCCGCGATGCGCCACCAGGTCGGCGGCGAGCGCCTTGAGCCGCTCGGCATCCGGCGCGTCGTCGCGCGCCCAATCCTGTGGGCCGGCGCCGACACTGGCGGCAATGAAGCGCAGGGCCCCGGCGATGCCGTCCGGCGACATGATGAGTCGGTGATCGGCCTTCGCGCCGGCCAGCGTCGGCGTGCTCTCGATGGCATAGAGCCGGCTCATCTCGTCCTTGACCTCGGCTGGCCGCCGCCGCGCCGCGAATGCGCGCGCATAGCTAAGGTGACCGGGCGCGGCGCTCAGGAAGTCGCTCTCGATGGCGAGGATCACATCGGCCTTCGCGATATCGAGCACCGTGTCGACGGGACGGCCGAAGGCGAGCTGCGCCGCGGCGCGAGTGGCATCGCGATGGAGTGGCTCCCATTGCTGCCAGTGCAGCTCGGGAAACGCCTGCTGTAGCGCCGCGATCTGCTCGAGGAGTGTCGGCGAGGTGACGGCGCCGGTGAGCAGATAGAGCCCTCGGCCACGATTCGCCTGCCACTGCCGCCGCTTCTCGATGATCGCGGTGACGAAGGCCAGCCAACTCTCGAGATGACCGTGCCGGGTTGACGCTTGCGCCCGATAGGGATCGTAGAGGCCGAGGATACTCGCCTGCTCGATCGCGCCGGTCGCACCGAGGCTCGCGGGATGATCAGGATTGCCCTCGACCTTGATCGGGCGCCCCATCTGATGCTGCAGCATGACGCCCGTGGCGTAACCCTCGAGCGTCGTCGCCGTGGCGTAATCGCGCGCACGTCCCGGCACGATGCCGGGCGGCTGCTCGACATAAGGCAGAAGTTGACGCGGCTTCTCCTCCGGCCCGCACGCCGCGAGGCCGCTCAGCGCCATCGACGCCGCCATGAGCTGGAGGAAGCGGCGGCGGTCGAGCGTGCCGGCCGCCGCCGCGGCGAAGCGCGGGAATTCCTGCTCGACATGCGCGAGAAATTCCGGGGTCTCCGCCAGCTCTTCAAGGCTCTGCCAGTAGGCCGGACCGCGCCCCTCGCGCAGGCGCCGGCGGAGTGCGCCAAGATCCAGGGTCACAGGCACGCCGCCGCTCATCGATGACAGACCGAGCAGTCGGTGAGGGTCTTCGGATGTATATGGTACTGTGCTTCGAGCGCTTGGCCGGACGGCGTATCCGGCCCGCGCTGCCAATGCGGATCGAAGACAGCGTCACGCGGACGCAGATGCGGCGCCGGATTGCGATGGCAATCGAGACACCAACTCATATAAAGGGTGGTCGCCTTGCGCGTCAGCGGCATGTCACCGATCGGGCCGTGACATTCGGTGCAGCCGACGCCTTTGGCGACATGGATGCTGTGATCGAAATAGACGTAGTCCGGCAGGGTGTAGACGCGCTGCCAGCGCAGCGGCTGATGCTGCGCGAGGCTCTGCCGCACCGGTGCCAGGATGAAAGCATTCGTCCAGATCTGCGAGTGGCAGGTCATGCAGGTCTCGGTCGGCGGCATGCCGGCATCCCGTGCCATCTCGACCGAGGTGTGACAGTAGCGACAATCGAGGCCGAGGCCGCTCACATGATGCTGGTGACTGAACGGCACCGGCTGCGGCGGCGTAAAGCCGACCTGGTCGTTGTAGCTCATGCGCGGTACGCCCCACACCAGCAGCGCCAGGAATACGGCGCCGCCCGCGGCGCCGAGGAGGCCGGCATTCATCAGCAGATTGGCGCGTTGCCCGAAGATCGCCGCCATCTTGGCTCCCTCAGCACCGCCAAGCCCCCACTCAACGCAAGCCGGCTTGGTTTGTTCCGGCCAATCAATTCAGCTGTGCCGCTTTGTGCGAACTAAGCCTGCCGCGCGGATATCCAAGCGGCGAGACGCTTCAAGGTTGATGTCGCGACGGACGTCTTGTGCTACCGGCCGCGCGGCTCAGATTGCCGGCGGTGTTGATGAGCGCGATGTGCGAGAGCGCCTGCGGGAAATTGCCGACCAGCCGGCGGTCGGAAGGCGCATATTCCTCGGACAGCAGCCCTAAGTCATTGCGCAACGACAGCACGCGCTCGAACAGTCGGCGCGCCTCGTCGGCGCGGCCCTCAAGAATGAGATTGTCGGCGAGCCAGAAGCTGCAGGCGAGGAACGCCCCTTCGCCACCCGGCAGACTGTCCTTGGCGCGCTGCGTATCGTAGCGCCGCACCAGCCCGTCGCGCAGAAGATGGCGCTCGATCGCCGAGATGGTACCGCGCACCCGCGCATCGCTTGCCGGCAGGAACCCCACCAGCGGAAACAACAGCGCGCTCGCATCGAGCACCGGCGAGCCGTAGGACTGGACGAATGCCCCGATCTCGGCGTCATAGCCATTGCGGCATACTTGCTCATGGATCGCAGCACGCACCGCGCGCCAGCGTTCGACCGGTCCCTCGAGCGCGAATTGCTCGACGCTCTTGATGGCGCGGTCGAACGCCACCCAGGCCATGACCTTGGAATAGGTGAACTGGCGCGGCTCGCCGCGCATTTCCCAGATGCCGCGATCGGGCTCCTGCCAGATCGCCTCGAGATGCTTCAGGAGCTCGCGCTGTAGCGCCCAACCGGCATCGGTGCCGCCGAGCTTGCCGGCGCGCCCTTGGTGCAGCGTGTCCATCACTTCGCCGTAGACATCGAGCTGAAGCTGGGACATAGCGGTGTTGCCGATGTGGACCGGCCGGCTTTCCTCATAGCCGGGCAGCCAGTCTGCTTGCCGCGCGCCGATATGGCGCTCGCCGGCCAAGCCGTAGACGCTCAGCAGCTGAGCCGCGTCCCCCGCGGCGGCGCGCCGCAGCCAGGCGCGCCAATCCCTCGCCTCGTCGTAGTAGCCGCTGTTCATGAGCGCCAGCAGCGTGAAGGTCGCATCGCGCAGCCAGCAGTAGCGGTAGTCCCAGTTGCGTGGGCCGCCGAGCCGCTCCGGCAATGAGGTCGTCGGCGCCGCCACGATGCCGCCGGTCGGGCGATAGGTCAGCGCCTTCAAGGTGATCAGCGAGCGGATGACCGCGTCCGACCACGGCCCGGCGCGGTGGAAGCGCGCCGACCACTCGGTCCAGAACGTCTCGGTATCGGCGAGCGCGGCCATCGGATCGATCGGCTCGGGCGGCGGCAGATGCGATGCTCCATAGGTGAGCACGAAGGGGATGGTCTCGCCCGCCGCGACCGTGAACTCGCCGACGGTGCGGCGCTCCTCGCCGCGCAGCGCCGTGGGCGTGCGCAACACCGCCAGATCGGGTCCGGCAACGGCGGAGAGCGCGCCGTCTTCGCCGCGCGATACCCACGGGACCTGGGCGCCGTAATCGAAGCGCAGGACGAGCTCGGTATGCATCCTCACCTTGCCGCGCCGGCCGATGACGAGGCGCACGACGTCCGAAGCCTTGCCGCGCGGCGGCATGAAATCGATCAGCGTGACGACGCCGTCGGAGCCCGCGAACTCCGTCTCGAGGATAAGCGTGTTGGCACGATAGCGCCGTTCGACGCGCGCTTCCGGATCGGCGGGCGCGATCAGCCAGCGACCATTCTCTGGCGTGCCGAGCAAAGCGGCGAAGCAGGCGCCGCCGTCGAAGCGTGGCCAGCACAGCCAATCGATCGAGCCGTTGCGCCCGACGAGCGCAGCCGTCTCGCAATCGCCGATAAGCCCGTAGTCTTCAATCCGGCACGGCATCGATGAGTCGCTCAGCCAGCGCTCCTCGCCTGCGCCCGGGGCGCGCCGCGACCCGGCTCGGCCAAGCGGTCAGCAGCGCGGCCGCCACGGCGACGAGGCCGGCGGCAACCAAGCCGCGATGACGCACCGTCCAGAACGCTACGCTCTTTCGCTGCGCCTTTGCCCCGAAGCGGCCGTGCGCGCCGCGGTCGCCGGCGACCGGGGTGAAGAGATTGTCGGGCCCGCCCAGATTGGCTTCCTGTGTCAGCTGTCCGCGATAGCCGTTGCGCGCGAGGTAGCGATCGAGCAATCCCGGCGCAAGCCGGTTGGCGACGATGGCGGCAATAGTCGAGCCGCCGACAAACACCTCGCGGCGGCGCGCATGGGCGGCAAAGACGATGGCCTCGGCCGCCATCTCGGGCTCGAAGATCGGCGGCACCGGCTGCGGCAAGCGCGGCATCTTGTTGCGCGCCCAGTCGAATTGCGGCGTGTTGAGCGCCGGCATCTGCACCATGGTGACATGCACGCCGCTGCCTTCGTGCATGAGCTCAGAGCGGAGGCTGGCGGTGAAGCCGAGGATCGCATGCTTGGCGCCGCAATAGGGCGCCTGCAACGGGATCGAGCGATAGGCGAGCGCCGAGCCGACCTGGACGATGGTGCCGCGGTTACGTGGGCGCATGCGGCGCAGCGCCGCCATCGTGCCATAGACGAATCCCAGATAGGTCACCTCGGTGGCGCGGCGGTATTCGTCGGCGTCGATCTCGTGAAACGGCGCGAAGATCGTCGCCATGGCGCAGTTGACCCAGATGTCGATCGGGCCGAGCTGCCGTTCGACGGCCTCGGCGGCGCGCTCCACCGCCTCCGCATCGGCGACGTCCGTCGGCAGCGCCAGTGCCTCTCCGCCGGCCGCCTCGACTTCCGCGGCGGTCGCCGTGAGCCGGTCGACGCCGCGCGCCAGCAGGCCGATGCGCGCTTTCTGCCGCGCGAAGGCGCGCGCCGTGGCACGCCCAACGCCGGCGGTGGCTCCTGTGATCACCACGACCTGCGGCATGTCAATCTCCGTCGCTCACCGGCCTCTGGTGGTCCTCTCGGATGCGAGAGCGACCTGCCTGTTTGAGCAACATCTCGTCGAGCAACATGGTTTCAGCAGCTGACGAGCTGCCCCTCCCGTCTGAGGGTCGATGCATCGGCTCACCCGCTCGAATGCCGGGCGAGCCGTTGCCCCAGGGTCGTCGCGATATCCTGGGCGAGCTGTCCGACGAGCTGGCTCATCGCGGCCGCCTGGCCATCGGCGCTGCGGTCGCGCGCAGCAGTTTCGAGGGCGACCTGCCGGCGCAGGACAAGCTTCTCGCGATCACCGTCGAGCAGTGACCAGTCGCCGTCGAGCACGACTTTGCCCGTCGCGTCGGGGCCGAACTGCGCGACAGAGACGACGATCTGTGCGGTATGCGGCGGCGCCGGCGACTGCGGGATGACGACCTTGTCCTGCGGCAGGCGCGCCGCCAAGTCGCGGGCGAGGACTTCGCGGATCATGTCGCCGAGCGGTGCCGTCCAGCGATCTTGCTCGCGGATATCGACGCTGTTGGCACCGGTCCGCCGCACCATCTCACGCCGGTCGAGCGCTGGCGGGACGTGCACCGCGGCGACCGTGACCGGCGTCGGGATCGTCACCCTGTGCTCCGACGCCGAGACGGGAGCGAGGGTGAAGTACTGCGTTTTCGGGCTGCTGCCGCAATTCGCCAGCAACAGCGCGGCCAGAACGATGATTGGAAAGCGCACACTCATTCGCCGGTTCTGCCGTGTATTAAGGCTTCGGGATGGCGGTCGAGATAGTTCGCCAAGTCGCGCACCGAGCGCGCGGCCTCGGTGATCTCTTGCATCGCCTGCCGCGTCCCACCCTGAGCGGGCGTGCCGCCCAGCGTCTTGTCAGCGGCCTTCGCGGTGTCGTCGAGCTGACCGGCTGTCTTGCGCAGGCTGTCGACGAGCTTGGCGATCTTGGGGCCGGCATCGTCCGCGGTCTGATGAATCTGTTTCAGCGTGGAATCGAGCTCGGCGATGGCATCGTCGAGCTTGGGCGACGCGGCGATCTTGCTGATATGGTCGGTGGCATCGAGCACGTTCTGCGCGATCTGCTCGATAGGCACCTTTTGCACGCGGGCGAGGATCGAACTCAATCCGCCGCCGGACTCGGCAGGGATTTGCGCCACGCCGTTCAGTGCCGGCGGTACATCACCCGACGAGTTCGGCTGCATTTCCAGCATCACTTCGGCGTCGCCGATGAGCGGCGGATCGCGTTCGAGCTTTGCGTGCAGGCCTTCACGGATCAACCGATCGACAGCCGTGGTGAGCGCGGCGGCATTGTCGGCCGCCGTCGCGCCGCCAAAGCGGAACAGGGAGGGATAGAGAGCCAGCGTTATCGGCGTGGCGATCGCACCGGTCTTGGCATCGTAGCGAAAGCCCACCGTTTTCACCTCGCCGACGGTGAAGCCGCGCAGCTTTACCGGCTCTCCTGGCTCGAGGCGGCCGACGCCGCCATTGAGCGCGACCACGTATTCCTGCGGCTGGTCTTGTGCGGCACCCGCGATTGGTTCGCGCGCGAGACCGGCGAAATGCTTCTGCGCATTGCCCGGCCCCGGATCCATTACGATGGTAGGACCCGACAGCACCGAGCCGAGCGACGACAGGTCGGAGAGGCTAGGCTTAGCGCCTCGCAGCCAGAACTGCGTTCCCGATGTCAGATATTTGGTGACGCTGTCAGCGACATGGGCGCTGACCTCGACCGACCCGCCATCCTCCGCCAGCTTGATGCCGGTAACCTTGCCGACCTTGAAGCCGCGATAAACGATGGTGGTGTTGCCGTTTTCCTTCATGCCATGGACATCGTCGAAGCTGATGGTGATGTCCTCGCCCCCGCGGGTGAGCGACCGCAGCGCCCACCAGCCGACAAGTAGCGCCGCGGCGATCGGGATCGCCCAGATCCAGCCCGGCCAGCGGCTGCGCCGGACCGCAGCTTCGGTCCGACCGCCGTCTCTCGCCTTTGGCGCTTCGTTGCTCACGGGCGCCGCGACATTGCCGCGTCCCACATCTGGCGCGGATCAAAGGTGTTCGACGCCGCCATGGTCAGCAGCGACATGAGCATGAACGCGGTGGCGCCCCACCCGGCATTGTCCGAGGCCAAGCCGCCGAATTTGACCAGGGGGACGAAGAAGACGATGGTAAAAGGATCGGTCTTCGACCACCGCCCGAGCTCGGCCACCAAGCGAAAGATCTTGGTCTTTGCCGCGAGATGCCGCGTCGAGCGCCGCCGGACCGAGAGGATGCACCAGCCGACGGCGATGATCTTGACGAGCGGGATGAGAATGCTCGTGCAGAAGACGATCGCCCCCAGAGGCCAGATGCCCTTCTCGAAGAGCTCGCGCACGCCGGTGAAGATCGTGTAACCCATGCGCGTCCCCAGATGATAGGAGATGCTCATCGGGAGGATGTTCGCTGGGAAGAAGAAGATGAAGGCCGCGCCCACCAGTGCCGCGGTGCGCGGCACGGCATCGAGCTTGCGCGCCCTGAGCTTGGCGCCGCAGCGCGGGCATGGCCGCCCCTCATGGGCCGTCGGCTGCACCAGATCGCACATCGTGCACGAGACCACGGCGGTCCCGGGGGTTACTTCGACTTCTGGGCCGATCGCCCGCCACACCGTGCGCTGGTCGAGCGCGGCGCGCGACAGCATTGTGAGGAAGCCCGCGGCCATGAAGCACCAGCCGCCGCGCAGGACCGATACATCCGCTTGGTTCAGATTGATCAGGCGGTAATACCCGACGAAAGAGGCGAGCAGAAAGACATCGGTCATGGCCCATAGGTCGATGGCCATGGCCCAGCGGAAAGCGCGGCCGAGCCAGCTCGGGCGGTAGCCGAACCGCACCGCCCACAAAACCGCCGAGAGCAGGCCGAAGCGAAGAAACGGCAGCGCGATCACCATGACCGCGCTCGCCACGGCGATCACCACCCAATCATGGTTCCACAGCGCCGAGATGCCATCGGCGATGCTGGTTTCCGCCTGCATACCGAAGATATTGACGCGGAGCAGCGGCAGGATATTGCTCGGAAAGAGCAGCAGCAGCGTCCCGAGCGAGCATGCCAGCGCAGCGGTGATGCTGCGCCCGCTCGTCTTCTCGAGATCACTCTCACAGCGCAGGCAGACCGCCTTGCTGCGCGGCGGCAAGGGCGGAATGTGCTCCAGCGCACCACAGTCGGGACAGGCGATCGTCACGGAAAGCCGCTATAGAACCAAAGGGATGAACCCGAAAATTCCAACACGGGCTTAGCGGGCATGGTTCCGCACCGCGGATCCTGTGATACATGCTCGCTCTGCCGTCCCTTCGTCGTTTAGAGGACCGAGCGTCTCATATCATCGTTCAGGACATCCTCGACGTAGAGAAGTCTGATGGCAGTCAATGCCGCGGCGGCGAGCGGCGTGGCCAGCGCCGAGCCCAACACGCCAAAAAGCGCACCAAGCAGCGCTTGCGCCGCCAAGGTCAGCGCTGGCGGGACGTGAACCATCTTTCTCTGCATGAGGGGGACCAAGACATACCCCTCGACCACATGCACGCCGACATAGAGCAGCACAACGTAGAGCGCGATCTCGCGGTTCTGCGTAAGCGCGATCAGGATGGCCGGCACCGCGGAAGCGACGCTGCCGACATACGGGATGAAAGTGAGGACGCCGGCGAGGATCCCAAGGGTTATCGCCAGCTGCACGCCGAGCAGTGAGAGACCGATCGACGTCATCGCCGCGATCAGGGCCATGGACAGAAACCGGCCGACCAGCCACCAGCGCAATGTCAGGGCGATTTCCTCGGCGGTGACGCGCAGGCGCTGACGCCGTCCGGGCGGCAGCAAGCGCAGCCCGCCGGCGAGATAGGTCGCTGGTTCCGCGGCAAGGTAAAGCCCGAGAAAGCCCGCGATGACCAATGCGGCGACGATATCGAACGTGCTGCTGGCGGCACCGAAGATGCCCCGCATCACACCCCTGCCGGAGCCGGTGCCGCCCGCCGGAAAAGCTTGCAGCAGGGCCTTGCCCCAAGGCGTCCGTTCCACGGGAGCGAGAATGTTGTGAAAATCGGCCGGTACCCGTGTGACGAGTTGGCTGAGTTGTTCGCTCACATGGGGCGCCAGGAGATACGCGGTCGTGGCCATGGCCACGAGCACCGCCGCGACGACCGCCGCGAGTGCCAGTGGGGCGGGCAAGTGCGCATAGACGGCGACAAGGCGCGCCAAGCCATGGAGCAGCGTTGCAAGCAGAATCCCCGCAAAAATGAGCAGCAGCACGTCGGCCGCGAGCGAGAAGAAATACAGGATGAGCGCCGCCACAAGGGCGAAGCACAACAGCCGCAAGAGCCGTTCGCGCCACTCGGGCAAACGCAACTCTTCCACGATAAGCAACCTTCTCCGGAGCGCGGGGCGACGCGAAACGCGCACCCGTTAACGCAACGGGCACGCCGTTGCCGCAGTTCCAATGAGCCGTGCCACGGAAATGACCATGTGGCAGACCGCGTGCGCCACCGGTGCGAGCCACACGACACGGCGCCCGGCGGCGGCTCGCCGCAGGATCAGCGCATCTCGGCCGAATGCGCGTGCGATTTTCGCCAAATGCGAACGGTACGGGGGGAATCCTGTCATGTGCTGCGCCCGCGCAGCCCCTAACGACTTCCCTCATGGTGCTTTTGTCGTACCGGGGTTGCAGTTGGCTCGGGAGCCTTCTTGGACTGCAGCGAGCGTTCTATCACCAAGCACCCCGCCAGAATGAGCAGTGCGAATGCCAAGGTGACCACGGTCACCTTGAAATATCCACTGCCCGCGGCCATGCCCATCATCGTGCAGGCCCAGATGCTGGCCGCCGTTGTGACGCCCTCTGTACGACCTTGCGAATGCAGTACGGCCCCTGCGCCAATGAAGCCAATGCCGGTGATGACGCCTTGTACAACACGCGACGCGTTCTCATCCATTTGCAGGGCGACGATCATGATCGCGGCCGAGCCGAGAGCGACGAGCATGTGTGTTCTCAGCCCCGCCGCTTTGTGCCTTAGCTCGCGCTCGAAGCCGATCACCGCGCCGGCAAAGGTCGCCACTCCGACGCGTAACATGATCTCGAGCCAGTCCATGTAATGGATGATTGCGTCAAAGGTCCATTGATGCTTGCTAAATTTCGCCGGTTTCAGTTTTTTGGCTGCGCCGGGCGAGCACGACGAGAAACCAGAGCCGAGCAAATCTGAACCACGAGGCGATGCGCGGGCACCGGGGTGTCGCGCAAGCGGTCCGGCGCGCCGGAGCGAACTTGTCGGCAGTCCGATCGGCAAGGACTTACTGTGGAAACTGCTGCGCCACTGCCCGGTTCCAATTCAATCGGGGAGATTGCTGGGCGACGGCCAACTTGAACCGCGCCGCCGGTCGCAATGTCAACGATGCGGTAGACGCGCCGCGTCTCCTGGTTGCCCGCTGGTTTCCACGGGCTCCGCATAATAAATCGTCAGCACCAGCTTGATGCACCCAGCGATGGGTACGGCGAGGAGCAGGCCGATGACCCCGAACAGCATGGCTCCTGCCAGGAATGCGAAGATGACCACGACCGGATGCAGCCGCTGCGTGCGCCCGAGGATGAGCGGACCAATAAGCTGGTCGATCGAGAGGCGCAGCACGATCGCGAAGACCACCAGCGCAACGGTGGCGGCGACGCTGCTCTGTCCGAGCGCCACGCCACACACCAGTGCCGCAGAGGTCGCCGGGCCGACGATCGGGATCAGCTCCAGCAGTGCCACGACGACGGCGAGAAGCGCGGCGCCTTGAAGACGAAAGACCGCGCCGAAGCCGGTCCACGCCACCGACCAAGTATAGACCACTACCACGGCAATGCCGACGATGTACCGCCTGAGCAACGGGCGCACGCGCTGAGCCACATCAGCGACCTCGGCGCGGTATTCCGGCGGCACGAGCCACAGCACGCCGCGGGCGATCGAGCGGCCGGAGATGAGGAAATAGATCAGCAGGAAGAGAGTGAGGATCGCGGCGAAGATTGCGGTCACGCCGAAAGCAGCAAAGCGCAGCGGCGCATCCCCCGCGATAAAGCCGTGCGTCTTGTCGAGCAGAGCGGCGTTGAGCTGATCCGCGTCGACCGCAACCCCCAGCGACCCCGATGCCCAGTCGGCTGCAGCGCCGACGAGCCGGCGCAGCCGCTGCGGCGCCACCGCGATGACGTGCGACACGTCGTGCAGCATGAGGCGGCCGGCGATGTCGGCGAGCAGCGCCATGGCGCACAGCATGAGCAGAAAGATCACTACCGCCGCAGACCAGCGCGGCAGCCTGGTGCGCCGGTGAATCCAATCGACCGCCGGCGTCAGGATGAAGGCGAGCGCTGCCGCGACGATGAAGGGCGGCAGGATGGCGCGAACAAAGAACAGGAAGACCAGGATGGCGGCGATGGCCACGGTGAGCGGCCAGCCGCCGATCTTCGGTCGTGGCGCTTGCGCGGACATGCCTTCCTCTTCGCCGCCCGGTGATTTCCGCGGCTCATGAGGGCTAACTGGCACGCGTATAGATTCGTCCCTTCCACCGCGCGTAGCCGCGGTGCTGTTGCAGCACCCCGCTGATGCCGATGGCGGCGGCGAGGGTGTAGCCGACCGGGAAGAGCAGGCCGTACGCCGCCGGGATGCCGAGATGCCTCGCTCCTGCAACATGCAGGCCGGCCATGGCGATGGACGCTAGCAGCGCCATGGAGAAGGCGGCGAGCAGCAATAGCGACGACTGTTGCAGCGCGAGCGCACCAAGCACTACCGGCACCGCCACTGCCGACCACGCCAGCACGAAGGCGATGACACTCACGGCAAGCGTAACGGCGGTTCCCCCGAACGTCGCGACGCAATTCTTGCTCAGGCCCTCCCATAGCCCGGCAAGATCGCGGTACATACGGGTACGAATGAGCGCCGCGCCGCCCAGAAGCATGATGCGGAAGCCGCCGCGCTTCATGGCCTGCGCCAAGGCGCTGTCCTCGGCGATGCTATCGCATACTGCGGCATGACCGCCGGTCGCCACGTAGGCTGGGCGGCGTACGAGGATGAATTGTCCATTGGCCGCGGCGGCGCCATCGGCCGCATCATTGGTGCGGCGATGATCGAGGACGAAGGCCAAAGCGAAGAGACCGGCGGGAATGATGAGCCGCTCCCACGGCGTGCCGAGCTCTTGCCGCGGCTCGAGCGAGAGGAAGTCGAGGCGCTCGCGGCGCGCCGTCATCACCGCCATGCGCAGGAGCGGCGGCGCCGGAACGGTGTCGGCGTCGACGAAACACAGCCATTCGCTCTCGGTAGCGGTGGCGCCGCGCCAGCAGGCATGCGACTTTCCCGTCCAGCCGGTAGGCAGAGGCCCGGCCGCGATCACGCGCAAGCGCCGATCTTTTCCCGCCGCCGCGACAGCGGCAGCGGCCGTATCGTCGCTGGAATTGTCGTCGACGACGATGACCTCAACCGCTCGTGGTGGATAGTCCTGCGTAGCCAGCGCGGCGAGACAGCGTACGATCGTATGCGCTTCGTTGCGCGCCGGGACGACGACGGCGAGTGGCGGCAAAATCTGGTCTGCCCGCGGCGATTCGACGGCGATCTCGCGGTAGGCGCCGAATTGCCGCACCGCGCGTCGGATCAGCCAGACAACGATCGCGCTCCATCCGATCGCCGCCACGCAAGGCAGAACGGCGGTGCCGGCCGACATCAGAGCCTGGACCATGTGCCGCTGACCTGGCCGAAGCAGCACAGCAGCTTTCGCCGCGAGATCCATAGATGATAGCGATGACGCGACATGCCGTCGCCGCGTTGCGCGGAGGGATTGAAGGCAAGGAGCAGCGCCCAGATCAGGATACCATCAAGCACCTCATGGATGACGCTCCGCCAGTTCCCGGGCGCGTCGGGTTGGACAACGTCGAAGCCGAACCGTTTCGCAGCGCGAAGCATCTGCGCCGTGCCGACGCGACTGCGGAAAGGCGGCGCGCCATGCAAGGCGACGATGGAGGCAAGCGCCCGCTCCTGCTCGAGATAAAGCGCGGTCAATACCAGCGATCGGCGAATCAGGCGTTTCATCAGGTTCGCCCAGGCGGCGCTCGGGCCATCGGCAGGCATGGGCGGGACGTGCTCGTTCCAAAAATGCAGCTCGAGGATAGGATCGCCAAGCCGGACGAAGGTTTCGTCCGAAAGGTGAAGGCTGGCTCGCGCTTCAGCGACGGCCACGCGGAACAGGCATTCATTGTCTGCCGTGAATTCGCGGATATGCTGGCGCTGGCGCAACAGGGCATCCACGCCACGCACCATCAATGCCAAGTCGAGATTTGCCACTACGCCTGCCGAACTAGATAGATACTCAGTCGCTTCTACGGGCGCAGCTTGGCATGGTTCCAAAAAACTTGACGCAACCACCGACCGGCGGCGCCGAAGCGGCCCGCTGATGCTTGCGATGCTCCGGCAGGCGGACTTGCCACCGAACTCTATGCGAGACACAGGGTTACTTAGACGAGGGGCCGGGCGGTCTGTCGCTGGCAGCCCGTACCAAGCCACGAGTTGCCGCCGCGCGTCGCCATCTCGTGTTTCTGGTGGATGCGGAGGGAGCGGGCCGACCAGACGTTCGACAGCTTCGGTTGCGAGTGGCGTTGGACACGGAGGGCGTGGTGCCCATATGCGGATTGGAAGGAAGACAGGTGAAGAGGTTAGTAGGAGACGTCGCGGATCGGAGGCGAGCCACGCCGGGGCTCGCGCCGAGTGGGCATTAAAATGGTCGTCGAACACCGTTCATCTGAAGAATGGCTTGTTGCCGTGAACGACATAATTCGTCGCTTTCGGCAGAATTCTCCTGGTTCTCGCCCCGAGGAACGGATTTCCTTCGACGACGCGCTCTCCCTCATGAGGAAACTCGGCTTTACCACCGGCGAAGCGATACGTTTGCTGCGCAACCACAAGCAACGCTGAGGGTCCATACCACCCGTGGCGACGCACCGCCTCAAGCGCGCGGCCTCAGCCCGGCGACCGCCTCGATTTCAATCTTCATGCCAGGCAGCGCCAGCGCGGCGACGCCGATGAGAGTGCTCGCTGGGCGGGTGGTGCCAAAGAATTCCTCACGCACGGGATTGATCCTCGCGCGGTCGTTGACGTCGGTGAGATAGACTGTGACCTTGAGCACGTCGGCGAAGCCGGCGCCGGCTGCCTTGAGTATCCTCGCCATGTTGACGAAGACCTGACGGGCCTGGGCCACGACGTCATCGCCGCCGACGAGGTTCAGCATCTCATCGCACGGCGCGACGCCCGAGATGAAAAGCAGGTCGCCGAAGCGGACGGCGTCGGTGTAATGGCTGATCGGTGGATTGAGACCCTCGACGCGAATTTCCTTCCGCATGGCGTTCTCCTCAATGCTTTCGGCGCTGAGCCCGCGATAGAATTGCTCTCGCGCGCTCCACCGGGGACATGCGACGCCCCCGCCTTCGTCAAGTGAAGTCTCCGTTTTCCGGCTCCGGAGCTACCGCCTAGCATCCGTATAGGGATAGATGAGATCGCCGGTCTTGAGGTCCGGCGGCGAGAGGATGACCGCCGTCTTGGTGCTCTTGAACTGGTCGAGCGCGTTGTCCTGCACATTCTGGTATTGGAGCCAGATCGGCCGCGCCTTGACCCACTCGCCGTCCTTGCCGAATCTGACGTTGCCGACGATGGTGTCGAAGGCATGGCCATGGATGTAGTCGGCGATCCCCGCTTGATCGAGGCCATGCGTCGCCTCGACGGCCTCGGCCAGGATCTGCATCTCCGCATAGGCGAAGGGCGGCAAGAAATAGCCCAGCAGGTCGATCCCCTCGCTCGCCGCTCGCGCCTGATACTTCGCCATGAACTCGGCGGTACCGGGGAACATCATCGTGGGAGCCGGCGCCCACCACTCGACGTCGATGATGCCGTTCAGCAAGGGTCCGAGCTGGGTCTTCATCGACGCGGTCGCCGTGCCTACCATGCTGCCGCCGAACACTTTGGTCTTGAGACCGATCTCGCTTGCCGCGCGCACGATGCCGACCGTGTCGCTCGGGTATGAGGCGACATACACGATGTCCGCGCTGCTCGCCTGGATCGAGCGCATGATCGGGCTGAAATCGACGGTCCCCGGCGGATAAGCCTTGTCGTAGACGATGCTGAAACCGCTCGCCCTGACGTTGTCGCGCGCCCCGTCGGAAGCGTTGCGCGAGAACTCGGTATCGGCGGCTATGATGGCAACGGTCCGAGGCTTGGGCTGCTGCGCGGCGGCCACATCGAAGAAGCCTTGCGACAGGCCCCGCTTGGGGTCAGGACCGCTCGGCAGGATCGAGAAGTACCGCGCATAGTGGAACCGGCTGTTGACGGCAAGCCCGAACATGCCGAAGAAAACCATGCCGTGCTCGATCACGATCGGCATGGCCGGCGCGATCTGCGTCGTCGCATAGCCGGAGATCACCAGGTCGACCTTGTCCACGTCGAGCAGCTTGGTGTAGATGCCCGGCACATTCGCCGGGTTGCTCTGATCATCGTAGTAGACGAGGCTGACCGGCCGCCCCAACAGGCCGCCCTTGGCATTGATGTCGCTGGCCCAGATTTGCAGCGCAACGAAGCCTGACTTGCCGACCACGGCCAGCCCGCCCGTGAGCGCCATGCTGAAGCCGATCTTGATCGGTTCCGCCGTCCGCGCCGGCTGGGCGCCCAGCAGCAGCGCGGCAACGGCGATACTGAGCAGAGCCTTCCTTGGCCACATGGGCGATTCTCCCCTTCCCGCCTGAGCCGACGACGCCGCGGCCCGCGGCCCTTCACGGATCGAGCGGCGGCACCTCTACCCAGCGCCGCTCGCGGCTGCTCGCATAGGCGCATTCCGCGAGCTGCACTCCCTTGGCGCCTTCGAGCAAGCTCGGCACGAAGGGCGCATCCTCCGCGACATGGCGCAGGAAAAGCTCCCAGCAGCGGCGGAAGCTGTTGGCATAAGCGGCCGCGTCGGGCACGTCCTGCCACTGCTCGAAGAAATTCATCGCTTGCGGCGCATCGACGTTCCACACCGGCTTGGGCGTGGCGGCGAGCGGCTGGATGCGGCAATGGTGGAGACCGGCCACGGCCGATCCCGCCGTGCCGTCGATCTGGATCGTCATGAGGTCGTCGCGGCGCACGCGCGTGCACCACGAGCTCGTCACCGTGGCGGCGATGCCGCCGTCGAGCTCGAGCAGCGCATAAGCCGCATCCTCGACATCGACGGCGTAAGGCTCGCCGCGCTCGTCGCGCCGACGCGGCACCTGCGTTTGCACGAGGGCGCTGATGCGCCGGACCGGCGCCACCAGCCGGTCGATGATGTAGCGCCAGTGCGAATACATATCGAGGACGAGACCGCCGCCCTCGGCCTTCTTGTAATTCCAACTCGAGCGCTGTGCCGGGGTCACCTCGCCGTCGAATATCCAATAGCCGAAGTCGAGCCGCACCGAGAGGATTCGGCCGAAGAAGCCGCTGTCCTTGACCAGCTTCAGCTTCTGCAGGCCGGGCAGGAAGAGCTTGTCCTGGATCACTCCGTTCTTGACGCGGGCGCGCATTGCCAGCCGTGCCAGCTCGACCGCTTCGGCGAGCGTCGGCGCGGTCGGCTTCTCGATATAGACGTGCTTGCCCGCGGCGATCGCCCGCTTCACCAGGGACGGCCGCGCGCCGGTTGCGGCGCAATCGAAAAAGATGCTGTCGCCGTGCTCCGCCAGAGCCAAGTCGAGGTCGGTGGTCCAGCGCTCGACCCCATGGGCCTGCGCCAGCACGCCGAGCTTGGCGCCGTTGCGCCCGACCAGGATCGGATCCGGCATGAGCCGATCGCCGCTCGCCAGCGGCAGCCCGCCTTCTCGGCGCAGCGCCAACAACGACCGTAGGAGATGCTGATTGGTCCCCATGCGCCCGGTGGCACCATGGAGGATGATGCCGATGCGGCGCTCCGCCATGGCTCACGCCACCGCCGACAGGGGGCCGCGCAAGGCGAAACGCTCATAGGCGTTCTCGCAGGGCGGGCCGTTCGCGACGTGCATGATGCGCCGGTCGAGATCGAGGATGACGCTGCATACCGTCATGCTGCGGCTGTCGGCCGGAAGGTCGGGATCGGGATGGCGGCAGATGCTGGCGGGCCGCGACAGGTGATCGCGCAGCGCGGTCTCGAAATCGCTCCGCTCGAGTTGACCGCGTTTCGCGCGCAGCAACCGCTCGAGCCGCGCGGCGCGGAACAGCGTGCTCGGACCGATCCGCTCCATCAGCGACGCGCCATGGCGCGGATCGAGGAAATGGTTGGAATGCGTGATGATGCCATCACGCGGATGGAATGCCGCGACATGGTCGGGGCTGGTCTCGAGATCGATGATCTCGCCGCCGGCGTCGCCGATCATGAAATTGGCCGATGCGGTACGCTTGGTGCGCGTGACCGGCAGCATCGCCTGGTCCAGGCGCTCGGCGTCGAGCACTTCGCGGCAGCGGACATGAAACGGCTTCTCGTACGCATTGCCGCCGTCGCTGCCGCCGGCAAGGCCGTTCTCGACGAGGCCGATGCCGTGCTCATTGATGCCCATCTTGCCGCCGACGATGCCGGCCTCGGTGAGGCAGATCAAACTCGGCTTGTCGCGCCGCTTGAGGCGCAGCACCACGGCACGGCCGTGAATGCCCTCGAGCCAGTCCCAGTTCTGGCCGAGATAGGTGCGGCCGTCGGCGGTCGCCTCGGGCAGCGCGCCGAAGGTGCTGCAGCCAGCAGCCTCGGCGGCCGCATCGGGCGCGCGCGCTTCCCGGCCGAACAGCGTGAAGGCGATCTCGTAGCGCGCATTCAGCATGGCAAGCGCGGCCGCCGTCTGACCGGCGCCTTCGGCAATGCCGCGCATCTCGTCGGCGTAATCGAGATCCGCCGCAGCGATTGCGTCGACCCAGCGTGCCCCCTCGCGCAGCGCCGCGTCGCGATCGAGCCCGCCGGCGACGAAGCGCCGCAAATAGGTCTCGATGTTGTCGGCGACCTCGCGCTTCAAAGCGCGGCCATGGGCGACGCCCCGGGCGAAGGCGTCGCCATCGAGATCGATGGTCTTGATAGCGGTCATCTGCGCGCTCCTCCACCGGCGACGTTAGCACGTCGCATCTTGCCTGTCTGCGGCCAGCAAGCCCGTCGCGCGCCGGTGTGATATGCTCTACCTTTTGCCGGGGAGAGCGGAATGGCGCGCCACATCGTCTGTCTCACCTTCGACTTCGACGCCATGTCGGGCTTCATCGCCCGCGGCATGACCACACCGACGCCGATCTCGCGCGGCGAGTTCGGCGTCATCGCCTCGGGCCGAATCCTCGACTTGCTGAAGCGTTACGAGATCCCCACCACATGGTTCATCCCGGGACATACAATCGAGACCTATCCCGAGGCGTGCCAGCGCGTCGTCGCAACGGGGCACGAGATCGGCCATCACGGCTGGACACACGTGCCGCCGGCCAGCCTTGCGCGCGAGCAGGAAGAGGCCGGCTTGGCGCGCGCGAACGAGGCGATCCGCAAGCTCACCGGCCGGCAGGCGCGCGGCTACCGCTCGCCGTCCTGGGATCTCTCGCCACATACCATCGAGCTTCTTCTGAAGCACGGCTTTCTCTACGAGAGCAGCATGATGGGTCACGACTATCTGCCCTATCGCGCGCGGCTGGGCGACGTGATCGAGCTGGAGCGCCCGGCGGTATTGGGACGCGAGACGGACCTCATCGAGATGCCGATCAGCTGGACGCTCGATGACTACCCGCATTTCGAATTCGTGCGCACCAACACCACGATCCTGGGCGGCCTCAAGCCGGCGAGCGGCGTGCTCGAGAACTGGTACGACGACTTCGACTACATGACGCGCATCATGGACTGGGGCATCATCACCTATACCTGCCATCCCTTCGTCATCGGACGCGGTCACCGCATGCTGATGCTCGAGCGGTTGATCGGCAAGCTCAAGGCGCGCGGCGCAACGTTTCTCACGATGGAGGCTGCTCTGCGCGAATGGCGCGAACGTTAGTCCGGCCTGTGCCGCGGATGCCGCCCGTCGACTAGCAATCGCCGTTGGCGCTATGGTTGGCTGAACGGTGGCGGGAAAACCGGCCGGAGATCAACTGAGGCTCCGGCGGCGCCATTGATCGGGAGGAGAGCCATGGTTTCGGTCACGGCTGGCGCCGCCCAGCCTGCAGCTCAGCGGCGCAAGGCGATCATCGCCGGTGTCATGGGCAATGTGCTCGAGTGGTACGATTTCGGCGTCTACGGCTATTTGGTTTCCGTCATCTCCCAGCTGTTCTTCCCGGCAGGCGACCGGATCGTCTCCCTGTTGCTGACCTTTGCGGTCTTCGGCGTCGGATTCGTCATGCGCCCGGTCGGCTCCATCCTGTTCGGCATCTATGGCGACCGCCTGGGCCGCCGCAAGGCGCTCAGCGCCGTCATCTTCCTGATGGCTTTCTCGACGCTGGCCATCGGCCTATTGCCGACCTACCAGCAAGTCGGTCTCCTGGCGCCCATTCTGCTGGTCGCGGCACGGCTTCTGCAGGGGCTGTCGGCCGGCGGCGAGTGGGGCGGATCGACCGCCTACATCGTCGAGTTCGCTCCCGACCGACGGCGCGGCTTTATCGGCTCGTGGCAGCAGGTCAGCGTCGGCGCCGGCTTCCTGCTCGGCTCGCTGAGCGCCGCCCTGCTCAATCAGGCACTGCCGCATGAGGCGCTCATCGCTTGGGGTTGGCGGCTGCCGTTCCTGCTCGGGATCGTCGTCGGCGCCCTCGGCGCCTACCTGCGCTGGCGCCTGGACGACACGCCAAAATATACCGAAATCGAGCAGCACGGCGAAGTCTCGCACGCTCCCTTCGTCGAAGCCGTCACGAAATACCCCCGCGAGACCCTCACCATCTTCGGCCTCACCCTGCACAACACTGTCGCCTACTACATACCCATCGTCTACATGACGAACTACATCATCTCGGTGGCAAAGCTGCCCGCGTCCTCGGCGCTGTGGATCGGCACCACATGTCTTACGGTGTTCGTGATCTTGATCCCGATTTGGGGCGCACTGTCCGACCGTATTGGCCGCAAGCCGCTGCTGCTCGCATCGGCCGGCGGCTATATCGTCCTCGCCTATCCGCTGTTCATGATGGCATCGTCCGGCAGTGCCGCCTTGGCGTTGGTTTCTCAGCTGACGATGATCGTCTTTCTGTCGTTCTTCTCGGGTGCGTGTCCGGCGGCTTACTCCGAAATCTTCCCGACGCGCGTGCGCTATACGGCATTGTCGATCGGCTACAACATTGCGGTGGCGATCTTTGGCGGCTTCGCGCCGTTCATTGCGACGTGGCTCATTCACGCTACCGGCGATAATCTGGCTCCTGCCTATTACCTGATGGCGGCGGCGGCGATCACCTTCGTTGTGGTCCTTCGGATTCGCGAAACTGCCTTCGCGCCATTGCGCTGATCAGAGAGGGAGCGTCGCGGCGACGGCAGTCACCCGGGGCGCGCCAGCTGCGGCGGATGCCAGACCACGGTGCGGCGACCCTGCTTGAACGCCGCGACAGGACGGGCGATCTCGGCGACGGCCTGCTCCGGCGATTGCGCATCGATGACGACGATATCCGCCGGCTTGCCGACCGACAGGCCGTAGTTCGCGAGATTCAGCAGCCGCGCCGATCGCTCCGTCAGCATGGCGAAGCATTCGCGGAGGCGCGGCGCGCCCTCGATCTGCAGCACGTTCGCGTAGAGGTTCGCCATCCGGAGCAGCGAACAGTCGCCGTAAGGCGTCGCCGGATTGAGTATATTGTTGCTCGACAGCGAGCAATTGACGCCCTCCTCCGCCAGGAGGTGCGCATCGGCCACGCCGCGGCGTATGTTGTGGTCCTGGTCGCGCCCCATCAGGTACAGGTCCGTCGCCGGCAGGACGGTCACCGCCACGCCCACATCGGCAAGGCGCCGTGCGATCGCGCGTGCCTGGCGGGGCGGCATGGTCGAAAGCTTCGCCATGTGACCGACGACGACGCGCCCGCCCCGCTTGTACTGCTCGGTCAGATCGGCGACGAGGTGGATGTCCATGGCGTCCGGCGTATTGCCGACATCGAGGTGAATGTCGATATCGACGTCGAACTCGCGCGCCAATTCGAATATCCGGCGAATCTGACCGGCATGATCCGTGTCGTATCGCGGAGCGCCGCCGATCACGGCGGCGCCTCCCTTCAGCGCCGCCACCAGGAGCTCGTCCGTTCCCGGGTAGTTGATGAGGCCTTCTTGCGGAAAGGCGCAGATCTCGATGTCGATGGCCCAGCGATACTCGGCGGACAGGGATTTGACCGCCTCGAAGCCGCGCAGACCGATCCCCGGATCCACCTCGACCTGGGTGCGCATGCGCGTCGTTCCATGCAGCAGGCATTGCTTCAGAGTCTGCTCGGCGCGCGCGTGGATGTCCTCGACGGTGAAGCTCGGCTTGAGCGGTGCCACCCGTTTCACGGGGCTGATGTCGCGTCCTGCTTCGGGCGGGCAGCGGTCGATGATACGCGACTTGTCGAGGTGGATGTGCGTCTCCACGAGCCCGGCGCAGGCGAGCCGGCCCTCGCCGTCATAGATCTCGGCAACGGCGTCCAGGTCAGGCTCGATGGCGACGATCCGGCCGTTCGCGACACCAACATCCACTGTCTCGCCGGGCCGCTCGCCGAGCCGGATGTTCCGTACGACCAGATCCATGGGCCCTCCCCTTCCTTGCATGAGCGCCTCATGCGCGGCGCAACGCGTCGACAGCGGCGGTGATGGTAGCGATGGTCAGGCTGGCATGGTGTTCACTCGCCGGCGGAAATAACGGGACAGCCGGCGCTGCGCGCCGAGCTCTACGGCGATTTCGCTGCCATCATCATGCCCGCAAGGCGTATGCACGCAAACAGAAATCCCGGCTCTATGGTCGAGCCGGGATTACGGACGTTGGTTGCGGGGACCCGCAACCAGCGTTATTTGCACCTGGTTTGGGCTAGGATTCCTGTCCGACAGCCGGCGGCAGAGACCTAAGCTGGCCCACAGCGGCAACTCCTTACGAGCGACAGACTCAAAATCTGTTGCTCGCAAGGGCGTGGGGGTTCAAGTCCCTCCAGGGGCACCAAGCAAGTCAATGAGATAGCTGGATACTGAGAAAGGGCGCGCATCATGCGACGCCTAAAAGTCAGTCGGGTATCAGTGCGCCCCTCCAGACGGCGCAACGTAATGGCCGCCTGGGGGATTCCCCGCGGCAGAGCGCGGCAGAGGGGAACCAGGCCCCTCCTCCTGATCCCTCTGGACGCGCGCGTCCTGCCGTGGTCCTCGACGAGATAGTCGTTGATCGCGCTTCCCTCGGGCGACCCTTTGGGCGTGCCTCGGCATAGACCATCGCCATGATGATCCTCCTGGCTTTGATGGGCGGCGATATACCGCCCCGTCAGCAGGCCGTCCGTCCATAAAGCCAGGTTGCCCCGGTCGAGGCGCTGGCGGGCATTCGGGATAAACCATACAGCTGCAGGGCGCCCGGCGAAATTCGCTTGGGGTCGCGTCTCAAGGCTCGCGCCTAATTCAAGGCGCGAGGAATTGCAGGAGCCGAGGATCGCGGTGCACCG
>Ga0134126_10002650_pt1 | contig 22499 bp, 23 predicted proteins | sample KB31752_FD_96881 | JGI IMG/M metagenome (GOLD analysis project Ga0134126, IMG submission 96881) | Terrestrial soil microbial communities with excess Nitrogen fertilizer from Kellogg Biological Station, Michigan, USA - KB3-175-2 | ecosystem: Environmental > Terrestrial > Soil > Unclassified ... | reverse complement strand
CACATCGCCGGCGATCTGGGCGTAAGCCCGAACGAAGCGACCTGGGTCATCACTTCCTATGCTGTCGCCAACGCAGTGTCGGTGCTCCTGTCGGGTTGGCTCGCGCAGCGCTTCGGCCAGGTGCGGGTATTCATCAGTGCTGTTCTGCTGTTCACCACGGCCTCCCTCCTGTGCGGCCTCGCACCCACGTTCGCATTCCTGCTCGCGTGCCGCATCCTGCAGGGCTCGGTGTCGGGCCTGATGGTCCCGCTCTCCCAGACTCTGCTCCTGTCGAGCTATCCGCCGAGACGCCAGGGAGTCGCGCTGGCCATCTGGGGGATGACCATCGTGGTGGCCCCGGTTGTCGGACCCATACTCGGCGGCTGGCTGACCGATCACTACAGTTGGCCATGGATCTTCTACATCAATGTGCCCGTGGGGTTCGCCGTTGCCTTTTTCACTCGCCAGCTGCTGGCCGGGCGGGAGACACCCACGCGCCGCGTGCCCGTCGACACCGTGGGGCTGGCACTCATCGTCGTGTGGGTAGGCGCATTGCAGATCATGCTCGACAAAGGCAACGAGCTCGACTGGTTCGATTCGCGCTTCATCGACACCCTGGCGATCGTGGCCGCCCTCGGCTTCGCCCTGTTCCTCGTCTGGGAGCTCAACGAAGCCGATCCGATCGTGGATCTGCGTTTGTTCAAGCTGCGCAATTTCCGCGCCGGCACGCTCTCCGTCGGTCTCGGCTTCGGCGTTTTCTTCGGCAACGTGGTGCTGCTGCCGTTGTGGCTGCAGACGCAGATGAGTTACACCGCAACCTGGGCGGGACTGGCGGTGGCTCCCTACGGTGTACTGGCGTTTCTGCTCTCCCCGATGGTGGGGCGCAATCTCAACCGCGTCGATCCTCGGCTGTTTGCGACGGCGGCGTTCGCGATTTTCGCCCTCGCGAGCTTCTGGCGTGCCGGCTACACACCCGATGCGGACTTCGCAGCGATTGCACTGCCGCAATTGCTGCAGGGGGCCGGGATTGCCATGTACTTCGCGCCGCTCATGGCAATCGCCCTCGGCGGCCTGGACCCGCAGCGCATGGCGTTCGGATCGGGACTGGCGAATTTCTTTCGAACCACCGCGGGCAGCTTCGGTACTTCACTCGTGACGACGCTCTGGGAGCGCCGCGAGGCGCTGCACCGCACCCAGCTCATCGACAACATCTCCGCCTACTCTGCCAATGCCAATGACGCGCTCGATCAGCTTCAGCAGGCGACCGGGCTCACCGGCGAGCAGGCCCTCGCTCAGATGAACGCAGCGCTGACCCACCAGACCACGCTGCTCGCGGCAACGGATCTATTCTGGATCTCCGGGTGGTTGTTCGTGATCCTGATTGCCTCCGTATGGCTCGCTGGGAGACCCACCGGCGGCGCGATGCTGGCTGCGCACTAAGGTGCCGGACAGCGGCGCGCAAACCTGCCCTGCCGCCCGTTTTCGGCCAGGAAACCCGCCAGGGCTCTGCGCGGGGCGCAATCCGCCCGCCGGCGCCTGCAGGCCGTCGCCCGATCTGGCCCGCTCGCGCTCAGCCCCGCGGACTCTCCTCAGGCCGCTGCCCTGAAATCCCCGATCTGTGCAGCGAGGGCCCGCTGAAAGGCGGGTCTGGCTGTGCAACGCTCCACGTAGGCCGCCAGGCGTGGATCGCTCGAGACCAGGTCGGTGTGGCGCAGAATCCGCAACACAGTCGTCATCATCAGATCGCCGGCGGTGAAGCGCTCCCCGTCCAGGTAAGACTTCTCGCCGAGCGACTTGGACAGCGCTGCCAGACGTCTCTGAACGAAGGCCACGGCTCCCGGACGACGCAGCTTCGCCCACTCCTCGTCCTTGTAGAACAGATCGATCAGCGCGACGTTCATCACGTGGGGCTCGATCGAGTTGAGCGCCGCGATGAGCCATTGAGTCGCACGCGCCCGTGCACCCGCCTCGCGCGGAAGCAGCGCTTCGCAACGCTCCCCGATGTGCAGAACGATCGCGCCCGACTCGAACAGAACCAGCTCATCCTCCTGGAGAATGGGCACCTGGCCGAAGGGCTGGAGCGCGCGATAATCCTCTTTGTCCTGCTCTCCCTGCTCCAGCAACCGACTCCGATACGGCAGGCCGGCCTCCTCCAGTGCCCAACGCACCCGCAGATCGCGCACTTGGCCGCGCGCGAACTCGGGAACCCATTTGAATGCGGAAATCTGGATCATCTGCCGTTCTCCTCACCAAATCAGTCCATCCCTGCAGTCTATCCGCGGTCGCGGTTGCGCGCGCGGCCACCAACGGTCGCCTGGGGTCTGGACGCGGGGAGTGCTTCGGGGCTTCGCCGTCGAGCTACACCTGACGTCCCGGCAATGCCAGCTCGGCAACATTCACCTCGGCACGGATCTCAAATCCCAGGCTGCGGTACAACGAGATGGCCGCTTCGTTGGTCTTCCATGCATGCAGGAATACCTGCTCACCGCGCGCAGCGATTTTTGCGGCGACGGCGCGGGACAACCGGCGGGCAAATCCCAAACCGCGGAAATCCGGATGTGCGCACACACCGCTGACTTCCGTGTAGCCGGGGAAGCGCATCCGTTCTCCCGCCATCGCTGCCAGCCGCCCGTCGCGGCGGATGCCGAGGAAGCGGCCCAGGCTATGCGTCTTCGCCAGAAACGGCCCAGGCTCCGTGAGCCGGGCCAGTGCCAGCATCTCCGGAGCATCGCTGGGTCCCAACACGAGCAGGTCATCATCCTCGATGACCTCGAAGCTTCGGGTCGCGACCATCTGCACGCCTTTGGACTCTTTGATCGCCACCAGGCTGGGCGGGATCACGATCCGCGGCACCTGCAGGACATAGACGCTTTCACCGGCAGACACCAGCGATGCGAGAGCTGCGAGTGCCGCCGGTGAGTCATCGCACGCCGATGCGAATACATTGACGTCGCGGGCAAACCGCCGGGCCAGCGGGCTGCCCTCGGATAGCCGGGCGTGGCAGGTGCTCAGACTTGCCCAGACAGGTCTGTCCAGGGACTCCATGCCTTGCCTCCTTCGACGGCAGGCACGAGTATCGCACGCTCAGGCGGCAGCCTTGCGCACTGCCGTTCGGGGATCTTCGTGCTCGTGCAGGAGGCGCGTCCACATCAGCTTCAGATGGGGCGGCGACAGGCCGGAGGGCGGCAGGGAGAGCCGCAGGCTCTCGTCGTCGATGATGTGGTTGGTGTGCAGGACGGCGAGTGCACCGGCGCAGCGTCCGAAGCGCAACGAGCGCCCCAGCGGAGTCGTCGGCTCGGAGCTCACCACCTGCTCTTCCAATGCGGCCAACATCAGCTCGGAGAGCTCCCAATCCGCGCCGATCCGCCACGCCAACACCGCCGACTGAGTGTCCAGGAGTGAAGCTAACACCAGCGGATCGGGGAGGCCCGGCGCGGAGCTCTTCCAGTAGTCCATCGCAGCACGGAACAGCACGATCTCGGCCAGGCCGCTGATCAGTCCGAGCAGCTCGGCGGCAAAGCCGTCGGCCCTTTCCACCAGAGCCGCATGAGGAATGGCCGCATGCGCCGAGCGCATGGCGTGCTCCCAGACGATCTCGGGGAAGCGCGGGAATCCTTCCGCGTTGGTGACCTGAAAAATCGGCTGCAACACGGCCGCCGCCAGCAGCGATCGCAGGCCGTCACTGCCGAGAATGACGATTGCGCGCTCAATGGTCTCAACCGGCTGCAGCGTGCGGTAGTACGCACTGTTCGCCATCTTCAGCAGGCTGCCCACCAGCGAGGGATCACGCGCGAAGACGGCCGCCAGCTCACGGCGCGAGGTGTCCTCGTCATTGATGGCCCGCATCAGCTGCGGAAGCAGGTTGGGACGCCTGGGCGCATAGCGGCGTTGAGTCGCCGCATCGCCAATGAACGCCAGCGCGGATGCCACGATACGGTCGTGCTCGGGCGAGGGCTCGCCGAATTGCGCCACTCCCAGCTCGAGCTCACGGAGCCGGCGGAAGATTTCCGTGCGGTCGAGAATTTCCACGGCCGCCGCTTCCAGAACCGGGGGCTCCGGCAGGTCTGGCGGCATCTCCTGGGGCAATTCGTCGATTTTCACCGCGACGGGGGCTGCCGCGACCGGGGCCGTGACCCCAGGCGCAACCGGGCGCTGCGCAGGCCGCGCAGCGCGCCCGCGTAGCGCCGTCAAGACCATCGAATAAAGGAGATAGAGCACCATACCCGCTGACCGAACCCGGACCTACGCTCCCGATCTTCTTCAGTTTTCGGCAGGTTGGGGCGAAAGTCGGTACCGGGTTTTCAGTTTTGTGACCGGTTGCGCGATCTTCGGGCCGCCTGCTGCGACGCGGTGTCGCAGCGTGCCGTCAGGCTATTGGAGTGGAGCCCCCGTTGTCAGGCGCTCCAAGTGCCGCGGCAACGGTGGCGACGGCGAGACACGGCGGGGATTTCGGAGTGGCTTCGACACGGCCACGCGGGCGGCGGGCACTAAACGTCGGCGGTCTCGTTCAGCCGCGCGAGCACGCTCCCGACCACCTCGTCGCAGCATCGCCCCCCAAATTCGAAGATGTCCGCTTCGGCGAGATCGATCTCCTTGGCGAGCGACTCGCGCAGCATTCCCTTGGCACGGAAGTAGCGGCTGCGCACGGTTTCCTCCGTGATCGACAGAATGGTCGCGATCTCCTGGGTGCTGAGCTCCTCGATCGAGCGCATCACGAACACCAGGCGGAATATCTCCGGAAGCTCGCCGACCTTGCGCTCCAGCACGCTGCGCATCTGGGCGCGTCCGATCGCATCGTCCGGAGACTCCTCCTCCGCGGCCACCTTGTTGCAAACGTCCATGTGACGTTCCGCGCTGACGATGGAGACGATGTTCTCCCGGCGGCTGGAGCGCCTCAGGCGGGCATTGCACTCATTCAGCACCAGGCGCGAAAGCCAGGTGGACAACGCGGACTCGCCGCGGAACTGTCCGATCGAGCGATACGCGCCCAGGTAGACCTCCTGCAGCACATCCTTGGCCTCGGCGTCGTCCCGCAGACAAGTACGGGCCAGCCGGTACAGCCGGCGGTTATATCGGCGCATCAGCAACTCGAAGGCCGAACGGTCACCGCGCCCGATACGCAGTGCCAGCGTCCGGTCATCCGGCTGCGGGGGAGGTGCGACCAGCTCTGCCCGGGTGCTCATGGACTCACTTGACCTCGATTGTGCCCTTCATCGCCGGATGGAAGGTACACGAGTAGTTGAACGTTCCCGGCTTCTTCGCCACGAACGTCCAGGATTTCGACACGTCGATACTGCCGGAGTCAAAGGCCCTGTCGGCGGCCGTCACTGTATGCGGGAACAGGTCTTTATTGACCCAGACGATCCGATCGCCCCGCCGCACGGTCAGGTGCGCCGGGGAATACTGAACGCTCTCGATCGTCACCGTATGGGTGCGCGTGGCGGCCGCGGGAAGCTTGGCGGCGGCCCCGCCGGACACCATCAGCGGCAGCAGAGCCGCCAGGCTCAGGCGCCTCAACACTTCACGCACCGCTCTTGGCGAGCTCCGCCTGGATATGCTGGGCATGCTCCAGATGCGCGACGAAGGCGGGGCGAACCTTGACCAGGAGAGACTTCAGCTCTGCGTTCTGCGCACTGGGAATCAGCGTCTTGTCGATCGCGCTCAGCACCGCTTCGTGATAGGCCACCTCGTGATCGATATAGGCTTTGTCGAAGGCGGCTCCGGAGAGCTTGCGCAACGCCGCCAGATTGTCATCCCCGCCCTTCTTCAGGCTCTCGCTCGTCGCGTTGGGCTCCGGGGTGACGTGTAGCTTCTTTACGAGCTCGCCCGCGGACTTGTTCACGCCCGTATGGTCCACGACCATACGCTCCGCGAACGCCTTGACATCGCTGGAGTGGGCCTTCTTCTTGGCCAGATTGCCTGCATCGATGTCGACCTGGTTCGCCGCCACGACAATGGCGGCAATCTGCGGGTCGGTCGGCCCGCTCTGCGCCGCCCAGGCACCCGTGGCAGCGAGGCCCAGAACAGCTGTGCAAAACACGATAGTCGGCCGCATGTCAATCTCCTTCACGCAACAGTGGCTCGAATCTCCCCTGTGAAGTTAGATGTCACGAGCCCCCGATCCGTTTCCGCAAGGGAATGCGGGCCGATGCGGCAGACTATGAGCGGCGTCACACTCCCCCCGTTCCGCATTGCGTACGTTGCTGCGGGACGGCACAGGAGCCCGCATGGCAGCACTGACCGAAACAGAGCTGGCGCAGCTGCGCCAGACTTTCGAATCCTGCGACCCCAACGGGGACGGCTTCATCGATCGCGAGGAATTCCACGCACTGCTGCGCAAGCTCGATGGCGATGTGTCGCGCGAGGAGTGTCTGCTGGATTTCGAAGTCGCCGATACCGAAGGGGACGGCTTCATCGGCTTCAAGGAATTTGTGATCTGGTGGACTGGTTGATGGGCGAAAAGCGTGGTTTTCGCCGGCGTCCCGAACCTCCGAGGCAATTTTCGGGGAGTTGAGGCCCCGGCCTAGCCCATGCGCCGAGGGCGCAAGACGAACCGCGGTGAGTGATCGGGACGCGTTGAGAGAGTGCCGACCGGCAACACCGGACGCTCTCCTGTGAGCGTCACCATGAACCTGCGTACGAGGCTCGCGACCGCCAGGATCGACTCCGACAGAGCCAACTGCGCGCCGATACACACGTGCCGTCCGATACCGAACGGCAGGAAGGTAAATCGGTCCGGCTCGCGGCCATTGAGAAAGCGCGAGGGGTCAAACACCTCGGGCCGCACCCACCAGCGCGGGCTGCGATGCAGCAGCCAGTAAGGCAGCAATACGATGGAGCGCTCGGGGATCGTGGTCCCGCAGACCTCATGCGAACGCAACGCGAGCCGCCCCGTCATGAATGCGGGTGAATAGAGCCTCAACGTCTCCTGCACCACCGCGCGGGTCATCACGAGACTGGACATTCCGGAGGCTGCGGCCTCGACCGACAGGTCTGTCCTTGAAGCTTCTTCGGCGATCGCCGCCTGCCATTGGGGTGCGTGGGCGAGCAGTGTGCACGCCCAGAAGAGCGTCAGAGCCGTCGTTTCATGGCCCGCGACGATCATTGTCGATACTTCGTCCAGCAGCAGATCCTCGCGATCGGCCGCGTGTGCCTCCGATAACAAGTCGAAGAGATCACGTGCCGTGCTCACAGGCCCGGCCGTCCGACGCTGCTGCACGATGGTGCGCATCAGTCGGGTCCAACGGCGCCGGAACAGTGCTCGCCGCACACGGTGGATCGTGGGTACGCCTTCGGGAAGCAGGACATCGCTCAGATAGAGACGTCCGACCGTCTGCATGTACTCGCTCGTCATACGCTGCAGCTGCGGACCAAACGTCGACACCTCCAGGGAGAACAGCGAGGTCGCCGCAATCTCCAGGCTCAGCATCTGCATCTCGCGCAGAAGGTCTATCGGTGCGCCGCACGACAGCTCCAGGCGGCGGCAGGCCGCTTCCGTGCAGCGGATGATGTGCTGAGTCAGCATGGGAACGTTGCGTGGGGTGAACGCTGGCGACATGGCTCGGCGCTGTCGGCGCCAGGGCTCTCCTTCGCTCACCAGCAGCCCCTGGCCAACGATGGGCCCAAGGACTCGCCGCCCCACAGGCAGGCGGACATAGTCGTCCGCGTGGGTGATCATGACGTGCCGGACGGCATCCGGCCAGGCCGTCAGGACCAGCGTCCGTCCGGCGACGCGATAGCTGACCACCGGCTCGTCAAGGCAGCGCGCCGGAAACGCGGTGTAGGCGTTGCGCCGTAACCCCATCAGCACCTGCAGGCCCCCGCGATCAGGAGATATCGCAGGCATGGGAAGCACGACGGCCGGATCGAGGGCGGTGGAATTCATGGCCGCGCTACAGTACGCGATACGAGCGGCGCGCGCATGGGTGCGGCGCGTGGACAGAGGCCTAGTAGATCGCCTTGCTCATCAGCCGTTCAATCGCAGACAGGTCCGGCCCCTGGTCCCCAATGTCCCCGACCACACGTCCGGAGGGAAGCCGGAGCCATTTGCGTGTCCCATCCTTGCGCATCACGGCGACCACCGTTCCCGTGTCTGCGGCAACGTCGTGCACAGGATCGAACTCGTGCACTTTGCCCGTGCATTCATCGAGGATGAACGAGGGTACGCGATAGAAGAACGCCGAGACCAGATCCTGCGGAGAGAAGTACTGGGAGAAGTACTCCTCCGACTTGCACGGATGGGTGTGATACAGCCCGACCAGAACATCCCCGGGCGCGCGCTGCTTGTCGGCATCCATCTCCACCGCGTCCACTTTCTGCAACGTCCTGGGGAACGGGGAGTAGCGTAGCTCGCCTTCGTGCGTGACCAGGATGCCGCTGTACTCCCAGCGATACCCATTCGGCGCATAGAAAGCCCAGCGAAGGGCCCGCGTGGCCATGCTTTGCAGCTCAGCTTCGTCGGCGAACGGCTGCGAATCGGCGGCGAACGCCGCCATCGGAAGTAATGAGGCCATCGCCAGCGCGATAGCGATTCTGATGCTCACACGCCCCCCAACCGCTCCAGGCGGTCGCGCTCGGGAGATCCGCAAGAATCTCGCCGAGCGACCCATTCTCCTCGATGGATTGTTACCGGCGGGCGGAAGCGCAGCCGTGAAGTCCATCCCCGATCATGAATGGGACCCGCTACGGATTTCTCAGTTCCGATACGATTTGCGCTTGAGCTTGCGGTGCTCGATCTCCAGGGGATAGATCGGGCAGTGCGCCAGGATCTGCTCGGCCTGGGCGCGTGCCGGCGGGGGAATCTCCGGCGGGACCGAAGCAATAAAGGCGTCGAAGCGCTCCTGCATGCCGTCCTTGAATTCCGGGTGGCTGAAGATGAACAGATCGTTGTTGCGCACGCCGTTCAACACGCGCTCGCCCGCTTCCAGCGGCTCCATCATGACGGAAGGACCCCGTCCGTAGCGCGGCGGCGGGCGCTGATCCGCAGGTCGGTTATCCGTGATCACCCCGCCCGGGCAGAATGCGGAAGTACCGATGTTGGTACCCTCGAGCTCCACGCGCAGCGCCTCCATCAAACCGACGGCGGCAATCTTGGTCGCCGTATAGACCCCGGCGAGCACACCCGGCACGACACCGCTCATCGAAGCGGTCGTGACGATGTGAGCGCCCTCGCCGTGCTGCTTGAAATGCGGCAGGCATGCCAGCACGCCGTTATAGATCGCCGTGAAATTGACGGCGACGGCATTGTCCCAGACGTCGGCCTTGGCCGTGCTCGCCTCGTCCAGGGTCTTCGCGCCGGCGTTGTTGACGAGCAGGTGCAGGTTGCCGAACTTGCCTCTGATCTCCTCGAGCAGCCGGGTCCAGCCGTCGCGATCGGTCACGTCGTGCTTGATCGCATGCACACCCGCGTTGCCGGGTTTGAAGAACGGCAACGCCTTCTGCAGCCGGGCCTCGTTACGATAGCCGATGACGACCTTCATGCCGGCGTTGGAGCAGGCACGCGCGATGCCGAGGCCGATCCCGTCGGAGGAAGCAGTGATGTAAGCGGTCTTCCCGGCAACATCCTTCAAGGGCGGCGGCTGAGCGACCTTGGGCGCCGGTGGCATGCGCGGCTGCGCCCGCGCCGGCCGGGTAGCGCCGGCGCCGCCGAGGACGGCCAACGCCCCCGCGCTGAGCGCCATTCCCTCGAGGAATCGCCTTCGATCGGGCACGCTCGCCTCCTCCGTGTCCCCGGGTGCACGCGTGGATTCGTCATTCGATCTGGACATGTTTGACCGCCCCTCAGAACGTCTTGCGTACGGAAACCAGGAACTCGCGTGGCCGGCCCGGCTGGCCCGTCACTGCGTCATAGGTGGACAACAGATTCTGCTCCGTCAGGTAATACATCCGGTCGGTGACATTGGAGATGAGCACCGAGGCCTCCCAGCCACCATGCATCGATTGCCACGTGAGATGGGCATTGAGGGTGCCATACCCCCCTTGCCTGGAAATGAGCTCGTTTTGCGAATCGTTGAACACCGCGCTCTGATAGGTGTAATCGGCACGTGGGATCAGCGAACCCCACTGCCCCAACGATATCGCGTACTCGGCACCCGCGTTCCCCTTCCACCTCGGAGTGAGCGGCGGCACGTCCTGCAGCGTCGGCCCGCCGGGATTGGTCACCGGATTGTAAGCCGCGCCACCCAGGCTGTTCGTGTGATAGTTGAGGAAGCCCACTGATCCGTCGATCGTGAATCCACGGACCGGGCGCGCCTGCACCTCGAGCTCCAACCCGGAGATCCGTACCGAGCCTACGCTTTGTGTCAGAAATGCCGGCAGGCCCGTACCGGGATCGACGGTGGCGACCGGCAGCTGCAGGTCCGTGTAATCGCTGACGAACGCCGCGACATTGGCACGCAGCTTGTGCTCGAACCACTCGCTCTTGAGGCCGAGCTCGTAGGCTTTGACCTTCTCCGGACCGAAACTCGTGACCTGGGTGCGGGTCAGCGGCCGTGGGTTGAAGCCCCCGGACTTGTAGCCGGTGGAGAACTGCAGGTAGCTCATGACGTCCGGCGTCCATTGGTAGGACACGCCTGCCTTCGGATCGAAGCGCGAGATGCTGACGTTGCCTACCGGATACGGCGGCGCGAATCCCGCCAGGAAATTCCCATTGTTGGTCGGGAACAGGCCCGGCGCCACGATGCCTTTCAGGTTCGGCTCGAAACGGTAGAAGGTGTAGCTCTTGGTCTCGTGGGAGTAGCGGCCGCCGAGCTCGATCGACCAGCGGGTGGAGATGCGGTAATTGGCATGCGCGAACCCGGACTCGTCCTTCGAGGCCGCCGGGTCGTTGGTCAGAAACAGGATCCCGCGCCCTCCCACGTTGCTCGGTTGATCGACGATACCGCTGTTCAGATCCCTGCTGTCGAGGTAGTACCCCCCGAGAGTCCAGTCCAGCGCGTTGCTGAGCGCGTGACCGCTCACCTGCAGCTCCTGGCTGAACTGATGATGCGAGAGGAAGTTGATCGGCAAGTTGCCGGTGATCGGCGCTCCGGAGGTGTCCTGGGCAAACTCCCCGTGATAGCGGCGATAGGCCGATATCGACTTGACGTGTACGCCGCTCCAGGGTGTGTCCCAGTCGATCGTGCCCGCCGCGCCCCAAGAATGCAGCGTGCTCGTGTCAGGTCCCGTGACGCCGGTGAGCGGATCGGTGAAGGTGTTGTAGGTGGTGAAGGGGCTCGGAGTGATGAATCTGGAATCGAGCGGCACGCCGAACTGGGGGATCGAGGTATTGGCGCTGAACAGCGCCAGGGTATTGGCGATCTGGGATCCGGGTACCCCAGGGGTTCCGGTCGGATTCGGCGGCAGTCCGATGGCGATCAGCTTGTTGGCGGGAGCCTCGCCGCGATCGTCCATCAGGTCCGCGGCGAGATTGACCTCCAGCCCCTCGGCGGCCAGCCAGCGCAACGCCAGCCGGCCCACCTGCACGTCATCCCCGCCGTAGGTGCCGATCCTGCAGCCGTTGATGAACGTAGCCGGTTTGAGCTTCCCGGCCAGCGCCGGGTTGGCACAGGCGAAGTCGTACACATCCATGTAGCCGTCGCTGCGATTCGAGCCTGCCGATACGCGCATGAACAGGCGATCGGGGATGAGCGACACATCGAGCGCTCCCTTGTAGCGCTGCCGCGAGAAGTCTCCATAGCCGGCTTCGATGTACCCGGACCCATCCCCCGTGGGCTTCTTGGTCAGCAGCCGCACCGCGCCGCCTTCGGTGTTCTTGCCGAACAGCGTCCCCTGCGGGCCCCGCAGGACCTCGACGCTGTCCACGTCCGTCAGGTCGAAGATGGAGCCGAAGGCGGTTCCGAAATAGACGTCGTCGATGTAGAAGGCCACACCGGGCTCGAAGGTGTATTTGAAGTCCGACTGCCCGATGCCCCGGATGGAGACGAACGCGAGCTTGCCGAAGCCCGAGCCGGCCTGCTCCAGGTTGACGTTCGGAGCGATATTCGCCACCTGCGTGATATCGACGTAGCCGCGGGCGTCGAGCTGCTCGCCGGTGACCGCCGTGATGGCTATCGGAGCGGTCTGCAGGCTTTCACTCTTGAACCGCGCGGTCACCAACACCTCCTCCAGCCCTCCGGAGTCGCTGGCCGCCGCAGCAGGTGGCGAGGCTTGTGCTTGAGGTGGCTGCTCCGCCTGGGCCGCAGCCGCCCCGGCCGGAGCGAGCAGGACCAGGGCGCAGGCGTTGAGTAGCAACGCAACGGGCGACACGAGACGGGATGCACGCATACGTCGTCCTCCCTACTGGAACGATGGCGAGCTCGTCAGGCGAAGGCGGCTACGATACTCCAGCCGCCGGACCCGCACACTGTTGCTAAATCAACATTCGCACGGCTGTCCATCTAACGAATTGCCACGCACGGACAGAGTACGCACCCGCCCCCCTGCCTGAATCCTCAGTGCTTCTGCAGCGCAGCGCGAAAGTCTGCGTTCGCCAGCAGGTTGTAGGCCGCGCGCATGACCATGTCGGACATCGTCTCGTAGTAGTTGTCGGCCTTGTAGGAGCGGCCGAAGTGCTCGGCGCCTCCTGGAATGATGCCGCTCCAGATCTCCTTGCCCTGGCTGTTCTTCACGTGCACCAGCAGCGACAGGTCGCCGTGGTAGAGGTTGGTCTCGGTGACGAAGAACTGGCGGATCTCACCGCTGATGCTGACGTCGCCCGCCTCATCGACGGTGGTTACGCCGGCGCCGTGCACGCTCTCCCTCAGGTGCAGGGTGACGAAGTCCGCCACGTTGTCCTTGGTAGTCACCGGGCGCGCGTCGGCCTTCTCGCGGTTCTCGGCGATCGACTCGGGATTGCTGCGCGCATCGACGAAAGTCTCGAAATGGACCTTGGTGGTCAGCAGCGAGCCACTGACATCCAGGGGACCCAGCTCGGAGAATCCCTGTGTCGGCGTCCACTTCAACGGAATGTCCCGCAGCAGCTTGGGAGCGGCGAGTGCCGTGCCACACAGCAGGCAACAGGCGAACGAGACGAGCGCGAGGATGCGGTGCTTCATGACGGCTCCCTGGAGACTGTTTGACGCGTTGTTGTGTCCAGCCAATATCTTAACCGGTGGCCTCGCGCGGGGTCACCTCGACGCCCGGCCGTGATTGCTCGAATGCGGCGGCCGGGTTGGCCGCCGGCTCTCAACGGGAGGCACCCCTCTTCAGGGTGCCGGGCGATAAGCAACACGATCGCCGCGGAAGGTCCCGAACCAGAGCGTATTGCCGACCTGTACGGCACTGGTGGCGTTGTCGAACTCCGCCATTCCCGGCTCCTTCACCACGGGGGTGGTCGTCATCGTCCGCGGGTCCAGGCGCACGGTCGCCCAGCCGTTGTGCGCGCCAGGGGGATTTTTCGGATTGATGAACTGCCCCGTGACGAACACCTTGCCGTCGGGCGCCCACCTCAGGTTGTCGGGATTGAAATCGACCTTCACGCTCGAGCGTTCGCCCTTCCCTGACAGCGGCACCCGGTAGACCTCGCGCGTCCCATAGGCGTTGACGTACAACCACTTGCCATCAGGTGAGGCCACCACGCCGTTGTCGCCCGAGAGCTGCGTTCCGGGCAGCTCGCTGAATCCCCTGCCGGGAGTCCAGAGGTACACCACACCGTTGATCGCTCCCGCCATCACATGCTGAAAGGCTTGCTTGTCGCGGGTATCGATGAACTTCGTCACCGCGAAAGCCCCTTTGGCCAAATGGACGATGGAGTTGCCGCTGGTGCCCTCCGGCAACACGACACATCCCACCCACTCCGCCGTGCCCTTGGCCGCATTCAACCGGAACACCTCCACCGACTCGCGTCCGCCGTGATTGATGGCCCAGACCGTGGCGATGCCGCCACGACCCTCCGCAACGTCCAGTCCGTGAGTGGTGAGCTTCTTCAGGTCGGGAGCCCCCGGACACTCGGCGTAGATCGCGTCGGGCTTGGCTGCGATCGACACAGTTGCGGCTTTTGCGGTTTTGGCTGCCGTGTCGATCAGATACAGACCCGCGGACCCGGCCTGGAAGGAGCCGCCGACCAGCCACCGCCCCCCCTCCACCGGCAGGATGTCCTCGACATTGATCAACCCGCATACGAAGCTCAGGTCACCCGCGGGTGAGCACGAGGCCGCCGGTTGCGCCTGGGTTGCTGCTTGGGCCTCAGCGGTCAGCGGAGCAGTCGACAACGCGCAGAGCGCGAGAGCCACGGCGAGTGCGGGGACGAGCTTCATCGAGAGGTCTCCCAGTCTTTTGGTTGTGTTTGAGCGGCAGCGCGCTGATACGTTAGCGCAGCGCGCAATCACGCGGAAGCGTTACCTGGCGCCCTTCCCCTCCAACGCAGCGACGATTGCCGTTGAATTCGCCGCCTTTGCCGCTTGCACGGGTGTGATGCCGCGATTGTCTGCCACATTCGGGTCGGCACCCTTGTCGAGGAGCAGGTTGACCGCCTCCGCGTGGCTGCCCAAGGTCGCCAGCATCAAGGCTGTACGCCCTAGACTGTCGCGGGAATCGATGTCGACAGGCAGGCTGAGCAGCCTGCGCAGGGCCGGCAGATCCCCCGTCTCGGCGGCGCGCCGCAACTCTGTGGGCGATGCCCCCACGGTCACGGCCCCCGCCAGCGCTTGATCTCTGGGGCCTCGCCGGGCTCCTGTAACCGTCACCTCCGCCAGGGACATGGAATTGTCCTGCGCCCTTTTGGCTTCGGGCTTCGGGGCGTCCGCTCGCAGCGCGGGCGCACCTGTGAGAGTGGAGGCAACCGCTGGCGCGGATCCGGCCGTTGACGCGTCTGCCGATGGCGCTGTCGGCGCGGGCACCGCCCCGAATCTGGCCTCTGACGCTGCCACCGATGGCGCTGTCGGCTCGACGGGCGCCGCGGATTGTGCCGCTGGCGCGTCCGCAGAGGGCACTGTCATCGGCGCGGGCGCCGCCCCGAATCTCGCCGCCGACCCATCCGCCGATAACAGCGGCGGTTCGGCAGACGGCTCGGATCTGGCCGCTGGCACCTCCACCGATGGCGGCGGTGGCGCAGAGGCGGGGGCGGGAACCGCCTTCAACGCCGCAGCGGTCGGCGCAGGTGCCGACGGAGCGAAGAAGCGGGGCGCAATCATCAGCCCGGCGAGCGCCGCGGCCGCCAGGGTCCCAAAGATCGCGGGACGCCATCGCACGCAATTCCTAGCGCCAGTGCCGCCGCTTGCGCGCGGGCTCGCACGCTCTTCGGCGAGCCGGGCGGCGTGAGCGAGCACTGCCTTACGCGCTGACTCGCTGGGCCGGCTCGAGTCGAGCGCCGAGGCGCGTCGATACAAGTCATCGACGTCGTCTGACTCGTCGTGCCCGGGGGGTTGCTGGTTCATTTGTACTCGCTGAGCAATTCGCGCAGCTTGGAGCGCGCGTATCGCAGACGACTCTTGGTCGTCTCGAAGCTGCTGCGGGTGATGTCCGAGATCTCCTCGACGCTCAGGTCTCCCTCGGCTTGCAAAAGGAAAGCCTCGCGCTGCTCGCGAGGAAGCTGCCCCAGCGCGCTCTTGAGAGCGCCGGCCTGGTCCCGCGTCAAAACGGCGGCCAGCGGCGTCGACTCGGAAGTCAGCTGCTCCACCACCGGCGCGGCCTCGTATCCGAGGGACTCGAGGCTCATTTGCGGTCGACGCCCTCGAACCGTATCGATCATCCGGTTATGGGCGATGGTGAACAGCCAGCTGGTGAAACGGGCTGAGCTCTGATAGCGCGGAGCATCGCGCGCGACCGCGAACCAGACTTCCTGGAGCAACTCATCCGCGGTCGCGTGGTTGCCTACATTGCGTTCCAGATAACGCCAGACTCGCATCTCATGGCGTCTGTAAAGCAGCGTGAAAGCCGCTGCGTCGCCGCGCGCGTAGCGGTCAATGAGGGCTTCGTCACTCTCGCCCGCATCCGTCATCGTAAGCAGATTATGGCAGCTCTCCCCTCCTTTAGCCGGGCGGATCAGGTACGTATTGCGACGCCGAGGCGGGGAACGGGTCTGCGCCCACGGGTCGCACGTGAGGCCGGCGGACGATTCCCATCGCTACCAGCCTCTCGAGGCTGTCATAGCGAATGCGGATCACCTCGTTCGGCTGGTCCTGCATCCTGGTGAACTCCGTGTGATTCACGTAGGAGTACTCGCGTGGGCCGTGTCCAGTGCCGAGATCGCGCTGGCTCTTGAGGGACGGGTCGGCCGGCAGGGGCGCGGGCGAAGAAGGCTCGGCGCGAAACGCGGCCGCGGCGTCTGGGGCAGAACGCTGGGCGCGAGCCGCACCCGCGGCATCGGGCGAAGCAGGCTCGGGGCGAGCGGCGGCCGCGGCATCGGGCGAAGCGGCCTGACGCCGCGATTCACTCTCCTCGATAGACACTACCGGCGGTGGCCGTTCGCGGAACAGCGCGACCCCGATCACACCCACGTTGGCCGGCCGCCCGGTCAGGGCGGCATAGGATTCCGGCAGCGCCGTGAACGTGAACGCCGCCACCTCGACATCGCTCTTGCGCCACCCGGTAATCTGGTATTGCTGCCCGGCAGAGAGCACGTACCCGTTCTGACTCCAGCCGGCGGTCTCGCCGGTGACGACGTTGACACCGTCGACGGAGGTCACCGCGAGCACACGGCCAGTGTCTCGATTGCGAATTTCGATCGCATAGCGCGCTCCCGGCCTGCCGGCGATCCAATACTCGCCATGAAAGTAGTGCGGCGCGAGGCTTGCCCCGGTGTCGCGGTCTATGACCGTGACCTCCGCCAACCCCGCCAGCGCGGGGGCACTCCCGAGCAGCGCGGCCCAAAGCGCAAACCACCTTACATATCGCATTCGCGGCTCCCGTGTTCGGTCCTGTCCCCTGAAGCGGAGCAGCCGCCCAAACGGGGTTAGCCGGCGCGCGGGCCCCGGCGAGGTCGCCGCCAAGCGGAACTGGCTCGTGCGCATGGCTGTGCGGGGCGACCACCCCAACGGTCAGCCGGCGCGCTGGCCCCGGTGACGCGCCCAGCAGGCCAGCGCGGGAGCGATGAGATGGTCGTACACCAGGACCGAGAGCGGCCGCATCACCGGCCAGCTCAAAATCCTCGCCAGCGGCCGGTAACCGGGAACCTGGGTCCAGAGCGCGATCAGCGCCGGCATGCCGCTGATCACGCGCCCGCTGGAATCGCGCAGGTACACCCGCCGCTCCAGGTGTTCGCGTCGCAGATGACACTGAGCCAGCTCGTTGGGCCGGCGCATCGAGTCGATAAAGTGCAGGTCAGGCCGTACCGCGGAGCAGCGCTGCGCGTAGTGGCCCATCTCCGTTCGGCAGACCGGACAGTTTCCGTTGTAGTAGATATCCGCCGCGGTGGCGGCGGGTGCTGCGCGCGGGCCGCGAAGCAGATGAGTGAGGGCGGCCTTCGCCTGGGGGTAGCGGAATTCGAATCCGAGCGCCGTGGCGCGCTCGGGCAGGACTCGCTGGCCGTCCAGCAGCAACTGCGCCATCTCACCCAGCGCGGCCCGCAAGACGAACGCCGGTACGCGAAGCCACAACGGACGGTGCAGGACATCCGCCAGCGCACGCTGCATCTGCGAGTGGGTCAGGGGCGCCGGAGAGACTGCATTGATGGCGCCGCGCGCCGCAGGAGTATCGAGCACAAACTCGAACAGGCGAATGAGATCCTCCACGTGGATCCACGACATCCACTGCCGGCCCGAGCCCAGGACCGCGCCCAGGCCGAACCGATGCGGTCTGGCCAGTTGTGGAAGCGAGCCTCCGTCGCTCCCCATGACCAACCCGATGCGCAACTTCACGACGCGGGTCCCCGGGGCCGCCGCCGCATCCGCGGCGGCTTCCCACTCCTGACAGAGTCGCGACTGGAAGATCGGGCTCGGCGGGCTGCGTTCATCGAGCGCTTCATCGCCGTGAACCCCGTAGTACCCGATGGCGCTCGCGCTGACGAAGACACGGGGAGCACTGGTCAGCCGCCCCGCCAGCGCAACCAGGGCCCGGGTCGTCTCTACGCGGCTGTCAATCAGCTGAGCGCGTCGGCGGCGCGTCCACGGGAAACCCAGAATCGGTGCGCCGGCCAGATTCACAATGGCATCGACTCGCGTCGCCGGCTCCAGCTCGCTCAGACTCGAGACCACGCGCACATGCGGACCAAATCTATCCAACGCCTTGGCGGCGTTCCTCGTGAGAACAATGACGCGCTCACCGCGCTCGATCAAGCGTCTGACCAAGTGCCCGCCGATGAACCCGGTTGCTCCACTGACCAACACGGTGCGAGGGTTGGAGGCCACTCCCGCCGCAATCGGATCGCGCACCCATTCCAGCGGCCGGCGCAGCCCGAGAGTGGCCAGGGTGTTGCGCACCGACCAGGCGAAGACACCCACGCCGAGCACCGTGAGGATCGCCGCGAACTCTCCTGGTGCGGGACTGAACACTACTGCGGTGGGCAGATCCCACCAGCTAGCCAGAACGGGCAGGAGCACCATCAGCACGGCGCCGAAATTGATGGCCAGCACCGTGTGCAGGACCCGCTCGAACGGCGGCAGTCGCCGTGTCTTGTCCTCCACGACGAAGTCGGCCAGCGTGATCACCACCTCCAGGGCGAATACCGCTGCCAACAGCAGGGCCCAGAGGCCCTGCCATCGGAACCAGGCCAGGGCCAGGAACACGAAGGCATAGATGAGCTCGCGCGCCGCGTGTAACGACAGCTCACGCGCCGCTTCGCGTCTGGCCGGCAGACGCTCGGTGATCTCGTGATGCCAGAGATTGTCGACTCCTCCCAGGAGGGCCTGCATCGTGATGAGTGACAGCAGCAACCCCATATCAACCTCCCGCCGCGCGGAAGCGACCGGTCTGGTAGAAGAGCTCGCCGAAGAACCGATGCCGTACCGTCAAGGTGAAGCGAAACCAACCGTGGGACTCATCCCGATGCTCGACCTGCGTCGTACCCGGAGAGAGCCACGCGGGCAGCGGTATTCTGATGGGCAAGGCACGGCCGGGAAAGCGTGGCGCGCCCAGCTCGAAATAGTAGCCGCGGCTCACGAAATGCAATGCGCCGCCGCGCTCGAATACATCCAGCGGCATGCACAGCTGTGCCGGGAGCTTCTCCACCAGCGTGCCGTCCGGGCCGATCACTTTCGTGGAACGCACCAGGCACCGCGTACTGTCAGGCCATCGGTACTCCCGATTCCAGGCGACGCCCTCCTTCGTCGGCCCCACTCTGACGATCGCAGGAACGTGACGGCCGGTGCGCGGCACGACCGGCGTGCCGATCAACTGACAGAGCCAGGCCAGCAGCCGCCCCAGCAGACTCGCCCTGACTATCTCGAACTCACCGACATAGTCGACGGCAAGGACCGGCTCGCCGAAGCGCGCCCGCACCGCGCGCGGCAGCCGTTCCCAGGCGGCCGCGCCGAGTATTCCCTCCAGCCCATGACGTGGCCGATGACACGGCGGATTCATCGTGTCGCAGGCACCCACGACCTCTGTACCGCTCATGACGGGACCCTCCCATGTCTAGTCGCCGATCACCTTCGCGATCTTCTGACCGAGACGCATCATCTTCAGCAGCGTCCGGCGCGGCATTCCTTTGACGGAGTCGTACCAGCCCGTCAGCGTCTCGATGAATTCGAGCTGTCCGAGAATTCGCTCGCGCACCAGCGGCGCAGTCTCCTCGTCGGCCTCCAGCTCATCCGCGCAGCCCTTGAGGAAAGCGAGTGTCGGGTCGATTTCGCGGTGCTTGCGCCCTTCGATGATGGCGCGGATCACCTCCCACGGATCGTGCTGAGCGGTAAAGAAATCGCGCCGGTCACCCAACGTGTGGGTCACACTCACCAGACTCCACGCCAGCAGCTCCTTCAGACCGACACTCACATTGGAGCGTGCGATGCCGAGCGTTTCTGCGATCTCATCGGCGTGCAGGGCCTCCGGGGACAGGTACAGCAGCGCGTGGATCTGGGCGACCGACCGATTCAGTCCCCAGCGGCTGCCCATCTCGCCCCAGTGGACGATGTAGCGTTGCATGACGGGGGTGAGCTTCATGTCTTTTCCGATATTTCTGTCTTTTCTGAAATTATAGTCAATATAGACAGCCTGTCAAGACCGTAGAATGCGGCGCATGCGATTGAACAAAAAGCTCCGGTTGGCGGGCTGGCTGCTCACCCTGGGCAGCGGCTGCGCCGCGCCGCAGCCCGACCGGGCCTTGTTCGTGGGGAAACTGCAATCGGAGACCTTGAGTCTCGCGGTGGCCGGCGAGCCCTGCCGCCTGCAGGATGCCCGCAGCCCGCCTCCTCCCCCGGGAATGGAGCGGGTCTGCGTATCCAACGCCTGTGGCTGGTCGGATGCGCGCCTGCGAGTCATCGAGCGCATTGCCGGAAGCGTGCCCGCCTCCGTGGTCGGGCGGTTGACCTGCGCCCGCTCCTGAAGCCGATCCCGGCGGTCCGCTTCGAGTCCGTCGAGCGGATTTCGGCGCGCGAGCTGGCCGATCTGTTACGACTTCCGTACGTGTGCCAGGAAGGCACCGAGCTCACGTACTGCAAGGGCGTGTACATCACTGACCTGAGGACAGCGATGAGCCAGGGCATGCCAGGGCGGACATTGGTGTCGAGGAAATCCTACGCGGAATGAGTCATCACATGCGGCTTGTGAAGTGTGGCCGTGTGGATGACCGCGCCCACTCCCTGCATGCATTGCCCGAGGAAAGCAAGGTTGGAGACGGACCCGACGCAATCCGTGAAGGGCGATTGCTTGATGTCCAGACCGCGAGCGTCCTGGTCCGCGGCGCGCAAGGTCCTCATCAGTGCCTCACCCAGATGACCGGCGCTGCCAGTGACGAGAATCGTCATATAATTCCTACCCCTACTTCTGCCGCCCCCGGAGGCCGCCGTGACCGATGACCTGCAAGCCGAGCTGGAGCGCCTGCGCGCGGAGAACGAGCGTCTCAAGAAGTCCGGCCGCGGCAACCTGGCGATGAAGGTCAGCGAGAAAGGCGCCCTGTCCGTCTATGGCATGGGCCGCTTCCCGGTGACGCTCTACAAGGAGCAATGGCTGAGGCTGCTCGCCATGGGCGAGGAGATCAAGGCGTTCATCGAAGCCAATGACGAGCGCCTGAAGACCAAGGAGTAGGCGGCGAACGCGGGCGGCGACGTATCGATCATCCTCAGGAACGCGGGCCGCTCGGAACTGCGCAAGCGCCTGTTGGAACATGGAAAGCCGGCTCTCGCTAGCCGGCGTCCCAGAACTGCTCCATCTTCTTGCGCAGCGCCTCATCGGGCAGCCTGCCGCGCGCGGCGCGTTGGTTGTCCTCCAGGTGCGCCACCTGTGTGGAGCCCGGGATGGCGACGGTGACCGCCGGATGCGAGATCACGTATTTCAGCAGGAACTGCCCCCAGGTGCTCACGTCGATGTCCGCCGCCCACGAGGGGAGCTTGCGCGTCTGCGCGCTGCGAATCACCGAGCCGAATCCGAACGGGATGTTGGCCAACACCGCCACGCGGCGCTCCATCGCCAGCGGCAGGATGCTCCTGGCCGCGTCCCGGTTGGCGAGCGAGTAGTCGACCTGAATGAAATCCAGCGGGTACTTGCGCATGTAGCCGAGCATCTGTTCGTGCTGCGAGACGCGCGAGGTCGTGATGCCGATGTAGCGGATCCGACCGGCCTTCTTCCACTGCTGCAGCAGCGGCATGAGCGAATCCACGCCGTCGAGATTGTGTACCTGCAGCAGGTCGACATGCTGCGTCTTCAGCCGCTGCAGGGACCTCTCCAGGCTCGGCGCGCCGCCGACACCGGCGCCGAACAACCCCGCACCGCCGGCCGTCAGCTTGGTGGCCACAAACATGTCATTGCGAATGTTCAAAGCCGCCAGCGCATCGCCGATGAGCTGTTCACTCTCACCGTAGGCCGCAGCGGTATCGATCACGGTACCGCCCATCTGCTGCATGCGTTGGATTTCCGCGCGGATGGCATCGCGGTCGCTGTCGCGAAACTTGTCCGTACCCAACCCCACGGCGGGCAGTTTCTCCCCGGTCGAGGGAATCGACTTGGTGATCAGCGGAAGCTGCGCCGAGGCATCTGCCGCCCAGCCGGAGGGCAACAGGGCCATTCCAAGGCCGGTGGTCACACCGGTGCGCAGAATCTCACGCCTCGAGACGCGGACGCTCATGGCTCACATCCCCATGGTTGCTGCACGCGGATGTTATACCGCAGTTTTTACCTGCCGGTGCGTTGTATGACGGTCAACAGAGCAGCGCCGTAGCGTTCGATCTTCTTGGCTCCGATTCCGGAGATTCCGCGCAGCGCCTCCAGCGACCGGGGCAGGACGCCGCTGAGCTCACGCAAGGTGCTGTCGTGAAAAACAGTGTACGCGGGGACACCGTGCTCCTGTGCAACCTCCCGGCGCCAGGCTCGCAGTGCCTCGAACACCTCCTCGTTCCCGGCGCTCGTCTCCTCCCCGACCCGAGCCTTGTCGACCGGCCGTCGATCGCCGCGTTTGGGCGCCGGCCGCTCGATCTGCTTGCGCAACTGCAGCCGACGCTCGCCACGCAGAATCT
>Ga0134126_10002649_pt1 | contig 22503 bp, 15 predicted proteins | sample KB31752_FD_96881 | JGI IMG/M metagenome (GOLD analysis project Ga0134126, IMG submission 96881) | Terrestrial soil microbial communities with excess Nitrogen fertilizer from Kellogg Biological Station, Michigan, USA - KB3-175-2 | ecosystem: Environmental > Terrestrial > Soil > Unclassified ... | reverse complement strand
AGGCGACACACGCCGCCTTATCGCGCGGTTCGCCGCCGAGATATTTCAAGACACGCAGCGCCCCATTAACGGAGGACACGTCCGATTGCTCCGCGCGCGCATTGGCGCGAAAGCCGCCATCCTCGGCTTGCAATTTACGGATATAAGCGATCGTCGATTTCTTTTGCGCATCGCTCTGAGCGCGCACGGGCAGGACGACAAACAGCAGACACAGACCACCAAGCAGGACACGTTTCACGGCGAGACTCCTCCGAGAATGAGTGCTGCGGATCATTCTGTTCGTCATACGGAGAAACAGGAATGGATGCAATCTTGTGAAGATGTAATCATCGTTTGATTGGCGAATCCTTCCCTTCCCGCCCTTATAATAGCGATTGCAATGCTGAGGTTCTTGGACGAGTACGGCAGACGCCAACGCGATGGAAAGGGTGAATTGTGGTTAATCAGGTGCAGGTGGTGGCGATTCTGATGATCGTCAACGGAGCGCTCGTTTCGCTCATGGGGCTTATCTACGCCCTTATGGGACCGACGATGTTCGCTATGACCCGGTTCAGTCCTCCTCCGGCCGCCGCCGGCGGCGGGCCGCCCCCGGAGTTGATCCTGTCCGCGGTTTATCTCGTGATCGGCCTGCCCGTCCTGGCGTGCGGCATCCTAAACATCGTGGCCGGCATTCGCAGCCTGAGTCTCCGCGGCCGTACCCTCGCCCTCGTAGCGCTATTCAGCAATCTCGCGCCCATGTTCACCTGCTATTGTCTGTTCACCTGCCTGCCGCTGATGATCTATGGCCTCATCGTCTTCTTTCAGGCCGATGTCGCCTACGCCTTCGCCATGGTCGCGCAAGGAGCGCCGGTGGCCCAGTTCAAGGCCGGCCGGCGGCACTACGAAGAAGACGAGGAGGATTGGGAAGAAGACCTCGCTCCGCGCGGGGAGACCGAGGCTCCGCCCCCTTCACGCAACATCCAGCGCGGCCCGAAAGACACCTACCGTCCACCCCAGCCGGAGGAGTGATTTCGAGGAGGACCGACAAGTTGTAGCTGAATCGCGTCAGGTGGTCGTTTTGCGTTTGAAGCGAAAGAAGCGGTCCACGGCAAACGGGCCGGGACCGCCCAGCACGAGACAGAGACACATGCTGATGATGGCGAAGTTGTACTCGAAGCCGCCCTTTTGAATGTCGAATCCGTGCGGCCAGTGAACCGTGGCGATGGCGCCGGCCATGATGGCGATGATGCCGAGACTCGCCAGCCGAGTGAGAAAGCCCACGGCCAAGGCGATGCCGCCAATCAATTCGCCCCAGGCGACGGCAAGTTGCACCGGCGCCGCCGGCGCTCCTTCCGTTTTGTTCCAGCGAGCGCCCCACTCCGTGCCCTCGCTGCCGACCATGCTCAGGCCGTGATAGATGAAAATGACCGCGAGCGCGAGGCGCAGCAGAACTGGGACGAGAGCATTCTTGCAAAAGGCGGTGAACATGAGATGCTCCTTCGAGTTGTGAGGAAGTCCAGACGATGCTGTCTTCCCCATCATCATAAACCGCCTCCCTTAATCCTTAAAGCTGAAGACTGTCGGACTGACGTTGAAGTAGCGAGACAGTTTGCTGATATGAAAACGGTTGAGCATTCGCTTGCCAGCGAGAACTTCCGAGATCGTCGATTCGGCGATCCGCGCTTCGCGGGCGACATCAGCTTGGGTAACATTCTTGGCTTCGATCAGATGCGCCAACATGGCAGCATCCGATACAGGTTCGATTGGATGTGTCTCCGACTCGTAGCGCTCGGTCAGATCACTGAGAACATCCAGGTAATCGCGCTCGGACGGCTCCAATTTGTCTCGATCAATCAGTTCGTCAACTACTTCCATCGCGCGGTCTAGTTCTTCTTCAGACCGGATCGGACGGAGCGGAAATCGATGGATGAGTTCTAGGTAAGCGTCTCGGCGAACGCTAACCTTCCGCGTCGTTTTCATGGTTATTATCTCACTTCTTAGGACGGCCTTTTCGTCTGCGCGATTTCGCTTCGCCAGCGGGCCGGCGTTTTGCTTTTCCAGATACAGGATTCTCGAGGGATTGCCAGACCGCGCCTTCCAGTCTTGACCGAACGTATCGTTTTTCCAGTGCCCCTGGTCATAGTCCTCATGGTTAAGGATGTAACGAACGAAGACTTTGTGGCCTTCATAATCTATCACGGCAACCAGTCGGTACTTGTTGCCGCCGATGTTGAAAACCACCTTGTTGCCGACGAGGTCAGCGGTGTTGTAGGTATTTCGTACATCGGCAAAACAGGTCCAGTCGGCAGCTTTCACAACTTGATACCAGGCTCGAAGCGACGATTCAGAATCGGGATTCCGCGGATTCGCCCAAAACAGGCGGAGTTTTTTGATAGAAATCAGTCGCACAGCACATCCTTTTCGATGGTCGCCTAGAGTGCGGCGCCACCCAATCTGTCGTCATTCCCAGCACATTGTATTCGCAAATTGCGAAGACATCAACAAGAATCTTTTCACCTTGCGAACAATAAAAGCAAAGAGGCTGACAGCGCGGCGATCCGGCTGTCAGCCTCTTTGCTTTTGCTTGGCGTTTCAACGCATATTACGCGCTCTTCTTGTCCGCGCTCGCCTTCTTCTCGAACAGCGGCGACTCGCCACGGACGACGGCATCGTTGACGATATACTTCGTCTTCGCCTCAATATCCGGCAGTTCATACTGAATATCGAGCATGACCTCCTCGACGATGCTGCGGAGACCGCGTGCGCCTGTGTCGCGCTCCTTGGCCTTGCGAGCGATCTCCTTCAAGGCGCTCGAATCGAACTCCAGTTCCGCCCCTTCCATCTCGAATAGCTTCTGATATTGGCGGACCAGGGCGTTCTTCGGCTCGGTCAAAATACGGATCAGCGTTTCCTCATCGAGTGGATCAAGCGGAGCCAACACCGGCAAACGGCCGATGAACTCAGGGATCATGCCGAACTCGATCAAGTCGTCGCTCGTCACCTTCGACAGCATCGCGCCCAAGTTTTGCTCGCGGGCCTCGGGATCGCTGCCGAAACCGATCGTCTTGCGACCGATGCGGCGAGCGATGACATTGTCGAGACCGACGAACGTGCCGCCGCAGATGAACAGGATGTTCGACGTATCGACCTGAATATATTGCTGTTCAGGATGCTTACGGCCACCCTGCGGCGGGACGTTGCTGACGGTTCCTTCCAGCATCTTTAGCAGCGCTTGCTGCACGCCTTCACCGGACACGTCGCGCGTGATGCTGACGTTTTGATGTGTCTTGGCGATCTTGTCCACTTCGTCGATGTACACGATGCCGCGCTGAGCCGCCTCGATGTCGAAGTCGGCGGAGTGCAACAATTTCAGCAACAGGTTTTCCACATCCTCGCCGACATAACCCGCCTCGGTCAGCGTGGTGGCGTCGCCAATGGCGAACGGCACATCGAGAATCTTGGCCAGCGTGCGGGCCAGCAGCGTTTTGCCGCTGCCGGTCGGCCCGATGAGGAGAATGTTGCTTTTGTCCACCTCAACATCGCTGTGGCCCTGATCGCCAAGGCTCAGACGCTTGTAGTGATTATGCACGGCCACCGAGAGAACCTTCTTGGCTCGCTGTTGGCCGATGACGTATTGATCGAGTTTCTCTTTGATGTTCCGCGGTGTGGGAATGTGGGTAAACAGCGTCTTGGAGCCGCCGCGCCGGCGTTTCTCCTGGTCAATAATGGACTGGCATAGCTCGATGCACTCGCCGCAGATGTAAACGTCGCCCGGCCCTTCGACCAGGGGACCGACGTCGCGATAACTTTTTCGGCAAAAGGAACAGTAGGCGTTGCGATTGCGCCCGGTGTTCCCCGTGGGGCGTTTACCCGTCCCACCTGTGCCCGAGTCTTTGGTCGGCATGCGGTCTCCTTTTCGTCGGCCCCACCTGACAAGAGGTCGGGAACGCTTGACAGCAACCAGGGCAGCCGCTCACGGAATCAGCGCGGAAGACAGAGGAGAAAAAGTCGTTTTGTCGTATGGCGCCGCAGTCCGTTGAAGTGGTTGCCTTGTAACAGGTTCAATAGATTCTCGTTCCGGATTCTACGGGGCGGCCGAAAAATCCGCAAGGACTTTCGCCGCGTCTCACGCTGGACGGATGCCTGTCTCGGGATGGTCGGGCGGTTGCCCGTTCTGTCCCGAAGGCGGCTCCATCGGTTTGTCCGAGGGTGGCCGGCTCGCTCCGCGAGTCGGATCCGACTCGCGGAGCGAGCCGGCCACCTTGTCCGATAGCGACATTCCCATCGTCTCACGCAATCGGGCACCCAGCAAGGCCCGAAGGCGTTCAAATTCTTCCTGGCTTATCGTTCCCGACTCGTACAATGAGCGAAAATGCGCCAGCTGCGCACTGGGCGATTGATCGTCCTCCAAACCGCGCCGTTGCCACCATCGACGGAGCAAGGCGAGAACACCCGCCCCGAGGAGCAATGCGGTGGCCAGGCACAAGCCTGTCACGAGCAGTTGCATCTTCGGGGTGTCGGCCAATAGAGTGAAGGAAAAAACAGTCGTTTCAAGAGCGGCCATGCTCGCCTCGCACGTTCGGTCCCGCTCCCTGACGGTCGCGGCTCGGCTCGTGCCCTCTATTATAGCGCCCGGCTCAAGAGAGGAATTAAAATCCTCTCGTCTGTATGGTAGTTGAAGTCGGGGGCGTAACGATACAAGACGCACAGACGGGCTGGCTGGGCTGGACTGCCCTTTTTGTCATGCCGCGAACATTCGCCCCTCATCGGCACGGGCAGCGCAGACGGCAGGGCTGCGCCGCCCCTCCCGCGAAACCTCCTGCCTATGGAAGCTCCATGTCACGCATCCTGGCACGCCTGGCGGCGTTTAATTTCTTCGTGTTGTTGTTGACCTTCGCGGTGGGCTGGTTGTCGCGCGGGCGCGAGAGCCTGAAGAACATCGACGACCCCACTTTCACGATTCACTTCTACCTCGGACTGTTCGCCGTCCTGCTGACTTTGGCGGTGCATTGCCTGATTTTCATCTACTTTTTGGGCACCGGGCGCTGGGTCAAGGAAGTGGCGATCGCCTATCGTCTGCCGGATGCGCCGCTGCCGCGACTGACCCGCGATTTGAAGCGGCGCACGTTTCCGGTGGCCTTGTTGGCTATGCTCGTGCCGATCGCGGCGGCTGCGGCTGGTACGGCCGCGCAGCGCCAGGAATGGTCGTGGAAAATCCACGCCTGGTCAGCCGCCATCACGCTCCTCGTCAATCTGTGGGCGTTCATCATCGAGTATCGCAATGTGTCGATCAACGCCGGCGTCATTGACAACGTGATGCGCGAAGTGGACCGCATTCGCTCGGAGCATGGCTTGCCCAGCAATGCGGAGGCAATTCAAGCGGAAAATCCGAAATCCGAAATCCGAAATCCGAAAGAAATCTCAAACACGAAATCCGAAATCCAAACCCCCAGCCCCGAACGCTGACGACCTGGTGTTTGTTTCTGTTTTTGGATTTGGGGGCTTGGAGTTTCTTTCGGATTTCGGATTTCGGATTTCGGATTTCGGATTTCGGATTTCGGATTTCGGATTTCGGATTTCCGGCGCTAGCCGGCATACCTTCGCATCACGAGGGCGGCGTTCTGACCGCCGAAACCGAAGCTGGTGGACAGCCCCATACGCACCGGCATCTCGCGGGCGCAGTTGGGCACATAATCCAGATCGCAGCTCGGATCGGGGTGGGTTTGGTTGATGGTCGGCGGCAGCACGCCATCATAGAGCGTCAGCGCCAGCGCCGCCGCCTCGACCGCGCCGGACGCGCCGATGAGATGACCGACCATCGACTTGATCGACGACAGAGGCAAGCTCCGCGCCGCCGAGCCGAAGACACGCTTGACGGCCACCGTCTCCATGAGATCATTCAGCCGAGTGCTGGTACCGTGGGCATTGATGTAGTCGATGTCCTCGGCATCGACGCACGCCTCGCGCAAGGCCCAGCGGATGGCACGCACGGCGCCGCGCGCCTCGGGGTCCGGCTTGGTCACGGCATAGGCGTCGAAACTGCTGCCCAAACCCAGCACCTCAGCATAGATGACCGCGCCGCGCTGCCGAGCGTGTTCCAATTCTTCCAATACCAGCACGCCGGCCCCCTCGCCAAGTACAAAACCATCGCGCTGGCCATCGAACGGACGGGACACTTCCTCGGCGTTACGATTGGCCGGACTGAGAGCGCCCAGCGCCGAGTACGCCAAGATAAGCAGCGGATCGAGTCGGCTGTCGGCTCCGCCAGCCAACACAATGTCGGCATCCTCGCGGCCAATCAGACGGAACCCCTCACCGACGGCCTGCGTGCTGGCCGCGCACGCCGTCACGATGGTGCTGTTAGGTCCCTGGGCGCCGTGGATCAAGGAAATGTGCGCCGCGGTCATGTTCGGCAGATGCTTCAAAATCCAGAGGGGAAACAATCGGTCCTTGTTGCCGTTGCCGAGGCGATCCACCTGGAATTGCCCCTCTTCGTTGAGCGCGCCCGCGATGATGGAGGCCACGTCCGGCAACTCGATCGGCACCAATCCCGCCCCCATGACGACGCCGACGCGCTCCGTGTTCTCGCGGGACAGATCCAAACCGCTGTCTTGCACGGCGAGGCCGGCCGCCGCCACGCCGAAACGCGAAGCACGCCCCATGATTTTGAGGCTTTTGCGATGCGCGCTGGGCAAAAAGGGAGTGATGTCGAAGTCCGGCACTTCGCCGGCGACATGCACGGGTAGCGACGACGTGTCAAAGCTGCGGATCGGCCTGACGCCGCTCTCGCCGTTGACACAAGCCGACCAAAACGCCTGGCGGCCAACCCCATTGGGCGCCACCACGCCTACACCTGTTACCACTACTCTGCGCATGGCCTCTCTCCACCCTCCGGCCGGAGGATCGCCTCGACCTCATTTACCCTGCAAAAAGCATTCCTTATCCATTCACCCAATGCCTCCCAGCCTACGCATTTTAGCTCAGATGACCTAGAGTATTCAACGGAAGGTATTGCCGAGAGAGGAGAGACAGGGACAAGAGCCTCCGTCGCCGCCGACAAAGTCAGCCGACTCGACATTCTTACATCAACCGATACAAATGGTGCAGTCAGTCCGGTTTCTGACGGAGCGATGCCTTGCCGTTCTTAATTGCGAGTACGACATGAAGCGTTATCGCTGGGCGCGAGGAGGAGACATCAACGCCTTTTTCGGCTTGATGCTCGACAACGTCGCGGTAATGGTCCTGCTGGTCGGCCTCATTTGCGGCACGACTCCGGTATCGCAACAGGAGAAAGAAGGGCAAATGCTCTTCACGCCGAGTTTCGTGCTGTCGCGCATGATTCCCGGTACGGCTCTCGGCGTGTTGATGGGCGACCTGATTTTCACCCTACTGGCCTTCCGTTTGGCGCGGCGCACCGGCCGCGACGACGTGACGGCGATGCCGCTGGGTCTGGATACGCCCAGCACGTTCGGCATCGCCTTCCTGGTGCTGTTGCCGGCGCTAAACGAAGGCTATTTCTATGTTGCCGGTCACAATCACGAACAGGCGATGGCGTTCGCCTGGCACGTCGGCCTGGTAGTCCTCGTGTTGGTGGGCATTTTCAAGATTGTGTGCGCTCCGTTGGGCAATGCCGTGCGCCGATTGGTGCCGCGCGCGGGATTGCTCGGCTCACTGGCGGCGATTGCCCTGGCTCTGATCGCGTTTTTGCCGCTGGCGCAGGATGGCATCGCGGCCGTGCCGCTGGTCGGCATGACGGCGCTGGCGCTCATCTTGTGGACGCTGGTGGCGCATCGTGAACTACCCGGCCGTTTCCCCGGCGCGCTGGCCGCCGTAATGCTGGGCGTGATCGTCTATCAAGTATGTCGATGGACGGGATCGCTCGGCGGTTTGCCGTTGGTGCCACCGCCGGAGCAGGGAGACGCCACGACCATCGCCTGGCAACCGGCCGCGCTGGTGTCGTTCACCAGCGGCCAATCGTTCGCGTGGTGGGAGCGCGTGTTCGTTTACTCGCTGGGCAAATTGCCAGTGGTGTTGCCGTTCGCCCTGGCCACCATTGTCGGCGGCATCGACTGCACCGAGAGCGCGGCGGCAGCCGGCGATGAGTTTGACACGCGCTCCATTCTGCTGACGGAGGGCGTCGCTTCGCTCTTTGCCGGTCTACTCGGCGGCGTCATCCAGACGACGCCGTACATCGGTCATCCGGCCTACAAAAAAATGGGCGGCCGCGCGGCGTACACGCTGGCGACGGCCTTGTTCATCGGCGGCGTCGGCTACTTCGGTGGTTTCAATCTGCTGTTCGAGTGGCTGCCGCGCGCCGCCATGTTCCCTATTTTGGTGTTCGTCGGCCTGGAGATCACGGCGCAATCATTCCACGCCACGCCGACACGCCATTATCCCGCCCTGGCCCTGGCGATCTTGCCGGCGCTGGCGTACCTCATCACCATCCCGCTCAACATGGCACTGGGTCTGCGCGATCCCGACCCCAAGGCGCTGTTGGTGGTGCAGACGCTGCGCTGTCTGGCCGGCGGTTTCATCATCACCAGCCTGATCTGGGCGGCGGCATTGGCCATGTTGATCGATGGCCGATTGCTGCGTGCGGCATTCTACTTCGCACTGGCGGGCGTACTGGCTCTGTTCGGCATCATTCATTCGCCGCTTCGCAACGAACAAATCGACTTGCCGGCCCGCGTGCTGGCACAAATCCCGCAAGTGTTTCAGGAGGCGGTTCGCTATCAGACGCCGTATCATTGGGCGGGAGCTTATGGACTTGTGGTTGTGCTACTGCTCGCGCTGTCGCTGGTGCCTCATCGAGGTGGCGAGAAAAAAGAGATCGGCGACGTGCGCGATTGACGGACATTCTTTGTTATGGTCCGCAATTGCGAGAAGGCATGGACGCGGCTGGCCGGATTGAGTTGGGCCAAGTCGGACCAGAGAAACGGCTTCACCGATTATCTGTAGTGGGCAAGATCTCGTTGATCTTGCCGGGACAGTGCCAAGTAAGCTCGGCACCGTCTTTCTTAATTGGGCTATCCTATGCAAGTTCTTCGATGATCTTCGTAACACGCTCCTTGAGGATGCCAAACAGATGCTTTGTATTGCAAGGAGTGATGTGAATCTTACCATCCACGATGATGAACAGATCGCCTCGTAATATTGGAATGGCGGGAACCGTCTGGTGATCCACGAAGCGTGTTTTGTGCTTCTCCAGAGCGGTCCCGAAGCGCCCGCCGTTGTGCGCCAGAGCGTGCCGGACGAGCATCGCAAGTTCCACTTCGGCATTGGTCCAGCAGTAATCTCTTAAGAGTTGGCCGAAGTGTCTGGCGAAAGCGTCCTTGATCGGATCTTTCTTCGACGTGTAATTAGGTTCCCTCGACTTGATCGTGTGGGCAAGAAAGTCTTCATAGGCAAAGAACAGGGAGTTGTAGTTGCTGCCTTGAAGACCAAGAAGGCAGAATGGAAAATCGGGAGTGTGCGTGAAAAAGTTCCAATACGCAGTAGCGTCGAGCTTGACTTGGAATTCGGCGGTCTTGAGTGATTGAAACTCCTCCTTCTCGATCTTGGTCACGACGCGCTTCAGTCCCATGCGTTGCTCGTGGTTCAAGTTGTGGTGCATCCGGGTTTCGAGTTTGTTCACAATGCCTTTGAGGATCTGTTCCAAATAACCAGCGCGGATGCCGATAATGCCCTTGTACTCACCGTCCACAAGGTTCTTCATGGATTGGACCATGAGCCACGGCAACTGGTGCGCTCCGTCCGTGGAACGCCAAGAAACGAGAAGGCTCTCAATCGCCGCCTTTAAGGGGGAGTTCTCGACAAGCTCGAACACCTTCTTGGCCCAGTCATGGTCGAAAAACTTGGCGTAGGAATCGAGGTTTGGGTCGATGACCACGTCGATGATATCGTCTAACATATCTCTCATTCCTTTTGCGTTTCACTTTACCTGCTGAATGTTCGTCTCTCCTTTGCCTCTTCAATCTGCATGTCGATATAGCCGCCTCGTGCCCCAGCAGCATCAGAGACGAGTCCCTTGAGATATTGTATATTCCTCTTCAGTGCGTCGAAGTTTTGCAACGCGTTCGCATAGTTCTTCTCAGACCGAAAATGTTCGGCGCGCTGCTTCCAACCTTGGATCGGGTTGTGCTTCACCTGTAGTGTCCATTCCATTTTCATGAGCAGTGGGCGTGCATCGGTACACCAGAGGCGAAACAGATTCTCGAACGATTGGCCGGCGGCGCGGCCGAAGCACGCTTGACGGAGGAAGCGAAAGCAGGGCTACGGCGTCTGAGCCGGCGGGCCATCAATCCCCACCCGTAGAGCGATCGGGCAAATGGTAGGTCCGGCTTGCCGAGCCGGACCTGTCGGGAGCCGAGGCGGACTCCCGCGATCCGTGACAGCACAGGTCCGGCTCGGCAAGCCGGACCTACTGGAGCCATGCGGATGAGACTCCCGAAATGATCCCTCACGATGAGTTCGATCACGAGTTGTTATCCCGCGTCCAGCCGCCGAACTGGACGAATCCGCAGCCGGTCGCGTGCTACAACCTTGTCGTCATCGGAGCGGGAACGGCCGGCTTGGTCAGCGCCGCAGGCGCGGCCGGGTTGGGCGGTAAGGTGGCCCTCATCGAACGCCATCGGCTGGGCGGCGATTGTCTCAACGATGGCTGCGTGCCCTCCAAGGCACTGCTGCGCTGCGCTCGCGCCATCGCCGAGGTTCGCCGTGCTGATGCGTTCGGCGTGCGTCTGCCGGGAAACGCCGAAGTGGACTTCGCCGCTGTCATGCGGCGCATGCGTCATCTGCGCGCCGGTATCAGCCATCACGATTCCATTGAACGCTTTCGCGGGCTGGGCGTCGATGTGTTTCTGGGCGAAGCGCGGTTCACCGGAGCTGATACGGTGGACGTGGGCGGTCAGACGTTGCGGTTCGCGCGGGCGGTGATTGCCACCGGAACACGCCCTGCCACGCTGGAACTGCCCGGACTCAATCATCTCCGCTGTTTCACGAACGAGACAATCTTTGGACTGACGGAGTTGCCTCGGCGTCTTGTCGTAGTGGGGGCTGGTCCGATCGGCTGTGAACTGAGCCAGGCCTTTCGACGCTTCGGCAGTGAGGTTCATCTCATCAATCGTTCGCCCGGTCTGCTTGGCAAAGAGGAACCGGAGGCAGTCGCGGTCATTCGGCAGCAATTCGAGCGTGAGGAGATTCATTTGCATCTCGGAGCGAAGGTACGCGGCGGCGAGCCATCGCATTTGATCATTGAGGAAGCGGGCAATACGGTGAGACTGGAAGCGGATGCCGTCCTCATCGCAGTCGGTCGCCGGGCGAATGTCGAAGGGCTTGGACTGGAGCAAGCCGGTGTCGAATACGATGCGCACGGCGTGCGCGTGAACGATTTTTTGCGGACGAGCAATCGGCGCATCTACGCCGCCGGTGACGTTTGTTCGCCGTACAAGTTCACGCATGTCGCCGATGCACTCGCGCGGATCGCCCTGCGTAATGCCTTCTATTCATTCGGCATCTTCGGCCGCGCGCGTGCGAGCGATCTGGTCATTCCCTGGTGTACCTACACGGATCCCGAAGTGGCTCACGTCGGTCTGACTGCGGCGCAGGCCCACGAGCGCGGCATGGCGATACGGACTTTCCGCGTGCCTCTGGCGGAGGTGGATCGTGCCGTCCTTGATGGGGAGACGAATGGCTTTGCGCTCATCCATGTTCGCAAGAGCAGCGATCGCATTGTGGGCGCGACGATTGTCGCGGCCCATGCCGGAGAGATGATCGGCGCGGTGGTACTCGCGATGACGCGGAAGCTGGGGCTTTCGGCCCTGGCGCAGACAATCTTCGCCTATCCGACGCAGGCCGAGGCGATCAAGCGTTTGGGCGATGCTTACCAGAAAGCGCGGCTGACGCCGTGGACAGCAGCGTTTCTCCGTGCGATCCTGCGCGGGCGGCGCTAATCTTCCACTCCTATCGGTCGCCTCTGGATTTCGCCCCGTCGCCGCCTTATGATCGAGAAAGAATCCGCTACTTCCTTGCCTACCCTCTTTGGACGGATCTCGATATGGCTTCCTCAAGCGGTTGGTGTGGCGTCACACGGCGCGGTTTCCTTCTCGGCGCGGCCGGTGGACTCGCGGCGGGTTTGCCGGCGGCGTGGTTTGCCCGCGATTTGCTGCAACCTCTGCTGCAACATCCGCATGCCTTGCCTCATAGCGACACCACAACGCTGGCACCGCCGAACAGCATGCCCGGACCTTATCCCGGTCGCGTCATCGAAGTGCGTCATCCGCAGGCCGTCTCACCCAAGAACGCCATCAATCCTGCCGCCGTCGAGCGCATGATCGATCGCGGCATGGCAATGCTGACCGGCGCGGAGCCGGGCGATGTACGCGGTGCTTGGGGGCGATTTTTCGAGAAAGGGCAAGTCGTCGGTATCAAGGTCAACCCGGTTGGCCGTAAGGCGCTGCCGGGCGAATGGGGACGCAATCCCAATTCCATCGGTGCCATCTCCAGCCCCGCCGTGCTGGTCAAGGTCGTCAAGTGTCTCCGCGAAGTCGGTCTCAAACCGCAAGACATTATTGTCTTCGAGCGATACGCCAATGAGTTTGAAGATGCCGGCTATCTGAAATTGGTCGAGCGCGAGCTGCCGGGCGTGCGCTGGTATGCGTCGGCACACAGTTACAGCGATACACAACTCGACATCGCCGGCTTCGACCGGGGCCGCGACGTATGTTCGCCGGAGATGGCCCGCCATATCACCGGCTACGATCCCGACGTGTTCACCACGATGGGCTTTTGCGCTCCCGAACATTCGCGGCGCGACGATCGCCGCTATCGCTCGCATCTCTCCATGATCGTGTCGCGTCTCGTGGATAAGGTCATCAACATTCCCGTCCTCAAGGACCATCGCTCGGCCGGCGTGACCCTCGCTTTGAAAAACATGTCACACGGTATGAATAACAACGTGGCGCGCAGTCATCTCGGTTTGCAGGCACACGGTTTCGGCCCGACCTCATCGCATATGTCCGGCCCCAATCAATGCAATACCTTCATCCCGCAGGCTGTTTCGCAGGAACGTCTGCGCCGGAAAGCGACACTGCACATTCTCGATGGCTTAATCGGCGTGTACGAAGGCGGTCCCGGTTGCTGGAACAAGACGTGGGCCACTTGGCGGCACAACGGCTTATTCTTCGCCACCGATCCGGTGGCTCTCGATCATGTCGGTTGGGACACGATTGACGCCCAGCGCGCCCGCGAAGGTTGGTCGCCGGTCGAGCGCATGGGTTGGGTCAATCACACCCCCGAAGCGATTGTCGCCGGCGGCTTGGCTCCTCTGGCCGCTCACAATCTGGCTGGCGCTCTGCCGTTGGCCATCGCTTCCGCCAATCGCCAGGCCGGACGCGGCAGCGAGACGTTCAATCTGCGTCAACCCGAACACATCATCCTCGCCGGCGTCCTCGGCCTGGGCCGCTTTCAACGCGGCGAGATCGACCACCGTAAAACCAATGCAGAGTGAAGAATGCAGAATGCAGAATGAAAACCAGATGTCTTTCATTCTGCATTCTGCATTCTTCACTCTGCATTCTGCCGGTTACGGTACCACGGCGGGCGGGCGGACGTAGCCCGTCTGCTTCTCTTCCTCTTCCTCCTGGATGATGATGCGCGGCGTCACCATGATGAGCAAGCTCTCCGCCGACCGGCCGTAGGCGACGTTCTTGAAGAGACGGCTCAGGTACGGAATCTTGCTGAGGACCGGAGGACCGTACTCGTTACGGCCTTCCGACAGACGTTTCAGACCGCCCATCAGCACCGTGCCGCCATCGGGCACCGCCACGGTCGTCTGCACGAACACGCGCGTCAGACGCGGCTGCTGGACGAACTGCGTGAAGACCACCGGTTGGCCGGTCGCCGTCCCGTCGAACAGCGGGAAGATCGGCGTCACCACCGGGAAGAGGTTGACTTCACCGTTGACCAAGTTCGACAGGTTCGGTGCCAGCGACAGACGCACGAAACGCCGATCCGCCGAGATGACCGCCTGGATCGTCAACTGCACGCCCAGGGGGAACAAGGTTGTCTGAGGGAAGTAGGTGAATTGACCCAACTGGGGAATCACCTGCACGCCCACGACGAAGAACTGGAAGTCCTGCACGTTGATGTTGGCGGTCTGGCCGTTGAACAACGTCAGCTTGGGCGCCTGCATGACGTTGGAGCGAACATCGCCTTGCACGGCCTCCATGAACAGGAACACCTGAATGTCACTGAGGAAGGCCAGGCCCATCGTCAGACCACCAAAACCCGGCACGCCAGGATAGCCGCCGAACGGCGGGATGGCTTGCTGGTACGTCGTCTGCGTAATCGGGATGTTCAGATCGCTCGTCAAGGTACCGGCCGGCGTCAGACCCGAGAGCAAGGGGCCTGTGAACTGGTTGATGTAGCCGGGCTGCTGGAAGTTGCCCGACGTTAACTGCGGCTGATACTTGCTGGTGCCCTTGTTGACGATGTTCAGGTTGAAGTTGACGCCGATACGCTCGAAGAAGTCCTCGGCGATGCTGATGAACTTGACCTCGACGGCCACTTCCTGATCCTGCAACCGTCGCAAGGCGGACAGCAGATCGGCGACCTGATCCTGGATGTCCGGCGTCTGATTGATAATCAGCGACTGCGACAAGGGGAAATAATCGATGGTGCCCGGACCGCCCTGCTCACCCCAACTCTTGGGCGAGATGGTATTGGTGATGAGCTTGATGAGCATTTCTTCGTTGGTCTGCGACGCCTTCTTGGTCACCTGCGGCTGGCCGCCGGTATCGGCCGCGAAGCCGCTGCCGCCGCTGCCGCGGGACATCGAGCCGCCCATCGGCGCGCCGACCTGCTGGCCGCCGTTGAGCGAGTTCGGTCCCGTCACCGGCATCGGCGAGCCGGTCATCGGCGTATTGATGTTCTGCATGCCCAGATCCGGCGGGGCGACCACGCCGACCGTGCCGTAGTTCTCCACGGCGATAATCAGGTCGGTCACCTGATACACCTTCTGCTCCAGCTTGCCGCGAGCATGTTCGTCGGTGGTGATCTGCAACACATCGTCGCGGACGACATACGTCAGATGCACCGAACGCAGGAGCAGATTCAGGGCCGACTTCAGCGAGATCTGTTCGAGCTTGATCGTCACCGGCAAATCCTGGCTGATGCCCTTCTCGGCCAGGGCCGGATCATCGACGTAGATGTTGATGCCGTACAAGCCGCGCAAATCGTCGATGACCTGCCGCAGCGGAGTATTGACGAAGTTGATGTTCGCCGGCGTACTCAGCTTACGCTCAATGTTCCGCTCTTCCGTCGTCTTGCGCGGCATGGGCAGCGTGTGCAAGGCATCTAGCGATCCCCGCTTCTGGATGAGGGCGCGGCGTTCGGGATCCCCTTCAAAGGTAATGTTGCGCTTGATGACATTGGGATCGCCCTCCGATTCGGCATCATTCAGCCCATCGTTGAACAGCACTTCCTTGCCGTCCTTGAGGCTCTTGGCCTCATGCTGGCGGCGCTGCGTGCGGGCGATGGCGATGGCGGCGGCGGCCATCGGATTGTCGGGATCGAGTTCCTTGGCCCGCATGGCCAGAGCCTCGGCTTCGGGATATTTGCCGAGCCTGAGCAGTCCATTATACTGTTTCATCAGTTCGGCCACGTTCTTCTGCTTGACCTGCTCGGCGTTCTGGTTCTTGGCGAGCCGCAGCTTGTTCTCGCGCGTCGAGGAGGTGGACTGGTTGGCGAACTCGACCTGCGCCTTCATGATGCGGAACTGCTGAACCCGCGAATCGATCGGCCTGCGTAACAAGGTCAGCTGGCCGGCGTCGAGTTGTTCTTCCGACAGTCGCGTGAGATAGTCCGTGAGCATGTCCACGGCGGCTTCGGTCTGGCCGCTGCGGAAGCGTTCCAGCGCCTGCGATTGAACGTCCATGCCCTCTTGACGGAGTTGCTGGAACTTGACTTCGCGCATGGCCCGTGTGCGTGCGAGCAGCGATTGATCGGGACCGTCCGTGGCCCGCGCCCGTCCCGGCTCGCCACCGACCGGCGTGCGCAGAACGGGTTGCGGATTGAACGACGAGCCTGAGGTCTTATCGCGTGGCTCTTGCACCTGCTGCGCACTGGTAAGCGCAATCGGCGTAGCGCGTGCGGCCGGCTGCATTTCAGGCGTGTTGAGGATTTCACGCAACTTGCCCTGCCGACGCTCATCCAACTGTTTGGTATCGATGGCCGCCAGCAGAAGGCCGGCCTGATGATAGTCGCGGCGTCGGTACGAGGCCTCCACGGCGTCGAAAGCGTGGTTGCTGCGCAGACGTTTCTGCGAGAACTCTTCGTTGTCGATGCTACGCAGCACCGCCAGCGCTTGCTCGCGCACCGGATAGTTGCAGGCTTCTTCCGCCATGCGGCGCGCGTTGGCCGTCTGGCCCGCTTTCAGTTCCAAACGCGCCTTGTCGAGCAACTCCAGTCCTTTGGACGCACTTAGAGCGGGGGGTGTCAGCCCCTGAGCGGGGGGCGTCAGTCCCTTGAGATTCGGTGAACCCGGCGGGCTTACGTCTCCCGCTTTGGCCAGCGTGACATTGCCGGTCGTGCGCATCTGGCTCATCAGCAGTTGGGTGCGTTCGATCGCCTGCATGTCCTGACCAAAAGCACCGGCGAGTTGCCGAGCCTGGGCCAAATCCTTGTCGGCTTCCTGACAGCGGACGGCCGGCGCTTGCGTCCCATAGCGGATGGTCTCATTGGCGTGTGTCACCAGGCTATCGACGCGCTGGCGAGCCACGAAAGCGACCTGCTGATAAAGCTGGTTCGGGTTATCCTCGTTGGGACGGAAGGTCACACCGAGCCGTTGCGCTTCGACGATCTTGTCGCGTGCTTCGAGGAGTCGATTCTGTCGTTGCAGCGTCTTGGCCTCGGCCACCAGTTGCCGCGCCCGCGTCTGGACCTCCAGCGTATTGCCGCCCGGTTGCGCAATCGAGCCGGGGCGAGACGCTGGGTTGGAGACGAGCATGCCGGGCGGCAAGGAGGCCGGTCCCGAACGCGGCGACAAACGATCGAGTTCGCGATAGATGTTCTCGGGCGTATCTTCGCCAGGTCCGAGGACGACGTGCATGTCACGCACCCGATCGGCCATCGCGCGGGCCTTCGCGGTGTCGCCCTTGCCCAGGGCGAGCCGAGCCTCGTTCAGAAGCTGACGCGCCTGCGCCGGGTTTGGCGAGGTCGCGGGGTTGAATTGGCCGGTGGCGCCCGCCAGGCCGGCGGGCGTCGGCGGACGGGTCGAACCGTTCATGCCTGGGGGGTTGGTCTTGTTGCCGGGCTGGGCGAGCGGACCGTGGCTGAGGTCGGCCACCTGCTTGGAGTCCACCGGCAAATCGGGCAGTTTGACGCGCCGCTCCTTCACGCGCTGCGAGTGAATGTCGGCCAGCAGCTTGCTGGGGCGATCACCAAGTTCCCAGAAACTGTAGGTGCCGTGACGGTTGTGCGCTTCCAGGGCGAGCTTCTCGGCGCTATCGTAATCTTTCTTCTCGAAGCGACGGCGTGCCTCGGCCAGCAGTTCGATCGACTTCTCTCGGTCGCGCTGCGTGCGTGCGCGATCGACATCGGCCTGGAACTTGTCGGGCGTGTCCTCGAAAAACAGTCCCCAGTGAATGTTCTTGGCAGCCCGCAAGCGCGCGGCCGTCTTGTTGGCCTCGTCTACCTCACCCTTGCCCAGTTGCTCGCGCCCCTTCTGGAGCAAGGCGAGCGCTTCGTCTTTGTTGCGAACGACGGCCGGCGCGGCCGGCTTGCCCGCCGCCGACGCCGGCGTACCCGCGTCGGTCTTGTGGCTGGAGTCGGCGCGGGCGATGTCGTCGAGCAGCTTGGCCGGGTTGTCATCCGACCAGTGCAGATCGGCCCGCAGAGCAGAGGCCTGATCGGCGCAGAGCCGCGCTTGAACCAAATCGCCACTTGCCAGCGCTTGCCGGCCCTGACGGATGAACCCGCGAGCCTTTTCGGTGTTGGCTCGTTGTGTCTCCGTTGACGGGGCGGCCGCTTCAGCCGGCGTTCCAGCGGCCGGAAGAGAAGAGGCGTCGGCCACCTTGTTACTTTGTCGCTCGGTTCCCTTGTCCTTGCCGCGGGCGGCCTGGATTTCCTTGAGCGCCTTGGAGGGTGTGTCGCTCCAGATGGGGAAGGTGAAGGCGGACCCCATCTCTTCCGCCGCGTGCGCATATTTCTCGGCTCGATCCAGTTCGCCGCGCTGGAGCGCGGCCCGCGCTGCCTGGAGCATGGTCTTGGCATCTTTGCGCGCCCGGTCGATGTCTTCGAGGACACGGCGCGGCGAGTCATCGCGCGGACCGAAGGTGATGTGGAGTTGATCGGCCTCGCGAGCCAGGCGTTCCGCGGCGTCGAAGTTGGCCTTGGCCAGTTCGACGCGGGCTTCGCGCACCTTGGCGTTGGCCAGCGCGGCGGGATTGCTCGCCGGCGCCCCGGCAGGCGTTGCCGGCGGCATGTGCAGTTTCTGACACAGAGCCTGGAAGCGCTGCTTGTCGGCGGGAGGAAGGTACAACTCGTTGGCAGTGACTTTCTTGAGGAGGCTGGCGGCCTCGGCGGCGCGGCCCTGTTGCAGAGCAGCCTCGGCCAAGCTCATCTGTCCGCGCGCAGCGGTTCGAGCCTGCTTGGCCAAAGCATTGGCGGCACGTAGGCGAGCCAGTTCATCGCGTTCGGCCGGCGTCAGATCGCTCTGCCGCGCCTCCGCTTCCTGAAAGCGGACATCGGCGGCATCGAGATCGCCTTGCCGCTGCGCCTCGATGGCGCCGTTGAGTGCGAGATGGGCACGCGACGCCCCGCCGCTGAGCTGGGCGACAACCAGCTCCGCGCGATCCGCGTGCAAATCCAGCGTGGAAAGGCCAGTGTCCGGGCCGGCGAACAACGCCAGCGGTTGCGTCGCCGTGCCCACGAGCAGGCCGGCGACAAGGTTGACCCATTTTCGCTTCTTTGCCCTAGCCACCATGGCCTCCTTCATTGAATGCGCCGCCGCCTTTCAATGCGAAATGCAGAATGCGGAGTGCAGAATGAAAACCCGATTGTCTTCCATTCTGCATTCTGCATTCTGATTCCTGCATTGAAAGAGGCCCCCTTGCCCCGGTCCCCGTGTCTCTTTCCGAAGGCCCCCCGGCCTCCGCTCGCCCTGTGGACTCCGCTCAATCCCGTTTCGACCACACCGTCATTCTGGTGGGGAAACTTTGGTCTTTTCTTTTCACTCAAGGTTCAGACGGATAAGCGGAGTGGCTATAGCGGTGGTCGCGCGCCGGGTCAAGAGCGTTTCGCGGCGACTGTCGAGCCGCGTGCTTCTCCCCTCTCCCCTGTACGCGGGGGAGAGGGGGCGTGCATCCTCCCCTCACCCCCAACCCCTCTCCCCCGAGTACAGGGGAGAGGGGAGATAAAAGTCGCGGCTCGGCGCGAAGCGTGAATGCACCCTCGTTACCATCTCGTTACAGAGGGAGGGTGCGCGAGCGGTTACAATAGGGTTGTTCGTCTTGACGGAGAGAGCAAACGAAACGATAGGTCGAATCGTCCTTAAGTTGGCGAGGATCTTCTTCCATCGCAAGGAGAGTTTCATGAACGGCATCTCTCGGCGTGATTTCGTGTCGGGTCTGGCAGTGTTGGGCGTGGGCGGACTGGTATTGCGGGCCGACGCCCAACCGACGCCCCAAGCGGGCGAGGCCGGCGCCTACGCTCCGTTTCTGGGCGATCGCAAGTCGCCGGCGCCCGCCGCGGCACCGGCGCGGGCGGTCAAGTGGGCGCCGACGGAGGATTGCATCCTCGGCCCGTTCTATCGCAAAGGAGCGCCCTATCGCGCCAAGATCACGCCGCCGCTGGAAGCCGGCATCGTCCTACTCATCAGCGGCCGCGTCTGGGGGCACGACTCACGCAAGCCGCTGGTCGGAGCAACCCTCGACATCTGGCAGGCCAACGCCACGGGAAGATACGACAATGACGATCCGCGTAATCCGCCAAAAAAAGACGTGTTCCGCAATCGGGCGCGTCTCATCACCGACGAGACGGGCTACTACGAATACGAGACGGTTCACCCCGGCGCATACAAGATCGGCCCCGATGCCTGGCGACCCAGTCATATTCATTACGCCATCAGTTATCCGGGCTACAAGACGTTGATTACTCAGCTCTTTTTCCAGGGCGATCCGCACAACAAGACCGACGAGTTCATCAAGGAATCGCTGATTATCGCGCTGCGCACCGAGAAGGTCGGAGCGCAGTCCTACGAGGCCGGCGTCTTCGACATCGTTCTGGCGCCGGAACGCAAATAAAAGAGATTCACCACGAAACACACGAAACACACGAAAAAATACAAAAATACATTCTTATTCGCCTGGTCTATGCGTCTCCCCTCACGATTTGTATTTTGTTTTGCCTTTTTTTCGTGTTTTTCGTGTGTATTCGTGGTTAAACTCTTCGGAAACCAGGATACCCATCATGCACTCCGCCCGTATTGTGGTCGTCGAAGATGAACAGCCCATCCGGCGCGGCATCCGCGATGCCCTGTGTGCCTCCGGCTACGAGGTAGCCGAGGCCGGCGACGGTGATAAGGGACTGACTGAAGCCGTGCGCGCCGGCGTCGATCTGGTGCTGCTCGATCTGTTGCTGCCGCGCCGCGATGGTCTGGAAGTGCTTCGCGAACTGCGGCGCGTTCGCTCCACCTTGCCCGTCATCATTCTCACGGCGCGCGGCACCGAGGACGATCGCGTGCGCGGCCTCAAGATGGGGGCCGACGATTACGTGGTCAAGCCGTTCTCCGCTCGTGAACTGCTGGCTCGCGTCGAGGCGGTGCTGCGTCGTTCGCTGGGGCGACCGGCCGACGTGCAAGGAGCGCGGCTGGGTCGGGCCGTCATCGATCTTGAACGCCGGGAAATCTGCTGGTCGAGCCGCGAACGCGGCGAGCTATCGGAAACCGAGAGCGCCATTCTGAGTTTCTTGGTGGCTCATCGCAAACGCGCCGTATCGCGCGAGGAATTGCTGACGCGCGTTTGGGGCATCGAGCCGCAGGGGTTGGAGACGCGCACCATCGATATGCACATCGCCCGGCTGCGCACCAAGCTGCGCGATCCATCCGGCCTGGAGACGCCCGATGCCATCCTGACGGTGCGCGCCCACGGTTACATGGCAGGCCCGGAACTGGTTCCGCTGGGACAATCGACCGACAACGAGTGACCTCTTGCCTGCCAGCCCGTAGCGCCAGCAAGGGACAGTCCCTTGCTGGCGCTGCGGGCTGGCAGGCAAAAAAAGTGCGTGACCTCCCATGAGAGATTGGCTGCGCGGCAAACCGGCGGGATTCGCTGGCTTCGTGATGATCGCCGGTTTGGTGGCGGGCGGCTTAGGCTGGGCCACGGCCGCCGCACTGCGTCTGGAGAGCGAGCAACTCACCCAGCGCGCCGAATCCGAACGCGCCAACCTGCTGCGTCTGGCCCTGTGGCGTCTCGATAGCCGCATCTCGCCGCTGTTGGCGCGCGAGGATAGCCGGCCCTTCAACCATTACAGCGCCATCTATCCCATCCCGCTGGCGCTGAATAACAAGGGGGCCTGCTGGCCATCGGGCATGGTCCTGGAGCCATCGCCGTTACTCAGCGCCGAGTTGCCGCCGTGGATGTTGCTGCACTTTCAAACCGCGCAGGCGTCCGGCTGGGAATCGCCGCAAGTGCTGTCGCCCAAGCTCACTCGTCTGCTGCACAATACCCACGCCAAGCTGCCGTTAACCAACGTCACCACCGCGCGCCAGCGTCGCCTGGCCGAGTTGACGCGAGAACTGCCCGTTGCCAATCTGCTCAAGCAGGCTGGCGAACATACGCAACCTGCCACGGTTCGCGACACCACCATGCTGCTGGCACAGAGCAATCTGGACAATACCATCAACCCAGGACAACCGGGGCCGTATCAGCAGAACGCCGACCTCTCGAATTCACAAATGGCTCAGTCGCCGTATGGCAATCAATCTCCGGTCCAGGAATACAACACCCGTCGCGATCAGACGAACAAACTACTTAACACGGGCAAAATGCCGCAGCGTGTCTCGAAAGATCTTGCCCTCAATTATGCCCCGGATAACGGAGCCAACTGGTTCGGCGTGCTGCCAGTTCCACGCTCGCCAGGTGCCGAGGTACTGGTGAATCTGAGTCCAATGGTCCCTGTTTGGCTGCAAACACCGGGCGGGCAAGATAATCTTGTGCTGTTTCGCCTGGTGCGAATCGAGGAGAAAGAAATCTGTCAGGGCATCGTCCTCGACGGTACAGCGCTTCAGGAAATGCTCGTGCGGGAAGTGACGGATCTATTCCCCGAAGCATCGCTGGAGCCGATGCGCGAGGCGGTGCCATCGCAGCCGGAACGTACCATGACGGCTCTGCCGTTCCAGCTCGATCCCGGTCTAGCGCCGACCGTGGCCGATCCCGGCTGGACCCCGTTGCGTGTCGGTCTGGCGCTGGCCTGGCTGGCAGCGCTGGTCGCGCTGATGGCCGTTGGTTTGGGCGGCTGGTCGCTTCT
>Ga0134126_10002648_pt1 | contig 22506 bp, 21 predicted proteins | sample KB31752_FD_96881 | JGI IMG/M metagenome (GOLD analysis project Ga0134126, IMG submission 96881) | Terrestrial soil microbial communities with excess Nitrogen fertilizer from Kellogg Biological Station, Michigan, USA - KB3-175-2 | ecosystem: Environmental > Terrestrial > Soil > Unclassified ... | reverse complement strand
TGCTGGCGATCCCAAACGAGATACGCAGAAAGCGTCTCTGGATTCACCGGATGCATTCGCAGGAAGTCATGCACATCGTCCACTTTGTCGAACGCCGGAGCTGGTAGCCTCCCCAGTTCAGATGTGAACTCTTGAATCGAGACCAGGCTGTGAGTCTTGTGCGTTGTTGTAGTAACCATCGGATTCACCTCCTTTATCGTCGCACAGAAAAGCGGGCTTGATTAAACTCCGCGCCAAGCTTATACCACAGCCATGCTCCGGCGTTATCGCCTTGCGCTTGGCCTTTGGGTTTGCGGCGTTGTCATGATCTTTGTTGCGTTTATTAGCGCCTCGATCGTCCGGCGCGGCATCCCGGCTTATGAAGCAGGGGCCGGAGCATATTCCACGCAATGGGAGTCGCTCCCGCTTCCAATTCCCTTATTGGTCCTCGACACGTGCATCTTGATTCTTGGCTGTTTGTCGCTGGAACTGGCGCGCCGACGATCTGGCGTGGCCTCCTCGCAACCGCTGGTCAGGCAGGGCATGTCGCCGTGGATTTATTCAGCTACTGCTCTCGGCGTGGCTTTTCTAGCTGGTCAGGCAATGGTGTGGCGACTGCTGCAGGCTCATGGACTGGTGATGAGCACGAGCGCGCGTGTCGCGTTTTTTTACCTGCTGACGGGAACTCACGCGATCCAGATTGTCATCGGAGTGCTTGTGCTTATTTGGATCGTCGCTCGCCAGACAAAGTGGACAGCAGCGGGACGGTACATCGCCGTCGATCTTGCAACATGGTATTTCAGCGCGATGGCGGCCCTGTGGATCGTTCTGTTCTGTTTTCTGGTGTTCGCCTGAGGTTAGATAACAGCGGTAATGCTTGTACCTGTAGCGGCGAAGACTCCGGCCACTTCGACTTCGGCGATTTCAAGGAAGCAGCGCAGAACATTGGGATCGAACTGCGTGCCGCTGCCTGCATTGAGACGGCGGATCGCTTCTTCGTGATCGAGCCCTTTGCGGTAGCAGCGATTTGAAATCATCGCGTCAAATGCATCAACGATCGACACGATCCGAGAGCCGAGCGGGATTTCCTCGGCCTTCAGTCCGCCGGGATAGCCTGCGCCGTCGTACGACTCGTGATGATGCAAGGCGAACAGACTGGCCTCTTCCAATCCAGGAAACAGCCGCAAGATCGACCAACTGTACTCCGGATGCTTGTTCATGATGGCCCGCTCGTCGTCTGTGAGTTTGCTGGGCTTTTTCAAGATCGCATCGGGCACGCCGATCTTTCCGATATCGTGAAGCAATGCTGCGACCTCGTACTGATAGAGATTTTCTTCTCCGATGCCCAGCCTGCGTGCGACGCGTACTGCCCATTCCGCCAGGCGCGTACTGTGGACTCCGGTGTTGAGGTCTTTCAAATCGAGCAGTTGATTCAGCGCGCAAATGACGGCGGTGCGCATCGTCACCTGCTGCTCCTCGAGCTCTTTCACTCGAAGCAGCAGCGGTGACCATGAATCGAACACCTGATGGAGGCTCATTCCCATTAGAAAATTCCCGAACTAGAACAAGCTGAACCCCAAACCGCTTCTCCAGGCCTTCACCGCCTGATACGTGTCCAGCACTCCCGCACCGAACTGCGAATACGGAAGCGGCTGCGCGTTGCTTAAGGCCTGCGCTGCCTGCTGCTTGTTCAGGAGCAGCGGATTCGATTGCGCCATCAGCGCAACCGTACCCGATACCAGCGGAGCGCTGAACGACGTGCCCCATCCCGCCGCGTACGTATTGAACGGATAGGTGGTCATGACCGCTTCGCCAGGGGCTGAGAGCAGCACCGGAGGCGCTCCATAGTTTGAGAACGCCGAGGGTGTGTTGTTGTTTGACGTCGAAGCTATATCAATCACATTGGGCAAGCTGGCCGGATACACCGTCTCCATGCTGCCGTCATTTCCTGCCGATGCCACGCAGATTACGCCCCGGTTCGTCGCGTAATTAATAGCAGCCGCGAGCTCCTGCGAGGGACTCGTAAAGTCGAAGCTCATGCTGATGACCTTCGCTCCGTGGTTCACTGCATAATAAAGCGCGCGCAATACATCAGAGGCATATCCCGTGCCGTTCGCATTGAAGGCTTTCAATGGCATGATCTGCGCCTGCGGGGCGACCAAATGCACAATGCCGGCCGTCATCGTTCCGTGACCAAAGGCTGCGAACTGCGAGCCGTCTAAAACGCCCACCGTAGATTGATCAAGGACGCCGACGGTGGACTGATTCACCTGCGCCGGTTGCTGAGAACCGTCAAGAACTCCGACGGTCGACTGATTGATGTCAGCCATTTCGGAGCCGCCGGTTTTATTCCGGGTGAAGTCGTAGCCGTAAATCAAATGGCTCTTCAGAATTGTGTTGTTCGGATCGACCCCGGTATCAATGATGGCGACGCGGACACCATTTCCGCTAACACCGAATGCAGATTGCGTTTGCGCCGTGTTGATGATCTGACTCGGCGTCTGGAGTACGTACCCTTCCCAAACCGTCGCCCCGTAGTAAGAGACAGGTGTCTTATCGGTCAGATAGTCAGGGGTCGCGCCGACGGTCGTTCCCTGCGTGCTCACCGACTGGTCTGGTTCGACGTTGGTTATTCCGGCGCCGGACAAAAGCTGGGTGAGGAACACAACGGGGCTAAGCAGACTCGCAGTAGTTACGACGTACAACTGCCCATCAGGGTCGCCGATGCCTTCGAGCACGTTGCAACCGAAAACCAGGCACGTGAGGTTCAGGCCAAGCAAGCCGTTTGTATCGCGAACAATGTATCGGCTCGTCGGCAACAGTCCGCCGCCGCCCAACAGGCCGCCGAGTAGTTGTGCGTTCACTTTTGGCGCCGGTGACGTGATCGCGAAGCCGGGTTGAACGTAAACCGTGAACAGCGCCAGGACCAGAACGATGGAAATCCCCGCCTTCGATTTGCTGTATTGCTGACCGAGTTCTTTCGAGCTCTTCATTTGCTGCTCCAGAGACACTTGTCTCGGCAAATTTCGAATGGGGATTACAGCGGGGAGGAAACTAAAGTCTATGTCCCGTATTGGCTCTCTGGCCAATTACGAAGGTAACCAATTCTAATTCGGTCCTCGGCTTAGCTCCGACGGCCGCTTGCGTTCGCTAATACCTGTAATCGGAAGATAAACAGGCGCCAGATCGCCAACCGTAACTGATAGCCGCAAATTGCTCTTCAAAGCAAACTCCAAATGAAACTCACCATTTGTGTTGCTGATTGTGCTGGCCACGTTCTTTCGACCATCGAGCAGCACCACCGGAACGCCAGAAACCGGGTGATTCGGTTGTGTGCTGTCGAGCATCTGCCCAACCAGCGCGGCGCGCTCTGAGTTGTTCTCCGAATCGACCCGCATGTCTACGTAAACGGTTCCAACCCGATACAGCAACTGCCGAGCCGAAGCCACAGAAGCTCGCGCGCCTGCAGCAACGGGTTGTGCCAGGCTGTCGAAGAGCAGGTCAAATGCAGTCTTCGACTGCGGAATTCTGTCCTGCTCCGTCGCGAAGTACGCTTTGGCTATCTGAACAATTCCCGCGGGTGGCTCATAGTCCGGTTCATTAGCGCCAAGGCGGATTACATCGCGAAATAGTGCTGCAAGCTGCGAGCATTCCGAACAGCCGTTTAAATGTTCGCGAACCGCGTGTGCCTCAGACTGTGGCAAGGTCTCTCGAACGAATTCGGCCAACTTTTCCTGAGCGATATGCTTCATCATTTTCCCATCCGTTCCAGCAAGGCCCTCATTTTTCAGAACCTCAGTGAGGTCAAATCAAGTTTTCACTTGTTACTGCCAATAAGGACTTCCAGCCAGAGCTGAAATATAGGGTGCTACGAAAAATCTGTATGCTGCTTTTACCCCGAATAATTGCCCATCAGCACGAACGGAGCCCATTGATATGGATGGGGATAGCTCTTCCTGACGGCGAGCATCGCATCGCGCATTGCTACCGCCTTCGGTTCGCCATTCTGATAGCGTCGGTAGAACTCGGTCATGAAATCGGCTGTGCTCTGGTCGTGGACATCCCATAAGCTGAGCAGTAGTGACTGAGCACCAGCTTGAAACAGGCCGCGAGCTAACCCAATCAGTTCGTCGCCTGCGGCAACTACGTTCAGACCGGTGGCGCAGCCGCTGAGCGTTACCAGTTGAACGGGCAAACGGAGTTGGTAAAGATCGTAGAGATTCAGATACGACTTTCCCATTCGAATCGAAGAGAACATCGGACTGTCCTGCCGGAAGTAGCCATGTGTCGCGATATGGACCAAGCGCGCTGTAGATCCAGCGGCCTTCAGGATGTACTCGCTGGCAGCATTTCCTACGAAGAGCTTGGGGTGGGGAACGATGCCGCTCAACGCTCGTAACTCCTCCACAATCGAGGGAGCGTTCTGATCTGGGACGCCCATCAGCAGAGCCGCCCCCGTAGTATTTACCTGCTTCGTCGCGCAAACTGCATAGATGCTAGCGCTTGGCGCATAGGAAACCGTGTGATCGTCAATCAGATACCGCTCGCCATCGAAGAGCGCATGAAAAGGCACATAGTGCAGCGCGCCGTGCGGGACGAAGAGAAGATGCTTCGAATCGAGTCGATCCCGAATCGGGCCGAGCAACTCCTCGTACAAAGTTTTTAGGTGAGCGTTCGTTGATTGAATCAGGGAATCCCGAAATGCCTTTGCGTATTCAGTCCCAAGACGGAACTTCGATAATTGAAACTGCAGCAATCGAAGGACATTGGCAATGCGTGAGGCGAGCGTCACCGGAACGATGTGCAGGCGATCGCGTCCGAGAACGCAGGCAAGGATGCGGTCCCCCGTTTGGAAAAACTCGACGATCAAAGTCTCCGGTGTGATTGCCGCACGAATTTCGTCGATCGAAAGAGTCTTGCCGGCTTGCAGCGGCGTGCTTTCAGCTGCGAGATTCGATTCCTGCAGTACGCGAATCAGATCGGTTTCGCGCGCGCGAACTTGTTCTTCTAATCGCTTGATGTGCTCCGGCGAACGTTGCTCAGGACGAAGTTGCTCGAGTTCGATCAGGCTGTAGTACCAGTTCAGTTCGTCACGCAAATCGCGCATGCGGCGCACAAGATCGCTTTGTCCGTGATCTTCCCCCGCGGTGTAAACGGGCTGGAGCATCTGGTCCATTAGCGTGCGCGATTTTGCTTCTTCGATGTAGCTGAAAGCTTCGGCCAAAGAATCACCGCTGTACTGCCCTCGCAGGCAAGAGTCCACCAGCAGCTCGTAAACCTCGAGACGGTTCTTCAGGAAGGCCAGCTTGAGTTCCTGCCCGCGCAGGTTGCTGCGTAAGGCTTCAAGGGCTTCTCGCGATGTTCGGAAGCTCTCATACGCTTCTTTGCGGTTTCCCGAACTGGAATGGATCTGTCCCATCAGCAGAAAAGCCTGATGCTTTAGAATCGGCGCCTGAATGCCTTTCAGCTTTTCTATTGCTGCGGAGCATTCGCGATATGCGGCGGCAAGATCGTTGGTGCGTTGTGCGATGCGCGCCAGTAGCAATCGGCAGAGAACTGCTTTTCCCGGAAGCAGGGATGACTCAAAGAATTCCAGCGCTGCTTTGGTCAATCGCCGAGCTTCGAACAGGCGAGCTTCGTTGAAGAGCACGAGCGCCTGGTAGAGATCAATCAGAGAGGGCCAGACCTCGTTCTTTTCCTTCACAAACATCTCGCGGGAGCGCGTGAACAGCTTCAGACTTTGAAAGGCCTGTCCCTGCTGGCCCATGGCGATGGCTTCGAAGGCCATGCACTTTGCCGCTTCGTAGCCCATCCCCAGCTTGTCAAATTCCGCATAGCCCATCCGTGCAAGTTCCGCGGCCTCAGAGCTGAGATTCAGTTCGAGGTAAAGCTCGGAGAGATCAAGATTGCAGAGGCCGTAGTGATAGCGGTCGCCAACTTCGTCGCAGCGGAAACGAGTCGAGCGCAGCATGTCGATGGCTCGACTGTATTCTCCGCGCAAGAAATAGAGATAGGCGATGTTGTAGTCCGCCTGCGCCACCAGCAGCGGCATATTGTGTTTCGTGCAGTAATCGTGCGCGTGCTGATAGTTGTCGAGCGCTTGCTGGAATTCGCCTAGACTAATGAGACATACCGACAAGTTGCTCAGGACAGCAGCAATGCCTTCCGTGTTTCCGTGCTTGAGAACTACGTCATATGCACGGCGATAGCAGGCGAGCGCCTCAGGAAACCGGTCCTGCCGGTAAAACACGGTGCCGAGGTTAATTTCCAATCGGGCTAAACGCAGCTCGTCGCCAGCAGCGGTAAAGATTTCGCGTGCGCGGTCGGCAGCGGCAAATGCCTGTTCGTACTCGCCGGAGAGCGTGAGCGGAAGGATCGAGACGCTGAGAGAGCGGCCAAGCTCGGCGTTTTCGCCCAACTTCTCCCAGGCTGCGATGGCACGCTTGTGCAGCTCGATCGAGTCTCGATACTGACCGATCGCATACAGCGCATTCGCTTTGTTCCGGATCGCATAGGCAAGTGATCGTTCGTCACCGACAATCTGAGCAACCGCAATTGCCGCTTCTGAGAGTGACAGCGCCTCCTGGGTGTTAACGCGCACGCGCTCTCGCGCAGCATTGGCAAGCTGAATAGCGAATTCGGGTGAGAGATCTGCTCGATGCTGCTTGACTAACTGCGCTCGCTGGGCGGCGTCAGGCGCATCGGCAAGGAGGCGCAGCAGCTCCTCACGAGTGCTGAGTGCGGCAGCGCTCACCGTCGCCTCTTTCGCGCGAATCCCAGCGATTCGAGCTGCTTGCGAAGTTTGTCCAGACAGCGTCCGCGGATAAAGCCGATGGATCCGGTCGCGAGCCCAAGTTCGCTGGCAATCTCGTTGTACGGACGTGCGGGAGACTCAAAGAACAACATGCGGATCATCTGCGCACACCGCGCTGGCACTCCGGCAATAGCATCGCGCAGCATTTGTTCTTGCTCGACTTCTTCCAGCAATCGATCGGCACCCGGGCCGAGAGGCATCAGGTCATCAGTAATCTCGTCATCCACAAACCGGCTTTGCTTCTGTTTCAGGCGCGCGCATTTGTGCAGGGTCGTCTGAATCAGCCACTTTGGCAGGGCTCGGGGTTCACGCAAGCGAGACAACTCCGAATACAAATCGACGCAAACCGCCTGGAAGATATCGCTTGCATCATCGCGCGACAAGCTCCACTTCACCGGTATCGAGTAGATCAGCTTCTTGTACTTGTCAATAAGCGCAGACCATGCCTCTTCGCTGCCGGCAAGGCACTCCCGCACTAGCCGTTCGTCATTCCAGGCGCTCTGCTGATCCTTCTCGGGTTTGGCTGTCGCAATCACTTGCTGAGCTTACTCCTCATCGGCGCAGGCGCCGCCATCGGGAACCCTAAGAAATATCTGATTGCTCTACGCATAGCTCTTTCCCGCTCTGATGCGCTCGGTATCGAATACATCAGCCAGCGCAAAGTAAGAGCCTGACACCAGCACGAGGGCGATGATCGGCGCCACCATCCACCAATAAGAACTCATCACTTGAAAGTGCTGAAACGCAGACAGCATATTTCCCCAACTGGGAACAGGCTCGTTCATTCCCAATCCCAGGAATGACAAGGTCGCTTCTGCAGTGATGAACTGAGGCACGAGGATCACCGCTTGTGTGAGTATGATTCCCAACGCTTGCGGCAATACGTGGCGGCGTAGGAGGTACCACTCCGAAGCGCCAAACCCGCGCGCCGACATGACAAAGCCACGTTCTTTGGCACTGAGGACCACTCCTCGAATTAACCTCGCGGGTCGCGCCCACCCCATGACCCCAATGACGGCTGAAATCAGCAAAAATGTTTGTGTTGTCCCAAGATGCAGCGGCAGCGCCGCGCGGAGAGCAAGCAGCAAGTAAATACACGGCAGGGCCAGCACGAGCTCTGCCACGCGCATAATGCTGGTATCAGCGATTCCCCCGAAGTGGCCTGCGGTCGCACCGAAAACGGTACCGATCAACAGCGACAGCAAAGTCGCCAACAACGCTGCAGCCATCGAGATCCTCCCGCCATACAGCACACGCGAAAAAATATCGCGTCCGAATCCATCGGTTCCAAACAGGAAAATGTTGGCCGGCTCCGTGACTTCGAATGCATGCCTTTCTGCAGATCGGCGAACAAAGAAGTGAATAGGATATTGGATGTCTGGATCTTCTCGATACGAGAAACCGTCCCCATCTACAGCCACAAGCGAATAGACAAATGGACGTAGATGGAAGCGACCGCTTGCGTCTACGAAATGAATACGAATCGGCGGAGCATAGGCGAATTCGCGATGCTGCTCCGCAGCCGGGTAAGGCGCAAGAAATCCGGCTAGCAGCAAGCAAAGATTCGTGGCTGCGAAGATCGCGAGCGCGGTTGCGACTTTTCGCTGCCTCAGCATTCGGCCCTCACTCGCGGATCAGCAGCGTAGAGAAGCAAGTCGGCAATCAAATTCGCGATGATCAGGAACAACGAGAAGAGCATCACGACGGCCATTACGACGTGAAAATCACGGCTATAGATTGCTTCCAGAAACAGCGGCCCAATCCCCGGCCATCCGGTGATCACTTCTACGAGAAACGAGGCGCTCACCAATCCTGCGAGAGACAATCCGAAAAGCGAAATCAATGGACTTGCAGCCGCAGGCAAGGCGTGTCGTAGCAGGAGACGCATGTTGCCGATTCCGTGCCCCCTGGCCGCTTGCAAGAAAGGAGAATGCCACGCCTCGCCCATCGCGGAGCGGATGTGGCGAAACAGAATCGGAAAAGCCGCCAACGCGAGGACGACAGCGGGAATGCGAACACCGCGAAGCACGGATGCGCCACCAGACCGGCTTTTTTCAAATCCGGCGCCGACATTTCCAAAATGGGCTGCAACCAAAATGAAGAGCAGGGCCAGCGCTAATTCCGGTGTTCCCAGCAGCAATGTGGAAGACGCTACCAGGATGCGATCGATCCATCGACGGGCCTTGTATGCACTCCAAATGCCGCAGGGCAGCGCCACAACCCACGCCAGCACCATCGCGGTTGCTCCCAGCAGCAGAGTATTGCCGAGACGCTCCCAAATCAGTTTCTTGACGGGCATGTTGTAGGCGAGTGAGTATCCAAAATCTCCCGTGGCCACAGATTTGAGCCACCGAAAGTAACGCACGGGCACCGGTTGATCGAGCCCATACTGCGCACGCAGGCCTGCAAGGGTCTGTGCCGAGATCTGCGGATTGAGCTTAATCTCGTCAAGAAAGCTGCCTGGCGCAAGCTGCGAGATCGTGAACGTCAAAGCAGATATCGTGACCAAGAGTGCAACGGAGTGCACCAGGCGACGCTCGAAATATCGTGCGGCTTTCATTCAGACTCCGCCGTCACCAATTCCCGTTTTGGCGCAGCTTCCAGCTTGCCATTATTCCACCGAGGCTCGAAGTGATCCCGGATTTCCTCCGCGCCTAGCTGCTCGACCACTCGCCCATCGCGCATCACTGCAACCGAGTCAGCCAGGGATGACACGAGTTCCAGGTCGTGCGAGATGAGCAACTGCGTTATTCCCAGCCGGTCTTTCAGTTCGCCCAGGAGCCCAAGAATTGCGGCCTGAGTTTCCGGATCTAATCCAGACAGCGATTCGTCAAGAATGAGAAGCTTCGGTTGCAGCGCCAAAGCACGAGCGATGACGAGCCGATGCTTTTGTCCGCCGCTGAATTCATGACAACCGCGATCCGCAGTTACAGGATCGAGTCCCACGCGCTCCAAAAGTTCCGCAACGGTTCTGCGGCGCTGTTTGCGATCGGCGATTCCTTGAATCAACAGCGGCTCTTCGATTGCTTCGGCCGCTGACAGACGCGGATTCAGGGCTGCAGCGGGATCTTGGGCGATGTACTGCAGCATCGGTCGCGATTTGCGCGCTTCTTTCGGAGTGGATGAGAGCAGATTCCTGCCTTCGAGCAGGACTTCTCCGTTATCAGCTTTCTCTAGCAATGCGAGGCAGCGGGCAAGGGTGGATTTCCCGCACGCCGAAGGACCAACTAGACCGGTAAGAGTGCCTCGATCAATCTCGAAGTTCACAGCATCGAGTGCCTGCTTTTCCGAGCGTCCAAAGGCAAACAGACCGCGCGTGCGGTAGCGCTTGCAGAGATTGCGCACAGTGACAAGCGGCTCTTCCCGTCGAAGAATGCGCGTCGGCGAACTTTTGTCACACACGCTGCTTAGAGCGCTGGCTGGCACTGTTTTCTGTTGAGCGCATAGATCGATCACGCGATCGGCGATCTTCGAAGTGACACAGCGATCGTGGCTGATCAGGAGAAACGCAGTCCCGAAATCAGTTCGTAAGCCTTCTATCAGCGCGAGAATCTCGCTCTTGAGTGACGCGTCGAGGCTCGCCGTCGGCTCATCGGCAATAACCAACTGCGGCTTACAAATAAGCGCCTGCGAAAGGACCACGCGTTGACGCTCGCCGCCGCTGAGTTCATGAGGATAAGTAACGTAGTGCCGCTTTGGTTCTAAGCCCACGCGGTGCAAGATCGCATTCACCTGTCCCTTTACGTTCCGCAAGCCGTGCGCGCGCGCGACTTCAGAGATCTGATCTCCGACTCTCATGACGGGATTCAGTGCTAGCGTCGGCTCTTGATAGATGATGGAGATCTGCTTGCCGCGAATCCGGCGCAGTTCGAGTTCACTCAGTCGCAGGAGATCGTGGCCCTCAAATAGCACAGACCCGCTCGCGTGAGCTTCCGCCGGCAGCAGCTTGAGAATGGCAAGCGCGGTGCTGGTCTTACCGCATCCGGAGCGGCCTTGCATACCAACGATCTCCCCAGCGCAAACGTCAAAACTGAGGCCTGATACGGCAGCTTCACCTTGTCCGTGCGCGCCTTTTCCGTAAGACACACGAAGATCGCGCACATCGAGCAACGGACGAGATGGGGACAGGACCGGCAAACGGGGACACTGCCTCCGCGCGGGCACACTACGGCACATCTGCGAGATGAGCTAAGTATTTCGAATCCAAGGAGAATTCGTACTGTAGAAGCCGAATGGCTGGGTCACTTTAGTAATGTTGCGATCGTCATGATTTCGGCCAGGTTGAGGTATTTCGAGTCAGTGCGAAATCGTGTTCGGCGGGAACCACTCTGCTCGTCTCGGAGTCTGTACTCCAGGAGGAGCTTGACTATGCAGCACCAGCTTCACTTCACACCAGCGATCGCGGCGATCACATTTGTCTTGTGTCTGGCCGGATTCGCATTTGTCGTCCTGGTGTTATTGCCGTCGCCATTTGCACAACCACTCGTGACGCTCAAATCAGTCGAAATCGCACACGGCGCAGCTCACTTGGGCAAATCGGCTGTGTATGTCGTTCTAGCGGGTTATGCGGCTGGAATCGTCGGATGGCTTGCTACGTTCGGGCTGCGATGCGATGGGATGCACAGGCTGGCGTCCGTGCTCGAACATTCACGATACAAATAGGTCTATTCAGCGCCGGCAACGGCGAGTCGCGCCGGAAGGAAACCCTGGTGCGAGAGTTCGCAGGTTGAGGTCGCGACCAGAAAAGCATCTGCGGGAAATTCGCCGCTGCTGGCCAGAGCCTTCTCGATACAGCCTACGTTGGCAGCGTGACGCTCACAGACAAATACGTGCAGACGGGAGTTATTGGAGAACTGGAATTCAACTCGGTGGGTGCGGCGACTCGAACAGGGCTGCGGTGGATTCACCAGATTCATTTGACAGATATTGGAAAATGCGTTCGACATGCCTGTTCGGCCCTCCTGCACTAAAGCCTGAATTAAAACGATTTAGCCGCGACACAGACTACTGGAGGTGGAAGGCTGTGTCAAGCGCTATGCGGAGTGGAAATTTCGGATAACCGGTCCAAGCCACTCGCAGCGAACGCAAACATAATTGCACAGCGAAACCGGAATGAACCATCATTACGGCAAATAAAACGGCGTTGTAGGCGTTCAGCGCTCGCCAATGAGGTACCTGCAGCCTTTCGGTCCCATGCGCGCCGAGTGCACGGCTCCAGCGGGAACGTCGCACCGTTCGCCTCGACGGTAGGTCTGCCTTTTTCCCTCTAAGATCAGTGTCATCTCGCCATTGAGAATGACGTGGGTAGTTTCCGTCACGTGAGTGTGATCGGCATAAAACGTGTCTGGCGGATCCTGCCAGACATAAATCGACGTGAACCCTTCAGAGCGGAGCTGTGCCTGTAGTGCTCCTTCGCTTGGATGTTGATTCGAAGGCATATTCAAAGCAGTAGGCAGTAAGCAATATGCCTGACCAAATACCACTGGTTGCTTATTCGACAGCAGTTATTCACCTGTCTAACCGCAGTCACGCAACTGCGTTCTGCTTGCTCAACGGTGCCGCCACTTCCGATTCTTTGGCGGGTAAGAAAATACAAAAACAGCTTCCGCTTCGTCCCGCTCCTGTTGTTGAGCGCACCGTGATACGGCCGTGGTGCCTGCTGACAATTCCCAAACTGAGCTACAAACCGAGCCCGGATCCCTTCAGCTCTTTCGTTGTGTAAAACGGCTCGAAGATGCTTCGGCGGATGTCGGACGTCATTCCCGTTCCGGAATCGACAATGTAGATGCACACTCCGCGCTGCGAGAGATTTTTCAGTCCTGGGATGGGCGCACGTGCACGATCAAACGCCCATTAGCTGGCGTAGCTTCCAGAGCATTGCGAAGAACGTTTGCGAAGACCTGGCGCAATTCGCCAGGGAACGCAGACACAAGCGGCGGGGCGTCGTACTTCCTGACTACCTGCAGGCCTTTGCGATTGAATTCCGGGGAGAACAGAGTCACGACTCCATCGAGAAGTTCTAACACTTGGACATCGACCGGTTCTTCACTATTGCGATTGAACGCGAGCGTCTGCTTGGTGATGCGGGCAATGCGCTCTAGCTCGGCCGAAGCCATCTCCACGTATTGTGTGCTGTCTCGATCGAGTGGACTGGTCTTCAGCAGATACGGGAGATTGGTGAGCGCCTCGAGTGGATTGTTGATCTCATGCGCAATGCAGTTGGCCAACCGGCCCATGGCTGCCAGGCGTTCGGAGACGCGCAGCGCCTCTTCGGCCAACTTGCGGTCGGTGATCTCGGTCAGGATCAAGATGGCGCCGTGCGCGATCTCATGGCCCCGAATCGGGTCGAGGCGTAGCGAGAACCAGCGGCGTCCACGGTTGATGTCGGTTGCAGCGCGTGGAAGATCGCGTTCATCGAGTTCGTAATTCAGTTCGCGGCGAAGGAGCTCGCGGACATCTTGGTTCTCGATCTGGCTGTATGTTTTGTCGAACAGCGAGAGCATCGCGCGATTGCAGCGGGCGACGCGCCATTCTGAATCGATAAGCGCGATGCCTTCGCTCAACGCGTCGAACGTGGCCTGCCATTGCTCGGCGGATAAGCGGGACAGAGCCTCCGCCTCGCGTAGCCTCAGCAGCGCGCGCACGGTTGCAAGCAGAACCGCAGGTTCCATCGGCTGCGTGAGATACGCGTCAGCGCCGCTGTCGAGCGCCTGCACGCGGCTTTCGCTGGATATGAACGAAGCTGAGATTTGCAGAACGGGAATGTTCGCCGTCTGGGGATTGGCTTTGACGCGACGACAAACTTCATAACCGATAATGTCGGGCAGGCGGACATCAAGGATGACCAGAGCCGGATTTTCTAGAACCTTCTGCAGCGCCTCGCGTCCGCTGGTAGCCTCAGCGACGGCGTAGCCGGCGTTCTTCAGAATGCGCGAAGAAATGTAGCGGTTCTCCTCACGATCATCGACGATCAGGATCACCGCTCCACTCTCAGGCATGATGCCCCTCGAACATCTCAAGATCGAAGCCGACATTGGCCAGCGCACGTGTCACATGAGCGAGCGCCTCGGGCCCGGATGTATCGGTCTTTGCCAGCAGAGTTACATGTGGGAGCCGCAGTCGAGCTTTCTCTTCATCAGTCAATCTTTTGAGCTGTGGATGACGACAGGAATTTCCCGCGCTTCACGTTTCGTGCGCAACTCGTTCAGCACCTCAAAGCCCGATATGTCAGGCATGAGTAAGTCCAGGAAGATTGCATCCGGCCGCTCTTCCAAGGCCATGCGCAGACCTTCGCGCCCGCTGCGCGCTTCCACAATCTCGACCTTCGCCGGGCCCACCGCCTACGGGCGCCGGTTCCGTTGGGCGTCGTGCCCCAATCGTCACATGTACACCCGCTCCTGCATCCGGATGGCTCTGTAACGTTCGAACGCTTTGCGCTCGTCTTCCAAGCCCAGCAGCGTTCGCCACGTGCAGCCGCGGAAGGTGTGCAGCAACATCTTCATTCCCTGCTTCAGCACAAACTTGGGATTGCGCACCAAAGCAATGGGAAAGTGTGACAACTTCATCCAGCGCTCCGCGCGCCAGCGCAGGAATTCAATCTCTTCGGCCGGCAGTTTCTCCGAGCGTACAACTGCAGTGGTTCCGTCGTATTCCTCCACGCGCTCGTTAATGATCAGGTTGCGCTCGCGGAAATCCAGTGTCATCGGAGTGCCGGGATACGGCGTCGGATGTTGAATGTAGGGCCAATCGATGTAGCGCCGCGCAAAGCGCAGGTTCGCTTCTACTGACTCGCGCGTGTCACCGGGATTGCCCACGATCAATCCGCCAACCACATACATCTTGTTGCGGTGAATGTACTCGATCGCACGCATGGTGGCATTGCCGACCTTCTGCCCGTTGTCGCGCAGGATGTTCTTCGAGCTGGCACGCAAAAATTGGAGATCGTCTTCGAGGATGTTCTCGATTCCCAAAAAGACATATTTGAATCCGGCCTTGCGCATCAGTGGCGCAAGCGTTTCGCCATGATTCGCAATGGCCGACGTCATTCCCTGGATGATGTACTCGACATCGTTCAGACCGGCAGCAACGATGGCTTTGCACAGCTCTTCGAAGCGATGGACGTTCAGCGTGATGTTGTCATCAACCAGAAAGATTGTCTGAGCGCCATGTTCGCGAGCATCGCGAATGTCCGCCAGCACGCGGTCGAAGGAATAGGTATGAAAATTGCGCCCGCGCATCTGGATGATGGAGCAGAAGCTGCAATCGAAGGTACATCCGCGCGAGGTTTCGACTACGTCAACTTGCCGCCCCAGCATGGTGTAGCCGCACAGAATGCGAGAGTCCCGATTCGGGAGGCGAATGTCATCGCCTTCAAGGCTGTGCACAGTGCGCGCTGGAATCTCGTGCCACTCGCCGTCATCATGAAATAACAAACCGGGAATCTGACCAAAGGATTCGCCACTCTCGAGGGCGCGCACCATCTCGCGAAACGTAATCTCCCCTTCCCCACGCACGATAAAGTCCACATTGGAACCTTCATATCCGTAAGCTTCCGGAGCGAGGCTGGGATCGTACCCACCCATCACGATCTTCACTTCAGGCTTGAGCGAACGCAGCAGGTCGGCAATCTTCAACGCAGTCTTTCGCTGAAAGGTCATCACGGAGAGGCCGACGATCTCGGGATCAAGGTCGCGCATCAGCTTCTCAATCGTGGCGCGCACATCGTTCTGGACCAGAATCAAATCAGCCACAGCAACACTGTGATGCGAGTCAACATTTCCCGCGAGTGAAGCCAATGCGCCGTTGGGCATGCGAATGGCAACCGTAGGCATGTGCTCAAAGGAATCGGGCATGGAAAGCAGGAGGATGTTCATGCGCAGTCCTGAGGAATGGGAGCCCGGGCCGAGTTATCAGAAGTAAAGATACGCTCATTTAGCAACCTGGAGGAGAGTGGGATGAGGATGGTGTGACGGATTGGGGAGAGGACGTGCTTAGAGTCTCCTCTTCTTCAGCTTAACCACTGACATCCCTTTCACCTTAACCATCTGTCATCCCCGCGAGCGCCGCGATGAACTGGGGGCCTTAATGGTTTGGTGTGGGCTCGCGGGGATCTGCTGTTTTCAGCCGAACAAGGAACAGCAGATCCCCCTCAGCGCAAAAGCAATTCTTGGAATTGGAAACGACTTCGCTGCGCCGAGAGGGATGACAATGTCTTTGAAGTTATGCGGCGGATGGAGATTGTAGGAGTGAACAGGGCGAAATGGAGATTGCAGAACCGAATGGAAGATGTCAGCACCGACTTAGTGCTTAATCACCCACATCACCCAACTAGCCAGAATCGTGCCCACAACGAAGAACGCGAAGCACTTGGCTCCGTACTGGACCATGTCGCGCGGCGTCGTGCGCTGGGTAATGCCGAAGACGATCGAAGCGAAGAAGGCGAAGATGAGCGCGGCGCTGAAATGGGAAAGTTGCATCGTCTTATTCTTTCTTGCCGATGGCGATGTCGTAGGCGTCCACGGCGCTGATTACGTTCAGAAGGCCAGCAACGATGATGTACTTGGTGCCATAGTCGGCAGACGCGAGCTGAATGGCCCCTTTGCCCCAGTCCATCATGTGGGTGACGAAGTAGAGAGCGCCGGCTCCGAGATCGCCGACGAAGCCGAGCATGTCGAGCAGATCGCCGCCGTTCGGGCCATAGACTTTGCCTTCCATCAACACACCGAGCACAAACATGGCGAATACGCACGCCATGAGAATCAGTCCGCGCAGCCAGCGCCGCTGAATCAGATGCCCTGCTCCGGGCACTAGCCAGCCGACCACAGGCGCAACCACGGCCATGGTATTCGGCTCCTGTTCAGCAAGAATGGCGTCAGCTTTCGATCGAGGGTGAGGCATGTCTTCGGATACGTAAGAGGTTAAAGAGAAGTTTATCAGCTTGGAAGCTTGCGCAGGTGCCAGGGAGTCAGGACCTGCGGCCGTCCTCGGCCGGGTTTCTGATCGCACGTCAATTTACCGGCCCCGAAACGAAAACCCGCGCGAGGGCGCGCGTCGGTCCGACACGATCGCGTCTGAGATTATGCGGCCAGCACATCCGGCTGAGCTACTTTGACGACATCTTCTTCCGCGCTCTCGGTAAGCAGCGGCTTGCCTTGACGTAGCACGTGCTCCAGCCATGCTCCTGCTGCTTGTGAGGTGATCACCGCGAGCAAGATCAGCGTCGTGTAGAACGGCGCGTTGATGATGCCCGCGTCATACGCCACGCTGGCGAGAACGATGCCTGGACCTCCGCGCGCGTTCGTCGCAATAGCCAGGTTGAGGCAGCTTGGAATCGAGAATCCTGCGAGCTTGGCTCCCGCAAGGACGGAGATCAGCTTGATCGCGCAGGCGGCGACAAGAAATCCTGCGACCATGGTGAGATTGAAGGTCTTGCCAAGATCAAGCTTGTATCCCACCAGAGCGAAATAAAGAGGAATAAAGCATCCAAAGGCAACGCCTTTCACTTCACCCAGCGATTGCGTCATGCGCAACGAATTACTCGGGACAGCGAATCCGGCAAGAAAGGCTGCGAGCACCAGGCTTACATTCATCGCCGCAGCGAGCGCCACGTAGGCAAATAGCAGCAGGATCAGATATGCCGTGGTCGAATGCTGCGCAAAGATGTTCCAGCGCGCCGTGTGCAGTCGTCGCGCGAATCGGGGAAAGAGCACCAGTCCGGCAGCGAAGTAAAGCAGCGTAAGCGTCACACGCTGGACAATCACGTGCGTCGGCAACGCTTTCGATTCAGCCAGTGCAGTCGCAATCGCCAGCACTGCCCAGAGCACCACGTCTTCCATCACAGCTACGCCAAGAATCAACTTGGCGAAACGCGTGTGCAGAATGTGGAGATCGTGAAAGATGCGTGAGATCACGGGAATCGAAGTTACGGCTGTGCCGATTCCGATCACCAGCACTAGGGCAAACCGATTTTGCGCCGTTCCCATTAAGGAATCGAGCTTCAGACGCAAACTCAACAGCAGCGCGATTATGAAAGGCAATCCTGTACCGACAATTCCAATCCATGCCACAGGCCTGCGCTCTTCGCGGCGAAACAATCCCTGCGTCTCCGCTCCGGAGAGAAACATCAGCATCAGCAGCCCGATCCAGTAGAGGACGTCGAGCGCCGGACGCGACAGCGCACTGTTTGTGCCGGCCTGCAGCTTCAACAGCGATGGACCGACCAGTAGTCCGCCGAGAATCTCGCCAATCACGCGCGGCTGACGTAGGCGCGCGAACAAACTGCCAAACAGATGAGCAGAGGCAAGAATGATGAGTACGAAGAGGATAAGTTGACCGACAGCAAGTTCAGACATAGGGCCCGTGAATCGCAGGCAAGGTGAGCACCTGCGCAAAATCATGAGATGTGAGGCAGAGCTGCTGCGCTGCCTACGGGAACACACGACCCGGATTTCACGGATGTTACGGATCCGCCGGATAAACAAGCTTTCCGTGCACTCTTTATCCGTATGATCCGTCACATCCGTGAGATCCGGGTCGTGTTTTGCCTTTTCTCAATCGATTTTGTTGCGCGTCCCCGCAGCTTCCACAGCTTCCGCAAACTGGAAATGATTTAGGATAAAAATGATCCCCGGAATGTAATGACAGCTTCTCCCCTAGTCACGCCCCCCGCTACCACCAAACGCAAGGCTAAGATTGTTTGTACCTTAGGGCCCTCGAGCAGCTCGGCCTCGATGATTCGCGACCTGATTCGCAGCGGCATGGATGTTGCCCGGCTGAACTTCTCTCACGGAACGCATGAAGAGAAGGCCCGCTTAATTGCGACTATCCGCGAGATCGCGACGGCAGAAAACAAGCCCATTTGCATCCTCCAGGACCTTCAAGGGCCAAAGATCCGCACCGGACGTCTGAAATACCGCACGCCGGTCGCTTTGAAAGCTGGTTCGCGCATCACCATTACTCCGCGCGACATCGCGGGCACGTCAAGCGTACTCTCGACAACGTTTAAGACGCTGGGCCGCGAAGTTCAACCCGGCGCCCGCATCCTGCTCTCGGATGGACTGATCGAACTGCGCGTGCGTTCCATCCAAGGCGATGACGTGGAATGCGACGTGGTCAACGGCGGCATGCTCGGCGAGCACAAAGGCATCAATCTTCCGGGAACAGTTGTAAGTGTTCCATCGCTCACGGAAAAAGATGAAAAAGATCTTGAGTTTGGCTTGGCGCATGGCGTAGACATCATCGCCGTATCATTCATCCGCACCGCCGCCGACGTGCAGGCGGTGCGCGAAAAAATTCGTCAGGCCCATGCTGACGTGTGGGTCGTCGCGAAATTGGAGAAGCCGCAAGCCATTGAGCATCTGGAGGAGATTCTGGAGATCTCCGATGCGGTGATGGTGGCCCGTGGCGATCTCGGCGTGGAGATGCCGCCGGAGAAAGTTCCCATCATCCAAAAGCACGTGATCCGCCGCGCAGCCGCGTGGCGCAAGCCGGTGATCACGGCGACGCAGATGCTGGAATCGATGATCGAGAATCCGCGCCCCACGCGCGCTGAAGCCAGCGACGTTGCTAATGCAATCTTCGATGGCAGCGACGCCGTGATGCTCTCTGCCGAGACAGCCAGCGGCAAATATCCGCGCGAAGCTGTGCGCATGATGGCCAAGATCGTAAGCGAGACCGAAGCTCAGGTTGCTGCCGAGCCTGCGCATCGACGCCGTTCCAACGGCAAGCTGTCGATTTCGGAAACCATCTGCGAATCGGTCGCGCATGCTGCGCAGGAACTTGATATGCGCGCGATCTCGGTCTATACCGAAACGGGAACGACGGCGCGACTGATCTCCAAATACCGTCCCAAAACGGATATCTATGCCTTCTCTTATGTCCCCACCGTATGCAGTCGTGCGAACCTGCTCTGGGGAGTCACTCCGATTCAGTGCGATCACACGCCGGCAACCGAAGATATGGTTCGCGGCGCCGAACGTCTGCTGTGGCAGCGCGGAATCGTCCACAATGGCGACGTAATCGGCATCGTCGCCGGAACTCGCACTGCTAGTGGCTCGACGAACTTTCTTCGTCTTCACGTGATCGGCAGTATGGATTTTGCTTTGGATGGCACCGGCGATCGTAGGCGGACACCACGCACCGCGACGGCGAAGACCGGTACGGAGAGACGCAAGAGCTAAACGCAGGAAGGTACGCTGCGCCAGGGCTCAAGTTGTGTTCCTTCACTTTATTCGATGATCAATCCCCGAATGCTAATCTTGTTGCCATGAAAGAACAGGTACGCACGCAAGGCGCGCCGCAGGCGATTGGTCCTTACTCACAGGCGGTGAAATGCGGGGGATTTCTCTTTGCTTCCGGACAAGTTGCGCTCGATCCCAGCGGCAACATGCCAAAAGGCGGCATCATCGAGCAGACAGAACAGGTGCTGAAGAACATTTCGGCCGTGCTCGCCGCCGCCGGCAGCAGCCTCGATAAGGTTGTCAAATCGACGGTCTTCCTGAAAGACATGAATGACTTCGCCAAGATGAACGAAGTGTATGCGCGATACCTCTCGGGTGACGGCAAGATCTCGCCTGCTCGCTCTACGGTTGAAGTCGCGCGGCTGCCCAAGGACTCGCTGGTCGAAATCGAAGTGATCGCTCTCCTCTGATGACAAACTCCCAAAACGGAGTGCAACTTTCTCTGAAGGGGAACGTTGCGCTGATCACCGGAGGCTCGCGCGGGATCGGCGCAGCGACAGTAAAGATGTTCCGCGCTGCCGGTGCCAAGGTTGTCTTTAACTATCAGAAGGCGCGCGATGCTGCCGAACGAATCGTCAGCGATTGCGGGGCGCAGGTTTGTGCAGCGGTGCAGCAGGAGTTGTCGTCGGCCGCAGAAGCGAAGAAGTTAGTCGAAGCCACGGTCAACAAATTCGGAAGACTCGATTGTCTGGTTGCGAATCACGGCATCTGGCCTGCGAGCGATTTGCCTGTCGATCTGATGAGTGACGACCACTGGCAGCGAACAATGGCCATCAATCTTGACAGCGTCTTTGGCCTGATCAAGTACGGCGTGGCGCAAATGAAGCTGCAAGGCCGAAGCGACGGAGTTGCCGGACGAATCGTAATCGTCAGCTCAACCGCTGGTCAGCGTGGGGAGGCATTCCACTGTGATTACGCGGCGAGTAAAGGTGCGATGATCAGCATGGTGCGTGGACTGAGCACCGAACTTGCTCGCGATGGGATTTATGTGAATTGCGTGGCACCAGGCTGGGTCGAAACTGACATGTCCGCGCCTGCCTTGCAGGAGCCGAAGACTCGCGACAAGGTATTCGCAGCCATTCCGCTGGGACGCGTAGGGAAGCCGGAGGAGATTGCAGCGCCGATTTTGTTCTTGTGTACTCAGCACGCCGGCTTCATGACGGGGAGCGTTGTCAGCGTGAATGGCGGGGCCGTGCTGGCGTGAAACCAACGTGGAGCTGGCCGCCCTCGGCCGGGTGTTTGTGAGTATCAGCGACGAACGTCCCAACCCACACTACCTCTGACATCCGCAATGGATAAATGGATAAGAAGAGAAAAGCATTAGCAACGTCACCAAACACCCGGCCGAGGACGGCCGGGTCCAGGTTGGTTCATCAAGCTAAGCGGCTTCTTTGATCTTGAGTTCTTCTGAACGGCCTGGCCAAGTCTTACGCAGAATCACGCCTGCTGCGACTCCAACCCCCGCTCCCGCTGCGATCCAGGCTCCGATCTTTACCGGATCTGCACTCGGCGGCGGCAGGTACACGATCCCGCTTTCATTTGTTCGCGCAGCTTCACGCACGTAACGTCCATCTTCCGGAATTGGGAAATTGTTGGCGAGCGCGCGCAATTGCGTGGTCGCTGCGGCGCCGCGCATGGGAATGCCATGGCCGGCGGCGAGAACCTTGGGACGCAACTCGGCAAGCTGTCTCACCGAACGCTCCGCTGCCTGCCAATCACAGGTGTAGTACGGTGGCGGAATGGAGACGCTCTGCCGCTGCTGGAGCGTATCGACCATAGAGTTCTGATTGACGGTGCAGAAAGCATCGCCAGCGATGAGCACCGAATCCTCGCTGCGGAAGTACGAGACATGCCCGGGCGAGTGTCCTGGGGTTTCGATAATTTCCCATTCCGGCAATGCAGGCAGGCGTCCGACGCTGAGCTCGCGCAGATTCGGGCCGACATTCATCTTCTTGTTCGGCAGAAAACGAATGACCTGCGACATGAATCCGCCGACGGTCGGATCCGGGGGAGGATATTTGCTGGTTCCATTCAGGAAAGGAATCTCGAGCCGACGCGCGTAAATGGCCACGTCCCAATGCTCGGCCAGTTCGCGTGCTGAGCCGGCGTGGTCAAAGTGTCCATGAGTGAGAAAGATCGCGGCGGGAGGCGTATCACTCCCAATGTGCTCTTCCACAGCTTCCAGAATGTTCTTCGCATTTCCCTGCGTTCCGGCGTCAATGAGGATCCATCGCTCACGGCTGCCGACGACGTAGCAGTTGGCAATGCCGGTTGGTACTCGCACCACTTTGGCTGCAATCAGTTCGGAGTTGCTCATGATTCACCTGAAAGCCGTGAGATGCGAGTGTTTTGACTGGCGTTGCGGATGAACTGTTCACGAGATTTTGTTGTGGTGCACTGAATCCAAGGCGCAACTTGTCCCATCTACTTCGACCAGGTAGTCAACTACTCTCGAACTGAAAGGCTTCCTGAAGC